>Ga0182232_1000275_pt1 | contig 13853 bp, 10 predicted proteins | sample G6R1MG_30_FD_155484 | JGI IMG/M metagenome (GOLD analysis project Ga0182232, IMG submission 155484) | Phyllosphere microbial comminities from miscanthus, Michigan, USA - G6R3_NF_07NOV2016_LD2 MG | ecosystem: Host-associated > Plants > Phyllosphere > Phylloplane/Leaf | place: USA: Michigan... | reverse complement strand
AGGTTGCCTGGCGGGCCAACTCTTCACTCAAAACCCTCAACTCTTAACTCAACCACGTGGCTTACTTCCGCCCACCCGGCCCCGCGCCCGACCCCGCGCTGGTGCGCAGCCTCACCGCGCAGCAGCACGAGCTGCACCAGCGCCTACGCCACGAGCCGCTGGCCGCCGAGCCGCGCCTGCTTGCGGGCTGCGACTCGTCGTTTCCGACGCCCGACACCATTTTATCGGTATTTGTGGTGCTGGAATTTCCGTCGTTGCAGCTAGTCGAAAAGGTGTATAGCCACGGCCCGGTGCCGCTGCCCTACATTCCGGGCCTGCTGTCCTTCCGCGAAGCGCCCAACGTGGTGCAGGCTTTCGCTAAGCTGCGGCACCAGCCCGATGTCATCATGGTCGATGGGCACGGCGTGGCGCACCCGCGCCGCATGGGCATTGCGGCGCACCTGGGCGTGCTGCTCGATAAGCCGACTTTTGGGGTGGCCAAGCACAAGCTCACGGGCACCTATGCCGAGCCGGGCCCCAACAAGGGCGAGCGCTCGCCCCTCACCGATGCCCGCAGCGGCGAGCTGCTGGGCGAGGTGCTGCGCAGCAAAGACCGGGTACAGCCGCTGTTTGTAAGCGCTGGCCACCGCTGCGACCTGCCCACCGCCCTGCGCCTCACGCTGGCCTGCCTGCGCGGCTACAAGCTGCCCGAGCCCACCCGCCTGGCCGACCACTGGGCCGAAGAATTTAAAGCTGAAGTGCGCTAGCGCGGGCTAGGGGGCATTATTTCGCCCCTCGCCCGTTATTTTGGGTATCCTGTAGAATAGGTATAGGTCAGGGGTACTTTGTTGTATTATCTTTGGCGGCGGCCCCTAAACTATGCCGTAATAATTACAAAATCTCTTCATCTGCCTTTTCCTGCTAGTCGCTTTCGCGACAGGACAGCGTCGACACTTTCTCCCCACTTTCATTTTTTATGGCTAAATTTTACTCCGTCCTAGCCGGAGGGTTGCTGTCGCTACTGGCACTGGGGGCGCAGCCCGCAGTCGCCCAGGCCCAGCAATTGCCTCCCCATCGCACCTGCGGCACCGAAGACGTTAACAACCAGATTCAGGCCGAGTTAAAGCGCTTGATTCCGGGCTACGACCCAGCCCGCTCGACCAGCAAGGGCTCGGCTAGCGCCCTGCGCACGACGGCGGTTACGTACACGCTGCCGGTTATCGTGCACGTCATTCACAACGGCGAGGCCGTGGGCGTGGGCACCAACATTGCCCAGGGCCAGGTGCAGTCGCAGCTCGACGTGCTGAACGAAGACTACCGCAATACCAATGCCGATGGCGCGCTCGTGCCGGCTGTGTACCAGCCCCGGCGCGGCGATATGCAGGTGCAATTTGTGGCCGCCCTGCGCGACCCCAGTGGCAACACGCTGGCCGAGCCCGGCATTGACCGGGTAAACCGCAATACCAAAGGCTGGAACGCGCCGCCCTACACCCAGGGCTACATCAACAGCACCATCAAAACGGGCACCTCGTGGGACCCCGACCGCTACATCAACATCTGGGTGATGAACCTGGGCGGCGGCCTGCTGGGCTACGCGCAGTTTCCGGACAATACGGCTGGTGTGGGCGGCCTGAACCCGCTGGGCGGCTCGGCCGCTACCGATGGGGTAGTAGTGCTGTATTCGGCCTACGGCAGCCGGGCCAAATTTCCGGCCGGCAGCTACGGCTCGGCTTCTAACCCCTACGACCGGGGCCGGACGCTAACGCACGAGCTAGGCCACTGGTTTGGCTTCCGCCACATCTGGGGCGATGCGAACTGCGGCGACGACTACTGCGCCGACACCCCTACCCAACAGGCCGAAAACTACGGCTGCGTCGCGTTTCCGAAAGTAACCTGCAATAACGTGACCGGCGACATGTCCATGAACTACATGGACTACACCAACGACGCCTGCATGTACATGTTCACGCAGGCCCAAAAAGACCGCTTGCAGGCGGTAATGCTGAACACGCCGCGCCGCGCGCCGCTGGCGTATTCCAACGTGGCTTGCCCCAACTTCATCACGACCACGGTGGCCAGCAATAGCCCAGTTTGCGCGGGCAGCTCGCTCACGCTGACGGCAACCGGCCCGGCTGGTGCCACCTACGCCTGGACCGGCCCCAACGGCTTTACCAGCACCGCCCAAAACCCAACGATATCCAACGTAACTTTTGCCGCCTCGGGTACCTACAAAGTGCTGGTATCGGTGACTACCGGGGCCTGCCCCGGCCAGGGTTCTATTACGGTCGCCGTTAACCCTACGCCGCCCACCCCTACCCTGACCTCTTCGGCCACGACACCCGTGTGCGCGGGCTCGGCGGTAACGCTGACTGGCACTGGGCCCGCGCCGAGCGGCACCTTGCCCAGCACCGATTTTAATACCGGCCCGACGGGCTGGACGATTGCCAATACGGGGGCGGCAGCTACTACCTGGCAGTACACTACGGCCGGCACCCTCACCTATGCCAGCCTTGGCTTAAACAATTTCTCTTTGAACGGCAGCCGGTTTGCCTACGCTATTTCCGATGCGGGCGGGCAGAATTCGACAACCAATACCACGCTGACCTCGCCGGTATTCAGCACGGTAGGCTACTCGGCCCTGAGTGTGTCCTTCCAGCAGCTTATCGTGGTAGACTCGGGCAGCGGCGCGGTAGAAATCTCTACCAACGGCGGCACGACTTGGACGCCCATTGCTACCTACACCAACGTAAATCCGGCGGCTACCTCTACCATCAACCTGGTTGGCTACCTCAACCAGCCCACCGTGCAGCTGCGCTGGCACTATACCGATGAGTGGGGTTATATCTGGGCTATCGACAACGTGGCCTTCACGGGCACGCCGGCCAGCTACGCCTACGCCTGGACGCTGGTGAGCGGCGACGGCCTGCCCACCGCAACCAACACGGCCAGCATCACCGTAAACCCGACCCAGAATTCGGTTTACCGCCTCTCGCTGACTTACGCTGGGGGCAACTGCCCTACCACGGCAACGGTAAGCGTGGCCGTAGTGCCCACGCCGGCCCTGGTGGCTTCGGAGCCCGTTATCTGCGCGGGTGGCACCTCGCAGCTGTCGGCTACCAACGTGCCGACTACCGGCTACACCTACGCCTGGACGCTGGTGAGCGGCAACGGCCTGCCCGCCACGACTAACACGGCCAGTATCACCGTAAACCCGACGGTGAACTCGGTGTACCGCCTCACCATCAGCGCCGGTTCGTGCTCTACTTCGTCGACGGTGAACGTGACGGCCATCACGAACCAAATTGATGCCTACCCGGTGCCGTTTGGCGATGCGGGCCTCTCGCTGCAGGTATCGACTTGCACGGCCGGCCCTGCCTCGGTACAGATATTCGACATTATGGGCCGCCGCGTGTACGAAAGCACCGTGGGCACCCCGCAAGTGGGCATCACCACGCTTAGCATGCCCGAAACCGGCCGCCTGCGGCCCGGCAAGTACATCGTGAAGGTGCAGCAAGGCACCCAAAACACGACCTTCAACGTGGTGCGCCAGTAAGCACCTACGGCCCGTAAAAACGGCACTAAAAAAGGCCCGCTGCTTCGGCAGCGGGCCTTTTTGCTTTTCAGCCGGCCGAAAGGCTATTTGCCTAAGAAGGTAGGCTACCCACCGCCGGCGCAGCGACCAGCAGCGCTGCCAAGGAAGCCGCAGCTTCTGGCGGCAGCCCCAGCACCCCGGCCACGGCCTGGTACACGGCCGCCGGGCCGCCGGGCAGGGCCAGTACGCCCCCATCGCCGCTGGCCTGGGTGCTTTTGCTGAGCTTGTGGCCGGCCGCGTCGGTAAGCAGCGGGTGGTGGTAAAAATGGATGCGGCCGGGGCCGAAAGCCCGGCTTTCGGGCAGCTGCGCGGCCAGCCACTGCTGGGCCGTGGTGCTGGGCAGCAAGTCGAGCCCCCGCACGATGAGCGTAGTGCCCAGCCGCAGGTCATCCACTACTGAAGCGACTTGATAAGCAGCTACGCCATCCTTTTTGCGAACGATGAAATCGGGCATTACGGCGGCTAGTGGTAGGGGCGCTGCGCTGGCTACCGCACCGTCTACGTACACGCTAAGCGGCACTCGCACGCGCCACGCCGCGCCTGGTGCATCGAGCGGCATCGGCTCAGCCGGACTGGTGCGGCTGCGCCGGGTGGCGTACACCAGGCCCGGCTGCTGGGTCAGGCGGCGTAGCAGCCGATTGTACTCGGGCAGGTGCAGCAGCTGCGAATAGTGCCGCAAAAAGTCGTCGGGCCCGCTCGGGCCATGGTCATAGTCGATACCCAGCCAGTCGATTACCCGAAAAACATTATCCAGGTAAGGCCGCCGCAAGCGGGCCCGGTCGAGGTCATCGATGCGCAGGTGCAGCGTGCCGCCTGCGCGGCGTACCAGCAGCCAGGTCAGCACGAAGTTTACGGCATTGCCCAGGTGCAGGTAGCCGCTGGGCGTAGGGGCGAGCCGGCCGACGATAGGTTTTGGGGGTTCTGATTTATCGTGCATGGTTTCTGGTTGCGGCCGTCATGCTGAGCGCAGCGTTGTCGAAGCATCTATTCCGCTTCGTTGCTGGCGCTAGAAGTTAGTTATTCAGAGAGATGCTTCGACTACGCTGCGCTCAGCATGACGGCCGCAACCAGAAACCTACTCACTCCACCACTATCCACGGCGCGCCCGCCGCGTGCGCCCGCAGCTCGCCAAAGCTTTCCAGCGCCAGCCCGTGGCGGGCAAAAACCGCCTGCGCGGCCGCCTCGCCCGCGCCGGGCTCCACGCACACCAGCAGGCCGCCCGAGGTTTGGGGGTCGCAGAGGTAGTATTTCTGCTCGTCGGTGAGAGCGGCCACTTTGTGGCCGTAGCTGGCAAAGTTGCGGACGGTGCCGCCGGGCACCGCGCCTTGTAGCAGGTAGCGCTCGGCCTCGGCCAAGCGCGGCACGCGGTAGTAGTCGATGGCGGCTTGCAAATTGCTACCCTCGCACACCTCAGCCAAGTGGCCAAGCAGGCCAAAACCCGTGACATCGGTCATGGCCCGCACGCCGGGTATTTCGCCCAGCTCGGCCCCTATCTTGTTGAGCTGCCGCATTTGCGCGGGCGCCACGTCGGCATCCTCGGGGCGCAGAATCTCGCGCTTTTGAGCCGTGGTGAGGATACCCACGCCCAGCGGCTTGGTGAGGTAGAGGCGGCAGCCGGCCGTGGCCGTGTCATTCTGCTTGAGGTTTTTCTCATCGACCAGGCCCGTCACGGCCAGCCCAAAAATGGGCTCGGGCGAGTCGATGCTGTGGCCGCCGGCCAGCGGGATGCCCGCCTCGGCGCAAATGGCGCGCGCGCCTTCGGTCACGAGCGCCGCGATTTCGGGCGACAGCTTATCAATCGGCCAGCCCAGCACCGCGATGGCCAGCAGCGGCCGCCCGCCCATGGCGTACACGTCCGAAATGGCATTGGCCGAGGCGATGCGCCCGAAGTCGAACGGGTCATCGACGATGGGCATAAAAAAATCGGTGGTGCTGATGACGCACTGCCCGCCCTGGCCGGGCAGGCGGTATACGGCCGCGTCGTCGCGGCTGCCGTTGCCCACGAGCAGGTTGTCGTAGCTGGGCTGCGGCAGGCTGCTGTGCAGGATTTTATCGAGCACACTGGGCGCGATTTTGCAGCCGCAGCCCGCGCCGTGGCTGTACTGGGTGAGGCGGATGTCGGAAAGGTTAGTGCTCATTGTTTGCTGGCTGTAGCGGGGATGTCGTACCAAAAGCTACCCCCATTAAAGGGTTTAAGGTGAAAGCTGCGGGCAAGGCGCGTGGAATCTAGTATCTGCACTGACGAATCTGCTCGTTGCAAACGCAGAGTTTTAAATTCAGTAAACGGCGATACTTGCCCGCCCCCAATCAACACAGTTGAGTGGGCTGGTAGGCGAAAAGAAAAGGAAGTGTCTGTTGCTATTACTGGCAACGAGTCGTTTAGCTTCGCTATACTGGCGTGTTTACGAGGCAATAACCGGGAAGCATAGCGAAGATGATTACGCCTTACTCCCAGAAAACTATGCCACTCGCGTTTTTTAACCAATAACACTTTCACAGTACTGGCAGAAGTATTACGCATGTAAATTGTACGTACAACGACGCAGCCAGCGCACATTGGCAGCATGCCCCCGAGGCATATCAGCCTCAACCAAAGGGCAGAGTGGTAAGATTTCATGTCTCAAAAAAACATTAGTTTTTAATTGAGCTTACCGCAGTCAGCACCCGCGCCGCGTTCGCCGCCGCATCGGTGTCCTCGGCCGCCACGGTTACGCCCTGGCGCCCTTCCAGCCCGTAGCCGTAGGTTTTGTCATAATACGCCAGCACCAATTCCACCATGCGAGGCATGTCGTTTTCGGCAATCGCGCCTAGCGCCTCCTTGGTCACGAGGCCGCCGAGGCGCTTGCGCAGGCGCAGCACGGCCGAGGCTAGCGCGCCGGCATCGTGGCGGCCGTAGTCGGCGGCGAGGTAGCGCACGCGGGCTTCGCGGGGCACGTCGAGCACCAGCAGCGGGGCGGCCTGCATCTGGGCAAAAAAATCGTTGGGGATACCCAGGCTGCCGATGGTGCGGCTCTCGTCCTCCACCCAAATGGGGCGGTCGTCGGGCAGCGCGGCCAGCGCGGCGGCCAAGTCGTTTTCAAATTGCTCCTGCGTGGGCTGTGGCGGCTGTCCCAGGCTTCCGAACGACGAACCTAAGTGGTTGGCCAGTTTTTCGAGGTCGAGCACTGGCTCACCTTGCGCGGCCAGCGCGTGCAGCACGGCCGTTTTGCCGCTGCCGGTGTAGCCGCCCAGCACGCGCAGGGGGCGCGGGCGCGCCATTTCGGCCAGGGCCCAGCGGCGGTAGTCTTTGTAGCCTTTGTCGAGCAGGTTTACGTGCAGGCCGCCCAGCTCCAGCAGCCACTGCACGGCCCCGCTGCGCATGCCGCCGCGCCAGCAGTGCAGGCGCACTTCCTGGCCGGGGGCCAGCTTTTTGGCTTCCTCGACCATGCGGCGCATTTTGGGGCCAAAAAAATCGAGGCCTAGCAGCACGGCCTTTTCGGGGTTGACCTGCTTGTAGGTGGTACCGATGCGGGCACGTTCCTCATCGGTGAAGAGCGGCAGGCTGAGCGCGCCCGGAATATGGCCCTGCGCGTATTCGGCCGGGGCGCGCACGTCGAGGATGGGGCCGGCGGCGGTGCTGAGAAAATCGGTAATCGGGTGGCGGGGCATGGGTGGGGCGTTAGAAGTCAAACTTACGGGCTGGCGCGCGCTAGGGTGGCGCGCGGCGGCAATTCGGCACCTTTTTGGGCCCGTTCGTGGCAACCTTCGGGCGTGGGCAGTAAGTTTGCAGCTAATTCGCCGTAGTCACGGCCGGACTTCCGGCCGCCTTTACCGCGCTTTCGCTAAATGCTGACAGCTTTCCTCGTCTTTTTCCCGCTCGCGGCCGCCCTGCTGCTGCACTTCGCCAAAGGGGCCGCCGCCCGCGCCCTGGCCCTGGGAGCCGCCCTACTGGAATTTGCCGTGGCCGTGTTCGCGGCCTTCACCTACGCCCGCAGCGGGCCGGTCGGCTTCGACCTCAACATCAACTGGATAGCATCGGCGGGCATCAATTTCCACCTGGGTATCGATGGCCTGAGCCTGGTGCTGGTACTGCTCACCACGGTGCTGGTGCCCATCATTCTGCTCACTGCTTTCCGGCACGAGGAGTACGAAAACCCCGGCGCGTTCTACGCCCTGGTGCTGTTTATGCAAACCGGCCTGCTCGGCGTGTTCACGGCCTTGGATGCGTTCGTGTTCTACTTCTTCTGGGAAGTGGCCCTGATTCCGATTTATTTCCTGGCCGGGGCTTGGAGCCGCCACGAGCGCCGCATCCAGATTACGTTTAAGTTCTTCTTATACACCATCATCGGCTCGCTGTTTATGCTGGCCGGCTTCGTGTATTTGTACCTGCAAACCGGCCCCGCCGCCGGCTCGCTGGCCGCGCACTCCTCCGATTTGCAGGCGTTCTACAACCTCAAGCTCAGCGCCTCGGAGCAGGCGTGGCTGTTCTGGCTGGTGTTCGCGGCCTTCGCCGTGAAGATGCCCATCTTCCCCTTCCACACCTGGCAGCCCGATACCTACACCGAGTCGCCGGCCCCGGCTACCATGCTGCTGTCGGGCATCATGCTCAAAATGGGCATCTACGGCTGCCTGCGCTGGCTGCTGCCGGTGCTGCCCCTCGGCGTGAGCCAGTGGCAGCAGCTGGTGGAGGTGCTCGCCATCATCGGTATCGTGTACGGCGCCATCATCGCCATCCGGCAGGATGACATGAAGAAGCTCATCGCCTACTCGTCGCTCTCGCACGTGGGCCTCATGATTGCCGGCGTGTTTTCGCTGAAAGCCATCGGCCTGCAAGGCGCGGTAGTGCAGATGCTGGCCCACGGCGTCAACGTGGTGGGCATGTTCCTGGTGGCCGACGCCCTCGAGCGCCGCACCGGCACCCGCTCGCTAGCCGAGCTGGGCGGCCTCACCCGCCGCACGCCGCTGCTGTCGGTGTGCTTCCTGGTCATGCTGCTGAGTACGGTGGCCCTGCCGCTCACGGGCGGCTTCGTGGGCGAGTTTCTGCTGCTAGAGGGCGTGTACGAGTTCAACGCCTGGGCGGGCGCCATTGCCGGCCTCACCATCATTTTCTCTGCTGTGTACTTGCTGCGCATGTACCAGCGCGCCATGCTCGGGCCCGATTCGGCTTTCTCCGATACCATCACCGACCTCAGCGGCACCGAGCTGCTCATGTTTGTGCCGCTCATCGCGCTGGTGTTCTGGCTGGGCTTATTTCCTGGTACGTTCCTGCACCTCACCGAACCCGTTACCAGCGGCATCCTTACGCTGGTTAGTCGGTAGTTTTATTTTGAGCTGTTGGCTGTCAGCTGCTAGCTGTTAGCTTTTTCGGCTCTCAAAAATCCGGTGAAAGCAGTCTGCTCGCCGTCATAATACTTTGCTGATAAAAGCAGTACGCTAACAGCTAGCAGCTGACAGCCAACAGCTCAAACTAGTATGCTCCCCATCGTCCTACTCTCCGTCTTCGGCATCGTCAACCTGTTCTTAGGCTTCCTGCGCTCCAACCGGGCGCTGCTGCCCTTCGTGCTGGTGGTGCTGGCCCTCGTTTTTGGCCTCAACCTGCTCGACTGGAACCACGCCGGCAGCCTAGGCGGCCTTTTCGACTCGCCTTACATCAGCCAGATGCTGACGGTGGACAACTACTCGGTGGCCTTCAGCGGCATCGTGCTGCTGACGGCCCTGCTGCTGGTGCCCTTCTCCAATTCCTACGTGGCGGCCGGCGAGCCCAACCTCGCCGAGTACTACTCGCTGCTGCTGTTCTCGCTGGTCGGGGCCATCATGATGGTGAGCTACAACCACCTCATCATGCTCTTCGTGGGCATTGAAATCTTGAGTATCAGCATGTACTGCCTGGCCGGCTCCAACAAGCGCGACGTGCGCTCCAACGAGGCCGCCCTTAAGTACTTCCTGCAAGGCGCGTTTGCCACTGGCATCCTGCTCTTCGGCATCGCGCTGCTCTACGGCGCCACCGGCACCTTCCAGCTCTCCGAAGTAGCCACCGCCATCGCCGCGCCCGCCAACCAGACGCTGCTGCCTATGCTCTACGTGGGCGTGCTGATGATGGTCATCGGCATTGGCTTCAAGGTTTCGGCCGCGCCCTTCCACTTCTGGACGCCCGACGTGTACGAAGGCACGCCCACCTTCTTCACCGCCTTCATGAGCACAGTGGTAAAAACCGCCGGTTTCGCCGCCTTCCTCAAGCTGCTGGTAGTAGCGCTGCCCGCCGCCAGCCCGGTGTGGCTGCCCACCATCGCGGCCATGTGCGTGCTCACGCTGCTGCTCGGCAACATCGGCGCGGCCGTGCAAACCAGCGCCAAGCGCATGTTGGCCTACTCCAGCGTAAGCCACGCCGGCTACCTGCTACTCGGCCTCGTGGCCGGCCAGGGCCAGCTCAGCGGCCCAGCCGCGCAGGGCATTTTCTTCTATAGCCTTGCCTACTCGGTGGCCACGGTAGCCGCCTTCGGTGTGCTCAAGCTAGTCTCTGACCAGCGCCAGCGCGAAGATTATGCTGGTCTCGCCGGCCTGGCCCGCACCAATCCGCTACTGGCGTTCGTGCTCACGGTGGCCATGCTGTCGCTGGGCGGCATTCCGCTCACGGGCGGCTTTTTTGGTAAGTTCTTCATCTTCATGGCCGTGGCCCCGGTTAATATCTGGCTGGTCGTGTTCGCCGTAGTGATGAGCATGGTGGGTATCTACTACTATCTGCGCCCCGTCATTGCCATGTACCTGCGTCCCGCTGAGCCGGGCAACGAAGCCCCGATTGTGGTCGATGGCTTTCAGTCGTTCACGCTGGTGCTGCTGGCCGCTATTACGCTGGTGCTAGGTATTTTGCCCGGCTTCCTAAGCGGTTTGCTGTAAGCGAAAACCTATCTCGCAAAAAAAGCCACCCGTTTGGGTGGCTTTTTTTATGCCTGCTGCTTCAACAGCTTTGACTACCCGACCGTAGCCGGCCGCTGCACCGCCGATGGCGTAGCATTGTATTCCAGCGTAGCGGCGGCGTGCTCGGCCGCTTTTTTGCCGGTCGAGTCCTTCACGTCTCGCTTATTGAAGGGCCGGATAATCAAGCGTAAGGCCTGCCCCGAGCTGAAGTAGCTGAACGCCCAGGTTACCAGCGCCACGATGCGGTTGCGGAAGCCTACCAGCAAGATGAGGTGGATAAACAGCCACGACAGCCAGCCTAGGAAGCCCTTGAAGTGCCAGCCGTTGGGCATGTCCACCACGGCCCGGTTGCGGCTCACAATGGCCATCACGCCCTTGTCGAAGTAGTTAAATTCCTCGGGCTTCTCCCCTTTCAACAGGCGCTCAATGTTTTTGGCCAGCAAATCGGCCTGCTGCTGGGCCACGGGGGCCAGCATGGGCAGGCCCTTGGGCGCGTCTTCCGTCACCATGTTGGCCAAGTCGCCGATGGCGAAAATATTGGCTTCGCCCTCCACTTGGTTCCAGCGGTTTACAGTCACGCGCTTGTTGCGCGTCACGGCCGCTGCGGGTATGCCGGGCAGCGCGGTGCCGTTCACACCGGCGGCCCAAATTAGGTTTTCGGTCGGAATATATTCGGTATCAGAGTAATACGCCCGGCCGTTTTCGAGGCCTTTGATAGAGGTATTCGTTAGCACCTTCACGCCCAGTTCCTTTAGGTAGCCTTCGGCATCCTGCTGCGACTTCTTCGACATCGGCCCCAGCAGCGCCGGCCCGGCCTCGACCAGGAAAATCTGCATTTTGCCCAAATCCAGCTCGGGATAGTCGCCGGGCAGCACGCGCTTGCGCATTTCGGCCAACGAGCCACTGATTTCGACGCCCGTGGGCCCACCGCCCACCACCACAATATTCAGCAGCGCCTGCTTCTTTTCGGGGTCATTTTCGAGCAACGCCTGCTCGAAGTTCTGGAAGATAAAGCTGCGCAAATTCAAGGCATTGGGGATGCTTTTAATCTGCATTGCATTTTTCTCGATGCTCTCGATGCCGAAAAAATTGGTGAGCGAGCCGGTGGCCAGCACCAGGTAATCGTAGTGAATGTCGCCGAGGTTGGTTTCGATGGCGTTGTCGGCCGGGCGCACGCCCCGCACGTCGGCCAGGCGAAAGAAGAAATTCTTCTGCCCCGCGAAGATTTTGCGTACCGGGTAGGCAATGCTGTCGGCTTCCAGCGCACCGGTGGCTACTTGGTAGAGCAGGGGCTGAAAATTGTGGTAATTGTTGCGGTCTACCATCACCACCTGCACGGGCGCATCGGCCAGTTCCTGCGCCAGCCGCAGCCCACCAAAGCCGCCGCCTACTATCACCACGCGCGGCTGCGCCGCTACCGGAAGGTTCGTATCCATGAGAATCTACTAGGGGCAATTAGCTGCCACCTTTATTTTACCCCAAAACCCTGGGGTTGGTTATGAAATTTCCGTAAAGTGCGGGCGCAAGCCCGGGCGTCCGGTTGTTATTCGGCTGCTAGTCTTGCCTTCCACCCCCAAGCTGGCTCGACCATTTTTTACAGCCAGAAGTATTTCCTTGACTATGAATCCTGATAATTTCAGCCCAGCCTCCGTGTCTCAATCACCTTTGATTGACGTGCTTATCATCGGGGCGGGCGCGGCGGGGCTGCTGGCGGCGCGGCAACTGGCCAGTGCCGGCCAGCAGGTGCGGCTACTCGAAGCCCGCGCCTACCTCGGGGGGCGGGCGCATACGCTCACGCCGCCCAGCTTCACGCGGCCCATCGAGGCCGGGGCCGAGTTTATCCACGGCGAGGCGCCCCTCACACGCGGCCTGCTGCGCGAGGCCAGCATCGGCTGGCAGGACACAACCGGCGAAACGTACCAAATCCGCAACGGCAAAGTTCAGGACGATAGAGCCTTTTTTGCCTACCTGCCGCTACTGCTCGAAAAACTGCAAGCCCTCGACCACGACCTGCCGCTGGCCGATTTTCTGGCCCGCGAGTTTGCCGGCGACGAGCACGCCACCCTGCGCGCCATGGCCACCCAGTTTACCGAAGGCTACGACGCCGCCGACCCCAGCCGCGCCAGCGCCTGGGCCCTGCGCGAGGAGTGGGCCACCGACGGCGTCGATGACTCGCCGCGCCCCGTGGGCGGCTACGGCCCGCTGCTGCACTGGCTGGCCGCGCAGGCCCAGGCGGCCGGGGCCACGGTGCAGCTAAGCGCGCCCGTGCGCGAAATCCGCTGGCAGCCCGGCCACGCAGAGGTAGTCACTACCGCTGGCACCAGCTACCGCGCCCGGCAAGTGCTGTGTACCGTGCCGCTCGGCGTGTGGCAACTCTCTGAAAACCAATCCGGCTACCTGCGCTTCACGCCCGAGCTACCGGCGCACCGGGCCGCCGCCGCGCAGCTCGGTTTCGGTTCCGTCATCAAAATTGTGCTGGAGTTTGAAGAAAACTTCTGGCGAGACCGGCTGCCCGACATGGAGTTTCTCCTCTCCGACGCGCCTGTGCCCACCTGGTGGACGCAGCTGCCCGACCCGCGCCCGCTGCTCACCGGCTGGCTGGCCGGCCCCGCCGCCCAGCGCCACCGAGCCGATTCTGACGAAGCAATTCTGGCGCAGTCGCTGGCCTCGCTGGCCGGGCTCCTGGCTACTCCGCTCGCCACGCTGCAAGCCCAGCTGCGCGCCAGCTACGTGCGAAACTGGGGCACCGAGCCCTACGCCTACGGCGCGTATTCCTACGCCACGGTGGGCAGCCAGGCGGCCCGCGCCGCGCTGGCCACGCCGGTGGCCGATACGCTGTTTTTTGCGGGCGAAGGGCTGCACCACGGCATTGATTCCGGCACCGTGGAGGCGGCGCTAGCCAGTGCGCAAGCGGTAGTACAAGCCATGCTGAATACTCGCTAGCCTAATGGGTAGCAGCAATAACGCTCTGCAAACGCTCCTATAAGCAAAGCGGCAGCCCGCCAGCGTCTACTAACTCCAGACCTAGCGTGGCTCACAAAAAACCCCGGCTTGCAGCGTGCGCTACAAGCCGGGGTTTTAGTAGTAAAAGCTGCCGAAGCTTAATAATCGTCGCCTGCCTTCTTCTTCAAATCGCCGTTTTTCACCTGTTTGATGAGCTGTAGCCAGCTGAATGGATTCAGCAAGGGATTGTTGCTGTAGGGGTTTGGCGCGGTACCCATGCGGCGGTCGAAGTTGTACTGCTGCTGCGACATGGTCTGGCGAAAGTTGGCCGTGGCGCCCATTGGCTGGCTGTTGTAAATCTTCCGCATCAGGTCGGCGTTCAGGTTGTCGGCGGCCGACGAGCCTTCCGTACCGGCGGGTTTCATGGCCAAAAAGGCGCGCTTGA
>Ga0182232_1000274_pt1 | contig 13886 bp, 7 predicted proteins | sample G6R1MG_30_FD_155484 | JGI IMG/M metagenome (GOLD analysis project Ga0182232, IMG submission 155484) | Phyllosphere microbial comminities from miscanthus, Michigan, USA - G6R3_NF_07NOV2016_LD2 MG | ecosystem: Host-associated > Plants > Phyllosphere > Phylloplane/Leaf | place: USA: Michigan... | reverse complement strand
CGGCCTTCAGCAGCAGGGGCTCCATGATGCGGTAGCCGGCCAGGCTGGGGTGCACGCCATCGGGGGCGAGGGCGGCGGGCAGGCCCTGGCGCTCGTCGGCCAGCGCGGCGTGGTAGTTGAGGTACACGAGGCGCTGCTGGTCGGCGTAGGCTTTTATCGCCTGGTTGAGGGCGATGATTTTAGGGGCCGGCTGCAAGTCCTTGCGCCACCAGAAGTCGTAGGCCGGCAGCACCGAGCACAGCACCACCCGGATGCCGTGCGCCCGCGCCAACTCGGCCATCGCCATGATGTTGTGCAGCGTGGCGTCGGGGCTGTATGGCCCGCCGTTTTCGGCAATGTCGTTGGCCCCGCTCAGAATGACGACTACTTTGGGTTGCAGCGCGATAACGTCGGGCCACAAACGCAGTAGCATTTGCCCCGACACCTGCCCGCTAATGCCCCGGCCGATAAGCTCGTAGGGGCCGCTGGCAAAAAACGCCGAGTCGTTTTTAGGCCAGAAATCGGTGATGGAATTGCCCATGAGCACCACCCGCGGCCGGGCGGCCGTGGGGGCGGGCAGCCGCGAGTTGGCCGCGGCGTAGCGGGCCAGCTTGGCCCAGTCGGCCACGGGCGCCTGGGCGCGGGCGGTAAGGGCGGCGCTGAGTAGTAAGAGGCTGGCGAAAAAGCGAAAGGCGGGCATGGTGAGAGGTACAAATGAAGGTCATGCTGAACATAGTGAAGCATCTCTGCCGCACCATTGAATAGTATTCCAACGGGGCGGTAGAGATGCTTCACTGCGTTCAGCATGACTCGTTTATTATTCTTATTTCGAGTGCAAACTTAGTTAATAACATAAGTAGCAATGGAATGCGCTGGACTGGTGGTGCTCGCCGCCTGGCCCCGCACCCACAGCTGAAACTCCTGGGGCTTGTCGCCGCTGTTCATTACCACCACGGCCACCCGGCCGTCGGGGTTGCGGAAGGCGGTGGCTTGCAGCCAGTCGCGGTTGGTGGTGCTGGCGAGGCGCCGCGCGCCGGGGCGGATGAACTTCGAGAAGTGCCCGATGTAGTAGTAGGCGTTGGTGTAAATAAGCTTGCCAGTGCGCGTATCGGCAATGACGGGCGCGAAGCAGAAGTTGCCGACGTGGTTGGGGCCGCCGGTTTCGTCGAGCAGCACGTTCCAGTCGGTCCAGCCCACGGTACCGGCGTTGAAGTCGTTTATCATCGAATTGCCGTAGCGCTCGCCCAGCGCCCAGTCGTTCACGCGGGCGAAGTCGAATTTCTCGATGCAGCCTTCGGTGAAAATGAGGTTGGTATTCGGGTACGCCTCCTTCACGGCGCGCTCGTTGTTGAAGAGCATCGAGCTGCCAGTCCAGGTTTCGTACCAGTGGTAGCCGATGCCCCACACGTACTTGGCCGCCTCGGGGTCGTCGAGCACGGTGCTGGCGCGCTGGTACAGCAGGTCGCGGTTGTGGTCCCAGGCAATGAGTTTTTTATCGCCCAGGCCGCCCTTTTTCAGCGTCGGCCCCAGAAAGCCCTTGATGAAATCACGCTCCTCCTCGGCCGTGTAGAGGCACGATTCCCAGGTTTGGGTCGCCATCTCCTCGTTTTGCACCGTGAGGCCCCAGATTGGCATGCCCTGCTGCTCGTAGGTCTTGATAAACTTAACGAAGTAGTCGGCCCACGGCTGCCGAAACTCGGGTTTTAGGTGGCCGCCTTGCAGCAGGTTGTTGTTGGTTTTCATGAAAGCCGGCGGGCTCCACGGGCTTACGTAAAGCGGCAGCTTGCCGCCCGCCGCCACCGTGGCCTGCTTGATGAGCGGGATTTTAAACTTCTCATCGTGCGCCACGCTGAAGGTTTTCAGCGCCGCGTCGCCCTCCTTTACATACGAGTAGCTGTCGCTCGAAAAGTCGCAGCTGCCGATATTCGTCCGCGCCAGCGAGTAGCCGATGCCCGCGTCCGGGCTGTAGTAGGCTTTCAGAAACTCCTGCTGCTGCGCCTTGGGCAGCTTGGCAAAGGTTTCGGCCGCCGCGTCCGTCAGCGCCCCGCCGATGCCGAGCAGCGTCTGAAACGACTTGTTGGGGTCAACGAACACGCACACCTGCGTTTCGAGCGGCTGCGCGGCGGGCTGAAAGCTGAGGGCGACCCCGGCCGCCAGGCGCTGGCTGCTGCCCTGCGCGGTAGTGAAAACCTGGGCTTTTTTGCCAGCGGCCGAGTAGGCGGGCTGGGCAGCGGCCCGGCCGAGGCCAAGCGCCGAGAGGAGCAGAAGGGGAAGGAGTTTTTGGGTCATTGGGAGGGAAATTCAGGTGTAGCGTAAGCTTTAGCTTGCGAGCGGGCGCAGCGAGCAAGGCGTAAGCGAACGTTGGCGAGCGCCGCTGCTCGCTACGCTCGCTCGCAAGCTAAAGCTTACGCTACAGCCTACCACACGTAGGTAGCCACCGAGCCGCCGTAGAGCGAAGTGCTGGCGAGCTTGCCCTTGTACTGAATGTTAAAGTTTTTAAGCGAGCTGCTGCTGTTCACGACCAGCAGCACGCGCTTGCCGGCGGGCGTTTTGTAGGCCACGTTGGGTAGGTCGGCGGGCAGGTTGGTGGCCACGCGCACCGAGCCGGCGGGCACAAACTTGCTGGCGTGGCCGATGGTGTAGTAGGCCGAGTTGCGGGTCACGGTATTGCCCGAAATGGTGAGCGCGCCCAGGCATTGCGTGCAGCCGCCCGGCGTGTGGGGGCCGTAGGTGGCATCGTTGGCGAGGTTCCACTCCAGCACGTTTTTCGACCAGTTGCGCGGCGCGGCCACCACCAGGTTGTTGGCGTGCCAGGGCAGGTCGCCGCTAAAGTTGCCCGGCGACTGCGTCCACTGCTCGGTAAAATACACGTTCTTAGTAGGGTACGCGTTATGGATTTGGGTCAGCGCATCCATCGTGCCGCCGTAGAGGTGAAAGGCCGAGCCGTCGATATAGGGGCTGGCCGCCGCGTCGCCGAGCACGGTGTTGACAAAGGCCAGGCCCGCCGCGTCGGGGTTGTGGTCGTAAATCTGGATTTTGGTCGTAAGGCCCGCGGCCTGAAAAGCCGGCCCCACGTTGTTTTTGAGGAAGGTAGCCTGCTCGGCGCCCGACATCTCCATGCTGGGGTTGTTGTAGGGGTTGAGCGGCTCGTTTTGCAGCGTCACGGCGCCGACCGTGATGCCCTGCGCCTGCATGGCCTGGATGTACTTCACGAAGTACTGCGCGTAGGCCCCGTAGTACTGCGTTTGCAGCTTGCCGCCGATGGGGCTGTTGTTGGTTTTCATCCAGCTCGGGGCCGTCCAGGGCGAACCCAGAATTTTGATGCTGGGATTGATGGCCACAATTTCCTTGAGCACCGGAATGAAATACGTCAGGTCGGGGGCCAGGCTGAAATTAGCCAGCGTAGGGTCGGGCGAGGTCGAGTCGTCGTAGGTGTACACCTGGCTGCTCAGGTCCGAAGCCCCGATGCTGACGCGCAGGTAGCTGATACCGATACCATTACCCGCCGTCGAAAACAGCTCCTTGAGCAGCGTAGCCCGGTCGGTGGCCGCCATCTGGCTCAGCACGTAGGCACTGCCCCCGGTGAGGGTGTAGCCGAAGCCATCCATCGTTTGGTAGGTCTGGGTGGTATCAACTGCGATGGTGGGGTTGGTGTTGGTAGCGGCGTTAAAATCCAGCCCCGCAGGCTGGTTGTAAAGCAGCGCGCCCTTGTCGGGCGTGGTCAGCCACACGGCCACCTGGCCGGTGGGCGCGGGCAAAATCGGGGGCGTAGGCGTGGGGGGCACGCTGCCGGCTTCTTTTTTCTGGCAGCAGGCCAGCAGGGCGAGCGCCAGCAGCGCAGCGGCGGGGCAGGTGGGAAAAGGCATGGGGTAGGAGCTATTGTTAAAAGAAAAACAGACTATTGTCATGCTGAGCGCAGCGTAGCGGAGTCGAAGCATCTCTGCCGGTGAACTAACTCCTGATGCCAGCAACGAAGCGGTAGAGATGCTTCGACTGCGGCTGCGCCTTCGCTCAGCATGACGGACGCCCTTGCTACCTCACCACACGTAGGTAGCCACCGCGCCAGCCGGCAGCGTAGCAGCGGCTGCTTGCTTCTTATAAACCAGGCTGAAAGTCTGGGGTGCGTTCTGGTCGTTCACGACCAGCAGCACGTGCTGGCCGGTGGGCGTGCGGTAGGCTACGTTGGGCAGGCCGGCGGCCGTGGTAGAGCCGATGCGCACCGAGCCGCTGGGCACGAACTTGCTGGCGTGGGCCACCGTGTAGTAAGCCACGTTGCGGGTCACGGCGTCGCCGGGGGCCAGCGTGAGGGCCCCGAGGCACTCGGTGCAGCCGCCCGGCGTGTGCGGGTTTTGCTGTGGGTCGGCGGCGAGGTTCCACTCCAGCACGGTCTTGGCCCAGTTGCGCGGCGCGCCGATTTCGAGGTTTTTCACGTGCCAGCCCAGGTTGCCGGCGAAGGTGGTTTTCGAGCCCGTCCACTGCTCGGTGAAGTACACGTTCTTCTTTGGATACGCCTCGTGCACCTTGCTCAAGGCCTCAATCGGCCCGGCGTAGAGGTGAAACGCCGACCCATCGACGTAGGAGTTGGCCGCGGCGTCGCCCAGCACCGTGAGTGGGTATTCGGGCTTGTCACAGTTGTGGTCGTAGGTGATGATTTTGGTTTTCAACCCTGCCCCCCTAAAAGCCGGCCCGAGGTGCTTGCCCACAAACGTGGCTTGCTCGTCGGCCAGCATCAGCAGGCTGGGGTTGTTGCCGGGGTGCAGCGGCTCGTTTTGCACCGTAATGGCATCCAGCGTGATGCCGTGCTTTTGCATGGCTTGCAGGTACTTCACGAAGTACTGCGCGTAGGCTCCGTAAAACTCGGGCTTGAGCGAGCCGCCCTTGCTGGCGCCGTTGGTTTTCATCCAGGCCGGCGGGCTCCAGGGCGAGCCCATCAGCTTGATGCTGGGGTTGATGGCCAAAATCTCCTTCAGCACCGGAATCAGGTGCGCCTCGTCGGGCGCCAGGCTGAAGTGCGTGAGCTGCGGGTCGGTTTCGCCGGCTGGCCGGTCGTCGTAGCTGAATACCGTCGCGTCGAGGTCCGACGCCCCGATGCTCAGGCGCAAGTAGCTCACGCCGATGCTAGTACCGGCCGTGCCAAACAGCTCGCGCAGCAGCCGCGCGCGCGCCGGGGCGCTCATGGCGTGCAGCAGCTCGGCGCTGCCGCCGGTGAGGCAATAGCCGAAGCCATCCATCGTCTGGAAGGTTTGGCGGTCGTCTATTTCGATGGCCGGGCCCATTGGGGTGGCTTTGCCAAAGGCCAGGCCACCGGCCTGCGGCTGCAAGAGCTGGCTTTGGTCGGGGGTAGTGACCCAAGCCAAAATGCCGGCTTGGGGGCTGGTTTTGGCGCGCTGGGCGTGGGCGGGCAGCAGGCTTAGCGTGAGCAGGGCGGCTAGCGCCCAGCGGCCAGCAGAAACAGGAAGTATCGTGAGAGTAGCCATAAAAAGAAGCAAAAACGCCTGCCTTTACCTCGGCAGGCGCTTTGGTTGGTACACTGTCGCTCCGGGACCGGATAGTTCTTTATCCACTTTTCCCAGCCCGGGCCCCGAAACGACAGGTAGTTTTTGGGGGGTATTAGTACCGTTCTGACGTGGGCGCCTCACCCCCCGGCCCCCTCTCCGAAAAGGAGAGGGGGAGCCGACCGCAAACGGACGGTAGCAGTCGTCAGAAAGTCGTCCGGCTCCCCCTCTCCTTTTCGGAGAGGGGGCCGGGGGGTGAGGCGCCCACGTCAGAACAGTACTAATACCCCGGATTCTGCTGCACCAGCGGGTTGGTGTTAATCTCGCCCTGCGGCAACGGGAAGAGCAGGTAGTTGGCATCGCGCGAGCCGTTGCGCTGCTGCGCGATGATGTCGAAAGCCGTGACGGCGTGCGTGGCCGAGGCATCGGCCTGGGTGTGGCGGGCGTAGCGCAGCAGGTCCCACCAGCGCTCGCCCTCGAAGGCCAGCTCCAGGCGGCGCTGGCGGTCGATTTCGTTGCGCAAGGCCTGCTTAGAAAGGGCCTGGGTCGAGCTCAGGGTGAGGGCCGCGAGGCCGGCGCGCTGGCGCACCAGGTTCAGCTTGGTCAGCACGTCCTGGCTGGGGCCGGTTTGCTCGTTTACGGCTTCGGCGTAGGTTAGCAGCACTTCGGCGTAGCGCAGCACGTAGGTGTTGTCGGTCGAGTTGAAGTTATTGCCGATGCTGCGCCACTTGTACACGAAGGGGCCCACGTCGTTGCTGTTGCCGCCGTTGCCGGGCTTGCCGTCGATGTAGCTGGCGTGGTTGCGGCCGATAACGCGGCCCGCCGCCGAGTTCACGGTGCCCGTGTAGGCCCAGCGGTTGTCATTCACGGTGTCGGCGTAGGCGATTAGCTCGGCCGTCGGAATGTTGAATTTCGGAAACGAGTAGGTAGCCAGCGGCGAGGGTAGCAGTAGGTCGGGCAGGATGCTGCCGCCGTCGGCATTGCCGGCGTACTGAATCTCAAAAAGCGACTCGGCCCCTTTATTCTCAGCCGGGTACAGGGCATTAAACGAGCCCAGCGTAATGTTGCTGGCCAGCACTTTGTTGGCGGCCGTTTGGGCGGCGGCCCAGTTGCGGCGCGTGAGCTGCACGCGGGCCAGCAGGGCGTTGGCCGAGTTCTTGGTGGCGCGGTTGGGGTTGCTACTGCGCATCTGGATGGCGGCGCGCAGCAAGTCGGCTACTATCTGGTCGTACACCTGGTCGGCGGTCGAGCGGGCCAGGTTCACGTCGGCCGGGGCGCCGCTTTCGGTGGGCGTGAGGCGCAGGGGCACGCCGCCGTAGGCGCGCACCAGGTTGAAGTAGCTGAGCGCCCGGATGAAGCGCGCCTCGCCCAGAATCTGGCTGCGGCGGGCGGTGTCCATCGTCACGGTGGGCACGTACTTGAGCACGATGTTGGCCCGGTTCACGCCGATGTAACCCTGGCGGTACACGTTGCCTACCTGGCTGGTCGTGGGCGTCCAGATGATTTTATCCATCGCGTTCACGTCGCCGTTGGTGCTGGTGCAGTTGTCGCTGGGCATTTCGCCCATCACGTTCAGGTCCTGGCCGTAGGCCCCTGTGCCTTGCAGCGCGTCGTAGCTGGCCGTGAGGCTGGCCTCGGCATCGTCGGAGGTCTTGAAGAAGTTTTCGGGCGTGATGCTGCCCAGCGGTTCTTTCTTCAGAAAGTCGCAACTGGCCAGCAGGGTCAGGGCGCCGAGCGCCGGAATAAGTAGCTTTTTCATGGGAATTCTAAGCTGGCAGCTTCTTAAAAATTAGCGTTGATACCCACCGTGTAGATGCGCGATTGCGGGTACACGCCGTAGTCGCGGCCAAAGCCGGTTTGGTTGTAGGGGTCGGCGTTCACCTCCGGGTCGTAGCCCAGGTAGTTGGTCCAGGTTATCAGGTTCTGGGCCGTCACGTAGAGGCGCAGGTTCTGGATGGCCGCCCGCTTGCTGAGGGTAGTGGGGAAGTTGTAGGCCAGGGTCACGTTTTTGAGGCGCACGTAGGAGCCGTCCTCAATCCAGCGGCTCGAAAAGCGGTTGTTCTGGTTGGGGTCGTTGCGCACCGGGCGCGGAATATCGGTGTTGGTGTTGGTCGGCGTCCAGTGGTTCAGCACGCGGGTGCTCTGGTTCAGGGGGTCCGACTGCGACTCCAGTATCTGGCGCGTCTGGTTGTAAATCTGGTTGCCAAACTGGCCCTGGAAGAACACGCTCAGCTCCACGCCCTTGTAGGAGAAGTTGTTGGTGACGCCGGCAAATGCTTTGGGATTGGGGTTGCCGATGATGGTGCGGTCCTTATCATCAACCACGCGGTCGCCGTTGAGGTCGGCAAATTTCAAGTCGCCGGCCTTGGGCTGCTGGCCGTTTTGGCTGGGCAAGCCCTGGCCCTCGGCGTTGCTTTGCACAATGCCCTGGTTTACGTAGCCGTAGAACGCGCCCAGCGGCTGGCCCGGCTGCGAAATGCTGGAACTGTAGATAATACTGCGGTCCGCCGATACGCCCGCGCCGCTCACCTGCTGGCCCAGGTCCAGAATCTTGTTGCGGTTGCCAGTCACGTTAAAATTCGTGGTCCAGCCAAAGCCATTATCCTTCGCTAGCACGTTGGTCGTTACCAGCCCAATTTCGAGGCCCCGGTTTTGAACCTTACCAATGTTCTGGGTTACAATAGCGCTGGGCTGGCCGGGTGCCTGCGGTAGGCCGGCGCTCACCGGAATCGGCACATCGAGCAGCAAGTCCTTGGTTTGCTTGTCGTAGTAGTCCACGGTCAGCGTCAAGCGGTTGTTCAGCATGCTGAAGTCCAGACCCGCGTTGTACTGGTAGGTAGTTTCCCAGCGCAGGGCGTTGTTGCCGATGTCGCTCTGGGTCACGCCGCCCAGGATGGCCGAGCCGCTGCCCTGGTAGTTTACGCCTGAGGTCGTGTAGCGCGAAAAGCGCTGGTAAGTGTAAATCTCCTGGTTGCCGTTAGCCCCGAAGCTGCCCCGCACTTTCAGGTCCGACACCAGCCCATCCTGTGGGAAGAAATTCTCCTTCGAGATGCGCCAGGCCGCGCTCACGGCCGGGAAGTAGCCGAAGCGGTACTTGTCGATAAAGCGGCTGGTAGCATCGGCGCGCAAGCTGGCCGCGAACAGGTATTTACCATCAAAATCGTAGTTGGCCCGGCCGAAGAAGCTCAGCAGCGCCCACTGGTCTTCGTAGCTACCAGGGATGCCCGAGGCCGTGGCGCCGGAGCTCACGTAGGGCACGGCGTTGGACACGAAGCCCTGCGAGGCCCCGCCCGAGGTGAAGCGGTTGCTGGCCTGCATCGACTCGCCGGCCAGCAAGGTCAGGTGGTGCTTTTCGCCAAAGGGCAACGTGGGGTTATACGTCAGCGTGTTCTCGTTCAGCCAGATAACCTGCTGGTTGGTAGCCGTGCGGGCCGAGCCGCGGGTTGAAGCGTCGGCGTTGGCCGTGCCGGGGTAGTTGCGGCTCGTAAACTGGTTTTCGGTCTGGGTGCGGAAGTCGATGCCCAGTGACGAGCGCACGCGCAGGTTTTTCAGAATGTCAAACTCGCCGTACACGTTGCCCAGCACCTGGTACACGATGGCTTTGTTGGTCGATTCCAGCAGGTTGCCCACTGGGTTGTCCGACTGGTTGAGCGGGTTCACGCCGTAGGTCCCGTCCGCGTTGCGCACCGGAATGTTCGGAATCTGCGAGAGCGCCCCCAGCACCGAGCCCGAGTTGCCGAGCGCCAGCTCCGAGCGCACGCTGCCGTTGGTGAACGAGCGGCTCATGTTGAGGTTGGTGCCCACGCGCAGCTTTTTGCTCACGGTCTGCTCCAGGTTCAGCTTGAAATTGTAGCGGTCGAAGCCCGAGTTGAGGCTGATGCCGTCCTGCTTGAAGTAGCCGCCGGCCACGTAGTAGCGGGTTTTGTCGGTGCCGCCGCTCACGTTGAGCTGGTAGTTCTGCATGCTGGCCGGGCGGTACACTTCATCCTGCCAGTCGGTGTTGCTTTGCAGGCGCGGGTCGGTGAGGCTTACCGGAGCCTGGCCGGCGTTGGTTTGAATCTCGTTGTACTCCTGCAAAAACTGCTGCGAGTTCAGCACGTCAAGCTTTTTGCGCAGGTACTGCTTGCCGTAGTACACGCTCAGGCCCACCTGGGCCTGGCCTACCTTGCCGCGCTTGGTCGTGATAACCACCACGCCGTTGGCCGCCCGCACGCCGTAGATGGCGGCCGCCGCGCCGTCCTTCAGCACGTCGATGCTCTCGATGTCGTTGGGGTTAATGGTATTCAGCGGGTTGAGGCGCTGGTTGCCCACCGATATTTCCTGCTGGTAGTCAGGTAGTACGGGAATACCGTCGATGACGTACAGCGGCGAGCCGTTCAAGTTCAGCGACGCCGCCCCGCGCACCCGCACCGTAATGCCCGCGCCGGGCGCCCCGCTCGGGGCTGCCACCTGCACGCCGGGCGCCTGCCCTTGCAGGGCCTGGTCGAAGCCGGCCGTGGGCTGCCGCGTCAGCGCCTGCCCGCCTACCGAGGCCACCGAGGTCGAAAGGTCCTGGCGGGTCTGGGTGCCGTAGCCCACTACCACCACCTCATTCAGCGCCTGCTGGTCGTCGCTGAGCCGGATGGCGATGGTGCTGGTCGCGCCCGTCACGGCCAGCTCCTGGGTTTTGAAGCCCACCGAGCTGAATACCAACGTGCTATTCTCGGGTGCGCTCAGCGAAAAGCTGCCATCCGAACCCGTGGAGGTGCCGTTGGTCGTGCCCTTCACCAGCACCGTCACGCCGGGCAGCGGCTCGCCCTTGGCATCGGTCACGCGGCCCGAAACGGGCACGTTGTCGGCCACCGCCACCGAAGTGGGGGCTGCAAAGCCGGCCACTACGGGCGCATTTACCACCACGAAGTAGTTGGTGCGCAGCTCCTTAAACTGAAGCGCCACTTGCGGCAGCACGGCGGCCAGCCGGTCGGCCAGCGTGCCGGGCGCGGCGGGCTGCTCGGCCACGCGTTTGTTGTCCACCACGTTGCTTTCGTAGAAAATGGTGGCGTGGTACTCGTTTTCCCACTGCTTGAGCAGCGTTTTGAGCAGCACGGTTTTGGGGGCGCGCACGGCGCGGGGCGCTTCGGCGGGCGCGCTCTGGTTCGCCACCGACATGGCCAAAATCTGGGCGTGGGCGGGGTGGCCCAGCAGGTGCAGCACGGCCACGCCCGCTGCCAGGCACGCGGGGCGCGCCGTGGGCCAGCTTAGGAAGGTAGGAGGTTTAGTCATAAAAGGGTGGGGAAAGTGGGGATGCTAGTGCTTAGTTATTAGTGCTTGGTGCCTAGTCGAGTAGGCGGTGGGGGCAGCGTGGTGGAGAATTGCCGGGTTTAGGGCCTTTCGGTCAGAATCAAGTGGTTGCCCTGGCGCTTGGCTTTCACGTGCAGCGTTTCTTCCAGCGATTGCAGCAGCACGTCGAGGTCGCGCACGGGCAGGGTGCCGGTTACTTTGCGCTGGTTTAGCTCGGGCGTGTCTACCTCCACTTCGAGGCCGTAAGTGTCTTGCAACCGGGCCGCCAACTCGGCGATGGTGGTTTCGTCGAGCACCAGCTCGGCGTCTTTCCACGAGGCGTAGGCGGCGGCCGAGCGCACCTTGCGGTAGGCCATTACCACGGGCTCGGCGGGGCGCACCTCGCGGGTTTCGACCAGCTCGCCGGGGGCCAGCAGCACGTCGGGCCGCTGGCGGTCGTCGAAATGCACCCGCACCTTGCCCGACAGCAGTACCACGCGCCCTCGGTCCTGGCGGCGCGACACGGTGAACTTTGTGCCGAGTACCTCTACATTAAAGCCCGCCGTGGTATGCACCACAAAGCGCTGATTATCGGCCTGGTGCTGCACCGCGAAGTAGCCTTCGCCGTCGAGCCACACCTCGCGGGGCTTGCCGGGCGTCCAGGCGGTCGGGTAGCGCAGGGTCGAGTGCCCGTTCAGGGTCACGCTGGTGCCGTCGCTCAGCTGCACGGTGCGCGTCTGGCCGTAGGCCGTGGCCAGGGTCTGGCTGGCGGGTGCCGCCTGCTGCGTAAGCCACCAGCTGCCGCCGCCTAGCACCGCGCCCGCCACGGCGGCGGCCGCCGCCCAGCGCCGCCAGCGCGGGGCCGGCGCGGCCACCGGCCGGCTGGTGCCGAAAGCCAGGCGGCCGTGCAGGCGGGTCAGCATAGCCTCGTAGTCGGGCTCCTCAATCGCGGGGGCGGGTTGGGTCTCCAGTCCGTCCCAGTGTTGCAGCATCCAGTGCTGGGCCAGCAGCTGGTTGGCCGGCTGGGCTAGCCAGGCGCGCACGGTGGCCGCGTCGGCGGCCGAGGCGCTGCCTTGCAGGTAAGCAGAAAATAAGGCTTGGGTAATCTCTGGATTCATAAGTGGTTAGGCCGCAAGGCGAGCTGGGCAAACAGAAGGAAGCGGCGGGGCGCCGGGCCTTTTGCGTTGCTCAGCGACGATGTGACTACCACAATCGTTTGCAGTACTACACCGTGCCGGGGGCCTTACCCTTAGTGGGAAGGAGAAAATTTTTGATAAATTTTAAAAAGAGCTAAAAACCAGCTGGTTGATTTTTGGTGGGGTAGGCTCGCCGAGCGCGTACCTCACCCGCCAGCCCCCGCTCCCGCAGAGGGGCAGGGGCTGCGTTTTGTTGCCAGCCTCTGGCAGCCAGAGTTTTAGAGCCAGGGAGCGGCTACGCGTCAGGGCTTGGCTACCACCAGCCCGTTTAGGCTCTGCGCCATATTGGCGAGCGAGTCGGGCGCGGCCCGCCGCTGCCCGTCGAGCGGCGCGTACAGCTCCAGGCTTGATTTCAGCAGCGAGTCGGCCGCCAGCGCCCGCACCTCGTCGGCATTCATCCCGGCGCGGTAAAACAGCCAGTTACGGTACTGCGCGCCCCGCGCCGCGCCCGCGCCGCCCAGCGCCAATTGGCGCAAGTGCAGCTGCTCGGGCAGGCGGCCCACTTCCTTCCCGTCCAGGTAAAGCAGCGTTTCGCCTTTGGCGAAATAGTGCGTCAGCACCACTTGATGCCACTGGTTGTCGCGCACGCGGGCCACGCTGCGCAGGTGCCCGCCGCCCGCCGAGGCGTAGGTAAGCGTACCATTTTTCTCGATGCGGAGGCTGCCCATACGCGTGCTGTCTTGCAGCACCAGCAGCGGCCCGCGGCCCGCAGTGCGAAAGCCGAGCACCTGCGTAAATGGGTGCACCAGTGCCTCGGGCACCAGCCGCAGGGCAGCTTTTGGGGCCAGCCGCACGCCGGCCGAGGCCCGAAAGTGCGGCAGCGGCTTGCCGGCCCGCAGCGCATCGAACAGCGAGGGCACCCAGGCGTGGGCCAGTTCGGCGTGGCCGCGGTCGTTGGGGTGCAGGTCATCGTCGAAGTAGCCAGCGGCCCAGTGGCCCTGGCCGTCGTCCACGGCGCCGAGCAGGTTCACGGTGGGCACGGCCCAGGCGTGCAGCAATAGGTTCATGCGCCGGATGTAGGCGTAGTCCTCGGCCGTGTAGTCGTTGCGGGTATAGCTGTTCGTGACCACCGGCACCAGGCCCGCCGCCCGCGCCTTGGCGATGAGCACCTGCATATTATCCCGAAACTGCTCGAACTTGGCCTGCCCGCCGCCGTGGATGCCCTCGTTGCCCAACGCCAGCGCGTACACCACGTAGCGGCCCTGCTGGGGCGGCAGGTCGCGCTCCCAGCGGGCCAGCACTTTCGGGGTATTATCGCCGGGAATGCTGATGTTGGCCGTATTCCAGGCCGCGCCCTGGCCCGCCGCGGCGCGCTGCGCCAGTAGCCGGGCGTAGCGACTGACGTAGCCATACTTATTGGTAGCGCCCTGGCCAAAGGGCACCGAAGAGCCAAAAAAGACGATTTTCAGGTCGTCGGGGGCGGGTTTTGGGGTGGGCGTGGCGCCGAGCAGGGCCAGGAAGAGAAGTTTTTTGAGCATAATCGGGGTAGCTTGAGCTTTAGCTTGCGAGCGAGCGCAGCGAGCAACTGCGGCAGCGAACGTCTGTACCGACTGCCAACGCTGCTGCCCGCTGCGCTCGCTCGCAAGCTAAAGCTTACGGCACACTGGCTACTTATTGCCCACTATCAGCGTCAGCAAGATGCCCAGCACGCCGCCGCCGTGCAGCCGGAAGTAGCTGCGCATCGTTTTGAGGGCCTGCATAATGTGCGCCTCTACGGTCTTCACCGATACGCCCTGGCGCTCAGCTATTTCGGGATACGAGAGGCCGAGCTGGCGGCTGAGCACGAACACCTCGCGCTGCTTGGGCGGCAGGCGGTCGAGGGCGGCCTGGTAGAGGGCTTCCATCTCCTGGTACTCGGCCTCGTTGGCCACGCTGGCGGGGCCGGCGGCGGCTACCTCGCCGCTCAGGCGCAGGTGGTGCTGGTCGCGGCGCAGCTCATTCAGCACGGCGTGGTGGG
>Ga0182232_1000273_pt1 | contig 13966 bp, 11 predicted proteins | sample G6R1MG_30_FD_155484 | JGI IMG/M metagenome (GOLD analysis project Ga0182232, IMG submission 155484) | Phyllosphere microbial comminities from miscanthus, Michigan, USA - G6R3_NF_07NOV2016_LD2 MG | ecosystem: Host-associated > Plants > Phyllosphere > Phylloplane/Leaf | place: USA: Michigan... | reverse complement strand
GGATCGTGCGCGAATCGATCTTCGAGGTGACCTGGAAGGAGATCCGGGTCGGGAAGTTCGCCTTGATGGTGCCGGTGATGACGTCCACCGACGGGCGCTGCGTCGCCATGATGAGGTGGATGCCCGCCGCCCGTGCCATCTGGGCGAGGCGCTGGATCGCGCCCTCGATGTCCTTGCCCGCCACCATCATCAGGTCGGCCATCTCGTCGACCACGATGACGATGTAGGGCAGGGCCGAGAGGTCCATTTCCTCGGTCTCATAGACCGCCTGGCCGGTCTCGCGGTTGAAGCCCGTATGGATCTCGCGGGTGATCACCTCGCCCTTGGCCCGGGCTTCCGCCATGCGGGTGTTGTAGCCGTCGATGTTGCGCACGGCGATCTTGGACATCTTCTTGTAGCGCTCCTCCATCTCGCGCACGGCCCATTTGAGGGCGATGACCGCCTTCTTCGGGTCGGTGACGACGGGCGAGAGCAGGTGCGGGATGCCGTCGTAGACGGAGAGTTCGAGCATCTTCGGATCAACCATGATCAGGCGGCACTCCTCGGGCTTGAGCCGATAGAGCAGGCTGAGGATCATGGTGTTGATGGCCACCGACTTGCCCGAGCCCGTGGTGCCGGCCACCAGCAGGTGCGGCATCCGGGCGAGGTCGGCGATGATCGGCTCGCCGCCGATGTTCTTGCCGAGGCACAGGGCAAGCTTGTGCTTGCTCAGGCCGAAATCGGCGGATGCCAGGAGCTCGCGCAGATACACGGTCTCGCGGGTGTCGTTGGGCAGCTCGATGCCGATGACGTTGCGGCCGGGCACGACGGCGACGCGGGCCGAGACGGCGGACATCGACCGGGCGATGTCGTCCGACAGGGAGATGACGCGGCTCGACTTGGTGCCGGGCGCCGGCTCGAGTTCGTACAGGGTCACGACGGGGCCTGGGCGCACGGCCAGGATGTCGCCGCGCACGCCGAAATCCTGCACGGTCTGCTGGAGGTTGAGGGCGTTCTGCTCGAGGACGTCGGCATCGATCTCCTCGGTGCCGCTCGGATCGGGCTCGGCGAGGAGTTCGAGGGAGGGGTGCTCGTAATCCTCGTTCTCGACCGACGACATCGAGATGTGGCGGCCGGCGGCGATGAGGGTCTGACGCTCGGGCAGAATGGCGCGCGGGATGTTGAGGACCGGCGCCAGGGGTGCGGCAATCGGGGGAACCGGAGCCGAGACGGGCTCGGGCTCCGACGCCATTACGACGGTCTCTTCGGCCACGGGCTCCTCGAGGGTGGCCACCTCGGCGGCAAGGGCTTCGACCACCGGCTCCTCGGCGACGGGTTCGGGCGTGGAGACGCCCTTGGGCGTCCGCAGGAGCACCGTCCGCGCCGGAATCACCGTGGGGACGAAGGCCGGCGTGGCGAACGTCACCGGCTCCAGGAAAGCGGGCGCCGGCGGAGCAGACTCTTGGAACGGAGGCTCTTGGACGGCGGGTTCCTGAAGGGCGGCCCCTTGGAAGGCTGCTTCTTGGAGGACTTCAGGCTGAACGAACGCATCGAACCGGGCCGGCTCGATCGTCTCGGACGCCGCCTCGGGCAGGAACGGGACAACGGCGACGAAGGGCTCCGGGGCGACCGGCTCGGGGGCAGGGGAGGGGGCCACGGGCATCCGGGCGGAGCGGATGGCCGCGCGGGCGGCCATGGCGCTGAGTACCGGCGTACGCGGCGCGGCGGGCGGCGGCGCGGCCGGAACCCGCACGGCGTTGTCCTGGCCGTCGGCCGGGACCGGGGTCGCGGTCCGGTCGAACTGCAGCAGGCGGTCGAGAACGTAGACCGGGGCGGGCGGCAGGGCGATGTCCACGGGGGCGGCCATCACGGGTACGTCCGGCGTGAACACGTCCAGGCCGGACACGTCAGGGATCGGGGCGGGCTCGGCATCGGTCGCGCCGAGCGGGGCGACCGAAGCCGCCTCGACGGTCTCGGCCCGGATCTCCGACCACGCGTCGAGGGCCGCGCAATCGCGGTTGTCGAACCAGGCGTGGACCTCCGACCAATCCGGCACGTCCTCCCAGTCGCGATCCTCCGCGATGGGATCGGCCGCCAGAACCTCCGGCAGCTCGGCACCGGTCACCTCCGGGAGAATCTCCGGCGCGGCCGCGACGGGCTCGAGCGACGTCTCGGCCACGGCCGGCAGGTCGAGAACCGCGGTCTCAGCGACGGGGCTGGGCTGCCGACGGTCGGGGCTGCGGAAGAAGCGCACACCCTCGGGTACGACGAAGGGCTGGCGCCACAGAGGCTCGGCCGCGGCGGCGGCCGCCTCGCGGGTCGCCCGCTCGATGGCTTCGAGTTCGATGGCCGCTTGAGCCGCGGCCTCGGCGGCGCGCTCCGCTTCGGCGCGGGCGCGGATGGCTTCGGCCTCGGCCTCGGCCTGGGCGACGACGGCGCGCTCAGCATCCAGCGCCCGCTGGCGGCGCTCCTGCAGCACCGGGTCGGGGGTGCGGGTGTAGCGCACGGCGGGAGCCGGGGCGGTGGTGGCGCGCGCCTGAACCCGCGGGGCCTCGTCGGCCTCCGGCACGATGGCGGCGGGCCGCCGCGGCGCCCGGATCAGGACGCGAGGGCCGGCTTCGCCTCCGACGAATTCGTCTTCGGTCCGGACCGGGGGCGCGGCCCGGACGGGGATCATGTCGAGGGTGGCGCGGTCGTCGAACACGTGGTCGGGCCAGCCCTGCACGGCGGGCGGGGTCCGGTAGGCCGGCTCACGCCCGACGAAGGCCTGCGGGCTCGTCATCCAGCTCGGGGCCGGGCGGGTGGCCGCCACGGTGTAGTCCGGGCGCTGGGGCGGCCCGGCGAGGCGGCGGGTGAGAGTGGCCCGCAGGTTCATGAGGCGGTGCGCCAGGGCGCCGATGGACAGCCCGAGGCGGTCGCCGCCGCGGACGGGACGAGAGGGGTCACGATGGGAGTAGGGGAGCCGTCCCGATGCGCGCATGATTGGCCGAATTTACTCGAAGCGGGTCCGTCGCCGGGAAGGGCGCGGTTCACCCCCGAGTTAGAGCCATCGTCGTTAACAGACGCTTGCGGCGGTGAGCTCAGGTGCGCACGACGCCCGCCGCTGGAGGGCGGGAGCCCGGCGGGGTAGGGTGGGGGCAGCCGCCCCTCCCGCCAGGAAGCCCCCTGCCCCTTGTCCAGTCCCTCGCCCGCCCCTCCGACCCAGGCCGTCCCAGACCAGAATTTCCGCTCGCTCTACGCCCACGGCTTTGCCCGGGTGGCGGCCTGCACCGGGCGGACTCATCCGGGCGATCCGGCGGCCAATGCCGAGGCGGCTCTCGCCCTGGCGCGGGACTGCGACGCACGCGGCGCGGCCCTGGCGGTGTTTCCCGAACTCGGCCTTTCGGGCTACGCCATCGAGGATCTGCTGCTGCAGAGCACGGTGCTCGATGCCGTGGAGGCGGCCGTCGAGACCGTGCGGGCGGGCTCGGAGCGCCTGAGCCCCGTGCTCGTCGTCGGCGCGCCGCTGCGTTGGGGCCACCGGCTCTACAATTGCGCGGTCGCCATCCACCGGGGCCGCGTGCTCGGGGTCGTGCCCAAGAGCTACCTGCCGAACTACCGGGAGTTCTACGAGAAGCGCCACTTCGCGTCCGGCGTCGGCATCACGGGCGAGACGATCCGGGTCGCCGGACACAGCGTGCCGTTCGGCATCGACCTGCTGTTCGCGGCCGAGGACCTGACCGGCTTCGTCCTCGGCCTCGAGGTCTGCGAGGACCTGTGGGTCGCCGCCTCCCCCGGCATGGATCTGGCGCTCGCCGGGGCCACGGTGCTCGCCAACCTTTCGGGAAGCCCCATCACGGTGGGCCGGGCGGAATCCCGCGCGCTGCTGTCGCGCGCCGCCTCCATGCGGGGCCTGTGCGCCTACGTCTACGCGGCGGCGGGCATGGGCGAATCCACCACCGACCTGTCCTGGGACGGGCAAACCAGCATCGACGAACTCGGCGAGCGCCTCGCCGAGGGGGCGCGCTTCGCCTGCCGTCCCGTCGTGACCCTGGCCGACATCGACCTCGACCGCCTGGCGCAGGAGCGGCTCCAGGCGGGCAGCTTCGATGACAACGCCCGCGCCCGCGTGTCGATTGGGCGCCGGATCGCGTTCCGCCTCGACCCGCCCCCCGGCGACCTCGGTTTCATCCGGCGGGTCGAGCGGTTTCCATTCGTGCCGGCCGATCCGGCGCGCCTCGCCCAGGACTGCTACGAAGCCTACAACATCCAGGTGGCGGGCCTCGCCCAGCGCCTGGAAGCGACGGGGACGAAGAAGGCCGTCATCGGCGTTTCGGGCGGCCTCGATTCCACCCACGCGCTCATCGTCGTGGCACAGGCCTTCGACCGGCTCGGCCTGCCGCGAAAGGACATCCTGGCCTACACCCTGCCGGGCTTCGCCACCTCGGACGAGACCAAGGCCAACGCCCATGCCCTGATGGCGGCCCTGGGCACCACGGCGCGGGAGATCGACATCCGCGACACCGCGACGAAGATGCTCGCCGACATGGGGCACCCGTTCGGGCGGGGCGAGCCGGTCTACGACGTCACCTTCGAGAACGTGCAGGCGGGCCTGCGTACGGACTACCTGTTTCGGCTGGCCAACCAGCAGGGCGGTATCGTCATCGGCACCGGCGACCTCTCGGAACTGGCGCTCGGCTGGTGCACCTACGGCGTCGGCGACCAGATGAGCCATTACGGCGTCAACGCCGGCGTGCCGAAAACCCTGATCCAGCATCTCATCCGCTGGGTCGTGGGCACGGGTCAGTTCACACCGGACGTGAACGCCACCCTGGAGGCGATCCTCGGCACGGAGATCTCCCCCGAACTCGTGCCCGTGGAGGCGGGCGCCCGCCCCCAGAGCACGCAGGACGTGACCGGCCCCTACGCCCTGCAGGACTTCAATCTCTTCCACATCCTGCGCTACGGATTTCGCCCCTCGAAGATCGCCTTCCTGGCGCTCCACGCCTGGGGTGACGCCGGAGCGGGGGCCTGGCCGCAGGACTATCCGGACGACGAGCGCCGGGCCTATGCCCTGCCGGAGATCCGTGCCTGGCTCGGCCTGTTCCTGAAGCGGTTCTTCGGCTTCAGCCAGTTCAAGCGCTCGGCCATGCCGAACGGGCCGAAGGTCTCGGCCGGAGGCGCCCTCTCGCCGCGGGGCGACTGGCGCGCGCCCTCCGACGGCACGGCCCGGGCGTGGCTGGACGAGCTGGAGCGCAATGTTCCCGCTGCGTGAACCAGCCGGCACCGCACCCTCGCCCCGCATCGACCGCGAGCGGAGCCGTGACACAGTCCTGTCCGATTGTCCGACTAGACCATGGATGAGCGGGCGATTCGGAGATTGACCGATGCAGAATTACAACGTTTTCTGCCTCAGATCCGTCGAGGGCCTGTGCTGCGCCGTTCCCGAAAGCCGAGCGGTGCCGCAGTTCCTCGTTGGTGGACATTGGTCTTTCGGCGGCAAACTCGGAGATATCGCGGCGACCCCCGTGGAGTTCGATGACCGCGCGGCGGAAACCGCCGTGCGCTTCAACGGCTTCTACCTGTTCCAGACCATGGACAGCCGCTTCCACTGAAACGAACGCCCGAACGCTGGCCGGGCTCGAGTACGGCCCGGATACAGCCTGGGCCTAAGGCGAGCCGACCCCTCCCTCTCCGTCACGACGGGGTCGTCTCGTCATGGTGCGATCGACAAGCGGCCCGATCCCGGCGATTTTTTGGGAAGGGTAATGGATGGCCCGCCCCAAGCTTCGCGGAAGATCGGCCCAGTGTTTCGTGTCCTGTTCCCATTGAGCGATTGCACTCGGAGCAAGATCGGACGGCGATCGAGCGTTTCGCGAGGCGCTGCGAGACGGCCAATACCGGACAGCCCGATCACGACGCTTGGTTCATCGCCGAACCTGCGCGCGGGCGGCACCGCATCCTGCACGATCTCCCGAAATCGGTCGGGATCGGCGTGCGAGTCGGGTAATCCAGCGATCATTCCTTAAGGAGGCTGTGCCATCTTCCACCATTGCGAACGGTGAACGGAGATCGCGCGCCATGTCGGAGCATCGAAGGGAAGTGCGCCAGAGGACGTTCCTCAAGGGGCGGATCCACTTCAACAAAGGCGCCTCGAGCATGGATTGCCTCGTGCGCGACATGTCGGCCTCCGGCGCGCGGCTCGCGCTCAGTGAGACCACGACGCTGCCGGATGCGTTCGATCTCTACATCCCGCAGAAGGAGAAGACTTACCGCTCGACCCTGGCTTGGCGTCGGGACGGCTCCATCGGCGTCACCTTCCTCGACGAGGCCGCCCCGACGCCCGCGCCGCACCTTGCCGAGGATTCGTCGTCCATGCTGGCGCTGGTGCGTCGCGTCAGCGAACTCGAAGCGGAGAACGCGACCCTCCGCCGGCTACTCATGACTGCGCCGGCCGCCACGGCCGAGGCCCCGTGAACGCCGTGTGATCCGGCATCCGCCCGATCGAGGCGGCCCCCCCAAAGTCCCCGAGGGCGGCCGACAGACGCCGTCGACGGATCGACCGTTGCCCCCCCCCTGGGCACCTTGCCGCCCCCCGCCTCATCCCGCATCCAACGCCGCCCGAACCCGTGCCGCATGGTCGGCGAGCACGGCTCCATCGGCCATTCCGCCCGTATGTCGCCCGAGCGCGACGCCATCGAAGCGCGGCAGAATGTGGACGTGGAGATGGAACACCGTCTGACCGCCCGCCGGCTCGTTGTATTGGAACACCGTGAGGCCATCGGCGGCGAAGGCCGTCTTCACGGCGCGAGCGACGCGCTGGACCGTGGCCGCCACCGCCGCGAGGGATTCGGGACTGGCGTCGAGAAGGCCGCGCGCCGGGGCCTTCGGGATCACCAGGGTGTGGCCCTCGCCCTGGGGCATCACGTCCATGAAGGCGAGAGTGTGCGCGTCCTCGTAGACCCGGTGGGCCGGGATCTCCCCGCGCAGGATCTTCGCGAAGATGTTCTGGGGATCGTAGGCTGCGGTCACGCGGTCTTGCTCCTGTCGGATGATCGGGCCGCACGATGCCGAGACGCGCCGCGCGCGTCCACTCTCTGATGCCAAGACGCGCCGCGCGCGTCCATCGCTGGAGACGGCGCTGGCTGAACCGTGGCCGTGCTCCGTGCGTTGGCGTCCCCGATGCCCGGGCTTCTCCGGCACCTTTCCGGACGAGACCCGCATGGCCCACGAGAGTACCAGCGCCATCTACACCGCCGCGGGCGCCAACCTCGCCATCGCGGCGGCGAAATTCGTCGGTGCGTTCTTCACCGGTTCCTCGGCGATGCTCGCCGAAGGTGTCCACTCGGTGGTGGATACCGCCAACCAGATCCTGCTCCTCGTCGGGATGAAGCGGGCCAAGCGTCCGGCCGATGCCCTGCACCCGTTCGGCTACGGCCGGGAGATCTATTTCTACGCCTTCATCGTGGCGCTGTTCATCTTCCTCGGCGGCGGCGCCTTCGCGGTCTACGAGGGCATCCACAAGCTGCACTACCCCGAGCCGGTCTCCGACGCGCACGTGTTCGGGCACACGATCCCGGGCCTCTGGGTCAATGTTGGCATCCTGGGTTTCGCGGTCCTGGCGGAAGGCTATTCCTGCGCCGTCGCCCTGAAGTCGTTCTGGGCCGAGAAGGGCAGCCGACCGCCGATCACCGCCATCCGCCGCAGCAAGGACCCGGCTCTCTTCACCGTCCTCATCGAGGACGTCGCCGCGCTGATGGGCCTCGTGGTGGCGCTCTCCGGCGTAATCCTGGCGCATGTGCTGGAGATGCCGGACCTCGACGGCTGGGCCTCCATCGCCATCGGGGCGATCCTCATCGGCATGGCGGCCTTCCTGATGATCGAGACCCACGGCCTGCTCATAGGCGAGGCGGCGGACCCGGCCCTCGTCGCCGCCATCCGCGAGGTCGTCCGGACGGAGCCCGGCGTCCACCACGTCAACGCGGTGCTGACCCAGCACATGGGCCCGTCCGACATCCTTGTGAATGTCAGCCTCGACATGGACGATAGCCTGAAGGCCGGCGCCATCGAGGCCATGGTCGGACGCCTGGAGGCCAAGCTGAAGGCGCGCAGCCCCGAGGTGACGCGGGTGTTCATCGAGATCCAGGCGAAGGACACCGCCTCGTCACCGGTCCTGGCGCCGGCCAAGGCTTAACCCGCAAGCCACCGGACCGAACGGATCAGGCGGCGCGCGTCTGGAGTGCCGGCTCGGCCAGCGCGGTCGCGATGGCCGCGTCGAGGTCGGCGGGCTTCGTCTTCGGGGCGTAGCGGGCGATTACCCGGCCGTCGCGCCCGACGAGGAACTTCGTGAAGTTCCATTTGATGCCCGTAAGGCCGAGGAAGCCCGGCCGCGCCCGCTTGAGGTGGTCGAAGACCGGATCGGCCTTCGGCCCATTGACGGCGACCTTGGCGAGAATCGGAAAGGTCACGTCGTAGGTGAAGCTGCAGAACCGGGCGATCTCGGCCGCGTCCCCCGGCTCCTGGGCGCCGAACTGGTTGCAGGGAAACCCGAGGACCACGAGGCCGGCAGCGCGATGGCGGCGCCACAGCTCTTCGAGCCCGGCATACTGGCCGGTGAAGCCGCATCGCGAGGCGGTGTTGACGATGAGGAGCACTTGGCCGCGATGTTGGGCGAGCGGGTAGGGCGTGCCGTCGGCCGCATGTGGAACCAGGCTGTGCAGGTCGGTCATCGAAGGCCTTCGGTCGGTAAGCGGAACGATCAGTCCGGATCGTCGGACGACGTCGGGCGGAGCGGGATATCGAGTTCCCCGCGCCGGAACGGCGTCAGGGTGTCGAGGGCGTCGGCGGCCTCGATCACGTGGGCACGCTCGCGCTTGAGGTAGTCGGCCACGGCCCGGCGGAGAGCCGGATCGGCGATGTCGTGGGCCGAATGCATGAGGACCGGTCGGTAGCCCCGGGCGAGCTTGTGCTCGCCCTGTGCCCCGGCCTCGACGCGCTTCAGGCCGTGGACGATGGCGTAGTCGATGGCCTGATAGTAGCAGACCTCGAAATGCAGGAACGGATGGTCCTCGATGCAGCCCCAGTTGCGGCCGTAGAGGGCGACGTCGCCGATGAAGTTGATGGCGCCGGCGATGATCCGGCCCTCGCGCCGGGCGAGGACGAGCAGCACCCGCTCGGGCATACGGGCCCCGACGAGGTCGAAGAATTTCCGGTTGAGGTAGGGCCGGCCCCATTTGCGCGCGCCCGTATCGGAATAGAACGCGTAGAACGCCTCCCAATGCTCGGGCTTCAGGTCGGCGCCGGTGACGTGCTCGATGGTGATGCCGTTGGCCAGCGCATCGCGGCGCTCGCGCCGGATCGCCTTGCGCTTGCGCGAGGCGAGGGCTCCGAGGAACTCCTCGAAGCTGGCGTAGCCGGCATTGTCCCAGTGGAACTGTTGGTCGATGCGCTGGAGGAAGCCGAGTTCGCCGGCCTGCTCCCACTCGCGCTCCTGCATGAAGGTGACGTGGATCGAGGACGCCTTGGTCTCGGCCCGGAGGGCCCGAAGACCGGCGACCAGGGCCGAGGCGGCCTCGTTCACGTCCTGCCCCGGTGCGATGAGGAAGCGTGCGCCGGTGACGGGGGTGAACGGCACGCTGACCTGGAGCTTCGGATAGTAGGCGCCCCCGGCCCGCTCATAGGCATCGGCCCAGCCGTGGTCGAACACGTACTCGCCCTGGCTGTGGGATTTCAGATAAGCCGGCGCCACCCCGACGAGGCGGCCCTCCCGCTCGACGGCGACGTGGAGAGGCAGCCAGCCTGTCTGCCGCGAGACACACCCCGAATCCTCGAGGGCCGACAGGAAGGCGTAGGACGTGAAGGGGTTGTGGGTCTCGTCTCCGCCCGAGAGCGTTTCGGGCGAGGTGGCGCAGGCATCCCACTCGGCCGCCGCGATCTGGGCGAGGCCCGGGACAGCGCGTACCTGCAGTTCGGTCACGATCTCGGCCGGGGCGTCGGGGGCTGCGTCGGGCGTGTCCATGGAGGGGCAATCTAGTCCCCGGCGGCAGAGGGGCCAAGGGCGGACCGGGGCCGCGCACCGTCGCAGGGATCTCAAAAAGCGGGCGCTTGCCAGAACACGCCGGCACGCTCACGATCACGCAGACCTGCCTTCGGGAGGGGCAACCGATGGGACTGATGAACCTTCATGCCGGGCAGACGCATCCTCCCCGCACGCCACCGGACGATTTTGCCGAAGATGCCCTGATTGAGATGGCCAATCTCGACGAGCAGGACACCCACGTTCCGGGCACGATCTTCATCTCGACGGCCCTCGGCTCACATGGACCGCGGGTGAAATGGTATCCAGACCGAGCGGGGCGGGCCCTTCCATGCCTCGTCGTCTCCATCGGCGCGGAACCGCAGCTGCGCGATGATTTCTTGCAGAATGCCGTGTCACGAACCGCGCTTCCCCGCGTCATCGCGTGGGTCCGCCTCAACCATGGGGCGCTTCTCGATTTCTGGCAGGAAGGGGCCTCGTGGAATCGTCGCGAGGTCGCAGCCTTCTTGGATGCGCTGAAGCCACTGCCGAAGTAGCTTCCTCAGGGCTGGAACCCCTCGAACACCATCTGGTCGGCATGCGCCTCGGCGTGACGGCGCTGGTCGGGCGTGCGCACGGTCCAGGTCATCACCGGGCGCCCGGCCAGAAGACGGCAGAGAAAGGCCGGCGCGCAGGGGAGGTCGTCGACGCGCCAGGACAGGAAATCGGGCTCGGTCTCGGCGAAATGCAGCAGGTCCGAGAGCGAGCGGCGCAGGCTCGGGGGCAGGGCGGCATAGGCCGGATCGTCCTGACGGGTCTCGGCGACGATGCCGCGCGGGACGGTCGGGGCGAGGTCGCGCAGGGCGACGACGAGCGCGGGATCGAACGATTTCACCGCCACGGGGCCGCCATAGGCGCGCGCGAGTTCCACCACCCGCCGGACGAGGCGCAGGTCGCCGTCGTAGCGCGACTTCACCTCGACAACGAGGGGCGTGCGCCCGCCGATGGCCGCGAGGAAGGCCGGCAGGGTGGGGATGCCCTCGGACGAGCCCGCGACGACGAGCTCCGAGAGGGCAGCGGCCGACAAGCTCTCCACCGGGTCCGACGCCTCAGTCAGGCGGCCGAGGGCCCAATCGTGGAACACCATCGCCTCGCCATCGGCGCTGAGCTGAACGTCGCACTCGATGGCGTAGCCCGCCGCGATCGCCGCCTGCGCGGCCGCGACCGTGTTCTCCGGCACCCCCGCGGCCCGGTCGTGCAGGCCGCGATGGGCGATGGGCCGCGCGTTAAGCCAGGCGGGGGCGTTGACGCTCACTTGACCTCGAACATCGCCTCGACCTCGACGGCGGCGTCGAGGGGCAGTTCGGCGACGCCGACGGTGGAGCGAGCGTGGCGGCCCCGGTCGCCCAGCACCGCGACCATGAGGTCGGAGGCGCCGTTCATGATGCCGGCGAGCCCGGCGAAGCTCGGCACCGCGTTGATGAAGCCGCCGAGCCGGACGCATTGCACGATGCCGTGGTCGAGGTCGCCCACCGCCGCCTGCACCTGCGCCAGCACGTTGATGGCGCACAGGCGCGCGGCCGCGATACCGTCCTCCACGGACACCTCGGCGCCGAGCTTGCCGACATGGGCGGGATCGAGCTTGCCGTCGGCAGAAAAGCAGATCTGGCCCGAGATCACCACGAGGTTGCCGGTGCGCACGAACGGCACGTAGTTCGCCACGGGAGCCGCCGCCTTCGGCAGGGTGAGGCCGAGGGCCTCCAGACGTTCCTTGGCCGTGCTCATCCGCGTCGCATCTCCCCAAAAGCTGTTGCCGTGTCGGCTCTGATCATGTCCGCACGCGGCACGCAAGCCATCCCGAACCGCGTGCCGAAACAAGCCTAGCCGATCCGCGTGTCGGCGGCATGAACCCCTGCCGACATTGACAGAATAAGGGTTTTCTCTAGTAATCGCGCGCGTGCCGCCCCCTTGTCGAGGCGGCACTTTCATTTGGTGCGGTCGCCTCGTGCGCCGCCACGCGAAACGGAGTCGGGATCGTGACATCCGCCCTTCTGCCGACCTATGCCCGGGCCCCCATCGCCTTCGAGCGAGGAGAGGGCGCCTGGCTCGTGGCGCGCGACGGCGAGCGATACCTCGATTTCGGGGCCGGCATCGCGGTGAACGCCCTGGGCCACGCCCACCCCCACCTCGTCGAGGCCCTGACCACCCAGGCGCAGAAACTCTGGCACACCTCGAACCTGTTCGAGATTCCCGACGGCGAGCGGCTGGGCCGGCGCCTCGTGGACGCGACCTTCGCCGACGTGGCGTTCTTCGCGAATTCCGGTGCCGAGGCCAACGAGGCCGCCATCAAGATGGCGCGCAAGTACCACGCGGCGGGCGGCCACCCGGAGCGGTTCCGGATCATCACCTTCGAGGGTGCGTTCCACGGGCGGACGCTCGCCACCATCGCGGCCGGTGGCCAACAGAAGTACATCGACGGCTTCGGCCCGAAGGTGGACGGGTTCGATCAGGTGCCGACGGGGGATTTCGACGCCCTCGAGGCCGCCATCGGGCCGCAGACCGCCGCCCTGATGATCGAGCCGATCCAGGGCGAGGGCGGCGTACGGGTGATCCCGCACGAGCACCTGCGCGCCCTGCGCGCCCTGTGCGACGCGCACGGCCTGCTCCTCATCATGGACGAGGTCCAGACCGGCGTCGGGCGTACGGGGCGGCTGTTCGCCCATGAATGGTCGGGGGTGACGCCCGACATCATGAGCGCGGCCAAGGGCATTGGCGGCGGCTTCCCCCTCGGCGTCTGCCTCGCCACGGCCGAGGCCGCGCGCGGCATGACGGCGGGCAGTCACGGCACTACCTTCGGCGGCAATCCCCTCGCCATGGCGGTGGGCAACGCCGTCCTCGACGTGGTGCTGGGCGAGGGCTTCCTCGACCGCGTCGAGCAGCTCGGCCTGCTGCTGAAGCAGCGCCTCGCCGCCCTGCAGGACCGCCACCCCGGCGTGATCCAGGAGGTGCGCGGCGAAGGCCTGATGCTCGGCCTGAAACTCGCCGTGCCCAACACCGAATTCGCCGCCGCCGCGCGGGACGCGCACCTCCTCGTCATCCCGGCGGGCGACAACGTCGTGCGCCTGCTGCCGCCCCTCGTCATCACCGATGCGGACGTAGCGGAAGCCGTGACCCGCCTCGACGCGACGGCAACCCGCCTCGAGACCGAGAGACAGGGGGCGGCGGCGTGATGGCCGGCCCCGCGACGAACCGTCAGACGAAGAACGGACCCATGACCACCATCCTCAACGGGACCGGACACGGCCCACGTCACTTCCTCGATCTCAAGGATTTCTCAGCCCAGGAGCTGCGCACGGTGCTGGACGCCGCGGCTGGCATCAAGGCGCGCCGGCGCAAGGGCGAGGTCGCGGCCGAGCGGCCCCTCGTGGGTAAGACCCTCGCGATGGTGTTCGACCGGCCGTCCACCCGCACCCGGGTGTCGTTCGACGTCGGCATGCGCGAACTCGGCGGCGAGACCCTCATGCTGACGGGCAGCGAGATGCAGCTCGGCCGGGGCGAGACCGTGGGCGACACCGCCCGCGTGCTGTCGCGCTACGTCGACGCGATCATGATCCGGATCCTCGATCACGGCCTCATGCTGGAATTGGCCGAGCATGCCAGCGTGCCGGTGATCAACGCGCTGACCAAGGTCTCGCATCCCTGCCAGATCATGGCCGACGTGCTGACGTTCGAGGAGCATCGCGGGCCGATCAAGGGCCGCACCGTGGCATGGTCGGGGGACGCCAACAACGTGCTGGCGAGCTGGGTGCACGCCGCCGCGCGTTTCGACTTCACCCTCAACGTCGCCGCGCCGCCGGAACTCTCGACCCCGCAACCGCTCCTCGACTGGGCACGCGCCGAGGGCGCCACCCTCAACGTGACCACCGACGCCTTCGAGGCCGTGGACGGCGCCGACGCCGTGGTGACCGATTGTTGGGTCTCCATGGGCGACGA
>Ga0182232_1000272_pt1 | contig 14035 bp, 9 predicted proteins | sample G6R1MG_30_FD_155484 | JGI IMG/M metagenome (GOLD analysis project Ga0182232, IMG submission 155484) | Phyllosphere microbial comminities from miscanthus, Michigan, USA - G6R3_NF_07NOV2016_LD2 MG | ecosystem: Host-associated > Plants > Phyllosphere > Phylloplane/Leaf | place: USA: Michigan... | reverse complement strand
GCGAGGGCTTTTACTTCAGCCATTGGGCAGGTAGTGGTTTGGTTTGGAGAAGGGTAAAACTGGCGTTTCACTCAGAAACGGGTGGTTGCCTTCTCCAACCGCTAGCCGGCTGGTAGGTTTGGCGGGGTGAAACGGCTTGAATGATAAAAACTATAAAGCCCCACAGAAAGGTGTGGAGTACGGTATGAGTGAGAACCTAGAAAGATTTAGTGGTCCAGCGCAGAGCCATGAGGCCGCGGCAGTGATACTAGGTGCTTGGCAGAACGGATGTTGGCTAACGTCCACACAGGTAAATTTAGCTTAATATTGTGAATCCGATAAGCTTTAGGCTTTATTAATTTATACCACATCACCTACCTAGTTCTACTCCTAAGCCTATACCATCATGAACGACTACTTCAGATTGAACAGCTTACGAATAGAAGAAAAATCTTTCCATACGAAGGAGATATTATTAACTAAGCAGAGCGATTATACTCATGAAAATTTCTACACTTTGATTGTAGGAAACAACGGAACTGGAAAAAGTAGATTACTAGGAAACATCGCAAGATATTTTTCAAGCCCTTCATTCTCTATAAAAGGACGAAGCCTTTTTGAAGACGGTTTCAATTATGAAAATCGTCCACAGAATATCATTGCACTCACGAGCAGCCTATCCGACAAATTTCCAAACGACCAATCTTTCAGATTTAACACAAGAAAATACTCTACCGAATCCAACTATTACTACTTAGGAAATAGGAATAGAGCCAATGCCTTTTCAAGCAAAACTTTGTTATCAAGGGCACTGGAAATTATGTTCAATAATTTATCAAATACTAATATTCTTGACAAATATTGCCACCTATTCAATTACCTAGAGTATAAACCAGTAATAAAAATAGAATATAAATCAATCACAGGTAAAAGGTTATCTAATTATGGAAAAATTACCTCCGAAGAATTAGAGAAATATATACTGAGCAAAAGCGAAGGAAATACATATGGAAGTAGCTTTTTCAAAACATTTTCTAATTCCCGAAAACAGCATATCCCATCATTACAAGCTCTACTCAATAAAATTCTCAACAATGAATTTGGCAATTATCAGCTTCTTATAAATTTTTCTTCATCGAATATTGAGCGCATGAATGAATCAAATTTAAATTATTCTGAAGCGACTAAAGAATTTTTTCTATTCAATTTACTAGAAAGATTAGAACTAGTAAAAAGATTCTCAATCAAAGCGTATAAAGAAGATAATTCAGAATTTGATTTTAATGAAGCCAGTTCAGGAGAAGTAAATATACTATCTACACTTATTTCATTAATCCCTTTACTAAGTGACGGGTGTTTAGTCTTGATAGACGAACCTGAAATTAGCTTACACCCGAGTTGGCAATACAGATATATTGAACTATTATTAAAAATATTTGAAAATTTCAAGGGCTGCCATGTCATAATAGCCTCCCATTCCCATTTTTTGGTTTCCGATTTACCTATAAATAACTCATCTGTCATTACTTTAATTAATGAAAAAGGGGTTATTAAATCAGAGATGATAGAGGGCTCTACTTATGGATGGTCAGCAGAAGACATATTACTTAACGTGTTCGACCTACCTACTACTAGAAACTATTATTTGTCTCAGTTAATAACCGAAGCACTAGAATTACTTGCTAGATATGACAGAGACAATGATAGATTTATTTTTCTAAAAGAGAAGCTTTCGAAATTAGAACCCTATATAAAGGATTACGACCCACTTAAGAGTGTGATAAAATCAATTATAAGCTTTGATTCTAAACTCGCATGATACTAAACCCCTATACATTCAGCAAAGAGGAAAAATCATTAGTTTTAGCAAATTTCTCCAATCACGATGACTGGTACAAATCCATTTTTGATGAAATAAGAGAAAACTTGCGCAACCATTTAAGACAGGAACAAAATAACCAATGCTGCTACTGCTGTAAAAACCTTGGATTTGACTTAAAGGATGTCGATATAGAGCATATCATACCCAAATCCGAGATATCTATTTTTACTTTTCATAGTAAAAACTTAGCACTAAGCTGCCCTGCATGCAACACCATAAAGCATGACAAATCAGTATTTTTGAAAACCAAATCATTAAAAAATTATCCTACAAATAGCAAAAATATTAAGATAGTTCATCCACATTTTGATACTTACGAAGAACATATTGCTATCATAGATAATAGCATTTATGCAGCAAAGAGCTTAAAAGGAAGTGAAACAATATCAATATGTGGCCTTTTCCGGTATTGGGAAGTGGTAGAAAAGGCAAAGAAATTTAGAGCAAAGCAGACGCCTATTTCCAATCTAGTTGAAGAAATAAGACAGGGCGGCCCGGAAGTCGAAGAACTTTCCAAATTACTCATGAGTATCGTTAGCAAAAATACCGCCACATAATATCTTCAGTTAAGACGTATGTCAATTATTCATAAAGTATAATAACCCTAATTACTTACTAGCATAATTAGCATTTGCGATAAATTATCGATTATTGAGTCACCTATACTCCCGCCCCAGCGCCTCGCGGATGCCGCCAATGCCGCCGGAGATATTCTCTAGTTGAGTGAGGACCTGGAGCAGCTGGCCGCCGCTGCTGGTGCGCAGGTTGCGGGCGAAGGTGGCTTTGATGTCGGCCCAGCGGGCGGCTTCGGCGGGAGTGAGCCAGCCGAGCAGCTCGCGGAGCTTGAGCAGGTTGGCTTCGGTGCCGCTGGTGAGGGTCTGGGCTTCGCTGGTGTAGTGGGTGGCGAGCAGGGCCTGGATTTCGGCGTCGTTCTGGATGGGGCTGATTTTTTCGGCCAGTTTGCTCATGTTGCGGTACGAGCCTTGGAGCTTGAAGGGCGGCTCGGTGCGGTAGTCGTTGGCCTGGGCCGCCGAGCGGATGTACTCCTCGTTGACGCGGGCCACCACGTCGCGCAGCGTCAGCAGCTTTTGCAGCACGGCCACGTACTCGGCGATTTCCTGGGGCGAGTGGGTGGCCTCGAAGGTGAGGCCGGTGCTGTCGCCGGTTTCGGCCAAGCGCAGCAGCGGGTACACGTCGGCCTGGCTTTTGGTCACGAGGCGGGCCAGGGTGGGGTTGGCCACCAGTGCGTTTTCGATATAGCTGAGCAAAAAGGCGGGCCGGGTGTCGCCGATGATGTCGCCGAGGTTGTAGATGTCGGCGCGGTTGGCGAGCATGTCGGGGATACGGAACTGCTCGCCCGACTCGGTGTAGGGGTTGCCGGCCATCACCACGGCCACCTTGCGGCCCCGGAAATCGTAGGTTTTGGCGCGGCCCTGGTACACGCCCTCGATTTTGCGCTGGGCATCGCAGAGCGAGATAAATTTCTGCAAAAACTCGGGGTTGCAGTGCTGAATATCATCGAGATAAATCATCACATTGTCACCCATCTCGAAGGCCAGGTTGAGCTTCAGCAGTTCTTCGCGGGCGCCGGAGTTGGGGGCCTGGGCAGGGTCTACACTCGTGACGGCGTGGCCGATAGCCGGGCCGTTGATTTTCATAAAAATCAGCCCTAGGCGGTTGGCCACGTATTCGAGCAGGGTGGTTTTGCCGTAGCCGGGCGGCGAGATGAGCAGCAGTAGGCCCATGAGGTCGGTGCGCTTGTCGGCCCCCGCCGTGCCGATTTGCTTGGCCAGGTTGGCCCCGATGAGCGGCAAATACACCTCATCAATGAGCTTGTTGCGCACAAACGAGGCCAGCACCCGCGGCCGAAACTCGCTGAGGCGCAGCTCGTCGGCGGCGTGGGCCAGCAGGTCTTTTTTCAGGGTTTGGAAGGCTTCGTATTGGGGGACTATGGTGCGGGCGTAGTGGTTTAATCTTTGGCGGAAGTTGGGAAAATCGAGCTGGTAATTTCGGTCCTCGATGCGCGGGTGCGTGCCCTGAAGGTTGGGCAGGGTTTCGTGCAGGGGCGTGCGGATGACGCGGGCGGGGTCGTAGGCGGTGGTGAGTAACGTTGCCGCTTCTACTAGCCCAGCCGCGTTTATCCCACCCCCCAGCCCCCTCCCCTCCGGGAGAGGGGGAGCCTGACGACTATTGGCGTCGCTACTATTGCTAGTACTTGGCTTACTTAAGCTTACGCCAGAAGACGTGAGGCTCCCCTCTCCCGGAGGGGAGGGGTCGGGGGTGGGGTAACCGCGGCTGGACTGACTATTAACGAACGAAGAAATCCACTGCCGCACCAGCTGAAACTGCGCGGCCGGCTGGTCGGCCAGCGCGGCCACCGAGGCCTCGTACTGCTCGGTAGCGCGGCGCTCCTTCAGCGACTGCTGAAACTGCTCGACCAGCGCGACCGCCTCGGCCGACACCACGAAGGTTTCGCCCCGCGTCAATTCGTAGAATAGGTACTCGCCGGCCTCGGCTACTTCGTCTAGAGTGAAGAGGCCGGTGCTGGTGGCAAACTCGTCTACCGCGCGCTGCAAGTCCTGCATCAGGCCTTTGAACTCCCGCGCATCGGGAAATACCTGGAGCAGCACCCCGATGCCGTGCAGCTGGCGCTGCCAGCTGGCCCGCTGGGTTTCGGGCGCAAAGCGCTGCCAGTAGAGCGCCGCCGCGGCCCGCACCGTGGCGGGGTAGCGCAGCAGGTCGGCGGTGCGGGTGAGGCGCACCAGCGCCCCGAGCAGCAGGGCGGCGTCGGCATCGTGCACGCCTTTGAGGTAGCCCTCGGCGTAGCGCGGAGCCATGAAGTGCTGCACGTAGGTAGTTAATTCTTCGGGGGTTAGCTTGGCTAGCTCTTCGATGCCTAGCACGGCGGGCGCGTCGGCTTGGGCGGCCCTAGGATGCTCGGCGGCTTGCAGCACCAGCCAAGCCAGGTACTCGGCGCGGTACACGTCGGGGTTTTCGGAGGCCACCGCCTGGTCCCACACCGGGCGGGCGCCGAGCACGGCGGGGTCAGTGAGCTTCTGGAAGAAATTGGTGCCCGTGAGGTGGTAGTGCAGCTCGCCATCGCGCAGCACGATGGTGAGGTCGAGCGGCTGGGTGTTGACGGTGAAGGCGTAGGGGCCGAATTTCAGCGCCTGCCCGCCATCCGTGAATAGCTCGGCGCGGTCCTTGAGCTGGCGCACGGCGTCTTCCTTCACCGTTTTGAGGCGGCTTTGCAGCTCGTCGGCCTTCACGGTGTCGCCTAGGCCGAGCAGGTCTTGCACGGTCTGGCGCACCTTTTCCACCAGCATATCGGCGGCAAAATAACCGTTGATATCGGCCAGCGTTTCGAGGCGACCCAGGCGGTTTTGCACCGCCTTGATGATGCGCTCGGCCGACTGCGCCAGGGCCGAAGTCCGCTGGTTGCGCGCCGCCACCAAACTCACCTTGCGCGACTCAAATGCCTCGTACACCGTTTCGCGGCGCTCCGCAAGTTGAGTTAAAAACTGGTCAAAATCGGGGAATTTACCTTCCAGCTCTTCCAGTTGCACGAGCAGCTTGGTGCTGTATTCGTCGCACTTGGCGGGCGTGTCGCTCAGGTCGAGGTAGTTGACCAAGGCCTGCTCCAGCAGCTTGAGCTGGGCTGTGAATTCGGCCTGGGCCTCGGTGCCGGCCAGCGCCTGCCGCCGCCGCTTCAGAGCCGCCCGTATCTGGTTGAAGCCCGCGTAAATCGTGGAAATACTGTCGATGATGCGCGTGGTTTGCGTGGGGTCGTCCATCGGCAAGTTGCCCACTACTTCTATCAATAGCTCCAGCTCGCTCGATACGGCGTTGGCTTCCTTTTCGCGCTCGTTGGCCTCGCTTACTTTTTGCACTTTCTCCACGCTGTCGGCAATGGCTTGCACGCGGGCGGCGTAGGGTTTCAGGGCATCGGGCCGCAGCAGAAATTCCACGGTTTGGCCGGCCACTTGCTTGCTCACGTCGGTGAGGTCGGCGGCGGCTTTTTCCACGGCCGATAGGTCCACGTAGCGCAGCTCTTTCAGCGAAATGACCTCGCCCCGCGTGGCGCGCAGCTCGGCCAGCAGGCGCACGTAGTCGTTGACCTCCGTCACGTCGGGCATACGGGCGATGCGGGCGCGCAAGTCGTCGGCCTGGCTTAGCACGCGCTGCACGGTTTCGGCCGTGCTTTTGCGGATAGCGCGCACTTTATCAAACTCATCCACGGCGGCCGTGGCCGTTTGCTGAATGGCGACAAGCGGCTCGGCCAGCGCCTGGGTGGCGGGGTCGCGCAGCCAATGGTAGGCATCGGCCAGGGTGGTCGTGCGCTTGATGAGGTCGAGGTAGAGGCCGGCGTAGCTGTCCTCCTTGCCCACCAGCGTCAGCACTTCCTGCACCTCGGCCATCGCCCGCACTATCTCTTTGTTGCCGAGCTTGTAGAGGGCCGAATCTTGGGTCTGGGGCAGCTCAAAATCGGGGGCCACGTAGGGCGTCTGCCAGATTTGCACCGCGTGGTGTTTCTTAGGCTCGTCATCGGCCCGAAAATAGCACAATTCCCCGTCCTCAAACAGCGCGTAGCCATGACAAATAATGGGGTTATCGACGCGCTGCGCGATGAGGTTATACGAGAGCAGCAGGTAGGTACCATCCTCGCGGTTGTAGAAGACGTACAGAAAATCCTCGCCGTTGGGCGAGGCCAAGCGCTTCTCAAACTGCATGTTGCGCAGGCCGTTGTCGAAGAGCTTGCTGGCGCCGGTTTGGAGGTAGAAGCCGTGCGGAAAAATCAGGCCCTGGCTGTCGGGCAGCAGTACGCAAGCTTCGGCCAGGGCGTCGAGGCGCTGGGCGGTACGCAGCTTGGTATTGAAGAGGAAGTAGCGGTAGTCGGGCTCCTGGTAGGGCTTGATTTTCAGCAGAATTAGGTTATCCAGCACCGCGTAGTGGATTTCCGAATCGTCGAGCGTCTGGTCTTTGTCGGCCACCGGCTCGGCCAAAATGCCGCGGCCGGTTTCGGTGTTGTTCTCAACCTTGATGGTGAGGTCGCCGCCGATAGTTTCGACAAAAACCTTGTCCTCGATGCTGATATGCGGATATTTGCCCGGCACCTGCATGTCGCGGGTGGCGCGCTTCCACCCAAATTCCTGCTGCGGCGGGTAGGTGTACTCGTGGTCGCTGCGGTTGTCTAGGTAGCTCAGCGAGTCGTTTTCCTCGTCCAGCAGCCACTTAAAGGTCTTGATGTCGCTGGCGCTTTTGCCTACCCGAAACACCATGAACAGGTGCGGTCCCCGCACCGCAAACTTCACAAACTGCGTGTTCTTGTAGTACTTATACAGGTTGCGAAACTCCTCCAGAAACTGTGGGTTGGTCAGCATTTCCAGCCCTAGGGGCTGAAACTCGCGATTTTCGTACTGGTACACCCCAAATACGTCGGCCAGCTCCGTCTCGGTCTTAAGACCAATCACGACATTAAAGCCGAAAATAAAGCGGCGGCCCACCGCCACCATATCCCACGGCACGCAGTTGTTGACGGTGGTGAGGCGGCCGGTGCCGAGCAAGTGCGTATCAATCGCCCCGAACACGGCTTTGCGCTCCGTATTCAGCTTATCGAGGCGGGCTTGGAGGTCGGTGGCGCTGGCTTGCAGGCGCGCGCGCAGGATTTCGTAGGTGCCGCCTTCGAGTTGGGGAGTTGGTTCCATGACGTAGTCGCCTCACCCCTAGCCCCTCTCCGAAAAGGAGAGGGGGACTAGCTGCTAGTTCTAGTGAGCTAGTGGGTGTAAAATAGAATAGATAATGCGGACTAAAACTAGGGCTAGTCCCCTATCCTTTTCGGAGAGGGGCTAGGGGTGAGGCGCCACGCGTGGTGGCGTCCTCTGACGCGAACCTCACCCCCTAGCCCCCTCTCCAAAAAAGAGGGGGGACTAATTCTAAAAACTAGCCTAGAACTAGAAACTAGTTCCCCCTCTTTTTTGGAGAGGGGGCTAGGGGGTGAGGTTCCCCGGCTGGCGAGCCTTACTTCAAATCAATCGTCTTCACCAGCTTATCCCCTATCCCGAGCGCCGCGGCCGTACTCGACAATTGAGAAATCGTGCTCCGCGTCTTCTCGTCGCCCGCCTTATTCATCAGTTGCAGCAATAGCGCCGATACGCTTAGGTTGCGCATTTCCTCGCTGCTTACCCCAAACTGGTTGACGAATTTGCGCAGGTTGGTTTTGAAATCACCGCCGCCGTTATGGTCAAAAAAGGCGTCTTTTACCGTGCTCAGCACCTCGCTATTATGCACGGCGCGGTCAATGGATTTGCCCTTTGTGATGGAGCCAATAATCTGGTCGAAGAACATGGTTTCGCCGCCCACGATGTCGATTTTAGCGGCGCGTAGGGCCGAGCCGATAACGTCGGCCTGCGAGGCTGCGATGTCTTTTTGAATGCTGATTTGAGCCAGTTCCACTGACTTCTCTTTGTCCAAACGCAGCTTGAATTCTTCGTGGTCTTTGCCCACGCCATCGAGCTTTTTCATAGCATCGGCCTTGGCCTCAATACCCTTGGCTTCAACTGCAAATTTCTGCTCGTTCACAGCGGCTTCGGCTAGGCCGCGTTTCTGGTCGGCGGCGGCGCGGGCTTCTACCACGCCGGCTTCGGCGAGGCCTTTTTCGCGGTTGACCTTCGCAGCCACGATGCCGATTTTCTCGTCGGCTTCGGCCTGGGCGGTAGCCTTTACCTGGATGGCCTGGGCCTCGGCCGACGAGGTGAGCTGCATAACGGCCGCGTGGGTTTCGCCTTCTTTCTGGCGGGCAGTGGCTTTGGCTTGCATTACCTGCGCCTCGGCGAGGCCCACGGCGGCGGCTTTGCTGGCCTCGGCTTCGGCCAAGACGCGCATGGCCTGGGCACGGTGGTCGGCGGCAGCGCGCTCGCCTTCCGCATCAATCAGGAGTTGCTTGGCGCGGAACTCGGCCGCCTGTTTCTCCATCTCGGCGTTGCCCACGAAGGTGATGGTGCTGGTTTCGTTGGCCTTTTGGGCGGCAGTCAGAGCCACCAGTTTTTCGCGGTCGGCCTGCGCCTGGGCGCGGGTGTCCTTGATGCGCTCTTCCTCCTGCACGGTCGCTTTCTCTACCGTAATGCGCTCGCGGATAATCACCTGAATGTTCTTGCGCTCTTCTTCCAGCGCCTTTTCCTTCTCAATCTGGGCTAGCGCCACAATGCGCTCGCGCTCGTTGGCTTCGAGAGCTTTGGCCTGAGCCACACGCTCGGTTTCGATGGCGTCGGTGCGCTCTTTGCTGCGCTCGGCCACCAGGATTTGGCGGTCGCGGTTTTGCTCGGCCACCTTCACTTCTTCCTCCGTGATGATGCGGGCCTTCTCCCCTTTCAGACGCTCTTCCTGACGCACCTTCTCGGTTTCGGCGGCCTCGCGGGCCCGGATGCTGGCAATTTCGCGCAGCTGCTTTTCCTGGTTTTCGGTAAGCTGCTTTTCGAGCTGCAAGATGGTTTCCTGCGCCTCCACATCCTGCTTTTTGATTGTCTTCTGCTGGTCGCGCTGAATCTGGTTGGCCTGGATTTTCTGCTGCGAGGTCAGGGCGATGATTTTTTTGATGCCCTCCGCGTCTAGAATATTATCCTGGTTGAGGGCGTGCAGCGGGGTCTGCTCTAGGTAGTCGATGGCGCAGTCGTCGAGCACGTAGCCGTTGAGGTCAGTGCCAATAATGCGCAGAATCTCCTGCTTGAACTGCTCACGCGAGTTGTACAATTCGATGAAATCAAAGTGCTTTCCCACGGTTTTCAGGGCCTCTGAGAATTTAGCGTCGAACAGCGCTTCGAGGGCGGCCGGGTCGGAGGCGCGGTGCGCGCCGATGCTCTGCGCCACGTTCACCACATCGTCGTGCGTTTTATTGACCCGCACAAAGAAATTTACTTTGACGTCGGCTCGCAGGTTGTCTTTGCACACCAATCCTTCGGCACCGGAGCGGGCAATAATAATGGTTTTCAGCTTAATATCCATCACTTCCAGCTTGTGCAGCACCGGCACGATGAGGATGCCGGAGAAGGACACCTTGGTATCGCCCATGCCGGTGCGCACCAGGGCCTCGCCCTGCACGGCCTTTTGGTACATGCGCGCCACGATGGCAATGAACCCAATAAGTAAGAAGCTGAGCACGACTAAAACGGCCCAGGAGAGTTGCGCAACCATACTAAGAAAGTAGAGATGAAGAATAGGATTCTATTTTACTGAACGGTAAAGCTACGATGCGGCGTAGGCTTCGATGAGGTAGCAGCGGCGCTGGCTGTCGTAATCGATAATCAGGGCCGTCTCGCCCTTGCCGATAGGAACGCCTAGCGCCCGCACATTGAGCATCAGCGGGGCCCCGTCGATGCGCACCGAGGCTTGCCCTAGGTGGTCGGCGGTGGCTGGCAGCAGCACGGTGCACACTCTGCCGAGGGCCACGGCCCCGCTGTCGTGGTCTTTTTCGAGGGCCGTAAAGAGCTTCACGAAAGGCAGCGTGAGAAACTTCGCCAGGAAAATGCTGCCGACAAACAGCGGCAGCAGATACAAGAGCCCCGGCAGCAGCGCGGTATTGCCAGTGTAGTAGTTGGCCAAAATGCTGCCCACCCACAGCGGCAGGGCCACGAAGCTCACAAACACCATCACCGGAATGCGGCCGAGATTGAAAAAAGCCAGCGCCCCATTTAGCCACTCCGAATCGGCGCCGTGCAGGTGGGCGCCATCGTGGGCATCTACGTGCAGGTCAATGGTTTTGAAATCGAGCAGCCCCACAATTACCGTAAGCCAGTACAGCAGCACGAACACCAGCAGCGCGGTTGCGGGTAGGTTGGGCGGCAGCACGGCAGCGCGGAACAGGTCGGTCATACGCGAGGGTTTATCGGTGGCGTTGCGATTATATTACAGATGGTTCGTGGACCCCACCCCCCGACCCCCTCCCCTCCGGGAGAGGGGGAGCCTATTGTCAAATGATGTCTGCTCGCGGTTGGCTCCCCTCTCCCGGAGGGGAGGGGCCGGGGGTGGGGTACCACGTTATTCCGCCAGCCCCAGCTTCGCTTTCAGCGCCGCCAGGTCCTCCCCCGCTTTCCCCGCGCCTGCTTTGCCGATGGCTTTATCAATCTCGGCGTCAATGCTTTTGCTTTCCTGCGCAATCTCGCCGTACGCCTCGCCTAGGGCTTCTTGCACGGCTACTTTTTCCTTCATGCGCTCCAATAAGGCTACTGTGCCCGACGAGTCGAGCTGGGCCAATTGCTTGTTAATGGTGGCGGTGGCAGTACTCACCGTCACGCGGGCTTTCAGGGTTTTCAGCTCGTTTTCCCACTGGCTGATGGTGCTTTTCAGCGTCTGCACGCTCTGGTCGAGCTGGGCGGCCGACTGCTCAAACTTGGCTTGGTCTTGGGCCGAGCGGGTGGCGTGGGCTTCGTTTTCGGCTTTTTTGAGCAGGGCCTCGGTGGCGAGGCGGTCGGCTTCGGCGGCGTCTAGGTCGCCTTTGTGGGCGCGCTGGAGCAGAAGCACGGCCTTGTTCTCATAGTCGGCGGCTTTGGCGCGGAAGCCTTCGGTTTCGTTGCGGGCGCGGATGGCCATGGCCTTCACTTCGGCCAGGCCGTGGAGGGCTTTGTCGAGGTCCTGGCGCAGGTCGCGCAGGCCTTGCTCGGTGAGCTTAATGGGGTCTTCGAGCTGATTGACAGCGGCGTGGGCCTCCGACTGCCCAATTTTGAAGAGACGTTGCAGAATGTTCATGGCGCACGAAACAGTTAGGCAGTGAGGGGTTTGGAGAAAGCAATCAATTCGTCGGCAAATTCGCTGAGCAGCAGCCCTAGGGAGTTCACGCAGGCTTCGAGCTCGGCCAGGTCGAGGGTGTCGATTTGGAGCGTGTCGCGGAAGATGAGGCGGCGGCCGGTGTCGTCGAGGGCGAAGGCACCGTGGATGATGTCGCGGTTTTTTTGCAGCAGCTGCCGGTAGATGTCGAGCGAGGGCGCGGGCAGCTCCAACAGGTATTGCTCCAGGATGAGCAGCGGGTCGCCGCAGCCGATGACGAGGTTGCGGATGCCCAGCTCGGGCTTATCAACCACCAGCACGTTGTCGCGCTCGTCGGCGTGGCAGATATCGAAGCCCAACTCTAGCAGGTAGGCCTTGATTTTGAGGAAGTACGGGTGGTTCATAGGCTCAGCGGTAAATGTAGGAAGGGGCCGGAGCATTGCCCTAGGTGCCACTGCTCAAAAAAATAGCCACTGCACGGCCCCACGTTTTGGCGCCGGTGGTAGATTTACGCCACAATCTTACGCAAGGTTTTTCACATGCTCGTATTTTGAGCATAAAATATTTCCGTAACATGTCCCACGTCGGCAAGAATATTCGCAAGCTCCGCACCGTTAAAAAGCTGAGCCAGGCCGCTTTTGCTGAATTATTCGGTCTGGCCCGGCCCAGCGTGGGCGCGTACGAAGAAGGCCGCTCGGAGCCAAAAATGGAGACGCTCATCCAGATTGCTCAGCATTTTGGCTTGTCGGTTGACTTGCTACTTACGAAAGAGCTGACGGTAAATGAGCTTTATCATTTCGATATTTTCAAGGAAAACGGGGTGCCCGCGCCGGCCCCTAGCGTAGCGCCCGCCGCCAGCCCACCCGCCGACATAACGCCCTTGGTACTGGGTAGCCGCGCCCCCGAATACATCGTGCGGCACCACGACCCAGCCTACCTAGCTACCCTGCCCTGGCTGAAGCTGCCACACCAGCTCAGTGGCCCAACCCGGGCCTTCGAGATACGCGGGGCCGAAATGCAATTACCTAAGCGCCAGGGTCTGCGCCACAAAGACACCGTGCTGTGCAGCCGCGTGGCACCCACCCAGCCCAGCGTGCAGGTGGGCCGTATCTACGTATTCGTGACGCCCGGCAAAATCCTGGTGCGCCGCGTGGCTGGCCTGCTCGCCGAGGGCCAGCGCCTCCAGCTCCGCGCCGACAACGCCGACTACAGCCCCCAAGAACTAGAGCTAACCCAGGCCCTGGAAATCTGGGAGGTGCAGGGCGTCTTTACCACGCACCTGCACACGCCCGCCCGCCTCGACGAGCGCGTGACTACTCTAGAGCAGCAGGTGGCCGAGCTGCTGGCGCGGCTAGGGAAGTCCTGACGTGAGACCCCACCCCCGGCCCCTCCCCTCTGGGAGAGAGGCCGGGGGTGGGTTCTCACGGCCGCACCATGTGCACGTGCGGAATGCCATCCTCTAGGTACCCCTCACCCTCCACCACGAAGCCAAAGCTCTGGTAGAAATCCAGCAGGTACTGCTGCGCCCCAATCTTGATGGGCTGCGGCCCAAACTGCACCTCGCACTGCGCGATGGCCTCGCGCAGCAATTGCCGACCTAGGCCGTGGCCCCGATGGCGCGGCGAGGTCACGACCCGCCCGATGCTGGCCTGGGCGTAGCTGCGCCCGGCCTCAAACAAGCGCGCGTAGGCCGCCAGCTCGCCCGCCTCGGTGTAGCCTAGCAGATGCAGGGCAACTTGGTCTTGCCCGTCGATGTCCTGGAAGGCGCAGGTTTGCTCCACCACGAATACTTCGCTGCGCAATTGCAGCAGGGCGTAGAGTTCGGCCAGCGTGAGGGCGGTGAAGGGTTTTGCTGTCCAGTGGATGGTCATAGAACGGGTTACTCAGACTTCGCGGGCTTGCCACTCCATCGGCAAGCGGTCAGCATCAGTAAGGTTGTATAAGGTAAAGGGCATATCCCATTGCAGGAGCTTAGCGGTTAGTCGCTGTTGCAACAGCGTTTTGCCGTCTTTCTTCACTATCCGGCGCAGGGTATTGCTCGGTACGGGCGGTTCCAGCCAAAACAAGGCTACCTCAATCAGCGGCAGCTCGCTCAAACAGGCCAAGGGCTGCACTTCATCGCTGGGCAGCTGTGCGCGCAGGCGCTCAGCAAGGAGCAGGCCCGCCAGCGTGCTGGCCACTTTACTCAGCACGGCTTCGTAGAGCAGCGTTCGTCGCTCGCCTTCGGCTCGCGTATCGAGGCGGTCGTCTTTTATTTCCAGAAATAACAGCTTTTTAGGCGCAGCTAGCGGCAAGCAAACAAAATCAATCGCCTGAACCTGTTTCACGCCGCCATTCGTAACCACCCGGCGGTAGAAGCCGGGCGCGGTTCCGGAAGTTGGGTCCGCATCCCGGTCGTAATGCACCACCTGCCAGTCT
>Ga0182232_1000271_pt1 | contig 14038 bp, 13 predicted proteins | sample G6R1MG_30_FD_155484 | JGI IMG/M metagenome (GOLD analysis project Ga0182232, IMG submission 155484) | Phyllosphere microbial comminities from miscanthus, Michigan, USA - G6R3_NF_07NOV2016_LD2 MG | ecosystem: Host-associated > Plants > Phyllosphere > Phylloplane/Leaf | place: USA: Michigan... | reverse complement strand
TGTGCGTTTTCCCCTCCCCCTTGTGGGGAGGGCAGGGGTGGGGGTGGTTCAGGCTCGAACGGAACGGTGCCGTCTGCACCACCCCCACCTCCAACTCCTCCCCGCAAGGGGGAGGAGAGCGCGTTCCGTGATCCCGCCACGGGCCGGGGAGGGGGCTCCACCGCACCGCCCCCCCCACAAAGACCCCTCCTCCCGGGCCGGTCGCGCCGGCCCCGCGGCGGCGCCCATGTGTGCACAGGGCTGGACAAACCTGGGCGAACACCGCGATCTGTCGCGAAAGGGCTCGGCGGATCAGAGCGAACGACAGTGACCGGGATGAGGAACGCGGCGGCCGCGAGGCTTTCGGAGCGGCTCCACGGGTTTCGGAGCCTGGGCGACAATTGCGAGTTCGGCTTCGTGCAGCGCTACGGCGGCGTCGAGCCGTCCGGGCTGCTGCGGTTCTCCTACACGCCGATGGCGGACCTGATCCGCGGCCTGCGCTGCGGATTTGCGGATTTCGGCGTGCCGGGCGACCTGCGCATCGCGGTCAGCGAAGGCGGCACCTATTACTGTCACAGCCTGGCCTACAACATCTGGGCGAACACCGGCCATGCCGCCGGCTCGATCGACCCGGCGGTGCTGGTCGAGCGCGAATACGGCCGCCTCGCCCATCTCAAGCGCAAGATGCTCGACGACCTCGCCGACGGGTCGAAGATCCTGGTGCGCAAGCTCGGCCGCGACACCCCGGATTCCGCGTTCGAGCGCCTGGCCGAGGCGGTCTGGGCGCACGGTCCCTCGACGCTGCTGCGCGTCACCGAGGCCGGGCCGGATTGGCGCCCGGAGCCCGCAAGGCGGGTCGCCGACCGGGTGATCGCCGGGCAGGTGCGCCGCTTCGCCCCCACCGAGCAGGCCTGGGAGGTCGATCTCGAACCCTGGATCCAGCTCATCGACAGCGCCTACGCGCTGGAGCACGGCCAGGCGCCGACCGACCTGGGGGCGGGGGCCTTCGGGGACGTCCTGACGCTGCCGGGCGGCCTGCGCCGGCATGCCGGGCGGCACCCGAATCTGGCGCTCAGCGCCTATACGCGGGCGGTCGACCCGGCCGGCCTCGGCACCGACCGGGCCTACGTGTTCTCGACCTGGGTGTGGATCCCCGAGACGTTCGGCGGCGAACGGATCTTCGCCGTCGCCGGGCACGGGCGCCTGGGCTGGCGCGACGCCGACCTGTCCCGGCGCGGTTGCTGGCAGCGGGTCTGGGCCGGCGGGCGGATGCGGCCGGGTGTCGACCGCGAGCCCGTGGGCCTCGGCATGATCGGGACCAAGCGGGACCAGTTCTGGTCGTTCGGCGCGCGCTTCCACGAAGGCCCGATCCCGGAGGAGGGGGCCGCGCCCACAATCCGGATGCCGCCTGCCCGCTTATCCGGGCGCCGCCTGTTCGGCTGGCTGCGGTCCCGGCTGCCGTAACGCGCGCGCCATTCCAGAACTCGGCAAGCGAGCCCGGCCCTGACGAGGCCGTCGGAAGCGCCGATCGCGAGCCGCCGACGGCCCGCAAGACCTCGACCTGTCGGCGGATCTGGATCCCGGGCTCCGCTACGCGGCCCCGGGATGACGGTGTGGTTCTGGAGGCTGCTGGCCGGATCCTGCGCCAGGGCCGTCAGGAGACATCCCGGACCCTGCCATCGGACCCCACCACACCCCTCCCGACCCAGATCCAAAGTTCGCATAAGATATATTATGGAACTAAACCGATCGATCCGACCGGGTGAGGGGGCCTGGCATGCCAGATGGTCGGCCAACTGGCCGGACTTGGGGCAGATCCGGAGCGCGGCCCGACCCTTGGTGCGGCCGCGTGACGACGCAGCGGAATGGCGGCGCGGCTCCGCCCGGCAAGCGGCCGCGCGATGGAACCGGGTGAGGGCGGTTCGCGGAACCCGGGCCAAAGCGCCCTCCCCGCGGCGGCGTCACGCGCCGCGTCCGGCGAGCCGGCTCTGGTCGGCGAAGATCCGGCCGTCCTGGGCGCGGCACTCGATCTGGTCCGACAGCCGGCCGGGCCGGATCCGGATCGCCGCCGGCCGGGCCAGGGACTCGGCCTGGTCCAGGAAGCCGGCGGCATCCATGGGCGCGTCGCGGCCGCCGCCGAGCCCGCGCCACCACAGCACCGCCTTCTCCCGCTCGTAGCCGCTGCGCTCGGGCCGCAGGCGCACCCGCCAATCGGCCGCGGCGGCGCCGTCCCGCCAGCCGAGCACGAGGTCGAGCCCGTCCGGGGCCGCCTCCAGGGTCAGGTCCGTCACCGGATGCCAGGGCGCCTCCGCCTCCGGGGCAGGGCCGGAAGGTTCGACCATGGGCGTGATGTCGGCCGAAAGGATCGGCAGCTCGTCCTCGGCCGCGGCGTCGTGCAGGGGCGCGCCCTCCTCCTCCGCCTCCGGCTCGGTCCAGCAGGCCTCGCAGGTGGAGGCGTTCAGGGCGATCAGGGCGCCGCAGCCGGGGCAGGGCTTGGCGCGCAGGCCCCCTGCCCCGGCCAGCACCTGGGCGGCGCTCTGCGCCGTCACGGCGTCCACCGGCCCGTGCATCCGCACCAGCCCGGCATAGTCGAGGATCAGCGCGTCTTCCTTGCCGGGGGCGCAGCGCAGCGCCCGGCCGACCTGCTGGACGTAGAGCCCGGTGCTGCGGGTCGGGCGCAGCAGGGCCACGAGGTCGACCTCCGGGGCATTGAAGCCGGTGCCGAGCACGCCCACCGAGGTCAGGCACCGGATCTTGCCCGCCCGGAACGCCGCCACGATCCGGTCGCGCTCCCGGCGGGGCGTCTCGCCCGAGACCGTCTCGCAGGAATACCCCTCGGCCCGCACCGCGTCGCGCACGGCCTCGGCATGGGCGAGGCCGGCGCAGAAGGCGAGCCAGGCCCGGCGGCCGCTGCCGTATTCCGTCAGCTCGGCCACGGCGGCCTTGGTGATCCAGGCGCGGTTGACCGCCGCCTCCAGCTCCCCCGGGATGTAGTCGCCCCCGCGCCGGCCGACCCCGGAGACGTCGAGCTGGGTGAGCGTCGCCTTGGACACGAGGGGCGCCAGGAAACCGCGCCGGATCAGGTCGCCGGTATCGGCCTCGTAGGCGATCCCGGAAAACAGGCGGCCCGCGCCGGCGTCGAGCCGGCCGGAATCGAGCCGGTAGGGGGTCGCGGTGAAGCCCGCCACCCGCATCCCGGGCGTCAGCGCCTGCAGGCCCGCCAGGAACCGGCCGTAGCGGGTCTGGGCGGCGCGGGGGATCAGGTGCGCCTCGTCGACGATCACGAGGTCGCGCGGGCCGACCGCGTCGAGCCGGTCGGCCACGGACTGGATGCCGCAGACCAGGACCTGCGCCCCGGCCTCCCGCCGCCCGAGCCCGGCGGAGAAGATGCCGGCCGGCGCCTCCGGCCAGTAGCGGGTCAGCTCCGAGAAATTCTGGGCGACGAGCTCGCGGCTGTGGGTGACGATCGCCACCCGGGCGAGGGGGTCTTGTGTGACCATCTCCTGGGCCAACGCAGCGATGACCAGGGCCTTGCCGGCCCCGGTGGGCAGCACGACCAGATGGCCGGGCGCCGCCGCGTCGCCCCCTCCCCGCCCCCAGGCGGCCGCGAGCGCGTCGAGGCTGGCGCGCTGGTAGTCCCGCAAGCGCAGCATGGCGGCGGTCTAGCCGGGTCGGGCCGTCCTGTCCGTGGCGGCGGGGTCACGGCGGGGGGCGGCGTTCTCACGGGGCGCGTTGGCCCGGGTCCTCCCACGCTCTCCCCGCGTCCCTGCCGATCCACACAGCGTTCCGGCAGCAAGCCTTTGAAGCACCGCGCTTTTCCCCGCCCCCTTGCGGGGAGGGGCCAGGGGTTGGGGTGGTGGCAGGATCGCGCGTGAGGGTGCCTCGTGAGCCACCCCCACCGCCCACTCCTCCCCACAAGGGGGAGGAGCGCGCGGCGCGCACAGGATGAGGGGAGAGCGTGGGATACCCGCGCGCGCAGCGCAGCGATTCAGGGCCGCGCGGGAGGGCGGCCTCTCACGCTCAGAGCCGCCGGAGCAGATAAATATCCATGATCCAGCCATGCCGCGCCCGGGCCTCGGCCCGGACCTTCCGGATCTCGTCGCCGACCGTGCCGAGGCGGCCGGAGACCAGGATCTCGTCCGGGCTGCCGAGATAGGCGCCCCAGTAGATCGTCAGATCCGGGTCGAGATGGGCGAAGCTCGGATCGCCGTCGAGCATCACCACGACGCTCTCGGCATCCTCTGGCCAGCCCGCGGCGAGGCGGCGCCCGGTGGTGATCAGCACCGGGCCGCCGATGGCGTTCAGCGGCACGCCGTGGCGGGCGGCCAGGACCTGCACGCTGGAGAGGCCGGGGATCACGGCGCAGGTCAGGGCGAGACGCCCGCGCGACGCGATGCGGTCGAGGATCCGCAGGGTGCTGTCGTAGAGGGCCGGGTCGCCCCAGACCAGGATCGCCCCGACCTGCCCGGATTCGAGCGCCGCCGCGAAGGCCGCCTCCAGCCGCTCGGCCCGGGCCGCGTGCCAGGCCTCGACGGTGGCGCCGTAATCGGCCGGGCGGCGCTCCCGGGGCGGATCCTCGACGGTGACGACCCGGTGGGGGTTTCGGATATGGGCGGCGCAGATCCGCTTGCGGATCTCCACGAGGTCGGCGGTCTCGGCGCGCTTGTCGAGCACGAACACCGCGTCGACATCGGAGAGCGCCCGCACCGCCTGGAGGGTCAGGTGCTCGGGATCGCCCGTGCCGATGCCGATGACCCGGATCTGCCTGTCCTGCATGCGCAATCCTGGTTTCAAAAGGTCCCCGACCTTTTGCGGGTGCAGGGCGGCGCCCTGCTCGTCTTCATCAGGGCTCCGCCCTGATTACCCGCCAAAGGGCTCATGCCCTTTGGAAACCCATTTTGCCAGGATCGCCCGGGCGATGGTCAGGTCCTGGAGGGCGATGCCGGAGGAATCGAACACCGTGATCGCCGCCGGGTCGGTCCGGGCCCCCTCCCCGCTTTCGAGCACGGCGCCGATCGCCCGCAGCTCCGCCGCCGCGGGGGCGTGCTGGAACTCGCCGATGGTGCGCGCCTGCTCGGGCAGGTCGCAGTAGAGGGCCGCCCGTTCCAGCAAAGCCGGGGGCAGCTCCTGCTTGCCCTTGGCATCCGCCCCCATGGCGGCGACATGGGTGCCGGGGCGGACCCAATCGGCCTCGAACAGAGGCGCCCGGGCGGGCGTGGCCGTCACGATCACGTCGGCGGCCCGGCAGGCCTCCTGCGCGGAGGCCGCCCGCACCTCGACCGCGGCCCCCTGCCCCCGCAGGCGCTCGGCAAACCCCGCGACCTTGTCGTGATCCCGCGCCACCACCAGCACGGTCCGGATCGGCAGGATCCGGGCGAGCGCCGCGCATTCGAACTCCGCCTGGTTGCCGGCCCCGAACACGGCGAGCACCGCCGAATCCGGCCGGGCCAGGACGCTCGCCGCCACCGCGTCGGCGGCGGCGGTGCGGTAGGCGTTGACGCGGCCCGCCTCGATCACCGTGTCGACCCGGCCGACCGCCTGGTCGAACAGCAGGATCACCGAATTGTGCCGCGGCAGGCCCCGGTCGGGATTGCCCGGCCAGAACGAGCCGACCTTCAGGCCGGCATAGTCGGCGGTCGATCCCGACTTGATCGAGAACCGGTTGGCCGGCTCCGAGCCATGCCCCAGCACGGCCGGGAACAGGGTGGTGCCCGGCGCGACCGCAGCGATCAGCGCCTCCCGGGCCGCCGCGAACGCCAGGGCGTGATCGACCAGGGCGGCGGAGTCCTCCTCCGAGATGAAGCGCATGACGTGACGATCTCCAAGGTCATGGTTTCAAAAGGTCTGCGACCTTTTGCGGGTGCAGGGCAGCGCCCTGCCGTGATGTATCAGGGCTCCGCCCCGACACCCCGCCAAAGGGCTCGCCCTTTGGGAACCCGTTACAGGGTCATGCCGCGGGCGGTGACCGGCCAGACCGCCTCGACCCGGCCGTCCCGCACGCCGACATACCAGTCGTAGACGTTGACGGTCGGGTCGCAATGGCCCGGAATCAGCTTCAGGCGGTCGTTGAGCTTGAGCACGTTGCCGGGATCGCTGATCACCCCGTGCTCGTCCGAGCACTTGACGTATTCGACGTCGCTCCGGCCGAACACCAGGGGCAGGCCGCTGTCGATGCTCTGGGCCTTCAGGCCGGCGTCGCAGATCGCGACATCGGCCTTGGCCTTGCTCATGATCGACGTGACGATGAACAGGCTGTTCTCGAAGTCGCCGATCGGCTGGCCGCTGGCATCCTTCACCCGCTGGTAGTCGGCATCCATGAACACGTAGGAGCCGCATTGCAGCTCGTTGTAGACGCCGCTGCCGCCCTCCAGGGCGAAGCTGCCGGTGCCGGCGCCCGCCACGATATCGCAGCCGAGCCCCTCGGCCTTCAGCAGGTCGACGGTGCGCTTCGTGTCGTCGATCGCCGTCTGGATCAGGGCCTTGCGCTCGGCGTAGTCGCGCACGTGCTGCGCCCGGCCCTGATAGGCCTGCAGCCCGGCGAATGTGAGCCCCGGCGCCGCCGCGATCTTTTTCGCGATCGCCACGGCCGGCTCGCCCGGGGCGACGCCGCAGCGGCCGGCGCCGACATCGATCTCCACCAGGGCCTCGAGGGTGACGCCGTACTTGACCGCCGCCGCCGACAGGTCATCGACATTGCCGGGGTCGTCGACGCAGACCAGCACCCGCGCCCGTTTGGCCAGCGCGGCCAGGCGCTCGATCTTCTGCGGCGCCACGACCTGGTTCGAGACGAGCACGTCGCGGATGCCGGCGCTGACCAAAGCCTCGGCCTCGCTGACCTTCTGGCAGCAGACGCCGCAGGCCCCGCCCCGCTCGATCTGCACGGTCGCGATGTCGGAGGATTTGTGCGTCTTGGCATGGGCCCGGTGGCGCAGGCCGTTCTCCTTCATGAAGCGGCCGAGCTTGTCGACGTTGCGCTCGAAGGCGTCGAGATCGACCATCAGGCAGGGGGTGTCGACCTCCTCGACCGGCATGCCGACGCGGGCGGGAATGTTGTTGCGCATGGGGTGTCTCCTCCTGGTCGGGCGTTTTTTCGTTTCGCAGTCGCCTCAGCGGGTCACGGGGCGAGACCCAAAAGCTCGGCGATGCGCGGCGTCGCCTTGATGCCGGTGCCGGTGAGCACCACCGCGACGGTCTCGTCGGGACGGATCGCGCCGCTGGCGGTCAGGTCGGTCAGCGCCGCCGCGGCCATCGCGCAGGTCGGCTCGACGTAGAGGCCGGAGCGGGCGAGCTCCATCAGCGCCGCCTCGATCGCCGCCTCCGAGACCGCCACGGTGCCGCCGCCGGACCGGCGGAGCGCCGCCAGCACCGCCCGGCCGCGCACCGGCTGGGCGATGGACGCGCCCTCGGCGAGCGTCGGGCGCGGGGTCACCGGCCGATAGTCCTCGGCCCCCGCCTGGAAGCCGGCATGCAGGGGCGCGCAATGGGCCGGCTGCACCGCGTAGAGGCGCGGCAGCCGGGCGATCGCCCCCCGGCGCAGCAGCTCCGAGAAGCCGATGTCGCAGCCGAGCACGTTGCTGCCCGCCCCGCACGGGATGATCACGGCGTCCGGGGCGGTGAATCCCAGGTCCTCCCACAGCTCGTAGGCCAGCGTCTTGGTGCCCTGGAGGAAATGCGCCTGCCAGTTGTGGCTGGCGTAGAAGATGTCCTCGGCCTGCCGGACGGCCGCGTCCGCGGTGTCCTGGCGGGTGCCGGGGATCAGCTCGACCTCGGCGCCGGCGGCGCGCATCTGCACGGTCTTGGCCGGCGAGGTCGAGGCCGGGACCAGGATCTTGGCCCGCATCCCGGCGGCGGCCGCGTAGGTCGCCACCGCGGCGCCGCCATTGCCGGACGAATCCTCCAGCACCGCGTCGATGCCCTGCTGGCGCAGGATCGACAGCATCACGGAGGCGCCGCGATCCTTGAAGCTGCCCGAGGGGGCGAACCATTCGAGCTTGAAATGGGCCTGGCGCCCCCGCCAGGGACGGCGCACCAGCGGCGTGCAGCCCTCCCCCAGCGAGACCGGATCCGAGACCGCCACCGGCAGCGCCGCCGCGTAGCGCCAGAGCGAGCGCTGCCCGGTGTCGATCTGCCCCCGGTCGATCCCGGGCAGCGGCGAGATCATCAGCGGCCCGCCCGACTCGCCGCGCCAGCGCGGGATCTCGATCGGGTAGGAGGCGCCGGTGGCGGGGTCGATATAGGCAGGGGGCATATTGGACGCAGGCATGCGCATCACGGCTCGGGGATCCGGGGCGGCTCGGCAAGTGTATACAGAATTATATTGGGAAACGCGCGGCCCGTTCCGCCAAAACGGCCGGCACGTTTCGTCCCGATCCGCCGGGGCTGGAAGCCCGGCGCTGGCGCCCGCGCGAGTCCAGCCGCCCTGCACCGTCCCGGACAGCGAGCGGGATCCCTTGTCCTGCCGGGAAGGCTCTGGCTAGATGATCGCATGGATCCCGTCAGCGTCCTCGAAGCCAGGAATCGGCTCAGTGCCCTCCTCGACCAGGTCGAGCGCGGGCACGAGGTGGTCATCACGCGCCGCGGCAAGGCCGTGGCCCGCCTCATTCCGGCCGAGCTGCCGGCCGAGCTGCCGGCTGCCGAGCCACCGGATCCGCCGCGGGCGACCGCCGCGGCGCTCCGCGCCCTGCGGGCGGGCATCGCGGCGCGGGGCGTACGGTTCGACGCGGCGGAGCTGAGAGCGCTGCGCGACGAAGGCCGGCGGTGAGCGTCTGCGTTCTCGACTGCTCCGCCGCCCTGTGCTGGATCCTGCCGGACGAGGGCGATGCCGCCACGGACGCCCTGCTCGACCGGGTGGCGGAAGCCGGCGCCACCGTTCCGGCCCTGTGGCCGTTCGAGGTCGCCAACGTCCTGCTCATGGCCGAGCGGCGCAAGCGCATCACGGCGGCCGAACGCCAACAGGCCCTGACCATCCTGGGCGACCTGCCGGTCCGGATCGACCCGCCCTCGCCGGAGCGCGCCTGGACGGAGACCCTCGTCCTTGCCCAGGCGCACCGGCTGACGGCCTACGACGCGAGCTATCTCGAGCTGGCGATCCGTCACGGGCTGCCGCTCGCGACACGGGACGCGGCGCTGCAGACCTCCGCGGTTTCCTGCGGGGTCCCGCTGTCGCTCTGAGGGCGTCCCGGCCCGCATCGCTCGGGACGATGCGCTCGGTCTTTGATTGGGCATCGCCTCTTTCCGAAAGCCGGCAGCCACCTTTCGGGATGTTGCCTTACGCTGCGAGATCCAGACCCGCGGCCTCCGGCGCATGCTCCGCGGCCACCGCCTCGGCCAGAAGCTCGGCGGTGGCCCCCGAGAGGGTCCAGCCGAGATGGCCGTGGCCGGTGTTGTAGAACACGCCCTTCCGGCGGCCGCGGCCGACCTTGGGCAGCATGTTCGGCAGCATCGGCCGCAGGCCGCTCCAGGCCACGACCCGGTCGGTGTCGACAAGCGGGAACTGCTCCCGGGTCCAGTCGATCAGCGGCTGCACCCGGTCGTGGCGGATGTCGCGGTTGAAGCCGTTGAACTCGGCGGTGCCGGCGACCCGCAGGCGCGTGTCGCCGAGCCGGCTGGTGACGATCTTGGCCGCCTCGTCGAGGATGCTGACCTCCGGGGCCGCAGCCTGCGCCTGCGGGGTCAGCAGGTTCACGGTGATCGAATAGCCCTTCACCGGGTAGACGTTGACCCGGTCGCCGAGCATCGCGGCGAAGCGCCGGCTGGCGCAGCCCGCGCAGATCACCACCGCGTCGGCGGTCAGCGCCTGCGGGACGGCGGACGGCCGGTCAGCCTGGCGCCAGCCGATGGCGTAGCCCCCCGCCCCGGCCCCGATCGTCTCGACGCTGGCATCGTGGACGAAGCGGACGCCCTTGCGGGCGCAGGCGGCGGCGAGGCCGCGGGTGAATGTGTGGATGTCGCCGGTGGCGTCCGACGGAGTGAAGTAGCCGCCGGCGTAGGTGCCGGCCAGCGTCGGCTCGATCGCCCGGATCTCCTCCGGGGTCACGGCGTAGCGCTCGAGCCCGCCCTCCCGCAGCAGGGCGTTGACGGCATGCGCCTTCTCGAAGCTCGCCCGGTCCCGGTAGAAATGCAGGATGCCGCGGGTTTTCAGGTCGAAATCGATGCCCTCGGCCTCCGCCATGGCGAACAGGGCCGCGCGCGCCTTGAGGGCCAGCCGCACGGTCTCCACGGTGTTCTGCCGGTAATGCGCGATCTCGCGCATGAACTCCGCCATCCAGGACAGCTTGTGCCAGGAGGGGGTGGGATTCATCAGCAGCGGCGCGTCGCGGCGCATCATCCACTGGACGCCGTGGAGCACGGTGGAGAGCTTGTTCCAGACCTCGGCGTTGCAGGCCGAGAGCTGGCCGCCATTGGCGAAGGAGGTCTCCATGGCGGCGTAGCGCTGCCGGTCGAGGACGGTGACGCGGTAGCCGCGCTGGGCGAGCGCGTAGGCGGTGGTCACGCCGGTGATGCCGGCGCCGATGACGGCGATGTGGGTCATGGTGTGGGACTCCGGGACGTGCGGACGCGAGAAGGCCGCCCTGTGCGGTCGGCCGGTTGCGCGCCCCATCTGTCCCGGTGCCTGAGAGCTTGATCCGGCCGGCCCTGGCGAGGCTGGCACGGACGTCCCCTTCGGCGGGTGCCCACGGACCCAGAAGGATCCGCTGCACCGCTCTCCAGATCGCCCTGACGACACGGTTCCGGTGCCTGAGAGTTTCCGGGGCGGTTGCTCCGTCGGCGCCGGGTCCCCCTCTGGTGGGTGGATCCCGGTCTCTCCCGCATCGTCGCGATGGGCTGGGGTATCGATACCCCGATTCGGCCGGCCGGGTGAAGGCCGGGAGCCCGGTGCCTGCCGACAGCGCGGCCGCCCTGTCACCCGCCGGGAGCGATCCCGGCGCTCGCCGGTTGACCGGTGGAGGCTGAGGAGACGCCCCGATGCTGACCAGGACCGCGATCTACGAGGGCACGGTGCGCGACGGCCGGGACGAGGAGTTCTTCCGCCGGGTCCGGGACGAGCTGGAGCCGTTCTGGCGGCGCTTCCCGGGGGTCACCGCGGTGCGGGTGCAGCGCCTCGTCTCCAAGGATGCCGACGCCCGGCCGATCGCCATGATCCTGGAGATGGACTTTCCCGATCAGGCGGCGCTCGACGCCTGCCTGGCCTCCTCGATCCGCCCGGACTCCCACGCCGCCACCGAGGCGGTGATGCAGCTGTTCGACGGCCGGTTCTACCACTTGGTCAGCACGGCGCGCAGCCTGGAGGTCGCGGGCTAGGGCCGGACGGCCCGACCGCCGGGGCGGGATCCGGCGTTGCGAATCGGTTCCGGTTCCCCTAGCCTCGTCCCCGTCGCGCTCGATCGAGGGAGGGGCTGCATGATAACTGTCGTTGCCGTCCTCCCCGCAGGAATCGCCGGCGTCGCCGCCTGGATCGGCTAGCCGCCTTCCCGCCGCGCCCGGCCGCACGGCCCCGGCGCCCCTGAGCCCCCTCCCGTCTGACCTCGCCGGCCCGCATCGCATCCGATGTCGGGCCCGCGTCTCCCGGAGCCGACGCCGACGCGTCGGGCATAGGCATGTCTCTGTCCTCCCCCCGGCGGGCGGGCGCGGTCCGCCGCGTCCTCGCCTTCGTCGTCCGCGGCTGGCGCAAGCGCTGGCCCCTGGTCGCCGGCCTGTCCGGCGCGATCACGCTGGCCACCTTCGCGGAGGTGATGCTGCCGCTCTATGCGGGCCGGCTGGTCGACGCGCTCACCGGGCCCGAGCGCCAGGCGGCCCTGGCGGCCGCCCTGCCCGCCTTCCTGGCGATGACGGCGCTCGGCCTCGCCACCGCGCTGCTGCGGCACGTGGCGTGGAGCCTCGTGGTGCCGCTCACCCTCCACACCATGAGCGACATGGCCCGGGACGGCTTCGCCCGGGTCCAGCGCTTCTCCACCGAGTGGCACGCCAACACCTTCTCGGGCTCCACCGTCCGGAAGATCTCCCGCGGCATGTGGGCCCTCGACGGGCTCAACGACACGCTGCTGCTGGCGCTGCTGCCCGCCCTGGTGGTGCTCCTGGGCACCGCCCTCGTGCTCGGCCTGCATTGGCCGGTCCTCGGCGCGGTGGTGGCGCTCGGGGCTGCCGCCTATGTCGGCGCCACCGCCCTCCTGGCGACCCGGGTCATCGCGCCCGCATCCGCCCTCTCGAACGCCCTCGACACGCGGCTCGGCGGCGCCCTGAGCGATGCGATCGGCAACAACGCCGTGGTCAAGGCCTTCGGCGCCGAGGGCCGGGAGGAGGCGCGCCTCGGCCGGCTCCTGGCCAAGTGGCAGCGGCGCACGCACCGCACCTGGATGATCATCACCTGGAGCGGTACCGGCCAGCTCGGGCTGCTGCTGGCGCTGCGCACCGCCATCGTCGCCACCGCCCTGGGGCTGTGGTGGCGCGGGGAGGCGAGCCCGGGCGACGTCGCCTACGTGCTCACCACCACCTTCGTGGTGCACGGCTACCTGCGCGAGATCGGCGGCCACATCAACCATCTGCAGCGGGCGGTCAACGAGATGGAGGAGCTGGTCGCCCTGGCGGCCGAGCCCGTCGGCGTCGCCGACCGGCCCGGCGCGGTCCCGCTCGCGGTCGCGGGCGGGACGATCCGCTTCGAGGATGTGCGCTTCCATTACGGCGCCCACGGAAACCCGCTCTACGACGGGCTGTCGGTGACGATCCCGGCGGGCCAGCGGGTCGGGTTGGTCGGCCGCTCGGGCTCGGGCAAGACCACCTTCGTCAAGCTGATCCAGCGGCTCTACGACGTCTCGGGCGGGCGGGTGACCATCGACGGGCAGGACGTGGCGGCAGCCAGCCAGGCGAGCCTGCGGGCGCGATCGTGCCCCAGGAGCCGGTGCTGTTCCACCGGTCGCTGGCCGAGAACATCGCCTATGCCCGGCCCGGCGCCTCGGCGCAGGACATCGAGCGGGCGGCCCGGCTCGCCAACGCGCACGCTTTCATGGCGCGGCTGCCCAAGGGCTACGCCACGCTGGTGGGCGAGCGCGGCGTCAAGCTCTCGGGCGGCGAGCGCCAGCGGGTGGCGCTCGCCCGCGCCTTTCTGGCGGACGCGCCGATCCTGATCCTGGACGAGGCGACCTCGAGCCTCGACTCGGAATCCGAGGCCCTGGTCCAGGAGGCGATGGCCCGGCTGATGCACGGGCGCACCGCGATCGTGATCGCCCACCGGCTCTCGACCGTGCAGGCGCTCGACCGCATCCTCGTGTTCGACCACGGCCGGATCGTCGAGGACGGCCCCCACGCCGCCCTGATGCGCCGCCCGGGCGGGGCCTACCGAGCCCTGTTCGAGCGCCAATCCGTCCTGGCGGAGAGCGCGTGAGGGCCGCGCGCGGCGCGTGCGTTTTCCTCACGCAATGCGTGAGGGTTTCAGGGATTGTCCGGCCGGGATCCCGGGTCTACCCCCGACGGGTTTCCGGGCGGGACCGCGCACCATGACCCTCCACACCGGCCAGTGCCATTGCGGCGCGGTGCGCTTCCGGGCGCGGCTCGGCGACGGCTTCACGTCGATCCGCCGCTGCACCTGCTCCTATTGCCGGATGCGCGGCGCCGTGGTCGCCATGGCGGAGGCGGGCGGGGTCGAGATCCTGCAGGGCGCGGACACGCTGACCCGCTACCGCTTCCACACCGGGACGGCGGAGCACTTCTTCTGTTCCCGCTGCGGGATCTACACCCATCACCAGCGGCGCTCGAACCAGGCCCTCTACGCCGTGAACGTGGCGTGCCTCGCTGGGGTCAGCCCGTTCGATTTCCCCGCGGTGCCCGTGATGGACGGGGTCAACCACACCAACGACACCGGCCAGCCGACCCGCCGGGCCGGCACGCTGCGCTTCGATCCGGCGGGCACGGATCGCGCCTGACAGGCCCGGTTTCACAAGGTCCGCGATCTTGTGCGGGTCCAGGGCGGAGCCCTTTGGAAACCCGGTTGCCGCGCCGGGGCTGGATTCCGGCAAGCAGAGGAGTGCAAGGTCCGGGCGTCACGACGAACCGGGACGGTCCGATG
>Ga0182232_1000270_pt1 | contig 14047 bp, 10 predicted proteins | sample G6R1MG_30_FD_155484 | JGI IMG/M metagenome (GOLD analysis project Ga0182232, IMG submission 155484) | Phyllosphere microbial comminities from miscanthus, Michigan, USA - G6R3_NF_07NOV2016_LD2 MG | ecosystem: Host-associated > Plants > Phyllosphere > Phylloplane/Leaf | place: USA: Michigan... | reverse complement strand
CCTTCTTGGAGACCCCCCAGGCCAGGGCCTGCTGGTGCAGCGGGATGTAGCCCCAGTCGCCGTTCAGGGTGTCGAAGCCCTCCTTGATCAAGGCGTCGCGCTTGGTCTTGTCGGTCTCGCCCTCGACCTTGTCGGCGATCTCATCGATCTTCGGGTCGCAGTAGCCCGCGAGGTTCCAGCTGCCGCGCCCCGATTTGTCGCCGGGCTTCCGGCAGCCGACGATCTCGTAGAGGATGTTGTGGCTGTCCAGCGACGAGGGCGTCCAGCCGAGCAGGTAGAACGAGGTGTCGTAATTCGGCGCCAGCACCTTGGCGAAGTACTTGGCCTTGGGCTGGGCGTTCAGGTTCACCTTGACGTTGATGCGGGCGAGCATCGAGACCACGGCCTGGCAGATCGCCTCGTCGTTGACGTAGCGGTCGTTGGGGCAGTCCATGGTCAGCGAGAACCCGTCCGGGTAGCCGGCCTGGGCCATCAGCTCCTTGGCCTTCTTGAGGTCGGTGGCCGGGCGCTTGAACTCGCCCCCGCGGTCGTACAGGCTCGGGGCGATCATCAGGGCGGAGGGCACCGCCTGGCCGCGCATCACGCGCTTGGCGATCGTCTCCTCGTCGATGGCGAGGTAGAACGCCTCGCGCACCTTGATGTCCTTGAACGGGTTCTTGCCCTTGACGCTCGAATCCTTCAGCTCGTCCCGGTCCTGATCCATGCCGAGGAAGACCGTGCGCAGCTCCGGGCCGGCCATCACGATGGCGGTGCCGCTGGCATTGACCCGCTGCTGGTCCTGCAGCGGCACGGGATCGATCCAATCGACCTCGCCGGACAGGAGCGCGGCGACGCGGGTCGCCGGGTTGGCGATCGTGGTCAGCACCGCCTCGTCGAGGTTCGATTCGGCCTTGCCCCAGTAGCCGTCGAACTTCTTGAACACGGTCTTCACGCCGGGTTGGTGCTCGGCGATTACGAACGGGCCGGTGCCGTTCTCGTGCAGGGTGGCGTAGCTCGGGCTGGTGGCGTTGGCCGGAGTCGGTTGGGCGGCGCCGTTCTTCTCCGACCAGCTCTTCGACATGATCAGCCAGGTCGGGAACTGGGCGATGGCGATGGGGTTCGGCTTCTTCAGCACCATGTCGACGGTGTAGTCATCGACCTTCACGAATTCGGCGTCCGCCGGGACGTTGGTGGTGAAGTTCGAGCCCGAGGCCCGAACGCGCTGGGCGGAGAAGAGCACGTCATCGGCGGTGAAGGGCGATCCGTCGTGGAACTTCACGTTCTTGCGCAGGTGGAAGCGCCAGCGGGTCGGCTCCGGCGTCTCCCAGGACTCGGCGAGTCCGGGGGCGAATTTCAGGTTCTTGTCGAGGGTGACGAGCGCCTCGTAGGCCGCCTGCTGCATGCCTTCGGTGAAGCTCTCCTTGAGGGAGTAGGGATCCAGCGACTTCAGATCGCCCTGGAACGCGAAGCGGAACACGTTGGCGGCCTGCGCGGGCAGAGCCGACAGCGCGAAGGTCGCGACCGCGCCTGCGGCCACGCCGCGGGCGAGGATCTTCAGGGTCGAACGGGACAAGCGGATCTCCGGAACCGTGGAAGTTGATGGCAGGCCGCCACCACCAGCGCAGGGGTTGAGCCTAGGCCGAGTGCCGCGCGCGAGCAAACCGCGCCGGCCACACACCCACAGCAAGGTTCGGACCATTTGTATGCAAAATGCCGGACTGGCGGGCTGCGGTGTTTCTGGATCGCGGTCAGATGGCGCGCGCCCGCCCGCCTCCCTCTGCGCTATGATGTCCACACATCGCTGCCGGATGAGGGGCAAGGCTACCACCAAGCGCGCCTCCCTCCCCCCGCTGCGGGGGAGGGTGGGCCGACCGTCAGGCCGGGTCGGGCCGGGACGAAGTCCCGCAAGAGGGGAACCCGGGTTCGGCAAAGGGCGCGACCGGCATGACGGGCGAAGCCCTGTTCTGCACCGTCGCTCCCCTCTCCCGACCCCCTTCGGGAGCCACCCTCCCCCGCAGCGGGGGGAGGGAAAACGCGTCGCGGTTCAGGCGCTTGCTTCCGATCCTACTCGGCCGCCGCCGCGTGGTGCGGTTGATGCGGCACGGCCTCGTCCGCGCCCCGCTCGCCGTCGGCCACGGCTTTGCGCCGGAAGAGGCGCATCACCACCACGAAGAAGACCGGGACGAAGAACACCGCCAGCACGGTCGCGGTGATCATGCCGCCCATCACGCCGGTGCCGATCGCCTGCTGGCTCTTCGAGGCGGCGCCGGTGGCGATGGCCAGCGGCACCACGCCGAAGATGAAGGCGAGCGAGGTCATCACGATCGGCCGGAACCGGAGCGTCGAGGCTTCGATCGCGGCCCGCACCACCGAGGTCCCGGGCTTCCAGAGGTCCTTGGCGAACTCCACGATCAGGATCGCGTTCTTGGCCGACAGGCCGATGATCGTGATCAGGCCGATCTTGAAGTACACGTCGTTGGGCATGCCGCGTAGATAGACCGCCGCCACCGCGCCGATCACGCCCAGCGGGATCACCAGCAGCACCGAGACAGGGATCGCCCAGCTCTCGTAGAGCGCGGCCAGGCACAGGAACACGATCAGCACCGAGAGCGCCAGCAGCAGGCTCGCCTGGCTGCCGGCCTGCTTCTCCTGGAACGACTGCCCGGTCCAGGCATAGCCGAAGCCCTTGGGCAGCTGCAGCATCAGCCGCTCCATCTCGGCGATGGCGTCGCCCGAGGTGTAGCCGGGATTGGGCTCACCCGTGATGCGCACCGACTGGTAGCCGTTGAAGCCGACGATCTGGCTCGGCCCCATGCCCCATTTCAGCTCGGCGAAGGAGGACATCGGCACCATGGTGCCGCCGGCGTTCTTCACCGCGTAGTTGAGGATGTCCGACGCGTTCATGCGCTGGAGCTGCTCGGCCTGGACGTAGACGCGCTGCATCTTGCCCCGGTTGGGGAAGTCGTTGGTGTAGACCGAGCCGAGGTTGAGCTGGATCGTGGCGTTGATGTCCTCGAACTTGACGCCGAGCGCCGCCGCCTTCTCACGGTCGACGACCAGCTCCGCCTGCGGGGTCGGCGGCAGGCCCTCGATCTTCACCTTCTGCAGGATCGGGCTCGCCTGCGCGAGCTTGAGCAGCTGGTCCTGGGCCGAGAGCAGGGCCGCGTAGCCGCGGTTCGCCCGGTCCTGGAGGCGGAACGAGAAGCCGGCGGCGTTGCCGAGGTTGTCCACCGGCGGCGGTTCCTGGGCGTCCACGGTGGCGTCGCGGTAGGTGCTGAGCGCCGCGTTGGTGCCGGCCACCAGGGCGGCGGCCGAGCTCTTCGCGTCGCGCGCGCTCCAGGGCTTGAGGGTCACGAAGGCCTGGCTGGTGCTCGGCGCCTGGCCGGAGAACGAGAAGCCGTTGAGCATCGTGACGGTGGCGACGCCCGGCTGCGCCAGCAGGTACTCCTCGACCTTGCGGTTGGCCTCCTGGGTGCGGTTGTAGGAGGCGCCGGGCGGCGTCTGGATGTCGACCGTGAAGAAGCCCTGGTCCTCGACCGGCAGGAAGCCCTCCGGCAGGTTGATGAAGGCGTAGGCGGTGCCCGCCACCAGGGCGAGGTAGATCAGCATCACCCGGCCGGACTTGCGGATGAACCCCGCGACGCCGCGGCCGTAGCGGGCGGTCTCGCGGTCGACGAAGCGGTTGAACATCCCGAACACGCCGCCCTTGGCGTGGCCGTGGCCCTTGGCCACCGGCTTCAGGAAGGTCGCGCAGAGCGCCGGGGTCAGCGACAGGGCGAGCAGCGCCGAGAACGCGATGGAGGTCACCATGGCGATCGAGAACTGCCGGTAGATGATGCCCACCGAGCCGGGGAAGAACGCCATCGGGATGAACACCGCCATCAGCACCAGGGTGATGCCGATGATCGCCCCGGTGATCTGCTCCATGGCCTTCTTGGTGGCCTCCTTGGGGGGCAGCCCCTCCTCGTTCATGATCCGCTCGACGTTCTCCACCACCACGATGGCGTCGTCGACCAGGATGCCGATGGCCAGCACCATGCCGAACATGGTGAGCACGTTCACCGAGAAGCCGGAGATCCACATCACCGTGACCGTGCCCATGAGGGCGATCGGCACCACGATGGTGGGGATGAGGGTGTAGCGGATGTTCTGCAGGAACAGGAACATCACCAGGAAGACCAGCACCACCGCCTCGACCAGGGTGTGCAGCACCTTCTCGATCGAGGCCTCGACGGCCGGGGTGATGTCGTACGGGATGTCCCACTTCAGGTCCGGCGGGAAGAACTGCGACAGCTCCACCATCTTGGCGCGGATCGCCTTGGCGGTCTCGAGCGCGTTGCCGTCGGGGGCCAGCGTCACCGAGATGCCGGCGGCCGGGCCGCCGTTCAGCCGGGTGGAGAACTGGTAGGCGTCGCCGCCGAGCTCGATCCGGGCGACGTCCCGCAGGCGCACGTTCGAGCCGTCCGGATTGGCCCGCAGCACGATGGCGCCGAAATCCTCGATGGTGCCGAGCTGGCCCTTCACGATGATCGGCACCGTGACCGCCTGCTTGGTCGGGCTGGGCTGCGCGCCGACCGAGCCGGAGGCGACCTGGATGTTCTGGTTGCGGATCGCCCCGGTCACGTCCTCGGCGCTGAGCGACAGGCCGCGCAGCTTGTCGGGATCGACCCAGACCCGGAGCGAGCGCTCCGTGGAGTAGAGCGTCGCCCGCCCGACCCCGGGGATGCGCCGGATCTCGTTGATGACGTTGCGGATCAGGAAGTCGCCCAGCCCGACCTCGTCCATCGACCCGTCCTTGGAGATCAGGGTGATGATGTTGAGGGTCGCGGCCGAGGCTTCCTCCACCAGGATGCCCTGCTGGCGCACCTCCGCGGGCAGGCGGGCCTCCACGCGTTTCAGCCGGTTCTGCACCTCCACGGAGGCCAGCGCCGGCGCGGTGCCGGGCAGGAAGGTCGCGGTGATGTTGACCGAGCCGAACGAGTCGGTGGTCGACTCGAAGTTCATGATGTCGGCCGCGCCGTTCAGCTCATCCTCGATGAGCCGGGTGGTGCCGACATAGAGGCTGTCCACCGAGGCGCCGGGATAGGCCGTGGACAGGGCGATCTGCGGCGGGGCGATCACCGGATACTGCGCGATCGGCAGGTTCGGGATCGCCAGGGCGCCGCCCAGGCAGATGAAGAGAGCCACCACCCAGGCGAAGACCGGGCGGTCGATGAAGAAGCGTGCCATGCGCGTGGTCCCCGGGGCTCAGTGGCGGTTGACCGCGGCGGCGCGCGGCGCGGCCTGCGCCTTGTCGCCGGGGTTCGGGGCGCCGGGCGTCTGTCCGCCCGGAGCGTCGGGGGCCTCGTCCGCGTCGTGCTTCGGGCTCTCCTCGCCGTGGAGCGGGGTCTGGTCCACGGGCTTCACCTTCACGCCCGCGGTGATCTTCTGGACGCCGTCGACGATGACCCGCTCGCCGGCCTTGAGCCCGTCGCGGATCAGCCAGTTCTGCCCGACCACCGGCCCGACCTCGACGGGCTGGCGCATCACCGTGTCGTCGGCCCGGACCAGCCAGACCTCGGCGCGGCCGTCCTCGGTGCGCTGGATCGCCTGCTGCGGCACCGCGATGGCGTCGGAATCGATGCCCTGCTTGATCCGGGCGCGGACATACATGCCCGGGAACAGCTCGTCATGCGGGTTGGGGAACTGCACCCGCAGGGTCACCTGGCCGGTGCTCGGATCGGCGGTGACGTCCGAGAACAGCAGGCGGCCGGCCAGCGGGTAGAGGGAATTGTCGTCCATGATCAGGTGGACGTTGGCGGTGTTGTCCTCCAGCCGGGCGAGCTCGCCGCTGGCCAGATCCCGGCGCAGGCGGTTCAGCTCGCCCACCGACTGGGTGATGTCGACATAGATCGGGTCGAGCTGCTGGATCGTGGCCAGCGCGCCCGTGGATCCCGGCTCGATCAGGGTTCCCTCGGTGAGCAGCGCCCGGCCGATCCGGCCGGTGATCGGCGCGCGCACGTCGGTCCAGCCGAGGTTGAGCTGCGCCCGGTCCCGGGCCGCCTTGGCGCCGGCGACCTCGGCCTCCGCCTGCTTCTTGCCCGCGAAGGCGGCGTCGTACTGGGCCTGGCTGGCGGTGGCCCGGGTCAGCAGTTGCTCGAGCCGGTCGGCCTGCTGGCGGGCCAGCACCAACGCGGCCTCCTGGCGGGCGAGCGCAGCCTCGGCGCTCGCCAGCTCGACCTGGTAGGGGGCCGGGTCGATTTTGTAGAGGATGTCGCCTTCCTTGACCTGGCTGCCCTGCTCGAACAGGCGCTTGACCACGAGGCCCGAGACCCGCGAGCGGACCTCGGCGATGCGCATCGGCGCCACCCGGCCGGGCAGGTCGCGCAGATAGGGGATCGCCTGCGGCGTCACCGTGACGAAGCCCACCTCCGGCACCGGCGGCGTCGGCGCGGCCACCTGCTTCGGGTTGCAGGCCCCCAGCGCCAGGGCCAGCAGGGCAGCCGACCCCAGGAGGCGCGCGCGGCGGCGGACGGGGGACGGGGTGATGGCGGTCGAAGTGCGGGTCACGGGTTCCGACGCTCCTGGAAAAACATGCGTCAACTGGGGCCGGCGCGGAGCAAGGGCCGCGCGTCGTCGAGGCGGATCGCGCATCCTCCCGAGGGGGTTTTCCGGCTCTCGGAAGGCCGATGCTGCACGATCAGGACTTTGGACCGCCGTGCCGGATCCGGAATCCGGGACGATGGCCCTGCGCCGATACGGCGGAGATCGGAGCGCCCGGCCGGCGGAACCGGCGGCGCGGATCAGGCCGCCCGGGGCGGCCGGTGCAGGGACTCGTCCGGTCCGGAAGCCGGCACGACGGCCCGGGCATAACCATAGGATGCGGCGGAGGCGTGACGCGGCTGCACCGCTTCCACCGGGCGGCGCGGAAGCCCGAGCTCGCTGACGATCTCGAGATCGGCCGGGCACAGGTCGGTGCCGTCGAACAATGCCCGACGGGCCTCTGGGGCGGTCTTGCGGGTCTCCACCCTGCGCGCGTCCGACAGGACGGCGACGGTCTGGCTCACCACCCAGCAGGCCGGACCCGCCACCGGGGCGGCCCGGGCCGGCCGGGGCGCAGCCATCAGTGCAGCCGCCGCGACCACGAGCACCGCCAGCAGGGCGAGGCTCCGGACGAGGCGGTCCGGCGAGCCCGCGAGGCGGCGGGCCAGAAAGGCGGCGGATCGGATCACGATCCCGAGATAAGCACGGCCGTCCCCCGGCGCAATCACCCACGGCGTCGCGGGTTTTTTCAGTGTTGCCCGGAGCACACAGGCAGGCCTGGATTCGCCCTCTCCCCTCGGCCGGCCTCAACCTTGCCGCGAAGTCAGGGCCGGCTCCCCCGAGGATCGCGGTTCATCCGCGACGACCGACGCCGTCGGCAAGGACTGGCACGTGAGAGGATACAAGACCATGGCGAGACGGATCGCGATGCTGGGGCTCGCAGCCGCCCTGCTGGGGAGCGCACCCGCCTCCGCCGGCCCGATCGATAGCGGGCCGCTCGCGGATTTCCTGAACGTCTTCCGCAGCCAGGCGATCCCGCGCGAGACGATCGGCTGGAACAGCACCGAGAAGCCCGGCACCATCGTGATCTCCACCCGCCAGCGCCGGCTCTACTACATCCTCGGGAACAGCGAGGCGATCCGCTACGGCGTCGGCGTCGGACGGCAGGGCTTCTCCTGGTCCGGCACCAAGACGGTGACGATGAAGAAGGAATGGCCGGCCTGGCGCCCGCCGCAGCAGATGCTGGCCCGCCGTCCGGACCTGCCGCGCTTCATGGCCGGCGGCCAGGACAACCCGCTCGGCGCCCGCGCCCTCTATCTCGGCTCGTCGCTCTACCGGATCCACGGCTCCAACGAGCCCGAGACGATGGGCGCCGCGGTGTCCTCGGGCTGCATCCGCATGACCAACAAGGACGTGGTCGATCTCTACGACCGGGTCCGGGTCGGCACCAAGGTGGTGGTGCGCGACTGAGCTGCGCGAGCGCAGGAAGCTTGTCGGCAGGAGAGGGTTGTGTGTCGGCCTGGGCGGGCGAAGTTTGTCGGCGCGCGTCCAGGCTAGCCTGATCATCGAGTTCCGGCCCCGAATGCGTGAGCGGGTTTCTCGGCGCCCGAGGCATTGAGAGCCCGTCCGATAATGATCCGAGGCGGGGTTGAGTGGCCGGGATGGCGATGATTCCAGGCGGGTTGCTGAAGCCTAACCTGGAAGCGCCATGTGGACCCCGACCACCCGGCGGCAGCATAGCCGCGCATGCCTTCGCTATGAAACCGACCTGACCGATGCCGAGTGGGCGGTGATCGAGCCGCTGATGCCGAGGCCTGAGCCACGCGGGCGGCCTCCGGTCTGGACGCCGCGGGAGATCTTGAACGCGATCGTCTCAGTCCTGCGCGGCGGCATCGCATGGCGGCTGACCCCGAAGGATCTGCCGCCGCGATCGACCACGTTCGGCTCCTTCAGCCGCTGGCGCGACGCAGGGCTCTTCGGCCGGATCAATCACCACCTCGTCATGGCTGATCGCGAGCGTGTCGGACGCGAGGCCTCGCCGTCCGCCGCAGTGCTCGACAGCCAGACAGTCAAAACCACGGAGAGCGGCGGGCCACGCGGCTACGACGCCGGTAAGAAGGTCAAAGGCCGCAAACGCCAAGCGCTGGTCGACACGGACGGGCGTGCGCTCGTCCTCGATCCGCAGCCTGCCGACATGCAGGACCGGGATGGAGCCGTGCCGGTCCTGCGCCTATCGCGCAGGAGCTTCCCGTTCATCGTCGAGGTCTTCGCCGGCGCCGGCTATGCTGGCGACAAGCCCGCCACCGCCACGATCATCGCCGTCGAGATCGTGCGCAAGCCGCTGGATCAGGTCGGCTTCGCTGTGCATCCGCGCCGGTGGGTCGTTGAGCGGTTCTTCGCCTGGATCAGTCGCAACCGACGCCTCCGGAAGGACCCGGACGCGACCCTCGCCTCTGCCAGAGCCTTCCTCTACGCCGCAGCCGTCATGATCCTCGTCAGACGCCTCGCCCGATCACCATGACTTCTCGAACGGACTCTCAGCAGGTCTGGGCCATCCGCTTCTGGCTCGACCGCGAACGGCGCGTGCGCGACCATGCGATGTTCGACCTCGCCATCGACAGCAAGCTGCGCGGCTGCGACATCATCAAGCTCAAGATTGGCGACCTCGTCAGCGGGGGTCGCGTCCGTAGCCGGACCATCGTCATCCGGCGCAAGACCGGCCGACCAGTGCAGTTCGAATTGCTCGAACCCGCTCGTACCAGCATCCTGACATGGCTGGAGGCCCGGGGCGGAACGCTCGACGACTATGCCTTCCCAAGCAGGCTCGACGGCGTCATGCACATCAGCACCAGGCAGTATGCGCGGTTGGTCGATGAGTGGGTGACTGGCATCGGGCTGCGGAGCGAGGACTACGGGACCCACTCCCTCCGTCGCACAAAGGCGTCGTTGATCTACAAACGGACCGGCAACCTTCGTGCCGTCCAAATCCTGCTCGGCCATAGCAAGATCGAGAGCACGGTCAGGTACCTCGGTGTCGACGTCGAAGATGCCTTGCCCCTGGCCGAAGGCACGGAGATTTGAGCGTTCGGCCCCTCGGCTTCAGTGTCGAGGGGCTTTCAGAGCAGCCCGGCAGAAAAGCGCCCAACCCGGTCATTCAATGAGGCACGAACGCTCCTCTATACCGGACATTCGACATCAGGACCGCGATGCTGGGCCATTCGCAAAAGGAGTGTCAAAGCACCTGCGAGAGGAAGCGGCGCGTCCGCTCATCCTGCGCGGACGCGAAGAACGTCGCGGGCGGGCCGTGCTCGACGATCACGCCGCGATCGGTGAAGTAGATGTGGTCGGCGACGTCGCGGGCGAAGTTCATCTCGTGCGTGACGAGCATGCAGGTCATGCCCTCCTCGGCGAGTTCCCGGATCGTCACCAGCACCTCCTTGACCGTCTCCGGATCCAGGGCTGCGGTGACCTCGTCGAACAGCATCACGTCCGGCCGCATCGCCAGCGAGCGGGCGATGGCGACGCGCTGCTGCTGGCCGCCGGAGAGCTCGCCGGGATACGCCTCCTCCTTGCCGGCCAGCCGGACCTTGGCGAGCAGGGCGCGTGCTCGGACCTCGACCTCGTGCCTGTCCTGCCCGAGGACGTGGATGGGGGCCATCATCACGTTCTGCAGCGCGGTCTTGTGCGGGAACAGGTTGTACTGCTGGAACACCATCCCGACCTTGCGGCGCAGCGCCAGCTTGTCGAGACGCGGATTCGTCACCTCGATCCCCTCGACCTGGATCGAGCCCGCAGTGACCGGCACCAGCGCGTTGACGCAGCGGATCAGCGTCGACTTGCCGGAACCTGAGGGTCCGATGATGCAGACCACCTCGCCCTTGCGCACGTCGAAGCTGATCCCCTTCAGGACCTCGAAGGTCCCGAAGGACTTGTGCACGTCGGCGAGGCGGACGATCGGCTGATCGGGCGTCCAGCTCGGGGACGGGGTGCTGACCATGGTCGCGCGCATCCTGCTCAGCGGGTCTCGAAGCGGCGTTCCAGGCCGGCGGTCAGCCGGTCGATCGGGTAGCAGTAGAGGAAGAAGCAGAGCAGGGCGAAGCCGTAGAGCGGGGCGAACAGCTCGGGGCGCCCGCCCTCGGCGGCGTGCACCTGCGCTGTCAGGGTCAGCATCTCGGTAACCCCGACGATCGACGCCTGCACGGTCGCCATCGCGATGAGCGCATAGACGTTCATCCAGGGCGGCAGCATGCGCTTCGTGCATTGCGGCAGGATGATGCGCCACATCGTCTGCCGCCGGGTGAAGGCCAGGGATTCGGCCGCCTCCCATTGCGTGTTCGGCACCGAGCGCACCGCGCCGCGCACGATCTCGGCGACGTTGGCCATCACCGGCAGGCTGAAGCCGAACGTCGCCTTCAGCCAGTCCGGCAGCGGCACGCGGATCCCGAACACCGTGACCTGGAACGGCACCAGGAACATCACGAAGAACAGCAGCACCAGCCAGGGCACGTTGCGGAACACCTGCGTGGCCGACCACGCGATGCGCGGAAGCACTCGGCCCTCGGCCAGCATCGCCAGCCCGAGCCCGATGCCGGCCACCGTGCCGATCGCCATCGCCATGAGAGAGATCGCGACGTTGAAGGCGAAGCCCGTGAGCAGGAGCGGCGCCCATTTGACGACCACGTCCAGCGGGGACAGGGCGGCGGTCCCGGCCTGCGCCCAAGCCGGCAGGGCGACGACGGCAAGGCCGCAGAGCAGCCAGCCATGGACGGGGCGCAGGCGCGCCGGCGGCGCGTTCTCGGGAATCGCGAACGGCAGCAGGACCGGCAGATCGCCGGGCCAGCCTTCCGAGCGCGGGCCTTTGCGATCCGAAGCGCTCATCGGCCGTATCCGGGGATGCGCAGCGCGCGCTCCCAGCGGTGCATGATCCACACGAGCACCCCGACCAGGACCGCGTAGGTCGCCAGCAGCACGAGCATCATCTCGAGGACGTTCTGCGATTCCGACCAGATCTGCTTGACCGCGTAGAGCGTCTCGGGAACCGCGATCGCGTAGGCGAGTGTCGTAGTCTTCAGGAGGTTGATCAGGTTGTTGTTCAGCGCCGGCAGGCAGACGCGGAGCGCCAGCGGCAGGACGACGTGGCGATAGGCCTTGAACCGGGTGTAGCCGAGCGCCTCGGCGGCCTCGACAGTGGTCCTGGGCACAGCCTCGATGCCGGAGCGGAAGATCTCGACGTTGAACGCCCCCGCGAACAGGGACAGGGATAGGATCGCCCATTGCACGTTGTCGAGGATCGGCGTGCGCAGGCCGTCGGCCGAGCGCACGTCCGGCAGGAGCGTGCCGAGGCCGAAATAGAAGAAGAAGATCTGCACCAGCGGCGGCGTGTTGCGGAACACGACGACGAAGCCGTTGACCAGCCCCCGCAGGAGGCGCGACGGCCCGCTCTGCAGGAGCGCGCCGACCGCGCCGATCACGAGGCTGATCAGGATCGTGCTGATCCCGAGCAGCAGCGTCATCCGCAGGCCGGCGACGTAGCGGTCCCAGTCATACGGGTCGTAGAAGATCGTGAAATTGAAGCCCGTCGTCTCGTAGAGACGCTGGAACCACGCCTGGACCGCCTCGATCATCGCGGACGGACGTCCCGGTTCGTCGAACGCACGCGCATCAGTTGGTCGCGTTCTTGTACTTCTCGTGCATCGCCTTCGAGTAGGCGGTGGGCTCGATGCCCCACTTCCGCTCGCCGGCGACGACGAAGCCGGTTTTCATCCAGTCCTTGGTCGCGTCCTCGACCATCGTCTGGAGCGTGGTGTTGCCCAGCGCCACCGCCATCATCCACGGCGCGTCGAGGATGCCCTTGAGCGGCAGGGCGTAGCCGGCCTTCCAATCGTCGTCGAGCAGCTTACCCTGCAGCATGCTCTGGTCGTAGACGTAGCCCAGGCAGTTGCCCTGCTTGAGCGCGAAGAGCGGCTTCTCGGAGCCGTCGAAGGCGACGATCTCCGCCCCGTAGGTGCGGGCGACGTCCTTGTTGTACCACGCCCCCGAGGTGGCGCAGAGCGGCTTGCCCTTCAGCTGGGCCCAGTCGGTGATGCCGGCGGTCTTGGGCAGCAGCACGTTGACGAAGTCGGAATAGTATTGCGGGTCGATGGCCTGCACGACCCGGCGGCGCTCCGGCTTGTCCGAGAGCGTGGCGATTAGGAGATCGACCTTGCCCTGCTGGAGGAACTCGATCCGGTTGGCCGAGACCACCGGCACCAGTTCCAGCTTCACCCCGAGCCGCTTGGCGAGGTCGGCGGCGAGGTCGGGCTCGAGCCCGATGATCGTGCCGCTCGGATCGCGGAACCCGAAGGGCTTGTAGTCCGCCTTCACGCCGACGATCAGCGTCCCGCGCTGCTTGATCGCGTCGACGCCGTCGGCGGCCGACGCTTGGCCGGGCACCGCGAGGGCCGAGGCCACCGCCAGGGCACCGAGGGTCAGGAAAGTGCGGATCGTGTGTCGCATCGGCTCGGTCCTGCGCGGGTGATCTGATCTTGGCATTGTTTCTAGCAATCCACGAGCCATCGGCCGGCAGATCAACCGAAGCGTGCGAGCGCGAACGGCGTGAGGTCGGATTGTAAGGCCCCCCCGGAGAGGTCCGCGGCGACGGCCTCGCCGATGCCCGCCGAATGCTTGAAGCCGTGCCCCGAGCAGGCGGAGACCACGAGCACCCGATCCATCTCCGGATGCCAGTCGATGATGAAGCCGCGATCGGGGGTCACCGTGTAGACGCAGGCCGCGGCCCGCACGACCTCCGGGGTGGTGCCGGCCAGCCGGTTCTCGACCCGCAGCCGGTACATCGCGTCGGATTCCGACGGGTCGACGCGGCGCTCGACCGCGTCGGCGGTGGTGGCGGTGCTGTACTGCTCGGTCGCGACCTTGATGGAACGCTCCCCCGCCAGGGGCGGGAAGCCGTAGAGGTAGTCCGTGTCACCCGTCCCGTACATCCAGATGAAGACGGGCGAGCGCGGCCCATAGGCGGCTTCGTCCGCCAGGGCGTACCAGTGCAGAAGCTGGCGCCGGACCGTCAGCAGCCGGTCGAACGGCCGGCCGAGGAGCGGAGCGCTCCAGGCGCCGGCCGCGACCACCGCGCGATCAGCCAGGATCACGCCGTCGTCGGTCTCGATGCGGACGCCGCCCCCCTCCTGCCGCAGCGCCAGGACCTCGCAGCCGGTCCGGATCTCGGCCCCTAGGGCGGCCGCACGGGTGAGCTGCGCCGCGATGCAGCGCTCCGGGAACACGTAGCCGCCGCCCGGCTCGTAATAGGCCTTCTCGTCGCCGGCGAGATTCAGGAATTGCGGGAAGCGGTGGGCGACCTCGGCCCCGTCGAGCACCTCGTGCGCGATCCCGGCACCTTGCGCGGCGCTGATCGAGCGGCCGACGAAATCCGGCTTGCCGTGGTGGGACGAGATACCGTGACCGGGGGCCATGACCAGGGCGCCGCAGGCGTTCAGCAGGGTCTCGCCCGTTTCCGCTTCCAAGTCCCGCCAGATCCGATGCGCGGCGGTGACGAAGG
>Ga0182232_1000269_pt1 | contig 14058 bp, 7 predicted proteins | sample G6R1MG_30_FD_155484 | JGI IMG/M metagenome (GOLD analysis project Ga0182232, IMG submission 155484) | Phyllosphere microbial comminities from miscanthus, Michigan, USA - G6R3_NF_07NOV2016_LD2 MG | ecosystem: Host-associated > Plants > Phyllosphere > Phylloplane/Leaf | place: USA: Michigan... | reverse complement strand
TGAGATAGGAAATCAAAAACGGCACCTTAAAGATGAGGTTCGAGGTGTTGCCGTCCTGCATCAGGTGGCCGTTCACCGTCAGCCAGAGGCGCAGGTTGTTGAGGTCGCCCAGCTCGTCGGGCGTGGCCAAAAACGGACCCACGGGCGCGAAGGTGTCGCAGCCCTTGCCCTTGTCCCAGGTGCCGCTACGCTCCAGCTGAAACTCGCGCTCGCTCACGTCGTTGTGCAGCACGTAGCCCGCGATATAGCTTTCGGCGTCAGCTTCTTCGATGTAAGAAGCGCGCCGGCCGATGACTACGGCCAACTCCACTTCCCAGTCGGTTTTTACCGAGTTTTTGGGGATGGTAATCGCGTCGTTCGGTCCGATGTAGGAGGTGGTCGATTTCATGAACAGCACCGGCTCGGCGGGCGGCGTGGCGCCGGTTTCGCGGGCGTGGTCGGCGTAGTTGAGGCCGATGCACAGGATTTTGGAGGGGCGCGCCACGGGCGGCCCCAGGCGCTCGCTGTCGGCTAGTTGGGGCAGCTGGCCTTCGTGGGTTTTTAGAAATTCGGCGAGGCGACGCAGGCCGTCGGTGGCGAAAAATTCTTCAGTATAGTCCTGGCCGAAGGCCGACACGTCGTAGCGCTGGTCGTGGAGGATAACGCCGGGTTTTTCGTGGCCGGGCTGGCCGTGGCGAATGAGCTTCATGTAGTTTAGTGCTTGATGCTTAGGTAGTAGTGCCTGGGTGTAGAGACGCATACTTGCGTCCCCGCGTTAGAAGAGTGGCGTGTGGGCTGAACAACGACGAGCTTAGCAACGCCGAGACGCAAGTATGCGTCTCTACAACGCATCTAGTTAGGTGTTGAGCTTTATAAACCCGCCATCGAGCGGGTAGTCGCAGCCGGTCACAAAACCCGCCTCGTTGGAGCACAAATAAAGCGCCAGGGCGGCTACCTCGTCGGGCGTGCCCATGCGGCCGATGGGCTGGCTGGCCGAGAGCTTGGCAAACATCTCTTCTTCGCGGCCGGCGTAGTTTTTGGCCAGAAAGCCATCGACGAAGGGCGTGTGCACCCGCGCCGGCGAGATGCTGTTGCAGCGAATGTTGCTGCTGAGGAAGTCGCGGGCCACCGACAAGGTCATGGCAAAAATCGCCCCTTTACTCATCGAATACGCGAAGCGGTCGGTGAGGCCGACGTGCGCCGCGATGCTGGCCAGGTTCACGATGGCGCCGCCGCCCTGCGCCTTCATCAGCGGCACGGCCGCGAAGAGGCAGTTGTAGGCGCCCTTCACGTTGACCTGGTACACGCGCTCGAAGTCGGCCTCGGCGGTCGTTTCCACGTTGCCGACGTGGGCGATGCCGGCGTTATTGACCAAAATATCGACCCGGCCGATGGCCTGAAAGGCGGCTACTACGGCCGCTTGCTGCGCTACATCGGCGGCGTGCACGTGGGCCGCGCCGCCGGCCGCCCGAATCTCGTCGGCCGCTGCCTGGCCGGCCTCGGCGCTCAGCTCAATGAGGTGCACCTCGGCGCCCTGGCGGGCAAAGAGCAGCGCGATGGCGCGGCCAATGCCGCTGCCGCCGCCCGTGACGACGGCCTTTTTTCCGGTTAAACTGAACATATACTAGCTAAGCGGCGCCTCGCAAGGGTGCGGGGCCGGTGGTAAAGAAAGGGGACGCGCGCTGGGGCCGCCCCCAACACAGCAATGCGCCGCTACCCCGATTGGGTAGCGACGCATTCAGAGACAAAGAGTTAAGTTAAGCTGCCAGTCGCCATACTATTGCAGCGGGTCGAAGCTGCCGTTCCACTTGTTGTTCTGCAGCAGCTTGGGGTTGTTGTCGATGGCCGCCTGCGGAATACCGAAGAAAGCGTACTCCTGCTCCCGCCAGTTGAGGTTGTACTTGGTATCCACGTCCTTCACCGCAATAGTGAAGTTATTGGCGTAGAGGTTGTCGAGGTTCAACCCATCGCGGGTGGCGGCGAAGGTGTTGTCAGGCACGGCCGTGGTGGCCTTAAACGTAATGGTGAGACCCTTGCGCTTTTTGCCGTTCAGCACGTCGTCCAGCTTGTTCCAGCGGCGCAGGTCCCAGAAGCGCTTGCCTTCGAAGGCAAATTCCAGCTGCCGCTCGTAGAGAATGGCGTCGAACATTTCGGCGCGGCTCATGCCGGCTTTCAGGCCGTAGTTGCCATCGGTGCCCGCCTCGATGCCGGCCCGCGCCCGCAGGGCTTTGAGCTGGGTGTAGCCCTCGGTCAGGTTGTTGAGGCCGCAGGCGGCTTCGGCCACGTTGAGCAGCACCTCGGCGTAGCGAATCTCAATCCAGTCGGTGCCCACGTACACGGCATCGCTGACGCCGGCGGTGGGGCTGATGGCCTTGCGGGTGTAGAAACTGGTGTTGCTGGGCTTGGATGGCTCCACGCTGGTGGTGCCTCTATAATACGTCCAAAGCCGGTAGCTGGTGTTGCCGTTCAGCGGCCAGGTGCAGCCGTTGTAGGCGATGGTTTTATCGAAGCGCGGGTCGCGGTTCTTGTAAAACAGCTGGTCGCTGTAGGTGTACTTCGACGTAGCGTCGCCCGGCTTTTTGCCGTCGAGCATGGGGTAGGCCTTTACCATATCCCAGCTGGGCAGGTTCGAGCCGCCGCTGGTGCCGGTGTAGGCCGGGCGGGTCGAGTTGTCGTAGCTGTTATTTTTCTTGGTCTGGTCGCCGGTGGCCGTGTTGTAGCCAGTCACCATCACGGCTTCGGGGTTGTTTACTTCCTGAAACCAGAGCTGGTCGTAGGAGGCGTGCAGGCGAGCCCCGTTGGCCAGGAGCGTAGTGCGGGCGGCTACGCTGGCGTCGTAGGCGGCCTGCCACCGGGCCGTGTTGTCGGAGGGGTTGAACTGCGGGCTGGCCGCGTAGAGCAGCGCCCGACCCTTAAAGGCCTGCGCGGCCCCCTTGGTGATGTGGCCCCAGTCGCTGGACGCGGCCCACTTGCCGGGCAGCGCGGCGGCGGCCGAGTCGAGGTCGGCCACGATGGCGGCGAAGGTTTGGGTAGTAGTGTTGCGGGGTAGGTAAGTGAGGTCACGGGCCTCATTGCCCACGCCATTGAGCGGGGTGAAGACCAGCGGCACGCCGCCGTAGAGGCGCACGAGGTCGAAGTAGCGCCAGGCCCGGAAAAACTGCGCCTGCCCAATGAGCCGGTTTTTGGTGCCCTGCGGCAAGGAGCCCGCCCGCACGTCCCTGATGAACATGTTGATGGTGCGAATCTTACCGTAGTTGTTGTCTTTGCTCAGGCCCGTGCCGAAGTCCGTGACGTCGGACTGCTGCACGGTGCCCTGCATAAAGGCATTATCGGAATACGACTCGTCGGAGAGGCCAGTGGGGTTGCCAAAGCCGATAGAGCTCTGCCCAAACCAGCTGGGTAGGTTTTGCTCGTACACGTAGTTGAGGCTCAGGTTGGCGAGCGTCGAGTCGTTGTAGATGAGGCTGCCTTCGACGGCTGCCAGGTTTTGCTTGTCCAGCACGCTTTCGCAGCTGCCCAGCAAGCAGGTGGCCCCGAGGCCCAGGCCCAGCGTGGCGAGAGAAATATATTTCATAAGGCGGGTGGGAAGGAGATTACAGGCCGACGTTCAGGCCAAAGGACAGCGTGCGCAGGGTGGGGTAGGCGTCGTAAGAGCCCGAGTAGTCCTTGTAGCTGTAGGGGTTGAAGAAGTTGAAGAGGTTGGTGGCCTGGAAGAACAGGCGCACGCTGCTCACGCTGATGCGGTTGGTGAGGGCCGTGGGGATGGTGTACGACACGTTGGCATTGCGCACGCCCGCAGACAGCGAGCTGCGGAACCAGAATTCCGACGTCACGTCGTAGCTGCCCACGTAGTAGGGCGCGGGCATCGAGGCGTTGGTATTAGTCGGCGTCCAGTGGTCGGCCCAGAACTCGGGGCGGTTGGCGGTGGTGGTAGCGCGGCTGCGGGCCGCCCCTTCTACCGTGGCCTGGCCGCCCCACGCGATGCCCATGGTGGCTGAAACGCTGAGCGACTTGTAGGTGATGCTGGGGTTGAAGCCCACGCTGTAGTGGTTGCTGGCCTTGGGCGTCAGGTACTCCACGTCGGCATCGGTGATAACGCCATCTGGCTCGCCGTAGCTGCCATCGGCATTTTTGAGGCCGCGGATGTCCTCATAGTATAGCATACCCGGCTGCGCCGGCTGGCCGAAGAGATACTTCTGGCGGTTGAGTTTGGGGTTGGCGGCAAAAAAGGCATCGACATCACCGGGGGTGCGGAACATGCCTAGGTAGCGGTAGCCCAGCACGCCCTGGTCGGTCGACTGGCCGGTGGGGTCGAGGAAGGTGCCCACCTGGCCGCGCGGCACGTCGACCCGCACCTGCTTGTTATCGTTCCAGGTGAAGAACGTGTTGAGGCGGAACGCAAGGTCGTTGGTGATGCGGCCGTTCCAGCCCACCGAGACCTCGGTGCCGAAGCCGTTGATGATGCCGAAGTTCTCGGACGGCAGCGCTGCCCCAATCAGCAGCGGCGCCGAGCCCGAGAGGGCCGTGAGCATGTTGTAGGCGTGGTCGTAATACCCGTCCACGGTCAGCGAGAGGCGGTTGTCGAGGAAGCGCGCGTCGATGCCGGCGTTGTACTTCGTGATGTTGTCCCAGCGGGCGGCGCGGTTGGCCAGCGCGTTGTTGGCCATGAACACGAGCGGCCGGTCGCCGTTGCCGCCAAACACCGGGCTCTTGCCCGTGGCCACCGAATAGTTGGTTTGCCAGTTGTACGACTTGGTGTTGTCGGTGCCCAAAAAGCCCAGCGAGCCGCGCACTTTCAGGAAATCTACCACGCGGATGTTATTCTTGAAGAACGGCTCTTCCGAAATCACCCAGCCGGCCGACACCGCCGGGAACGTGCCGAAGCGGTACTCGGGCGCAAACCGGGTCGAGCCGTCGCGCCGAATCGTAAATTCGAGCAGGTACTTGTTGGCGTAGTCGTAGTTGAAGCGGCCCACGTAGGACAGCAACCCCGCTTCGGTTTGGGTTTCGGTGGTCGTCTGGGTGCCGGTGGCACTGCTCATGTTTTGCAGGCCCCCGATGATGACGCCCTCCTGCATGGCCGTTGTCGCGTCGGTAAACGTTTCTTGCTGCTCGAAGAAGGCCAGCGCCGCCACGTGGTGCTTGCCAAACTGGTTGTCGTAGGTGAGGTAGCCGTTGAGCTGGTAGTTGTCGCTGTACGAGGGGTTGAGGCGCACCCGGTCGCCGTTGTTCAGGGTCACGGTCTTGAGCACGTCGCCGCCGTAGATGTGCTTGTGGTCGCCGAGCATTGTGAGCTGGTACACGTTGTACTTGGTGCCGTACTGCTTGCCGAACGCGTTGTTCATGTTCTTGTTGAACACCACCCGCGCCCGCAGCCCTTTCAGAAACGGCAGCTCGTATTCGGCGCTCGCCTGCACGTTGAGCGTCGTGTTGCGCTGCGACGTGAAGTTGTCCGATTTCTGCACCTCGAAGAAGTGGAAGGCATCGAAGCCCGTGCCGGTCGAGAGGTAAACGGGCAGGCCATTGACGTACATCGGCGCGAACTGCGGCGTGTAGAGCAGGCTTTTCATGTCGTTTTCCGCGCTTTCCTGGCCTTGCTTGAGGAAGTACATGCGCGAGCCACCCAGGCCGCCGCTCACCGAAAGGGCGGCTTTCAGGCCGCGCGCCACCTTCACGTCGGCGCTGGCGCGGTACGTCCAGCGGTCGGAGTTGATGTTGTCGAAGTTGGCGTTTTGCCGGTTGTAAGTGCCGCTGGCAAAGTACGTTACCCGGTCGGTGCCGCCGCTCATGTTCAGCGCGTGTCGCTGGGTCACGGCCGGCTGCCAGGCCTCCTTCAGCCAGTTGGTGTTGTTCTGGGCAAAGTAATCGAGCTCGTCCTGGGTATAGATGGCCGCGTTGCTGGGCTGCATCCCGCCCACCGTGTTGTAGTCGTTGAGGTACTGCGCGTGCTGCACGCCGCTCATCATGCTGGGCAGGCGCGTGGCGTCGGCCACGCCCACCGAGCCGCTGTAGCTGAGCTGCGGCGCCCCGACCTTGCCGCGCCGCGTGGTTACCAGGATAACGCCCTGGCCGCCGCGCGCGCCGTAGATGGCCGCCGAGGCATCTTTCAGCACCGAGATGGACTCTACCTCCGACTGGTCGAGCAGGTTAAAATCGTCTTGCGAGCGCACCACGTTGTCAATCACGTAGAGCGGGCCCGTGCCCTGCGGCCCGTCCTTGGCCAGCGAGTTGGGGTTGCGCACCGTAATCTGGGCGGCGTTGCCGGGGCGGCTGGTGCCGCCGGCCACGCTCACGCCGGGCATCTGGCCTTGCAGCGTGGCCGAAAGGCTGCCCACCGGCAAGTCCTGAATCTGCTTCATGTCCACCGTGGCCACGGCCCCGGTGAGGGTAGCCCGCGTCTGGGTGCCGTAGCCTACTACCACCACGTCGTCGAGCGCAGCGGCGTCTTCCTCCAGGCTCACGTCGAGCGTGCTGCGCCCGTCCACGGCCATCTCCTTGGTTTTGTAGCCCACGAAGCTGAAAACCAGGACTTCCTTGCCCGTGGGCAGGTTGAAGTTGAACACGCCGTTGGCGTCGGTGCTGGTGCCGGTTTTGGTGCCCTTAATGAGCACCGTCACGCCCGGCAGGGGCTGGCCTTTGGCATCCACTACCCGGCCCTTGAAGGCCACGAGCACGTTGGCGGGCTTGCCGCCGCCGCCGATAGCCGGGGCCGCCTGCGCAGCTGGCGCCCCTAATAAAGCGCTGCTGGCCAGCAGCGCGGCCGCCAGGCGAGAATGAGTGGCACCAGCCGGGCGGCGGCGCGAGGGTAGAGAAGAAGCCATATACAGTTTGGTGGGTGAAACTGAAGGGTTGTAGTAGAGAAGCGAAGGGAGCCAGTCAGTTGGCTGGCTAGTTGGTAGCTGGGGTAGTGCTGGTGGCCTTGCGGGCCGCAACGCGGGCCTGCCAGTCTTTGCTGGCCTGGTTCATATCGATGCCGGCCGCCGAGAGGTAGTTGTTGATGCGGCCCTTGTACTTGCCAAACCACTTGTGCTTTTCCTCCGACGTGCTGGCGTCCATGGCGTGCTCGCGGGCTTCGGTGAGCCAGGCCAGCAGCTGGGCCTTCTGCTCGGCGGTGAGGCTGGGCAGCATGTCCTCGTAGGCCGTCATCGTGATGGGCAGCACGCGGTAGGTCATGCCGTCTTTCACCATCGCCACTTGCTCCGTAGTGAGGTAGCGGCCGAGCTGCTTGAGGTACTTGCCGTGCAGCTTGGCGAGGGCGGCGGTGGCCTGGTCCTCCATTTTCTTGGTCGCGGCCTCCGTTTTGTCGTCCTTCGGCTGGGCCTTGAGGGCAGCCAATTGGGCTTTGCGAGTTTCGTGCACGGTGTTCAGCGCGCGGTACTGGTTGGCGATTACGTCGCGCACTTTCGTGCTTTTGCCTTCATCGGTCAGGCCCAGGGTAGCCACGATTTTGGCGGCCCGCTCGGTGATGGTGCGGGTGTAGGCGGCTTCCCGGCTTTCGGTGGGCTGCTCCTGCGCGGCGGCAGTAGTGGCCCCGGCAAAGCTCAGCAAGGCGGCCAGGAGCAAAGGGCGAAACGAGAAAAACATGCGTGGCGTAGGTTTCAGGCGGGTAAAGACACTCCCAGGATTACGACACGAATTTAGCGGCTATATGAAGAGAACGTGATACTTGTTTTTGCCAAGTTATTGTAGGAAATTAGCATCAAAGCGCAGTAGTAATATGGCCAAAAAGTGAGTGCTCGCTCATTATCCAGCGCACAAACAATCAGCACGATAAAACGTTCTTGCCGGGCTGCCGGGCCCGCCAGCTTGCCCGGCAGGCGCCTTTTGGCAGCCCTGGGCCGGGGAGGCGCTATCGGCTAGTATGCTATAGTAGGGCGCAGCGCGGGCACCCGGCTCAGCCCTGAAAGACGGACTTCAGATACGCCGTATTAGCCCCAAAATTTCGCTTCACGTTGCGCGGGTCGGTGGCATCGCGCGAGCGCTCAATTACCAGCCAGCCCTGCCAGCCGATGTCGGCCAGCGTCTGCTTGACCTTTTGCATATCGAGGCGCGGGTTGTTTTGCAGCCACACGCCGTCCTCGTCGGTGGCGTGCATCTGGCAGATGCGCTTGCGGCCCAGGATGCGCAGCTCCTGGTGCAAATCGCGGCCTTCCTTGAGGGGATTGGAGAAGTTGAAGTAAATCTGTATGTGCTTCGAGCCAATTTCCTTGAGCAGCGCCACCTCGCCGGTGGCGTCGAGGGCGGTTTCGATGCCCACCACTACGCCGGCTTTTTGGGCCAGGCGGCCCACCACGCGCAGCCGCTCCACAATGGCGGGGCGCAGCTCGGGGTTGCGGCGCAGGTCGCCCTGCGTGCCCAAGGGCAAAAAGGCGACTTTCACGCCGAGCGCCCGCATCGTGTCGAAGCAGTCCTGCACCATGCGCTCGTAGGTGGGCCGCGTGGCAAACGACTGCGCGTAAAATCCGGTCATGGCCAGCGAGCAGATTTCGAGGTTCAACTCCCGGGCTTTGTCGATAAACTGCTGGCGGATTTCGGGGTTGGCCAGCTGGTTGTCGAAGGTTTCGCGCTGCCCGAGGCCGCCCATGTCAAGCTCCACGCCATCGGCCCCAATGTCCTTGGTGAGCTGAAGCGCCCCGAGCTTCTGGCGCTTCAAAATCATGAGGTCCACCACCGCAATCTTGTACGTCAGCTTTTTGGGCTTGCTGGCAGAGCCGGCCTGCGGCAGCAGCAGGCTGGCCAGCAGCAGCGAGCCAGTACCAAGGAAATCGCGCCGGGATAGTACGTCGTGGCTCATGGGTAGGAGAAAACGTAGCGCGGACTCTGCGAGTCTGCGCAATGAGTAGTAAAATGCTTGAAGCAGCCGTGATGTATTCGCGGACTCGCAGAGTCCGCGCTACACTCAGTGGTCGGTGCGAAACGGCCGGGCCGGCAGGCCCGAGGCCGAAAAGAGGTTGGGCTGCGCGGCCTCGTCCCAGCCGAAGCGCACGGCTACCGGGTGCGGCACAGTGGCGGCTGATACCAGCACCTGCTGGCCTTTAAGGCGCGCTTGGGCGGGCACAAACACCCCATCGGCTCCGGCAATGGTGAAGTGGGTAAGTGGCTGGCCGTCTTTGCTAATGAGCGGCGCGCTAGTGGTAAAGTTGACGGTGGCCACGTTACCTTTCACCGCCAGGCTACGGAACACCGGGCTGGCCGGCACATTGGCCTGCCGGTAGGTAGCGGCCAGCGCCAGCAGGGCCAGGCGGCGGCCGATTTCCCACTTATAAGGCGGGTGGATGTCGTCGAGCTTGGTCGCCAGGTCGGTCGTGACAATCAGGCCGGTGTGGGGCACTTGCAGCACGGCTTCCTGGGCTTCGCGAAAGCGGGGGAGCGTTTCGGTAGTCAGCGTGCCCTTGTTGTCTTTCGATTCGGAGTATTTGAAGGGCGCCAGCGACACGTAGTAAAACGGCAGCGTGGCATCGCCCCAGGCGGCGCGCCAGTTCTGAATGAGCAGGCGCATTTTCTGCGTGTAGTTGGTGGTTTCGGCCAGAAAGCAATTGCTCTCGCCCTGATACCATAAAAAACCCCGGAGCGCGAAGGGTGCCAGCGGCCGTATCATCGGCTCGTAGAATTTGGCCGGGTCGCCGGCTACCTTTTGGCCTGCAAAAGCTGGGTCTTGCTGAAACGCTTCGGCCGCAATCCAGGGCTCGATGCGGCTGCCCGGCACCGCCGACGATACCACGCCCACCGGCACGCCGAGCTTTTGGTGCAGCTCTTTGGCGAAAAAATACGCCGGCGCCGAAAACGAGCGCAGGGCCGAATCCTGGGCCACGCTCCAGCCGCGGTGCAGCGAGTCGGGCTTGATTAGTTCCTTGCGGTTGACCAGAAAAATGCGGATGGCCGGGTCGTGGGCGCGGTCTAGCTCGTGCACGGCGGTGGTGTCGGCGCCGGGTGGCAGCGTCACTTTGCTGCTCTTGCGCATGGTGTATTCCATATTCGACTGCCCCGAGCACAGCCACACCTCGCCCACCAAAATGTTGTGCAACAAGATGGTATTGTTGCCCTTGATGGTAAGGTCGGCCGGCGTGGCCGAGGCGGCGAGCGGCTTTAGCATTACCTGCCAATGGCCGCTGGCGTCGGCCACGGTGCGCGGACTTTGGGCGCCAAACTGCACGGCCACGGCCTCGCCGGGCGCGGCCGTGCCCCAGATGGCCACGGGCTTGTCGCGCTGCAACACCATGTTGTGACCCAGCACGCGCGGGAGCACGATGTTGGCCTGGGCCGAGCCAGCCAGGGCCAGTAGCAGCAGAAGCAACCCGTTTCTCATAGCGTTATTTCTTCATTAGCCAGACCACCTCCGCGCCTTCGCCCTGCTTGGGCAGCGTCGCCGGCTTGCCGCCTTTCACGGTTTCTTTCGTGTCCGTCAGCGCCCCGGTTTTAGGGTTGATGTGCCGCACCGAAAAGGTGCCGCTGAGCGGCCCCAGGTCTACTTGCGTGGGCGCGGTGCCTTCGCGGTACACCAGCAGGCCGGTTTTGCCGTCGCCAATGGCCCATTGATTGGCGGGTTTGCCGGGCAGCTCCAGCGGCGTCATGCCGGCCACGGCGGTGGCAAACCGGGCATCGGCCACGCGGGGCACGCTCGCCAGCGAGCCGCCCGCTAGCAGCGCGGCCCAGCCGAAGGCATCGTAGCCATCGGCCGAGTACAGTACGGCCTTGTCGGGAAATTGCTGCCGGTACTCGCGCACCGCCCGGTGCACCTGCTCAAACGAGCTGCGCTTGGGCGGCGTGAGGCGGGCGTGCTGGCGCGGGGCCAGGTTTTGGCCCCCCAGGGGCGCGTAGGCCGTGCCGTTGAACTGGTAGTGCCAGTAGTTGATGTCAATAATATCGACCACGGCGGCGCGCGCCGGGTCGGCCAAGATAGCGTCCTGCACGTCCTTAGTGGTGCTGAGGGCGATGAGCGGGTGCTGGCCGGTTTCGGTTTCCCATTCCTTGATGGTATCGAGCCAGAACTGCACAAACGCCAGCGGCCCCGTAAACTCGGCCCCGATGAGGTGAATGACGCCCGATTTGCCCGCGAAGTTGTTGAGATTCTGACGAATGAAAGCGCGGTGCAACGGCCGCCGCGTGGCGTCGGTCACGTCGTAAAACTGCTCGGCCATGAAAATCCGCTTGTCGCCGGCGTAGGGCGCGGGCTCGGGAAAGCCGGTGTGGTTGATGTTGTTCACCGGCCGCCACGGAAAATCGGCGTAGTGCGCGCCGGCCTCGATGATGTTGTGCTGGAAGTAGTGCTCATTGAGCAGCACCAGGCTCTTTTGGTCGGCCAGGTCGGCAAATTGGGCCAAGCGGCTCCAGTACCACTTGTTGTACTTGGTGAGGTCGTATTTGCTCAGCCCGTCCCAGGCCGTGCCCTGGCCGCTGCGGGCGAAGGGCAGCTCGTAAAACGGGGCCCAGGTCTCGCCATCCATGCGCTTGATGCGCTCGTGGTCGTCGCGCCGGCGCTCGTACCAGAGGCCGTAGTTGTGGCTAAGGGCCACCACGTTGCGCAGGCGCAGCGAGTCGGTCATCTGCCCTAGGTCGTCGGTGAGGCCGCGGCCGGTGAAGCCCGGCACGTAGCGCGTGACGTGCGGCTTGGCCTGCGGTAAGAAGTAGGGGCGGGCGCTGCCGTTCCACCAGGGCACTTCCTGGCGCTGGCCCAGCACGAGGGCCTCGCCGCGCACCACCACGCCGCGCACCACCCGCAGGGCGGGCGCGAGGGTGGGCGCGGCGGGCACTTTCACGCCGACTTTATCAATGGTTGGAGCTGAAGTCTGGGTGGGAATAGGTTGGCGGCTGGGCGCCGCGTCGATGAGCGCCGTGAGGGTAGGAGCGGGGCTAGCGGAAAGCCGCGTCAGCTCCTGGGCCACGGCTACTTTGGGGCTGCTGCTGGCCTCGGTGGGCACGGGCAGCAAGATGGCGCGGGGCTTCACGGCCGCGTCGCCGAGGCGGTCGGTGAGCTGCGCGTAGTAGAGGCTGCGCGGGGTGATGTTTTCGTTGGATTGGTCCCAGTAGCCGTTGCCGCCAAACTGCGCCCAGGTGCCAAACGCCCAGTTTTGGGCCGTGGGCGGGCGGTAGCAGTCCACGCGGCTGGCGGTGCATTGCCAGAATACGCTGTTGGCCACGGCCCAGCCGGCACCTTGGCCGTCCTGCTCGCGGTTGCCGAAGCGCAGCGCCTGGCCGTATTCCTTGATGATGTCAAACAGCACGCCCGACGCCCAGCTATCCACGCCGCCGCTGAAGCTGAGCGCCTGCTCGGCCTCGCACTGCACGAAGGCATTGGGGCCAGCGGCGCAGTAGCCCACCGCAAAATCGTGGTAGCCCTGCTCAGCATACAGCCGCTGAAACAGCGTTTGCGAACCTAGGGTGTAAAAGGTATTGCGGCGCTCGTTGCCGATTTCCGACACCGGCTCCGTCGAGCGGCAGTCTTCCACCGTGAGGCGGCGCACCGTGGCGTGGGCCAGCACCGCCGAGCCCGCAAAGTGCCGGAAAGCCACTTGCCGCACCCAGGCATCCTGGGCGTTTTCGAGGTCGATAGCCACCCAGCGGTGGTTTTCATCCTTCGGGTTTTCGGCGTCGGTAGTCGATTCGAGGCGCAGGTTTTCGACGCCTACCTGCGTTATCAGCCCCGGCCAGGTGTAGCGCGCCACGGTGCCGCCGCCGTAGGTTTTATCTAAGGCCGTGGTCAGCGGCGCGTCTAGCGTAATCCCGTCAGCCGTCACAGCCACTACTTGGCGGTCCCAGCTTACTTCGCGCTGACCGGGTTTCCAGCCCAGCGACGACAAGCCGCCGCCGAAGGTTTCCATGCCCAGCTTCTTAATCCAGGCCGCCGTGCTGGGCCGGCGGATAACTACCCGGTCGCCAATCTTAAAAGCCGCCGCGTTGGCCACCCGCACGGTGCGGGCGTTTACTGGCACGTAGGCGTCGGTAATGGCTTGCGCCGCTTCAAACTTCCGGTCGTCGCGGCCCAAAACGGTAATCAAATGGTCGCGGCTAAAACCCGTGCCCACCAGCACCGTGCCGCCGTCGGCCATGCCGCTGCCGCGCAGCACCACGCCCGAGGTGCGGATGAATAGCCGGCTCGCGACCTCATGCGTGCCGTGTTCCAACAGCACCGCCCCACGCAGCCCGTCCTTGCCCAGCGGCAGCCGGGCCACGTAGTCGAGCGCCGCCTGAATGCGCGCCGTGGCATCGCCTGGCTTGGCGGGCACCGTTACTTTAATAACCGCCGTGGGAATGGCCGCCTCGCCCGCCCGATAGCCGCAGTACGAAAAATCGGGCACCCGATTGCCCAGCGAGTCGGCCGCGTAGGTCAGCTTGCCATCCTTGTACTCGATGGGCGCGGGCGGCGGCACCGGCTTCGGCGGCTTCTGCGCCAGGGCGGGCAGGGCGAGCAAGGAAAGGAAAAAGGCGGGTCTGAGCACGGGTGGGAAGAGTACTAAGGTTGCGCGGACTTTGTAGTCCGCGTGCGGGCAACGGGTAGCGCTGGGCCGTTAAACCTCAACGCCAACCACTCGCACGCGGACTACAAAGTCCGCGCAACTGGTTTACATCCGCGACAGGCCGCCGCCCATTTCCACGCCGCCCGTGGGCTTCACGTCCTTCACGTCCACGAGGCCGTTGAGGTAGTTCTCTATGTTGGCGTAGCCGTTTTTGGCGATTTTGCTGGCATCGGCGGCGTTTTTAGGGTCGAGGCCGTTCTTCTTTTCGTAGTCGTCGGGCAGACCGTCCTTGTCGGCGTCGGCGTAGGGCTTGCCGGCGTAGGTGGGGTAGCCGCCCACCTGCACGGGGTCGGTGATAATACCTTGCTTGTACGAATCGATGGGCAGGCGGCGGTGCTTAAACTGCGTGTCGGGCAGCTTCACGTTCTTGAGGTAGTCGATTTTGCCGGTGCGCACTTGCGTAATCACGCGGGTATCGACGGGGTCGCGCTTGGGCAGGGTGGCCCCGGCGTGGTCGAGCACGTAGGCGTAGGCCTTGTCGGCGGGCAGCATCGTGAGCTCGGGCATGGGCAGCGGCGCGGTGGCTTTCATGTCGGCCAGGTAGGGGCCGGCGTTGGGTAGTTCC
>Ga0182232_1000268_pt1 | contig 14089 bp, 9 predicted proteins | sample G6R1MG_30_FD_155484 | JGI IMG/M metagenome (GOLD analysis project Ga0182232, IMG submission 155484) | Phyllosphere microbial comminities from miscanthus, Michigan, USA - G6R3_NF_07NOV2016_LD2 MG | ecosystem: Host-associated > Plants > Phyllosphere > Phylloplane/Leaf | place: USA: Michigan... | reverse complement strand
CGGGGCACCAAAACCCGCACCTACGCCCAGATTAAGGACGCCTTCGACAAGGCCAAGGCACAGGTGTATTTCTATGGCGGCGGGCAAACGGCGAGCGTGGGCATCAAGACCGATAAAGAGCACCTGAACAGCGTAATGGACATCGCGCTCGACTGCCTGCGCAACCCCACCTTCCCGGCCGATGAGTTTGAGAAGCTGAAGCAGGAGCGCCTGGCTCGCCTCGAAACCCAGAAGCAGGACCCGCAGGCGCTGGCCTTCAACCTGGCTACCCGCCTCGGCGAGCCCTACCCCAAGGGCCACCCCATGGCCACGCTCACTTTCGAGGACCAGATTGCGGCCATTAAGGCGCTGAAGGTGGACGACGTGCGCGCCTTCTACAAGCAGTTTTATGGTGCCCAAAACGCCACGCTGGCCGTGGTGGGCAGCTTCGACGAGGCTACGCTGCGCCAGCGCGTGGACAAGCAGCTCGGCACCTGGAAGGCCAGCACGGCCTACACGCGCGTACCGCTGCGCATCTTCACGGGCACGGCCCAGAGCCAGAGCCTGCAAACCAACGACAAGGCCAACGCCATGTTCGTCACGATGTTGAAGTACCCCATGCGCGACGACTCGCCCGACTACGCGGCGCTGTACATGGCCAACTACATCCTCGGCGATGGCTTCCTGAACTCGCGCCTCGCCACCCGCATCCGCCAGAAAGAGGGCGTGAGCTACGGCGTGGGCTCGTACATGTACGCCGACGACAACGACGAAGTGGGCGGCTTCGGCTCCTACGCCATCTACAACCCCGACAACTCGGCTCGCCTCGAACAGGCGTACAAAGAAGAGGTAGAGCGCTTTATCAAAGACGGCGTAACGGCCGACGAGCTGAAAGCCGCCAAGTCGGCCGCCCTGCAAAACTTCCAGGTGCAGCGCGCCGACGACCGCAACGTGGCTAGCACCTGGGCGCAGTACCTCACTAAGGCCGAGGGCCGCACCTTCGCCTACGACGCCGAGTTGGAGCGCCGCATCGCCGCCCTCACGCCCGAGCAGGTAAACGCCGCCGTGCGCAAATACCTCGACTACTCGAAGCTGACCATCGTGAAAGCTGGTGACTTTTCGCGCAGCGCCAAGCCCAAGGCGACGGCGCCGTAAGGATTGTAGTACAGTGTAAAAAGCCCGCTCCTACTCGCATTGGGAGCGGGCTTTTTGTGTCTGACGGTTTTTACCGCGCGGGCTCCATGAAAACGTCGCTCCAATCCAGCGCCAAATTGGGCAGCGTGGCGCACGGTATGGGGCCGGCGCTGGCGTACTCGCCCACGCGGCGGTAGTGGGCACCTTCCAGCACGAATACGGTGATGTCTTGCTCCAGCGGCCCCACAATCCAATATTCGCCCACCCCGGCCTCTTCGTACAGGTCAAATTTGTCTTGCCAGTCGCGGGCGGCGGTGCCCGGCGAGAGCACTTCGATAATGAGGTCGGGCGCCCCGAGGCAGCCCCGCCGCTCAATCTTGGCAGGGTCGCAAATGACGCAGATATCGGGCTGCACCACGGTATATATGGCTTGGTCGGCAGTGGTGCCACGCTGCGGCAGGCGCACATCGTAGAGTGCCACGCGCACTTGGCAGAGTTGCCGCCGCAAATAACTGTGAATTAAGCCGAATATCTCGCCAACTACCGCCTGGTGCTGGTCGGTGGGGGCGCTCATGCGGCGCATGATTTTACCGCGCACCAGCTCTACCAGTTCAGTAAACTGCCAAGTGAGGTAGTCGGCATAGGAATACGTACCGTTGGGGTCGAGCTGGGAAATGGACGTGATAGGCATAAGCCAAAAATACGTTGGCGTAGGTTTGCAGTTGGCGGGTGAAATTGCGCTTGCGTGAGCACCTCGTTATTTACTCAACGATTCTGCTATAATTGGCGTTATCTATCCAGCGCATCCAATCCGCGCATTTTCTGAATGTCAAAATCGAAAGACAACAACGGCCAGGGCAGCACCCGCCATCAGGGCGCTACCGATAGCACCCCCGCCCGGCGCGATACCAAGCTGCCCAGCCACCTGCTCAAAAGCACCAAAACCTACGCCACGGCCAAGGAGCGCGAAACCGCCGTGCTCGTGAGCGTGCCCCCGCGCCGCCAAAACGACGCGCAAACCACCGAATACCTGGATGAGCTAGCTTTTCTAATTGAAACCGCTGGCGCCGAAGCCACCAAGCGCTTTGTGCAGAAGCTCGACAAGCCCGACATCCGCACCTACGTGGGTGAGGGCAAGCTGGCCGAGCTCAAAGCCTACGTGACCCACGAAAAGTCGAGCATGGTCGTGTTCGACGACGACCTGTCGCCCTCGCAGCTGCGCAACTTGGAGGCCGAGCTGAAAGTCAAAATCGTGGACCGGTCGCTGCTTATTCTCGACATTTTTGCCTTGCGGGCCAAGTCAGCCACCTCGCGCACGCAGGTCGAGCTGGCGCAGTACCAGTACCTGCTGCCGCGCCTCACGGGCCTCTGGACGCACTTGGACAAGCAGCGCGGCGGCGTGGGTATGAAAGGCCCCGGCGAGACCGAAATCGAGACCGACCGACGCATCGTGCGCGACCGCATTGCCTTCCTCAAAGAAAAGCTCGAAGACCTTGACAAGCAGGCCCACACGCAGCGCAAAACGCGCACCAACAGCATCCGGGTAGCGCTGGTGGGCTACACCAACGTGGGCAAAAGCACGATAATGAACCTGCTGGGCAAGGCCGAAGTATTTGCCGAAAACAAGCTCTTTGCCACCGTCGATGCCACTACCCGCAAGGTGGTGCTCGACAACCACGTGCCGTTTTTGCTGAGCGACACGGTTGGGTTTATTCGCAAGCTGCCCACCAAACTGATTGAGAGCTTTAAGAGTACGCTCGATGAGATTCGCGAGGCCGATTTGCTGATTCACGTCGTCGATATCTCGCACCCGGCCTTTGAGGAGCACATGGAGGTGGTGAACGAAACGCTGCGCGAAATTGGCGCATCGGACAAGCCTTCGCTGCTGGTTTTCAATAAAATAGACCAGTATAAGCCCGACGCCGACCCGATGCCCAACTTCGCCGACGACGACCCCGACCAGGAGTTTCCGACCGACTTTGAGGAGCCCGCCGCCCGCCCGCCCCTGGAGCAACTGCAGGAAACCTACATGGCCCGCCTGCACGACCCGGTGGTATTTATTTCGGCGGCGCAGAAGGACAATATCGAGGCCCTGCGCGAGCTGCTGGGCCGCAAGGTAGCCGGGCTCTACCAGGTGCGCTACCCCTACAGCAACCAGCAATACGGCCAGTACGACGCCGTGGCGGAGTAGCTGAAAGCAGAAGCCAGCAAGAGCGGTCGGGGCAGGCGCCTTGGCCGCTCTTGCTGGCTTCTGCATACTTGGGCTAGCGCAAGTCTGACTAGTTAAAGCGCTAAAATGGCGCTAAAAGCTACTCTTGCTCAGCTCGGTGCGCAGCTTCATTTCGCCCGATGAGTACGAATCGTCTTTATCGTACCAGAGGGTAGCGGCCGGGTTGGGGTAGGCAGCCGCGAGCCGCTGCTCGGTCGCCCAAGTGGCAGACATGGCCTCGGAGTACTCGTTGCTGATGCGGGTGACTATCTTCTGGCCCGGCGTGCGCTGGTAGCCGGTTAGTCGGATAACCGTAGTGTTGCCGTGGCGCTTGTCGTACCTCAGCAGCTCATTGTCATTCGTTACCATGAACTGAAAAATCAGCTGGCTGCCACCAGGCCCGGCATCTGCCTGCCGGGCAAGCAGCCGCGTGGCGATAGTGCCCGCCTTTTGCATTTCTACCTGGTAGTTATTGGCTTCCAAGAGCTGCACCAGCCGCGCGGTAGCCTGCGCCGGGTCGTCGGTAGTTTCAATAACGAGCGCATTACAGTTTTTGAATGCGTTGGGCTTGCCCAAAGGGCGCTGGGCGTGGGCCAGCCCCCCGGCCAGCAGGGTGCAGACAAGCACCAGAAGACGTAGCAGTTTTTTCATGCCTCCAAATTAGAAGGTAGCTGGTTAGCTCACTGCTTTGGTGAAGCTATTTTGGCACGAAAGCAAAGGGTGAAAACTGCGCCATCTGAGGCGACCCTTGCAGCTGCGCTTAACTATGGGGCTGCGCCCGCTCGGGCGTGAAACGCGCCGCTTATGCCGGGCCGGGCCGAACTTGCCCGTTCATTCGCCTTCGTCTCCTTGCATACCCTCGCCCAACTTCGCAGCGGCCACCTGACCGGCGCCACGCGGCTCGACCTTTCGGCCGGCCTCACCGAGTTTCCCCGCGAGATTTTCGACCTCGCCGACTCGCTCGAAGTCCTGAATCTCTCGGGCAATGCGCTGACCAGCCTGCCCGACGACCTGCCCCGATTGCGCCAGCTGCGGGTGCTTTTTTGCTCCGATAACCAGTTTGCCAGCGTGCCCGAGGTGCTGGGCCAGTGCCCGCAGTTGCGCATGATAGGCTTTAAAGCCAACCAGCTGCGCACGCTGCCCGCCGCCGCGCTGCCGCCGCGGCTGCGCTGGCTGATTTTGACGGATAACCAGCTCGCCAGCCTGCCGCCCGAAATCGGTACCTGCGCGCACCTAGAGAAGCTGATGCTGGCCGGCAACCAGCTCACCAGCCTGCCCGCCACGCTCGCCAACTGCCACAACCTGGCGCTGCTGCGCATCGCGGCCAACCAGCTCACCGAGCTGCCGGCGTGGCTGCTGGCCCTGCCCCGGCTAAGCTGGCTGGCCTACGCGGGCAACCCATTCGGGGCGGCGGCCGAGGCGGCGGTGGTGGCCCGGCACCCGATTGCGGCCATCGAGTGGGGGCAATTGCGCATCGAGCAGCAGCTGGGCGAGGGCGCGTCGGGCGTTATCTACCGGGCTGGGTGGCACCGGAGTGCGGCCGTGCCCACTGAGGTAGCCGTGAAGCTTTTTAAAGGTGCCGTAACCAGCGACGGCCTGCCGCACAGCGAGATGGCGGCCTGCATCAGCGCCGGCCAGCACCCCAATCTGATTGCCGTGAAAGGCAAAATAACCGGGCACCCGGCCGGCGCCGAAGGGCTGGTACTGGAGCTGATTGACCCCGTTTTTGGCAACCTGGCGGGGCCGCCCAGCCTGGCCAGCTGCACCCGCGACGTGTACGCGGCCGGCACGGCTTTTGGCCTGCCGGCCGCGCTGCGACTGGCGCGGGGCATCGCGGCGGCGGCGGCGCACCTGCACGCCCAGGGCATTATGCACGGCGACTTGTACGGGCACAACATCTTGTATACCAAGGCGGGCGACAGCCTGCTGGGCGACTTCGGCGCGGCCTGCTTCTTCGACCCCGCCGACGCAGCCACCGCCCAGGCCTTGCAGCGGCTGGAGGTGCGCGCCTTTGGCTGCCTGCTCGAAGAGCTGCTGGCGCACTGCCCCGAAATGGTAGCCGTGCCAGCCGTGCAGCAAAAGTGGCAGGAACTGCTGAGGCGCTGCACGCAGCCCGAGGTAGCGGCCCGGCCACTGTTTGCGGAGGTGGCGCAAAGGCTTGCGGCCTTGCTTGATTAGCGGACTGCGCACCGAGCCGTGGCAGGTAGCCGCAAGGCATGTTGGTTGTGCGGTCTGATAATTGCTCATTGTTAATTGATAATTGAACTAGCTTCGCCCCATGAAAACGCTGTATCTGATGCGCCACGCCAAGTCGAGCTGGAGCTTTGACGACCTGAGCGACCGCGAGCGCCCCCTCAACGACCGCGGCCGCGACGACGCCCCGCGCATGGGCCAGGCCCTGGCCAAGCGCGACCTGCACCTCGACCTCCTCGTGAGCTCGCCGGCCGTGCGCGCCCTGAGCACGGCCGTGCTCGTGGCCCGCGAGCTGAGCTACCCGCACGACAAAATCAAGGTGGAGCCGTGCATCTACGAAGCCGACTTGGACACGCTGCTCGACGTGATTCGGGAGCTGCCCGACGAGGCTAACGCGGTGCTGCTCACCGGCCACAACCCCACCATTACCGACGTGGCCAACTACCTCTCGCCCTCGCCCCTGAGCGACGAGATGCCCACGGCCGGCGTGCTGTGCCTGCGCTTTGAGGCCGAGCACTGGGCCGAGGTGAAGCAGGCCAACGCCGAGTTTTACTTCTTCGACTGCCCCAAAAACGAGAAGTAGGGGGGAAGGAGTTTTGGGTTGTGAATTTTGAGTTATGAGTTGGGTTAAGCGCAACCGCTTGCCGCTGCCAGGCCCCAAAATTGCGTATAAGGCGTACTGTCCAGCCTAAGTATTGGCCCGGCCTGACTCTCAACTCAAAACTCCTAACTCAAAACTCTCTTGAAGACTCTTCCCCGCGACCTGAGCTGGCTGCGCTTCAACGCCCGCGTGCTGCAAGAAGCCCAGAGCCCCGAAGTGCCGCTGCTCGAACGCCTCAAGTTTCTGGCGATTTTTTCGAGCAACCTCGACGAGTTTTTTAAGGTGCGGGTGGCCACGCTGCGGCGGCTGGTCAAGCTCAAGAAGAAAACCCGCACCCAGCTGCAAGCCCGGCCCAAGCGCGTGCTGGCCGAGGTTTTGGCCGAGGTGCAGCGCCAGCAGGAAGAGTTTGGGCGCACCTTCCGCGAGCAGGTGCTGCCCGCGCTCAGCGCGGCCGGCATCCGGCTGCTGAGCGCCGAAGACCTGACCGAGGCGCAGCGCGAATGGACGCAGCAGTACTTCGAGCAAAACGTGCGCGACCTGCTCTCGCCGGTGGTGCTGGACGATACGCTGCACCAGCTTTTCCTCAAGGACCAGGCCGTGTACCTCACCTTTTTGCTCGCCAAGCCCGTGGCCAAGGCCAAAAAAGCCGACTCGGAGCGCGTGGTGCTGATGGAGCTGCCCACCAAGCGCCACGGCGGCCGCTTCGTGGCGCTGCCCGGCGGCGCGGGCACGCCCGACAGCCCGCACGAGGTGCTGTTTCTGGACGATGTGGTGCGGGTGGGGGCGGCCAGCCTGTTTTCGACCTATAAGCAGGTGACGGTCAACGCCATCAAGCTGAGCCGCGATGCCGAGCTGGACATCGAGGAAGAGGTGTCGGGCGACTTGCTGGTCAAAATCCGCAGCAGCCTGGCCAAGCGCGCCACCGGCTACCCGGCCCGCCTGCTCTTCGACCCCGACATGCCCAAGGAAGTGCTGCGGGCCATCAAGCAAAAAACCGGCATTGCCGACGAAGAGCTGGTGGAAGGCAGCCGCTACCACAATTTTCGCGACTTTTTTGGCTTCCCCAACTTCGGCCGCCAAGACCTGCTAAACCCCGAGTGGCCCGAGCTGCCGCACCCCACACTGCCGCGCACCGGGCCGCTGCTGCCCGCCATCGCGCAGCGCGACCACCTGCTGCACCTGCCGTTTCAGGCCTTCGACGCCGTGCCGCGCTTGCTGCGCGAAGCGGCCAACGACCCCAAGGTCAGCGCCATCAGTATTACGCTCTACCGCGTGGCCCCAAAAAGCGCCGTGGCCAAGGCCTTGCTGAAAGCAGTGAAAAACGGCAAGCAGGTGACGGCCGTGGTGGAGCTGAAAGCGCGCTTTGACGAGGAAAGCAACATGCACTGGGCCGAAAAGCTACAGCGGGCCGGGGCGCACGTCATCTTCACGCCGGCCGAGCTAAAATGCCACGCCAAGCTGCTGCTCATCACGCGCCGCGAGGGCGACGCCTCGCACCGCTACGCCTACCTCAGCACCGGCAATTTCAACGAGGCCACGGCGGGGCTGTACGCCGACCACGGGCTGTTCACGGCCAATGCCGAAATCGGGGCCGAGGTCGACCAGGTATTTCGCTACTTCCAGAGCGGCACCGCGCCCACGCACCTCCAGCACCTGCTGGTGGCGCCGTTTACGCTGCGCGCGCAGCTGCTGAAGCTGATAGCCGCCGAGGCCGCCCGCGCCCGCAAGGGCAAGGAAGCATACATTATCTTAAAAATGAACGCTCTCGAAGACCCCGGCATGATAGCCGCGCTCTACGAGGCCAGCCAGGCCGGCGTGCGCATCGAGCTGCTCATCCGGGGCATCGGCTGCCTGCTGCCGGGCCAGCCGGGGCTGAGCGAAAACATCAGCCAGCGCGGCCTGGTGGACAGGTACCTGGAGCACGCCCGCATTTACGTCTTTGCCAACGGTGGCGCGGAAAAAGTGTACCTCTCGTCGGCCGACTGGATGACGCGCAACCTCGACCGGCGCGTGGAAGCTGCCTTTCCGCTGCTCGACGAGGCCATGCGCGCCCAGGTGCGCCACCTGCTCGACCTGGAGCGCGCCGACAACGAAAAAGCCCGCGATTTTGACAACAACCTGCTGCACTCGGCCGAGGGCGAGCCGCCGGTGCGGGCGCAAGCGGCTGAATATCAGTACCTAAAAAAGCTGGCCGGGCGCAAGCGGACGAAGGCTAAGTAGAACTAGCGAGTGTCCTTGCGAGCGCCGCAAAGCAAGCGTACCTGTTCGGCCACGCCACTCGGGTGCGATTGCTTCGCGGCGCTCGCAAGGACAGTTGCTTATAATTCTCCGAAATAAGCGTTTTACCGCCGCACGCCGGCTTTTTCGAGCAGCTTGCGGGGCGGCACCGCAAACAGCTCCAGGCTCACGTAGGGCGCGCCGCCGAGCTTGGTGCGCACGATGCGCTCGCGGTCGGCATTGGTCCAGTCGAAGGCATCGAAGGCGTAGTTGTAGCGGTAGCCGCCCTCGGCCCCGAGCCACAGAAACGACAGCAGCTCGCGCTCCCAGCGCAGGCGGAATTTGACTTCGGTTTCGCGCAGCTCGAGGCTGCGCAGGGGCTGCTTGCCGGGGCCCAGGGGCAGCTCCTGGCGCAGGGCCACGATGTAGTTGGAGCCATCGACCGAGTAGCCGGCGTAGAACAGCGACCGCTCGGAGGCGTTGTAGCGGGCCGTGACGCGGGCCGGAAACAGCGCCTCCACGCCCCAGCGGTCGTTGAAGGTGCGGTTGTAGATAATGGCCGGGTACAGGCTGAGGCGCCCGAAGGTGTAGCCGTACTGAAAGCCCACGCCCCACGAAAAGCGCGGGCTGCGCTTCCAGCCGTAAAAGGCTTCCACGGAGCCGCGCAGGTAGTTGGTGTTGCCGATGTCGGTGCCCGAGGTGTAGTCGCCCGAAAGCTCGCCTTTTACCCGCGCCAGGTACCAGTGCACGGCATCGACGGGCCGGATGACGGCCAGCTGCACGCCGGTGCTTTTCAGGCCCTTGTTCTCGATGTTGTCGAACAGGCCGTAGTTGGTCGGCTTATTCTCAAATTTAAACTCCTCGCGGTCGTAGTTCAACCCCACGATAACCTTGAGGTGGGGCCGGTTCCAGGCCGGGATGTAGCCCTTGAAAATCAGGCGGCCGTTGCGCTTGGCCGTAGTGTTAAAATCACTGACGCCCGCCACCTGGCTCGAGGCCGCCACGCTGAAGGGCGAGGTGCGCTCGTAGTGCAGGATAATGCCCTTGCTGGGCCCCATGCCCAGCACCGAGGGGTTGGCAAACTGCTGCTTGTCAGCGAGGTCGGCCGCGCCGCGGGCCGAGTCAATGGCCGTGGGCGCAGGCGCGGGGTAGATGCGCGGCACGTCTTGGGCGCGGGCCGTGGCGGCCAGGGCCAGCAGGCCGGGCAGTAGGTAGCTCTTGCAGCGAACAGGGATAGTAGCTAAGTACATAAGCAGGTCAGCGGCCCAACTAAACGCGGGAACCGGCCTGCTTACGTGAATGGCGCCTGAATGGCTGCTGCTGGCAGGTGTATTCGGGCATTTTGGGCGGGCCAAAAAACCGCCTGGGCGGGGGCTACTCCACGGCTTCGCTGGTGTCGCTCAGAAAGCCCTGGGCAATGGCGTAGCGCACGAGCGCGGCCGTGTTTTTGGCCCCGGTTTTTTCGAGGATATTCTGGCGGTGGGTTTCAACGGTGCGGCGGCTGGTAAAGAGCTGGTCGGCAATCTGCTGGGTGGTGAGGCCATCGGCCACCAGCTGCAGCACCTCTTGCTCGCGGCGCGAGAGGGGCGAGGGCGTGCTAACGGCAGCCCCCGGCGCCACCGGGTTGGTAGCCAGCACCAGGTCGAGCAGGTTCAGGCCCACTTCGGAGCACAAAAAGCGCTTGCCGGCCATCACGGTCTGGATGGCGACGAGGATTTCTTTGCGGTCGGCATTCTTAAGGACGTAGCCGTGCGCCCCGGCGGCAAAAGCCTGCCCGATACTGCGGGGCTGGTCGACCATCGAAAGCATGAGCACGCGTACCTGCGGGTACTCGGCCGCCAGGCGCTGGGCAGTGGCCACGCCATCGAGCACGGGCATGTTCATGTCGAGCAGCACCACGTCGGCGGGCAGGGTGGGCAGCAGCTCCAGCAGCTCCTGGCCGTTGTTGGCCTCGCCCACCAGCTCGATGCCGGGTTCCTGCGAAAGCAGGGCGCGCAGGCCGCTGCGCAGCACGGCGTGGTCGTCCACGATGAGGAGGCGAATCATAGTAGTTATTGTAACGGAAGGGGAAGGTGCAGCGGAATGCATAGCTGGAGCTGAGTGCCCTGGCCCGGCGCCGAAGCCAGGTGCATGGTGCCACCGAGCAGCTCGACGCGGCTGCGCAGGGTTTTGAGGCCAATGCCGGCGGTGGGGGCCGCGGGGTCGAAGCCCTGGCCGTTGTCTTCGGCGCGCAGCACCAGCCAGCCGGGCAGGGTTTCGACCTCGAGCGAGGCGTGGGTGGCGCGGGCGTGCTTGTGCACGTTCTGGGTTATTTCCTGGGCCAGGCGGTAGGCGGCCACTTGCAGGGGCAGCGGCACGGGGTAGTCTTCGTCGAGGTGCACCAGGCACTGCCAGCACAGCTGCGGGCCGTGCAGGGTGCGGCAAATCTCGCGCAGGGCGGCCTCCAGCCCCAGCTCGGCCACGATGCCGGGCGTGAACTCGTGCGAGAGCGTGCGCGCCTGCCGGATGGCTTCCGACAGCAGGCGGTCGGCTTCGTGCCGGGCGGTGGCCAGGGCCGGCGCGGCGGTCAGCGCGGGGGCGTTGGCGAGCTGGTCGAGCTGCAGTTTGGTGGCGTAGAGTATCTGGCCCAGGCCATTGTGCAGGCTTTCGGAAATGCGGCGGCGCTCTTCTTCCTGGGCGGCCAGCACGGCCAGGCGGCGCTCTTGCTGCTGGCCCCGGCGCAGGCGGCGGTTTTCTTGCTCCAAGCGCTGCACGCGGCTGCCGTCGAGGGCCACACCCAGCATCAGCCAGGGCCAGCCGCCTTCGTCGGGCAGGGCGGCGGCTTTCAGGTGCAGCGTTTTTAGCTGGCCGCCTACTTCGATGCGCAGCGTGTGCTCGAAGCCGGCCGCGCCCTGGCGCAGGTGGTGCACAAGGTGCCGGGCCAGGGCGCGGTCGTCGGCCACGGCAAAGTCGCAGTACACCTCGGGCACCACGGGCGCGCCCGGCGCCAAGCCAAACAGGCGGTACATGCCCGCCGACCAGCGCAGCGCGCCCGTGGCCACGTCGTAGTCCCAGGTGCCCATTTCGGCCAGCTGCTCGGCCTGCGCCAGCAGGTGCGGGGGCAGGCCGGGCGCGGCCGGCCGGCGCGGCGTGATGTCTTCGGTGTGCACCACCAGCAGGTCGTCGTGCCGCACGGCCGTGTACCGCAGCCAGCGGTGCTGGCCTTCGCCCTCGTACCAGCGCTCAAAGTCGGCCGGCACCCCGGTGGTAGCCACCGCCCGAAACTGCTCGAGCACCCCGCTGGGCACGGCGTGCGGAAACACCGCCGAATAGCGCTTGCCCACATGCGCGCTGCCGCCCACGGCCTGGTGGGTGTTGGCATTGAGAATGAGAATCTCAAAGTCTTCAACCTGGCCACTGGCCCCGCGCAGCGCTCGAAACACGCTCAGGGCAATGGGCGCGGCCCCGGCCCCGGCCGGGGGCACGGGGCCGCCGGCCGGGGCCAGCTCGGCCAGCTTGCGCACGTGGATGTCGGTGGCCGCGCCTACCCACTCGGCCAGCTCGCCCTGCGGGGTGTATACCGGCTGGGTTTGCACCAAAAACCAGCGGTACTCGCCCGTGGCGCTGCGAATGCGGTGCGCAAACTGCACCGGCCGGCCCTCATCGACGGCTAACTGAAACTGGTGCAGCGAGCCGGGCCGGTCGTCGGGGTGGATGACGCTGAGCCAGCCGTAGTTCAGGGCCTCGGCGGGCGCTTGGCCCGTGTAGGCCAGCCAGCGCTGGTTGCACCAGGTCGTGGTGCCGCCGGGCGCGTTGCGCCAGCGCAGGTCGGCCCCCAGGTTGGTGGCGGCCTCAAAGCGGGCATCGCCGCCGCTGGCCGGGCCCGGCCAGCGGCGCCCGCGCCCCCTGGGGCGTTGGGCGCCGGGCGGGCTGGGGTGCAGCCGGGCCAGCGTGCGGCGCAGGGTATCGGCGGCCTGCTGGCGCTCGGCCTGGGTGGGGCCCAGCAGCAGCTGGGCCAGGGCAGGGTGCTGGGCCAGCACGGCCACCATGTCGGGCTCGAAGGCCAGCTGCGGGTAGGTCGAGAGGCAGTAGTGAACCGCGCGCACAAAAGCCAGCAGCGCCAGCAGGCGCTCGAAGGTAGCCTCGCCCACGGCGTGGCGCACCGCCTGGCTGACGGGTGCCGCGTCCTGCGGCTCCACAAACAGCACCGCCAGGGCGTCGAGCAAGTCGGTTTCGGCGGCGGTTTCGGGGGCGGGCAGGGGCGCGGGCCCCGCGTGGGCCGCCAGCCGCGCCAGCCCGGCCCGCAGCCGGGCCGCATTGGGCAGCGGCAGGCTGAGCAGGCCAATTACCTGCGCCACGGTGTGGGGCTGGGCGCTGGCATCGCCGGCCGGGTAGCCGTGGCCCAGCAAAAAGCCCACGTGCCGCACCAGGCAGTAGCGCGCCGGGCACAGACGCGATAAGTACACAAACAGCCGCTCCTTAAAGAGTGAGGGCAGCGGATTGTCGAGGTAAGCCGACCGGGCGAACAGCCACAGCTCCTCGGCCAGCTTGGGGGCCGTGCTAAACAGATTGGGGAGAATGCCCAGGCGTGCCATCACCTGCGCGGGCAGCTCAGCTAAATGAACAGAGGATGAAGGGATTGGCGGCAAGCTCATAGAAAGACACCTTGGCCAGCCAGGGCTTGGGGACTGAGGTGGAACTGGTTTTAAGCAGGCTAAGTTATGAAGCAGGCTACGCCGCGCCGCGCCGCGTGGTGCGCCAGCCGCCAGGGCTGGCTAGCTGCCAGGCGCTGGCCAAGCGCCCGCTCGGCTACTGCAAAGGCTGTTAGGTAGGAACAATAGCGGAGGTCTTGGCGGCTTTTGGGCCCGGGCCGCGCCACTCGGCCCAACAAAAAAACTAAGAAGGCTAGCGGTCTCGCGTACCAGCGGCGGGTAGCGTGGCCGCCGCCTCGCTTAGCAGCTCGCCGCAAAAGAGCAGCCCGCCTGCTCACTGGCGGCGCGGTACTTTGTGGCCCGCCCTAGCAACTACTGCATGAGTAGGTGGCGGCAGGCCTGCCGGGCACCGGGCTACCACGGCGGCATTTGGGCACGGCCTCAGGTAGCAGCAAAACGCCTTGCCCCGCAGGGGGCAAGGCGTGGCAGAAGGCGTAAAACCGGCCGCTACTATTGCTATTGCTTTTCGAAGTGCTGGCGCACTACCTCGGTGCCCGTGCCGATGCTGAGGAGGTACATACCATTGGGCAGGTCGCTCACCTGCACCTGGCCGCCGCTGGTGTAGCGGGCCTGGGGCATTTCGCGGCCGCGCAGGTCATACACGTGCACCGAATACTGGCCGGCGGTGGCCCCGTCGGGCAGGTTCAGGGTCAGCTGGTCGGTGGCGGGGTTGGGGTAAAAAGAAGGCGCGGCGGCGGCCATCAGGCTCGGGGCCGTGCCGCCGGCCGAGGTCAGCAGCGAGGCGCGGGCGCCGCCGCTGGCAAAGAGCGCGTTCATGCGGGCACTCTGGCCGGTCGAGAACATGTACATGCACGCATCGTCGGTGTAGTCCATGTAGTTCATGCTCATGTCGCCCTGGTTCGAGCAGGTAGCGTGCGGGAAGGTGGGGCAGCCGTAGTTGGCGGTTTGCTGGGTGGGTGTGTCGCTCACCTGGTCGTTGCCGCAGCTGGCATCGCCCCAGATGTGGCGCAAATTCAGCCAGTGGCCTACTTCGTGGGTGGCGGTGCGGCCCCGGTCGTAGGTGCTGGTGTAGGTGCCAGCCGCATATTTGGCCCGGCTCCCGAA
>Ga0182232_1000267_pt1 | contig 14094 bp, 12 predicted proteins | sample G6R1MG_30_FD_155484 | JGI IMG/M metagenome (GOLD analysis project Ga0182232, IMG submission 155484) | Phyllosphere microbial comminities from miscanthus, Michigan, USA - G6R3_NF_07NOV2016_LD2 MG | ecosystem: Host-associated > Plants > Phyllosphere > Phylloplane/Leaf | place: USA: Michigan... | reverse complement strand
GTGAATGGGCGCGACGGCGTCTGCTTCTTCAAACTCCCGCTCAAAAGCGGACGGGCAGAAAACCACCCAACCCAGCCGTTCAGAGGCGCCCGCCCACGCGACCGAAGCTGGCCGAAAGCAGAATGACCGCTTCGGAGAAAGTCGGTTGGAAAAGCGGACAGGCTCCAACCGACCCGTGCCAGCCGTGCAGACAGTGATCAGCACTTCCCGAAAGCGGCCATTCGTCGGCGGTCCACCGACTTCGGCTCGGGGTGGTGAGCCGACATTGGGTGTCTGCCCGAAAACTGACATGCAGCTTGGCACCCATCCCGGTCATGTTGAGGCCCTCGAAAGCGTCAGGGCCGGCGACAGTCCATTGCTGCAGTCGCCTCCGTGACGCTGAGGGCCCTGCGCCTCGTCTCCAGCGATGCATCCGGATCATCCGAGACGGAGGCGGCCTCTCGCCTGAGCGCCGCGTCGCAGGTGCAGGAGCTGTACCCGGCGGTGTCGTAGCAGGCGTCGTGGCGCATGCAGGCAGAGTCGAGGGCGTCGATGGGGGGCAGCCCCTCGCCGCGTTGCCCCTTCCCGCAGTAGTTGCCGTGGAACAACTCCTTGCCCGCCGCCACCTTGCCGAGGTCGCCTTTGGGTGGAGCCGGTGCTTCAGCTTGCCCGCTCGGGTTCAGGTCGTTGGCCGGACCTCCCGCCTTGGATCCTGACGACCGCAGCACCTTTGGGATGCTGGAGCGCTCGCTGGGCTCATTCAGGGCTTCAGCAGCACGACCGTTCGGATCGGACAGCTCGGGCAGCGGCGGGGGCGGCCCCTGACGGGGTTCATCCGCCTCGATGGTCGTGGTGGCGACCTCCCCAGTGGCAACCTGCGCCAGAAGGCTTTGCGGGCTGGCTAAGAGCGACAGCCCAAGGAGCACGAGGAGAGAGGGTCGCAAAGCAGGCTCCTGAATTAGGAGCCTGCAATCCGAAGCCCGACAATTCCGTTCCACCGGAGCTCTACGCATCCGCGACTTGTCAGGGACTTTTCCGAGCAATCTTTGTCGAGCTCCAACCGCCGTGAGCTGCCGCACCAAGCCCCGAACCGCGTGGAACGGGAGCAGATTGGCAACAGGTCGATCGCTAAACATCCTGCCGGCCCTTGGGAGCGGGCATACTGGGATTGGGGTGCGAAGGTGCTGGGGCAATCTCACGTCTCAAGATCTCCGCAGCCAATGCGTGAAGCAGGAGGCGCGAGAGGGCCTGCATCTCGCAGGATCCATGGTTTAAGATGGCCCTGTTGTTCGCGATGCATGCATCCGCCATCACATCGAAGCCGTCCGCACCTTCCATCGAAGTCAGGCCCGCGGCTGGCTGTCGAACGACACGCCCAAAGTACCAACAAGGAGGGCGCGGGCCCGACTGACCCGGCTCTTGATGGTTCCGACTTGGCAGCCAAGCTTCGCTGCTGCTTCTTCGTAGGTGTATCCTTCAGCACCGACGAGCAATAACGCTTGGCGCTGGGCGACGGGAAGAGCGTCGATGTTGTTCCACACGATCCTCAGTGTGTTGGCTTCCTCTTGATCCGGGAGTGCTATGAGCCGTCCGGCGTGTTTCCCTTCGGCATCTTCGATTTCTCGCTTGCGCTTCCTCAAGTCCGTGTACAGTTGGTTGCGCATGATCGTGAACAGCCACGCCGTGAAATTCGTGCCCGGCATGAAATGATGCCACTTCGTCCAGGCTCGAACGAACGTTTCCTGCACCAGGTCATCGGCGCGGCTCACATCCCCGCACAAGGAGAGTGCGAAGGTCCTCAGCGCCGGAAGCGCTCTGATCAGGTCGTCCCGAAACTCATTTGCAACGGTGCGTCCCCGACAAGCGAACGCCTTCTCGAAGCGCTCGACGAGCTCGGCCAATCGCGGCGGCAGGGCATTCTGCTCGGTTACGCAAAAGTACTCTTGGAGGGGGGCTGAGAGGCAACCCGGAAGACTCGGGATCAGCTCTGTATCCTCGCAGAGCGGCTCGTTAGTTTGAGGAGATATTCGGTTCAGATCCCACATGCAGAAAGACTTTCGATCTGAATACGTTATTACGGTCATCATCTCTGTGTAAAATTTGCATTTTCTATGATTTCATGTTGACATCTACCTACGTGTACCTGATCGTAATCGAAAATCGAGCAGTTTTTAGTTCGGCATGCGAGGGTTAATTTTAAATCTTCGCGGATAAATACGTAAGTGGAGCTGCAACTCCCGGTTGATGAGCAAGCCAATTCATCGGGTCGTGGTCAAATTACAAATTCCCAATCTTGGCTGACACGCTTCTCTCGCCAAACCTTAAGGACCGGGGCTTGATGAAAATCCTGGCTGTCGAGGACGATGCCCTGACCCTGGCATTGCTCGTGTCAGGCCTCGGGGAGGCCGGACATGAGGTCGAGCAAGCAGGTGATGGACACACCGGGCTCACGCTCGCGTGTGGGAGGGCCCACGATGTGGCCGTCATCGATCGCATGCTGCCAGGCATCGACGGTCTCGAACTCGTGCGCCGACTGCGCGCCGCGGGCGTCCAGACGCCGGTCCTGTTCCTCACCACGATGGGCGGCATCAGCGACAGGGTTGATGGCCTGGAGGCCGGCGGCGACGACTATCTCGTCAAGCCATTCGCATTTGCCGAGCTGCTCGCTCGCATTCACGCGCTCGCACGTCGACCGCCACTCGGTCGGGTCGAGACAGTCCTACATGCGGCCGGCATCGAGCTGGATCTGGTTACGCGACGGGTCAGCCGCTCCGGACAGACCGTGGATCTACAGCCGCGGGAGTTCAGCTTGCTGGAGTTCCTGATGCGTAACGCTGGGCAAATCGTCACTAGGAGGCAGCTCCTGGAGAGCGTCTGGGGGTTCCACTTCGATCCCAAGACGAACATCGTCGAGACCCACATGAGCCGCCTGCGTGCCAAGCTCAACAGCAATGGTGAGCCGGATCCGATCGGGACGATCCGCGGCGCGGGGTACCTCCTCCATGCGCTCATGGCGTGACCTCCTGCGAAGCGCAGGTTTACGCTTCGCCCTGATGTACACGGCCGCGTTCATGGTCACGGTCGGCGTGATCGGGTGGGTGACGGTTCTCGTGGTATCGGACACGTTGGAGCGCCAGGCACAGCGTGGGCTGGAGAACGAGGCCAGCGCTCTCGTCGATGAGTTTAAGGCCGGTGGGCGGCAGGATCTGGAAGCGGCGCTGGCCGGGCGGTTTGCCAACCCGCTCACACACATTCGTTACGTCCTCATCGGAGTTGATGGCCGGGCACTCCTCGGAGATGAGACGTTACTGCCGTATGGCCGCGATCCCGCGGGCTCTGTGGCGTCGCGAGGCGCCGGTCCACGAACAGCGGCCCGCGCGCTTAGCGACGGCAGCCGCCTCGTGGTGGCCGACGATCTCGCGGATGTGCGCCACGTCGAGGCTGTGATCAGACGTGCTTTCCTGATCGCGCTCGTCATTGCAGGGGCGCTCGGGCTCGGCACGGGGTCCCTGCTCTCCACGGCGCTTTTGCGCCGGCTCGACGCCATCACCCGCACTGCCGAAGCCGTGGTCGCCGGAGATCTGACGCAGCGAATTACGCACACCGGGTCGAAGGATGAGTTCGACCGCCTCGCCGTGACCCTCAACCGGATGCTCGACCGCATCGACGGGCTGATGGTCAACTTGAGGCAGGTCTCCACCGACATCGCACACGATCTGCGCACGCCGCTCTCACGACTGCGTCAGAACCTCGAAACTACCAACCGCCGCGCCGCCACTCTCGACGACTACCGAGTGGCGGTGGAGCAGGCGGTCGAGGAGACCGACAGGATCCTGGACATCTTCTCAGCGCTGCTGCGTATCGCGCAGATCGAGGCCACTACGCTTCGTAAGGGGTTCCACCCGGTCAACCTGTCGGAACTCTTCCACACTGTTGCGGACGCCTACGCTGCTCCGGCAAGCGATGGTGGTCGTACGCTTGCGGCCGACATCACCGCGGATGTCTGGGTCCAAGCCGATCAGGACCTACTCACACAGCTTTTCGTGAACCTAGTCGAGAACGCCCTCCTGCACACGCCGCAGCGCAGCACGGTCACTCTCGAACTCAGCGTACGGGATCGCTCAGTTGTAGCCGCCGTCTGCGACGATGGCCCTGGTATCCCGGCCACGGAGCGGGAGAAGGTACTCCGCCGTTTCTACCGGCTGGAGCGGAGCCGATACGGTCCAGGCAACGGCCTTGGCTTGAGCCTGGCAGCAGCCGTCGCAGAACTGCATGGGGGGCAGCTCACACTCTCGGACGCTCAGCCTGGGCTACGGGCAAGCATCGCATTCACTCGCGAACTTATCCTGTAAGCAACCGCGGGGGCGGCGAATGCCTCGGCCTTCTGATTTGCATCCTCTCGGCTGCCCAGGAGCGGACCCTCCGGCCTTCTGCAATGGGTCGCAAGCAGCCCCTTGCGATGAGTGCCGAGCGCTGGATTTCGACGACCACTAGGTCCGGCGCCGGCACTTTGCAGCCTCCAACGGCCGGGCTGCGCGCTCAAACCCGGCCCAGGGATCGCGATGCAAGGCGGAGAGGCGACCTGGTAGGCTGGCGACGTCGAAGCGCGCGCCGGACCCGAGCAACGGGAGCTCGTCCCAATCGACCGGGACAGATACGGGCGCCCCGGGGCGGGCCCGGGTCGAGAAGGCCGCGACGGCAGTCGCTCCCCGTTGGTTGCGCAGGTAGTCCACGTAGATCCGTCCGTCCCTGGCCTTCTTCGATACGGTCGCGATGAAGCTGCCGGGGGCGTCCTTCGCCATCTCGGACGCGATGCGCTTCACGAAGGCCTTCGCCTCGTCCCATCCGGCCTTCGGTTCGATCGGCACGACGACATGCAGCCCCTTGCCGCCGGTGGTCTTCACGAAGCTGGAGAGGCCGGCCGTCGACATCCGCTCGCGCACATCCAGGGCGCCGGCGACGATATCGGCCCACGCGACGCCGTCGCCCGGGTCGAGGTCGAAGACCAGACGGTCCGGCCGATCCGGATCCGAGGCCCGCGCGCCCCAGGGATGGATCTCAAGGACGCTCGCCTGGACCAGGGCACGGAGGCCTTCCCGATCCTGGATCACGACCGCTTTCTCTCCGTCCACGAGCCGGATGTACCGCTCCTCGAGCCCCGCCCAGGCGTGCTTCTGGTAGAAGCAGGAGCCAAGACCGTCCGGGCACCGGAGGAGCGACAGCGGGCGGTCGATCACATGCGGCAGCATGCGGTCGGCGATCTCCGCGTAGTACGCGGCGAGCCCCTCCTTAGTCAGGCCGACGTCGGGCCAGAGCACGCGATCCGGATGCGTCAGCTTCGCGACCGCCTCCGCGGGCTTCCGCGTCCTTGCCTTCGGCAGCTTCGGCTTCGCCTCCCGGACGACCTCGTCCGGACGCACGTCGGTGCGGAGTGTCTTGAAGGACACGTGCCGGAGCTGGCCGTCGCCCGTCCAACCGCGGAACGTGACCTCGCAGACGAGCCTGGGCTCGACCCAGCGGGCGTTCCGGCGCGCCAGCGGCGGCAGCTCGGCTTCGAAGGACGGCACCGGGATGCGCAGCGGCTCCAGCTGCATCCAGAGATCCTGAGCGACCGCGTCGCGGAAGCCGGTGCCGACCCGCCCGACATGGACGAGAGTGCCGTCCTCGTGCGTCCCGAGGATCAACGACCCCACGGATCGGTTCGCCGTGGTCGACGGCATGAAGCCGGCGACCACGAACTCCTCCGACGAACTGCACTTGATCTTGCGCCAGGCATCGGTCCGGCCCGACCGGTAGGGCGCGTCCGCCCGTTTGGCGACGATGCCTTCCAGGCCGAGCCTGCAGGCGTGGCGCGCCATGGCCTCGCCGTCGGCGGCGAGGTGCTCGCTGAACCGGATGGGGCCGCCCGGCTGGGCGTCGTCGAGGCTTTGCAGCAGCAGATCCTTGCGTTCCATCAGGGGCAGCGCGCGCAGATCCCTGCCATCGAGGTAGAGCAGATCGAAGGCGTAGAAGACAGCCGATCCGGTATCGCCAGCGGCGAGCGCCTGCTGCAGGGCGGAGAAGCTGGAGACGCCGGCCGCCGTCTCGACGACGATCTCGCCATCGACCAGGGCCGAGGGCAGCTTCATGGCCTTCAGGGCCTGGGCCGTAGGTTCGAACTTCGCGGTCCAATCCAGTCCCGAGCGCGTCAGGAGCTTCACCGAGCCGTCCTCGATGCGGGCCTGCATGCGGTAGCCGTCGTGCTTGATCTCGTACAACCACCCGTCGCCGGTGGGCACGTCGTCGACGAGTGTCGCCAGCGCGGGCTCGACGAAGGGCGGCAGGATCGCCTTGCGGGCGCTCTTGGACCGGCTCGCCGGCGGCTTCGTCTTTCGTTCCACCACCACATCGGCGCGGGCAGCGTTATCGGCTCTCACGGCCCCGCCGTCCGCGAGATCCTGGTTGGTCCGCCCAGACAGGACCGAGGCCTCTTGCTCGACCAGGATGTCGCCGTCGCGGCGGGCGTGCTCGTCGTCGACCTTCATGAGAAGCCACGGCTGCTTCTTCTCGCCGCCGCGGCCCTTCATCCGCACGAGGTGCCAGCGGCCCGCGAGCCGCTCGCCGTACAGGGCGAACTCGAGGTGGCCCTTCGCTAGCGCGGCGGCCGGATCGCCGACCGGCTCCCAGGCCCCGGTGTCCCAGACGATCATGGTCCCGCCGCCGTACTGGCCCTTCGGGATCGATCCTTCCCAGGCCAGGTAATCGACCGGGTGATCCTCGGTCATGACGGCGAGCCGCTTCTCGGCGGGCGACAGGCTCGGTCCGCGCGTCACGGCCCAGCTCTTCAGCACGCCGTCCATCTCCAGACGCAGGTCGTAGTGCAGGCGCCTCGCATCGTGCTTCTGGACGACGAATCGCGCCTTCGCCGCCTTGCGGCCGCGCTTCCCCTTGGGCTCGGGGGACGCCTCGAAATCCCGCTTTTCCCGGTACGGTTTGAGAAGCTCGGTCATCGCTTGGAGGAAACGGGACCGGTCGGATCGGGTTCCTGGGCGCGCAGGGGCGGAGGCGGGATGGACGAGGGAACTACAATAGTGGCCAAGTTATCCACAGGCGTGCCTGTGGAGGAACGAGTCGAGTTGGACTCTCGTTGAACCGTCAAGCTCCCGATACGCCGCATTACGGCTGCATCGAGGGGCGGCAATACTTCGACGGACACAGGAGAGCGACGTGGCAGCCCGCGCCAACTGGAAAGGTCATCTTCGACTTTCACTCGTCTCCTGCGCGGTCGGACTATATCCGGCTGTCAGCTCGTCGAGGGAGCTGAAGTGCCATACGATCAACCGCGAGACCGGAAACCGCCTCAAGCAGCTGATGGTCGACTCCGTCACCGGCGACACCGTCGATCGCGACGATCAGGTGAAGGGCTGCGAGATCGCCAAGGACGAACTCGTGCCGGTCGAGGACGACGAGCTCAGCGAGATCGCCCTGGAAAGCACGCACACGATCAACATCGAGGCGTTCTGCAAGCGCGAGGAGGTCGACGAGCGCTACCTCGACAAGCCGTACTATCTCGCGGCCGAGGACAAGGTTTCGCGTGAGGCCTTCGCCGTCATCCGGGATGCGATGAAGAAGAAGGGAATGGCCGGGCTCGGGCGCATCGTCATCTACAAGCGCGAGCGAGTGGTCCTGCTCGAACCCTACGGCAAGGGCCTGCTCGCGACGCTGCTGCGCTACCAGGACGAGGTTCGCTCGCCGACGGCGTACTTCGAGGAGATGCCCGACGGCGATCCGACGGCCGAGATGCGGGCGCTCGCCGAGGAGCTGATCGCGCGCTCCACCCGGAAGTTCGATCCCTCGAAGTTCGAGGACCGCTACGAGGAGGCGCTGATCGCCCTGGTGAAGGGCAAGGCGCCGAAGCCGGCGAAGGGCAAGGGCAAGGCAAAGGCTGGCACGCCGAGTTCCGGCAACGTCGTGAACCTGATGGAGGCCTTGAAGCGCAGCATCGACTCCGAGAAGGGCGGTTCGCCGACGAAGGCGCGGCCGCGCAAGACGGAGACGAAGCCCTCGACGCCCGCGAGGAAGCACGTTTCGGGCAAAGCTACCGCCGGCAGGACCCGAAAGGCTGCTTGACCGGCCGTCTGTCCGGCCGGCGAACCGCCGAGGTTGTTGCGTGCTAGTCTAGATGGACCGTGACGGTTCCAAGGTAACGGCTGCCAGCCTGTCCATCATCGACCCAACTCGGCCGTACGAGACGACGTCGTTGTTTCCGGAAAGCGGACGTAAGCCCCTGCTCTCGCGGACGGAAGGAAATGGCCGAAAGCCGCTAGCCCGCTTCGGAGAGGATCGACCAGAAAAGCGGATACGCCGTTTGCCCCACCCCGCCGACGTAGACCTACTACGCATCGCGGTTGAGCAGTCGGCGAGCCCTTTTGCGTCCTCAACCGGCCCGGGGAGAGATACTATCTGTCAGCTAATTTCGGGCACCGATGGCAGCCTCCCATCGACCACCCCGCAAGGAAGGGCTGACGCCACGATGCGCACGATCGTTTATGCCGATGGAGGCTGCGACCCTAATCCAGGGCCAGGCGGTTGGGGGGTCGTCGTTGCGGCTCCGGAAGGTACGGTCGAGTTGTGCGGCGGAGAGCCCGGCACCACGACCAACAACCGCATGGAGCTGATGGCAGCGATCAAGGGCCTCGAGCATTTCCCGGCCGGGGCCGCGATCGAGATGCGGTGCGACAGCCAGTACGTCGTCAAATCCGTGACTGAGTGGATGCGCGGTTGGAAAGCGAAAGGCTGGCGCACGACGACGGGGGACGTGAAGAACGTCGACCTCATGACGCGCCTCGACGAACTCAACGCGGCGCGCGACGTGAAATGGACCTGGGTCCGGGGGCATGCCGGCGACCGTCTCAATGAGCGCGCTGACGCTCTCGTCCACCAGGGTCGTCGCGAAGCCAAGCTTGGCAAGCTCGAGTCGCGAAACAGTGCTGCACCCATACCTGCCCCGACCGTCGCACCAGCTTCGCCGAGCCAGGGTGCCGCCTTGCGCATCGATCTTGCGCTTGGCCTCCAAGTTACTCGGGCCGCGAAGGCAGCGGGTGTCACGCCCGACGCTCTGGTCGACGATGCGATCCGCTTCTACCTCGCGATTGGGCCCAGCGAGGTCGCACGCATGCGATCGAGGTAAGCATAGTCATCCCGTCCCCGGAATCCGCTCATCCCAAGCACAAGATCGGTTCGTTCGATGCCCCGTCGCCGATGCCTGGGCTCCCGGTCGGGATGGATCCTGAACAGGGCCAGGCCGACGCCCGACGGGTTCGCTTACTTCGCAAGCTGGATGTTCGGCGGAGCGAGGTGCTGGAGAAAGTCCGGCTTGCCGAGGGGCACCCCGGCACTGCGCAGGATCCCGTAGGCGGTGGTCACGTGGAAGAAGAAGTTCGGAAGTGCGAATCCGGTGAGATAGGCCTGCCCCGTGAAACGGTATCCCGTGCCGTTCGGGAACTTCAACTCGACTTCGTGCTCCGCGCCCGAGGCAGCAGCATCGACGCTTTCAACGAAGGCGATGGTCCTCCCGCAACGCTCCTTCAGTTCGGCGAAACTGGCCTCGACATCTGGCATCGTGGGCGCCTCGATCCCGGCGATCTGCGCCACGGCGTTCTTCGCACTGTCGGAGGCCATTTGATGCTGGGCCGGCAAGGGCCGCATGTCGGGGGCGAGTCGGCAGGGGAGTAAGTCGGCCTCGGGCTTTTCCGATGCCGCCTTGTCGAGCCAAGCGCTCATATTGCGAAGCGCGTTCACGAAGACCGGGACGCTGACGTCGTGGATGCTGATGCTCATCAGGAATGGCTAAGGCACCTGCACTTTCGGCTCGGTGAGAAGGCGCACACGGCGTGAGGCCCCCGTCGCGGAGTTCGTGGCGTTGAAGTCGGTCAGTGAAGGTCCGCTGAGAGAGCGTGTCATTGCAACCCATGCCAACTCTCCGGACCGCCGTCGGTGCTTCCCAGACGTAGCCGTTCATCGACCGTGCGGTAACTTCGACTCCAAGTTGGAAGCGGCTCCTGAGGGCTCGCCCGCGAGCGGGCGTTCCATTTCGTGGCTGAGGGATCTGCGCAGATTGCCGAACATGACGGCAGCCCACCATCTCGCCTCGGCCCGGGGACGACCCATTCTCAGCCGCCTTAGCCGCGCGCCCCTCATCGCGCATACCGCGTGAAGACGAAATCGTGGTTCCTCACCCGCGCCTCGTGGCAGGCGAAGCAGGTTTGATGCTGCACCTCGTCCACCGGTTGGCCGTCGATGAAGCGGCCGAATCCCCAGCCGCCGGTCGCGGCGTAACGCTTCGCGTCCTTGACCATGACCTGCACGGTCGTGGCCCGGCCCGGCACCGTCGCCGACTCGAACTCCGCCGACGGCATCCGCTCCCAGGCCAGCTTCACCAAGACCGTCCCGTCCGGGAAGGGCAGCGTGCCGTCCCGGTAGGCCGCCACGGCGCGGTCGTTGCCGACGACCGCGCGCAACTCGTTCAGCGGGGCGTCTTCGAGCGCCGGAGCGATCAAGCGCCAGTCACGGTAGCCATCCGGAATGGTGACGCCGTAGATCGGCGCGGCGGGCTTTCCGCTCTCGTCCACCGCCCGGGCGGCCGCGACCAGAAGGCCTGACGCGGCGCAGGCCAGGAGAAGGGCGCCGTGTCTGCGGAGACGACGGTCAGGAGGCATCGACGTCCACCACGGCCTGCGCGAAGGCTTGTGGGGCCTCCTGCGGAAGGTTGTGCCCGATGCCGCCGGTGATCGTCCGGTGCGCGTAACGCCCGGAGAATTTTCCGGCATAGGTAGCGGGGTCGGGGTGCGGGGCTCCGTTCGCGTCGCCTTCCAGCGTGATCGTCGGCACGCCGATCTTTGGCGCCTCCGCCAAGCGTGCCTCGAGCGGATCGTAGCGCCGCTCGCCGTCGGCGAGGCCCAAGCGCCAGCGGTAGTTGTGGATGACAATGCTGACGTGGTCCGGATTGTCGAAGGCCGCCGCACTCCGCGCGAAGCTGGCATCGTCGAATTGCCAGCGCGGCGACGCCGTCCGCCAGATCAGCCGGGCGAATTCCGTGCGGTTGGCCTCGTAGCCCGCACGGCCGCGGCTGGTCGCGAAGTAGAATTGATACCACCAGGAGAGCTCCGCCTTGGGCGGCAGTGGCTTCTTGCCCGCCTCCTGATTGCCGATCAGGTAGCCGCTGACCGACACCAGGGCCCGGCAACGTTCCGGCCAGAGCGCGGCGACGATGCAGGCGGTCCGGGCGCCCCAGTCGAAGCCGGCGAGAACGGCCTGACGGATGTCGAGGGCGTCCATCAGGGCGATGACGTCGACCGCGAGCGCCGCCTGCTGGCCGTTGCGCACGGCGTCAGAGGCCAGGAAGCGCGTCGTGCCGTAGCCGCGCAGGTAGGGCACGATCACCCGGTATCCCGCCGCAGCGAGGACCGGCACGACTTCCCTGAAGCTGTGAATGTCGTAGGGCCAGCCGTGGAGCAGGATCGCCGCCGGGCCGGAGGGATTTCCGGCTTCGAGATAGCCGACGCGCAGGAGGCCGGCCTCGACCGCCTTGAGCGGCCCGAACGCGGCGCCGGCGCCCGATCCCGCCTGCGCGCGCGCTGAATTGACGAGGCCGCATTCGGCGACCGCGAGGGTGGCAGCCGCGCCGCCGAGAAGGCGGCGGCGGTTCTGGTTGATGGTTTCGGACGGCATGGGCACATCCCGCAGCTGGCGTATCGATGCGCTGGACACTACTCTAACCGGCCGCGAGCCGCTTTCAGATGCCGTGGAGTTACCCTTCAGGACCTCTTGATTTTCGGCGCTGCACGGCCCTGCTGAGCCGGCCTGATCGCTGAGGCGGCCGCGTGATCTACCAGTTCGAGCCCTTCACCCTCGACACCGCCCGGCGCGAGCTCAGGGAGAGGGGCAACCTCGTCGCCCTCGAACCGCAGGTCTTCGATATCCTCGCCCATCTCATCGCGGCCCGCGATCGCGTGGTCAGCCGCGACGATCTGCTGGAGGCGGTCTGGCACGGCCGCCTCGTGTCGGAAGCGACGATCAGCAGCCGGCTGAACGCCGCGCGCGCGGCGGTCGGTGACACGGGCCTCGACCAGCGCCTGATCCGCACGCTCCCGCGCAAGGGCGTGCGCTTCGTCGCCGCGGTGCAGGAGTTGGCGGAGCTCCCGCCCGAGCCGATGGCGGAGACGGGACCCGACGCCGGCTCCGCCTGGCGCGCGGGATCGCGATTGCCGGCCGTCGCGGTCCTGCCCTTCACGAACATGAGCGGTGAGCCCGAGCAGGACTATTTCGCGGACGGGATCTGCGAGGAGATCATCACGGCTCTGTCGCGCATGAGCGGCCTGTTCGTGATCGCCCGCAACTCCTCCTTTGCCTACAAGGGTAAGGCGATCGACGTGCGCCGGGTCGGCGAGGAGCTCGGCGTCGGCTACGTGCTCGAGGGAAGCGTGCGCCGCAGCCGCGACCGGCTGCGCATTGCGGGACAGCTCGTCGATGCTGCCTCGGGCGCCCACCTCTGGTCGGACCGGTTCGACGGTGACCTGCAGGACGTTTTCGAGCTGCAGGAGCGGGTCGCCGGCAGCGTCGCTGCTGCGATCGAGCCGACCCTGCAGCAGGCCGAGATCGGTCGCCTCGGCCGCACGGCCCCCTCTCGGCTCGATGCCTACGAGCTTCTGCTGCGGGCCAACGCCCACATGTCCGAGTTCACCGGCGCCGGGATGGGCGAGGCCCTGACCTGCCTGGGCGAGGCCCTGATCGTCGAACCGGGTTATGCCCCCGCGATGGCCGCGACAGCCTATTGCCGCGCGCAGTGCCACTTCCAGGGCTGGGCCGAACAGGACGACCAGGCCCGCACCGAGGCCGTCGACCTGGCTTGGCGGGCGGTCGAGCTCGCGCCTGGCGACGCGCAGGTGCTGTGGATGGCCGCCTTCGCGATCTGGAACATGTCCGTGAGCGGGCGTGGGCGGGCGCGGGACCTCTTCCGGCGCTCGCTGCTCCTCAACCCGAACTCCGCGATGGCGTTGACGCTCGCGGGCTGGATCGAGGCGATGTGCGGCAATGGCAGCGAGGGCCGTAGCATGGTGGTCCGCGCGCAGCAGCTCAACCCGCGTGATCCGCGCGGCTGGCTGATGTCCGGCGTGATGGCAGTCGCCGACTTGATCGACGAGAACGACACCGGTGCGATCGGTTGGGCCGAATTGGCCCTCGGGCAGAACCGCCGTTTCGCCGTGGCCCTGCGCGTGCTCGCGGTCGCCAATGTTAGGCTCGGGCGGGTGGATCGCGCACGGGCGGCTGTCGACGACCTGCTCGCCATCGAGCCGACCTTGACGATTTCGGGCTTCTTCGCCCGCATCCCCTTTCCGCTAGAGAGGACAGCGAAGATCTACGCCGAAGCTCTGGCGATCGCGGGCCTACCGGCCTGATCGCCAAACGAGCCTGAGCCGACATGCAATGGTCTACAAAGGGCGTCCAACATTGGTCGGATCGCACCCGAATCGAAAACGCCCGAACGGATCGATCCAACGTTCGACAATCGGATCATCCGGCCATCTGAAATGGGTCGACACCGGACGGTCAGCCCCCCTGAACTGAACGTCCGCTTCTGGGCGTAGAGCCTACTTCCGATACTGGCGCGATCCAAAGACGCAATCCAACCGTTGCTACGTCTGCTTCAGAGCATTCCTAGAAACGGGCGAAATGACCGAGATGGGCCCAGAGCCGAACGACTGGTTTTGCGCTCATTGGCGATCCGGCATGACGTAGTCTGGCCGTAAGCGGAATGGCTGGTTCGGAGCAGGGCCGCTGGAAAAGCGGACGAGCTCCTACCGACCCGACCCGGCCACCCGAACCGCCGTCGCTGCTTCTCCGAAGCGGTCATTCGTGAGCCGTTCAGCGACTTCGGCTTCGGATGACAAGCGAACACGGCTTTCAGTGCCAATGCGGATGTTCTTATTCTGGAGGGAGTCGGCTTTAGCTAACGATCGGATTAGCGGCAGCTTCTTCGAGGCCGGCCCGAGCTTGGATGGCAAGTCCTCGTTCCGCGGCCTGCGAACCGAAATATTCCTCAATCGAAACGACCTTGCCCCACCGCAAGCCGAAAAC
>Ga0182232_1000266_pt1 | contig 14102 bp, 9 predicted proteins | sample G6R1MG_30_FD_155484 | JGI IMG/M metagenome (GOLD analysis project Ga0182232, IMG submission 155484) | Phyllosphere microbial comminities from miscanthus, Michigan, USA - G6R3_NF_07NOV2016_LD2 MG | ecosystem: Host-associated > Plants > Phyllosphere > Phylloplane/Leaf | place: USA: Michigan... | reverse complement strand
TGCGGACCCTGACGCTGCCCGACACCTACCAGGACCACAACACCCCCGACGCCATGTACCGCGAGGCCGGCCTCGACGCCGCCTCCATCGCCCAGACCGTTCGCGACATCCTCCCCGAGCGAAAGGCCGGATCGAGCCGCCTGCGCCTCGCCTGACCGGGACCACCGGCCGCCTCGCCCACGGACGCTGACCGTGCGCGAGGCGGCGCGGGTGTGACCCGGCTGCGCTTGTCCGGTTTCTGTTTCGATGACAAAAGCGCCGGGCCGATGGCTCCGGCGCCAGCTGGATTCGCCGCGCCCCGAGTTTCTTGAACCCACGAGAGAAATGCCACAGGCGACCTCCACCGGCCCGTTCGATGCCGGCCCGGTCCTCATCACCGGTGCGAGCGGTTTCCTGGGCGCTGCCCTCGTGGACGTGTTCCGCAAGGCTGGCTTTCCCGTGCGCATCATGGTGCGGGCGACCTCGCCGCGCACGAACCTGACCTGGACCGACGTCGAGGTGGTCGAGGGCGACATGCGCGACCGCACCGCCGTGGCCGCAGCCCTGAAGGGGCAGCGCTACCTCGTCCACGCAGCGGCCGATTACCGCCTGTGGGCGCCGGACCCGGAGGAGATCGTCGCGACCAACCGCGACGGCGCCGTGATCCTCATGGAGGAGGCCCTGCGCGCCGGCATCGAGCGCGTCGTCTATACGTCGAGCGTCGCCACCATCAAGCCGCACGACGACGGCACGCCCGCCGACGAGACCCGGCCCCTGACCCCCGAGACCGCCATCGGCGCGTACAAGCGCAGCAAGGTGGTGTCCGAGCGGGTCGTCGAGGCAATGGTGGCGCGCGGCCTGCCCGTGGTCATCGTCAATCCCTCGACCCCCATCGGCCCCCGCGACGTGAAGCCGACGCCCACCGGCCGCATCATCCTGGAAGCGGCCTTGGGCCGGATGCCGGCCTTCGTCGATACCGGTCTCAACCTCGCCCACGTGGACGATGTCGCGTACGGCCATCTCCTTGCCCTGCAGAAGGGCCGGATCGGCGAACGCTACATCCTGGGCGGTGAGAACGTGCTTCTATCCAAGATGCTCGCCGACATCGCCGGCCTGGTCGGCCGGAAGCCCCCGACCGTGAACTTGCCGCGTGCCGTGGTCTATCCCATCGCCTTCGTCTCCGAGCAGATCGCCCGCTTCACCGGCAAGGCGCCGTTCGCCACCATTGATGGCATCCGCATGTCGCGCTACCGCATGTTCTTCACCGACGCCAAGGCGCGGGCCGAACTCGGCTACACCGCCCGCCCCTACGCGCAGGGCCTGTCTGACGCCATCGCGTGGTTCCGCCAGGAGGGACGCCTGAGATGAGCGCCACCCTGCAGACCGCCACCGAGGCCCGCTCCGGCAAGGGCCACAAGGACGAGAATTTCCCCGTCGCGTCGCACCTCATCCATCCGAGGAACCGGGGCGCGATCCTGGCCTTCTACGATTTCGTCCGGGCCGGCGACGATGTCGCCGACCACACCACCCTCGCGCCCGAGCGCAAGATCAAATTGCTGGACGTCCTCGCCGACGCCCTCACCGGCAAGGGGCCGTCCGACCCCGAGGCGGAACCGCTCAAGCGCGAACTTTTGGCACGCGGTCTGCCCGCCACCCACGCGCTGGAACTCCTCGATGCCTTCCGCCTCGATGCCGTAAAAAACCGCTACGCGGATTGGGACGACCTCATCGCCTATTGCCGACTCTCGGCCATGCCGGTGGGGCGCTACGTCCTCGACGTGCACGGCGAGGATGCCCGCGTGGTCTGGGGCCCGTCCGACGCCATCTGTGCCGCTCTTCAGATCATCAACCACCTGCAGGATTGCGGCAAGGATTTCGTCCGCAACGACCGGGTCTATCTCCCGCAGGAGACCTTGGACAAGCATGGTGCCGCGATCTCTGATCTCGGGGCGGCCAAGGCTTCCCCGGCCCTGCGCGCCGTGATTCGCGAGTTGGCCGAGCGCACCATGGGCCTCCTCGACGAGGGGGCCGTGTTGCCCGACCTCATCGCGGATCTCCGCCTCAGCCTCGAGATCGCGGCGATCCATCGCCTCGCCGTGGTCCTGTGCCGGGGCCTGATGGAGCGCGACCCGCTCTCCGAGAAGGTCCATCACGGCAAGGCGGCCTTCGCCCTGACGGCTTTGGGCGGCATTGCCACCACCCTCGCCCGCCGGCCCCTGCGCGGGCGGACCCTGCGCCGGCACGCCCTCGGAGGACGCGCATGAGCGCCACCGCCACGCCCATGCCGGAAACCCTGTCGGCCGACGCACTCCCCGCAAAGTCCTCGTCGTTCTACACGGCCATGCGGCTCCTGCCGAAGGAGCGGCGCGAGGCCATGTACGCCGTCTACGCCTTCTGCCGCGCCGTCGACGACGTCGCCGATGACGGCGGCCCCGCCGACATGCGCCGGGCCGAACTCGTGCGTTGGGGCGCTGACATCGATGCCCTCTATGCCGGTAGGCCCGCGCCCCGGGTGCGGGATCTGGTCGAGCCGATCCGGCGCTACGGCCTCCTGCGCGAGGATTTCCACGCGGTCATCGACGGCATGGCCATGGACGCGTTCGAGGACATCGTCGCCCCCGACGAGGTCACCCTCGATCTCTACTGCGACCGGGTCGCCAGTGCCGTCGGACGTCTGTCCGTGCGCATCTTCGGGATTCCCGAGGCCGAGGGAATCGCGCTCGCCCATCACGAGGGCCGCGCGCTTCAGCTCACCAACATCCTGCGCGACATCGACGAGGACGCGACACGCGGTCGCCTTTACCTGCCCCGCGAGAAGCTTCGCGCCATCGGCCTGACCGATCCGACGCCGCAGGCGGCCATCGACCATCCCCGCATCGGCGAAGTCTGTGCCGCCCTCGCGGAGGAGGCGGAGGAGCACTACCGCCAGACCTGGGCCATCATCGCCCGCTGCCCGCGCAAGGTCACCAAGGCGCCCCGTCTGATGGCGGCGGCCTACCGCCTCTACCTCGACGCGGTGCTGGCGCGCGGCTGGGCCAAGCCCCGCGCCCGGGTGAAGCCCGGCAAGGCCGCCCTCATCGCCGTCGCCCTCAAGCACGGGATCATCTGATGGCCGGCACCGTCCACGTCGTCGGCGCCGGTCTCGCCGGCCTCTCGGCGGCCGTCTCCCTGGTGGAGGCCGGCCGACGCGTGATCGTGCACGAGGCGGCCAAGCAAGCCGGTGGGCGCTGCCGCTCGTACTACGATCCGACGCTTGGCCTTACCATCGACAACGGCAACCACCTGCTCCTGTCGGGCAACACCTCGGCCCTCGGTTTCATGAAGACCATCGGGGCGCCGGCCGACGCCCTGACCGGCCCGGCGGAGGCCGAGTTTCCCTTCGCCGACCTGAAGACCGGCGAGCGCTGGACCCTGCGTCCCAATGCCGGCCGCGTGCCGTGGTGGGTGCTCGCGGCCTCGCGCCGGGTGCCGGGCACGAAGGCGTCCGACTACCTCGCGCCCCTCGGCATCCTCAAGGCCGCCGCTGGCAAGGCTCCGGGCCAAGGCGGCACCATCGGCGAAGCCATGGCCTGCGAGGGCCTGCTCTACGACCGCCTGTGGCACCCGGTGCTCATCGCGGCCCTCAACACCGAGCCGAAGGAGAGCGACGTCGGCCTCGCCGCGACGATCCTGCGCGAGACCCTCGGGGCCGGTGGCGCGGCGAGCCGCCCCCTCGTCGCCGTGGCCGGCCTCTCGGCGGCCTTCGTCGATCCGGCCGTGGCCTACCTGATCCGGCGTGGTACCGAAATGCGCTTCGGGCACCGCTTGCGCAGTCTGACGTTCGGCGAGGGCGGTGTCACCGAACTCGTCTTCGGCGACGAGACCATTACTTTGGGAGCCGACGACGCCGTGGTGCTCGCCCTGCCGCCGTGGGTGGCGGCCGAGGTTCTTCCAGGACTCGCGGCGCCGCAGGCCTATCGCTCGATCGTCAACGCGCATTTCGCTGTGGTTCCGCCGCCCGGCTCACCGTTACTGCTCGGCGTGGTGAATGGAACGACGGAGTGGTTGTTCGCTTATCCGGATCGCTTGTCGGTGACGATCAGCGGTGCCGATCGGCTCCTCGACGTGCCGCGCGAAGACTTGGGGAAGCAGATCTGGGCGGAAGTCTCGACTTTGTGCGGACTTGCGCCTGAACTGCCAAGGTGGCAGATCGTCAAGGAGAAGCGGGCGACCTTCGCGGCGACGCCCGCCGAGGCCGCGCGTCGTTCCGGCGCCGAGACGGCTCACCGCAATTGCGTCGTGGCAGGCGATTGGACCGCGACCGGTCTGCCATCGACGATCGAAGGCGCGATTCGGTCTGGAACGACCGCCGCGCACGCACTCGCACGCTCCACGGGCGGGTGCGCACAGGCACGCGTGCGCGGCGCGGCCTGAGGTATGGCGGCGGCTGAGACGGCCGGTGAGGCGAGGACGATGCGAGAGGCATACAAGAAGGTCGAGGCGCTTCAGCGCCCCAAGACGCAGGAGATCTCCATCGAGGATGTGGAGCGCGGAATCACGCGCGCGACGCAGGCCCTCACGGCCCTCTCCCATGCCGACGGGCATCTGTGCTTCGAACTCGAGGCCGACGCGACGATCCCGTCCGAATACATCATGTTCCACCAGTTCCGCGCCACCGAGATCGCGCCGGAGCTGGAGGCGAAGATCGGCAATTACCTGCGCCGCACCCAAGGTAAGCACGGTGGCTGGGCCCTGGTCCATGACGGGCCATTCGACATGAGCGCCAGCGTCAAGGCCTACTTCGCCCTGAAGTTCATCGGCGACTCCATCGAGGCGCCGCACATGCGCCGGGCCCGCGAGGCGATCCTGTCGCGCGGTGGAGCCGCCAACTCCAATGTCTTCACCCGCTTTCTCCTAGCACTGTTCGGCGAGGTGCCGTGGCGCGCCGTCCCGGTGATGCCCGTGGAGATCATGCATCTGCCGAAGTGGTTTCCGTTCCACCTCGACAAGGTCTCCTATTGGGCGCGCTGCGTGATCGTGCCCCTGCTGGTGCTTCAGGCGAAGAAGCCGCTGGCCAAGAACCCACGCGGCCTCGGCGTGCCGGAACTGTTCGTGACGCCGCCCGAGCATGTCCGGAACTGGCCCGGCAGCCCGCATGCGACTTGGCCTTGGACGCCGATCTTCGGCGCCATCGACCGCGTGCTGCAGGCGACGCAGGACCATTTTCCGAAGAAACGTCGCCAGCGTGCCATTGACAAGGCCGAGGCCTGGGTCAGCGAGCGCCTCAATGGTGAAGACGGCCTCGGCGCCATCTTCCCCGCCATGGTCAACACCGTGCTCATGTACGACGTGCTCGGCTATCCCGCCGATCACCCGCAGGTGATGATCGCCTGCGAGGCCATCGAGAAGCTCGTGGTGGTCAAGGAGCACGAGGCCTACGTGCAGCCCTGCCTGTCCCCCGTCTGGGATACGGCGCTGGCCGGCCACGCCCTGCTCGAGGCCGGCGGGCCCGAAGCCGAGCGGCAGGCCCGGCGCGGCCTCGATTGGCTGAAACCCCTCCAGGTCCTCGACATCAAGGGCGATTGGGCGGCCGGTCGTCCGGACGTACGGCCCGGCGGCTGGGCGTTCCAGTACGCCAATCCGCATTTCCCCGACCTCGACGACACCGCCGTCGTCGTGATGGCCATGGACCGCGCCACCCGTCAGCACGGGCTGGTGGCCGATGTGCCCGACTACGCGAACGCCATCGCCCGCGCCCGCGAGTGGGTCGAGGGCCTTCAGTCGAGCGACGGCGGCTGGGCGGCCTTCGATGCCGACAACAACCATCATTACCTCAACCACATCCCGTTCTCCGATCACGGCGCGCTGCTCGACCCGCCCACCGCCGACGTCACGGCCCGGGTGGTGTCCATGCTGGCCCAGCTCGGCGAGACCCGCGACAGTTCCAAGCCCCTCGACCGCGGCGTCGCCTACCTCCTCGCCGATCAGGAGGAGGACGGCTCGTGGTACGGCCGCTGGGGCATGAACTTCATCTACGGCACCTGGTCAGTGCTGTGCGCCCTCAACGCGGCGGGCGTCGATCCGGCGTCGCCGGAGATCCGCAAGGCCGTGGCCTGGCTCATCCGGATCCAGAATCCGGATGGCGGCTGGGGCGAGGACGCCTCGTCGTACAAGATCGACCCGGCCTTCGAGCCCGGCTATTCCACCGCGTCGCAGACGGCCTGGGCGCTGCTCGCCCTGATGGCGGCCGGCGAGGCCGACGATCCGGCGGTGGTGCGCGGCATCAACTACCTCACCCGCACGCAGGGGGCGGACGGGTTCTGGTCGGAGGAGCGCTACACCGCCACCGGCTTCCCGCGGGTGTTCTACCTGCGCTACCATGGCTACCCGAAGTTCTTCCCCCTCTGGGCCATGGCGCGGTTCCGCAATCTCAAGCAGTCCAACACCCGGACCGTCGCGTTCGGGATGTAGGGGCGGGTACTTCCTTCTCCCCTCTGCGGGAGAAGGTGGCCCGCGAAGCGGGGCGGATGAGGGGATCGCCTCGTTCGGAGGCGTGGCTCCCCTCTCCAGCCTGCTCCGCAGGCACCCTCCCCCGCAGAGGGGGGAGGGAATTTCCCAGAGCGGGGGATATCTCATGCTTCCTATCCTCGCCGTCACTGGCCTCGCCAAGGAAGCGCGTCTCGCGTCCGGTCCGGGCGTCGTCGCCATCGGCGCGGGCGGGAACCCGCAGCGACTGCGAGCACTCCTCGCTGCTCGCAAGCCACCGGATTGCCGCGCGGTGGTCAGCATCGGCATTGCCGGCGGCCTCGCGCCCGACCTTGCGCCGGGGGATGTGGTGATCGCCTCCGAGATCATCGCGGGCCAGCATCGCTACCCAGCCGATGTCCCCATCGCCGATGCGCTGATGGACCGCCTTGCCGACCTAGGCGGCTCGGTCCGTCGCTCCCCCATCGCGGGCGTCGAGACCGCCATCCTCGCCGTTGCGGACAAGACAGCCCTTCACATCCGCACGGGTGCCATCGCGGTCGATATGGAGTCCCACGTCGCCGCTGACTTCGCCGCCTCCCACGGCCTACCGTTCGCGGCGATCCGCATCGTCTGCGATCCAGCCGACCGAGCGATTCCCGCCTTCGCGGCACAGGCCCTGAAACCCGATGGCGAGCCCGATATCGCCGCCGTGCTCCGCGCACTCCTGCGTGATCCGCGCCGGATCGGGCCCCTCATACACCTTGCCCGCGATTCCGGACGGGCCTTCGCGACTCTGACGCGCTGCAGACCTCTGCTCGGCCCCGGGCTCGGCGTTCCGTGATGGGGCCGCCAAAGGCAAACGAAAAGCCCCGCGACACGTCCGTGTCGCGGGGCTTTTCGTTTGTAGCCGTTCGGCGTCGGACGGGGCCGACGCCGGAAAGACTCAGGCGGCCGTGCGGTTGCGGGCTTCGCGCTTGGTGTCGACGCCGGACGCTTTGATCTCGGACAGCTTCTGGGCGACGTTGCGCGAGAACACGAACTCGGCCGGACGCTGCTTGTCGAGGTTGATCTCCGGGGCCATCTCGCCCTCGGTCTTGATGCCACGGATGGCATGGACGAGGGGCTTCCAGGGCTTACGCACCGAATCGACCACCGAAGAGGCCTCGTAGCCCGAGTGGACCATGCAGTCGGCGCACTTCTCGTAGTTGCCGGTGCCGTAGGAATCCCAATCGGTCTCTTCCATCAGCTCCTTGAAGGTGGCGGCGTAGCCTTCACCCAGGAGGTAGCAGGGCTTCTGCCAGCCGAACACCGTCCGGGTCGGGTTGCCCCACGGGGTGCAATGGTAGGTCTGGTTGCCGGCCAGGAAGTCGAGGAACAGGCCCGACTGCTGGAAGGTCCACTTCTCGCGACCCTTCTCCTTGCCGTGCCGGAACACGCCGCGGAACAGATCCTTCGTCGCCTTGCGGTTCAGGAAGTGCTGCTGGTCCGGCGCACGCTCATAGGCGTAGCCCGGCGACACCGTGATGCCGTCGATGCCCATCTTCGTCACGCTGTCGAAGAAGTCGGCGATCTTGTCGGCGGACGAATTGTTGAAGAACGTGCAATTGATGGTGACCCGGAAGCCCATCTCCTTCGCCTTGGCGATGGCCGCCACGGCCTTGTCGTAGACGCCGCGCTGGCAGACCGACTGGTCGTGCATCTCCTTGTCGCCATCGAGATGGATCGACCACGTGAAGTACGGGCTGGGCTTGTACTCCTTGATCTTCTTCTCGAGGAGCAGAGCGTTCGTGCAGACGATCGCGAACTTCTTCTGGGCGATGATGCCCTCGACGATCTGCGGCAGGTCCTTGTGCAGGAGCGGCTCGCCGCCGGCGATCACGACCACGGGTGCACCGCACTCGCGCACGGACTCGAGGGCGTCTGCCACCGGCAGGCGCTTGTTGAGGATCTCGTCCGGATAATCGATCTTGCCGCATCCGGCGCAGGCGAGATTGCAGCGGAACAGCGGTTCCATCATCATCACGAGCGGGTAGCGCTTGCGACCGGTGAGGTGCTGTTTCAGGATGTAGCCGCCAATCTTCGCGACGTACCGGAGGGGAATACCCAAGACGTGGCTCCTTGTTGCTGGCCCCGATGTATCGGGCTGCTTAGCGTGAAAAAAATCGAAATTCCAGCGACCTAGATTGGAACCGATCCGAAAGGAGGCCCGACTATCCAGGGATGCGCGCGTTTCTGGAACCCTGGGATAATCCGGCCACAGCCTCGTGAAGATCCGGGCAGGGTCGAAGATGGTGCGACGCCCGGGCGAGCTATCGCGTGGCGCGACAGATACCCAGGATCGTGAGTTTTCTGGGGCGGGCGCCAAAGCCGGTGGCGCACTTTCCCGCGATGCACCCACCGAGCGGGGGGAGGACATCGGGATCGCGTTTTGCCAAGAGGGGTGCGGTGCGAAACGGCACAGGGACGTGTTAGCCCCAGGCAAAAAGCGCCCCTCGTTGCATTCCGGACGCGGGACCCTTACTGAGCCCCATGGAACGATGGATCTTCGTGCCTTGGCTTCCCGCGTCGAGCCGAGTCGCCGCCCTTTAGCCGGATGGAGCCTCGCATTCGTGGATCGTGGGGACAGGTGAGACCGGAGGGCCGGCCACGGAGCGATCCGCATGGCCCAGTCCAACGCCCGTTGGTCCCGGACCCGGCCGCGCTCGGCTGGATCACATCGCACAAGCAGGCAGGATACCCGTGATTGAACGGCTCGTCGCGTTTTCCGTCCAGCGCCGCTGGCTGGTCATAGCCCTGGTCGCCCTCGCCACCGTCGTGAGCGCCGGCATGGCCGCACATCTGTTCCGCATCAACACCGATGTGGAGCGGCTCATCGACAAGGACGTGCCCTGGCGTCAGGACGAGATCGCTTACGAGAAGGCGTTTCCGCAGCGGACCGGGACCCTGGTTGCGGTCATCGACGGCAAGACGCCCGAGGAAGCCGAGGAGGCCGCCGCCAACCTCGCCAAGGCCCTTGCCGAACGCAAGGACGCCATCGAGACCGTCTACCGCCCGGATGGCGGCCCGTTCTACGACAAGAACGGTTTCCTGCTCATGTCGCAGGCTGAGCTGACGAAGACCACGGAACAGCTCGTGCAGCAGCAGGGCCTCCTCGGGCCCCTCGCCGCCGATCCATCGCTGCGCGGCGTCATGCGGGTGCTCACCCTCGGCGCGAAGGGCGTGAAGAGCGGTGATGCGAAGATCGAGGATCTCGATCGGCCCATGGGGCAGATCGACGAGACCCTGCGCAAGGCGCTGGCCGGCGAGCCGGCGCGCCTCTCGTGGCAGACCCTCCTCGCCAACGGCAAGCTGCAGAGCACGGATCTGCGCAAGTTCGTGATGATCCAGCCCGTGCTCGACTACAACGCTCTCCAGCCCGGCGCCACGGCGACGGCGGTGGTGCGTAAGATCGCGGCCGACCTCAAGATCAACAACGGCGACTACCATGTCGGCGACGGGGCCCGCATGCGCCTGACCGGCCCCGTGGCCGTGGCCGACGACGAGTTCGCGACGCTGGCCGAGGACGCGTTCCTGAACTACAGCGTCACGACCGGGGCCATCGTGCTGTTCGTATGGCTCGCCCTGCGCTCCGCCTCCCTCGTCGGCGCCGTCCTCATCACCACCTTCGCCGGCCTCGTCGTCACGGCGGCCCTCGGCCTTCTGATGGTGGGCGAGCTGAACCCCATCTCGGTGGCCTTCGCGGCCCTGTTCGTGGGGCTGGGGATCGATTTCGGCATTCAGTTCGCCGTGCGTTATCGAGCGGATCGGTTCGAGCAGCCGGATCTGCCGTCCGCCCTGCGGGCGGCGGCGCGCGGCGTCGGCTGGTCCCTGACCCTCGCCGCCATCTCGTTGATCGCCGGCTTCTTCGCGTTCCTGCCGACCGCCTTCCGGGGCGTGTCGGAACTCGGCCTCATCGCCGGCGTCGGCATGATCGTCGCCTACCTGTTCTCGCTCACGCTGCTGCCGGCGCTCATCGCCGTGTTCAAGCCGAAGACCGAGGCGAAGGCCGTCGAGACCACCTGGATGGCGGGGGTCGACCACTGGATCATCGAGCATCGCAAGGCCGTGCTCATCGGCGTCGCCCTCGTGACCCTCGCGGGCATCCCGCTCCTCTTCAAGCTGCCGTTCGATTCGAACCCGATGCACCTGCGCAGCCCCAAGGTGGAGTCGATTTCCACCTACCTCGATCTGATCAAGGACCCTGAGACGAGCCCGAATCTTATCGAAGTTCTGGCTCCCTCCACGGAGGCCGCGCCGGCCATCGCCGAGAAGCTGCGCAAGCTGCCTTCCGTCGCGAGGGTCATCGACATCGACACCTTCGTGCCGCCTGATCAGGATCAGAAGCTCGCGATCATCGCCGACACGGCCCAGCTCCTCGGCCCGATCCTCAATCCGAGCCGCAAGCCCCCGCCGCCCACGGACGCCGACAACGTGAAGGCGGTCAAGGACGCGGCGGCCGCCCTGCGGACCCTCGGCGGCGATCCGGCGGGCAAGTCGGCGGTCGCCTTGGCGGCCACCCTCGATACCCTCGCGGCGGCGCCCGTCGCCACGCGCGAGGCCGCCAGCGTCGCCCTCACCACGGACCTCAAGACCCTGCTGACGCGCCTGCGGAGCCTGTTGAACCCGCAGAAGATCACCCTGGACAACCTGCCGCCGAAGCTGAAGGCGGAATGGGTCGCCGCGGACGGTCGCTCGCGCATCGAGGTGCATCCGAGCGGTGACGCCAACGACAACGTGGTTCTGCGCCGGTTCGCCAAGGAAGTGCAGACCGTGGCGCCGCACGCCACGGGGGCGCCCGTCGCCACCACCTCGTCGAGCTACACCATCCTCGGCGCCTTCGTGCAGGCGGCGCTCACGGCCCTGGTGCTCATCTTCATCATCCTGTCGGTGGCCCTGCGCAAACCCTGGGACGTGGCGATGACCCTCGGTCCCCTGGTGCTCGCCACCCTGTGGACCCTGATGGCGCTGCACATCGTCGGAATGCCGCTGAACTTCGCCAACATCATCGCCATGCCGCTCATGCTCGCCGTGGGCGTGGCGTTCCACATCTACTACGTCATCGCCTGGCGCGCGGGCGTGGTCGATATGTTGGCCTCCAGCCTGACCCGGGCGATCTTCTTCTCGGCGCTGACGACGGGGACGGCGTTCGGCTCCCTCGTGCTGTCGAGCCATCCCGGCACGGCCAGCATGGGCAAGCTCCTCGCCCTGTCGTTGTTCTTCACCCTGGTGGCGGCCTTCTTCGTGGTGCCGGCCTTCCTCGGGCCGCCGCCGAAGCAGCCCGATCCGAAGCGTCCCGAGGGCGACACGGCCGTGCCACCCGATCTCAAGGCCCGGCGTCCGGCCGAAGCCGTGGCGGCGAAGTAGGGCGCAGCCGCCTCTGCGAAACAAGAACGGGCGCGGAGAGGATCCGCGCCCGTTCTGCGTTCGAGTATGGCATCCCCGCCCGTGCCCATCTGACGGGATCGCGCGATGGTTCCGGGCTGGTGTTTCGACCCTGTGTCTCTCGACTTCCGTCCAAGGCGGAACGGTCAGGCGAGGAAGTCCGAGAACCCACCGCGAACCGCTCCGGAAGCCCTGGCGGCTGAAAGCGTGGCGGGCGCGATCAACGCATCTCGCTCGGCCGCGTAGGCGTAGCCCGGAGCCTCTCCCGGAAACCCGCCACCGGTGGCGGGATGGGTGTAGAGTTCTGTCAAACCGTCCGGCAGGTGAGCGAGGAGCCCGGCCACACGTTCCGGAGTCATGGCGCCGGACCAAGCGAGTCCGAGGGTCCGATCGGGGATCAGCAGCCCAGCCTGACGCGCGCGTACGGCCAACAGGGCGGCCCAGGGGGCGATGTCCAGGGCCGGCTTCGGCGCAGCCTCCGCCTCGGCGGCCCGCAGGACGGCGCGGGGCTCGCGCGGAACGCGGATCGCCCGCATGCCGTAGCGGCGTCCGATGGCCAGCACCGCGCCGGCGATGAGCGGGTGCACGTGGAAGTGCTTGTGGGCGTTGACGTGGTCGAGGGGAAGGCCGGTGGCGCGATAGGCCTCGAACTGTGCGGTGATCTCGGCGGCGAGCTGGCGCCGGGCCGACGGCTTCAGGGCGAGGTCGAGGCCGAGCCGGCCCATGTCGCTGCGGATCAGGCCGTCCGACCCGGTGAGAGCGGGCAGATCCGCCGCCGGCAGGGTCGGCCACGCCTCGACCATAACGAGATGGAGCCCGACACGGAGCGACGGCAGACGGCGGGCGCGGGCGACGGCATCGGCAGCGGCGGGCGCGGAGACCATCAGGCTGGCGGCCGTGAGGATGCCCTCGCGGTGGGCCTGCTCGACGGCTTCGTTGACTGCGAGGCTGAGACCGAAGTCGTCGGCCGTCACGACGAGACGCTTCACGCAGAACTCCCAAGGAATGGGTGTCGAGAGGGCAAGCCCTCTCGCGGGGCCAGGGCAGAGCCTTGGAGGATGGAAGATCGGGGCTCCGCCCTCGACCCGCCGGGGCCTCAGGCCCCGGAGCCTGGAACGCAAACGGCCGGGCTGTGAAGCCCGGCCGCGATCGTCGAGGGACTGAAGCTGCTTACGCGGCCTTGGCGGTGCCCTGACGCTCCTTGAGGAAGCGGTAGAACTCCACGCCCTCGCGCAGGCGGCGCTTCATCATGTCGGGCGAGCGAACCATCTCGGACACGATGGAGGCGATCTTCGGGGCGCGGAAGTAGAACTTCCGGTAGAACTCCTCGACGGCCGCGAAGATCTCCGAATGCGACAGGTGCGGGTAGTGCAGCGGCGCGATCTGCACGCCGTTCTCGTCGACGAGCTCGGCGTTCGCGACGTCGAGCCAGCCGTTCTCCACGGCCTGCTTGTAGAGGAACGTGCCGGGGTAAGGCGCGGCCAGGGACGCCTGGATCGTGTGCGGGTTGATGCGCTTGGCGAAGGCGATCGTCTCCTGGATCGTCTCCTTGGTCTCGCCCGGCAGGCCCACGATGAAGGTGCCGTGGATGGCGATGCCGAGGTCGTGGCAATCCTTGGTGAACCGCTCGGCCACCTCGACGCGCATGCCCTTCTTGATGTTGTTCAGGATCTGCTGGTTGCCGGACTCGTAGCCGACGAGGAGCAGGCGCAGGCCATTCTCTTTCAAGACCTTCAAGGTCTCGCGGGGCACATTGGCCTTGGCGTTGCAAGACCAAGTGACGCCGAGCTTGCCGAGTTCGCGGGCGATCTCTTCGGCGCGGGGCAGGTTGTCCGTGAAAGTGTCGTCGTCGAAGAAGAACTCCTTCGTCTGCGGGAACTCCTTCAGACAGTACTTGATCTCTTCGATCACGTGCGCGACCGAGCGGGTGCGGTAGGTGTGTCCGCCCACGGTCTGAGGCCAGAGGCAGAAGGTGCAGCGGCTCTTGCAGCCCCGGCCGGAATAGAACGAGATGTACGGGTGCTTGAGGTACCCGATGAAGTACTTCTCCATCTGCAGATCGCGCTTGTAGACGCTGGTCACGAACGGAAGCTGGTCCATGTCCGTCATGATCTCGCGATCCTGGTTGTGGATCACGACACCGTTGGCGTCCCGGTAGGACAGGCCCTTGATCTCCGACATCGGCGTGCCGTCGGCGACTTCCTTCACGGTGAAGTCGAATTCGTTACGGGCACAGAAGTCGATGCACGGGGCCT
>Ga0182232_1000265_pt1 | contig 14126 bp, 11 predicted proteins | sample G6R1MG_30_FD_155484 | JGI IMG/M metagenome (GOLD analysis project Ga0182232, IMG submission 155484) | Phyllosphere microbial comminities from miscanthus, Michigan, USA - G6R3_NF_07NOV2016_LD2 MG | ecosystem: Host-associated > Plants > Phyllosphere > Phylloplane/Leaf | place: USA: Michigan... | reverse complement strand
AGGCCCAGTCAGGCATTCCCATTTTCTCGCTGCTGCAAGGCCGGGTGGCGGGCCTCACCATCAGTGGCAACCCACCCAACCAGAGCATCCAAATACGCAATTCGGGCACGCCCCTGATTATTCTGGACGGCCAGCGCGTCGATGCCGATGTCATCAATACCATCAATTCGGTAGATGTGGAGGCGGTAGAAGTGTACAAGGGCAACGAGGCCGCCATTTTCGGGGGCAGTGGCGGGGCCATCGCCATCTTCACCAAGCGCGGCAACAAGAACTACAAAGGCCCCTTGCCCGGCGGCCCTCGCGAAAACACCAGCCTAGCCATCGTGAAGCTGCCTGGCTACTACCAGGCCCGCGAGTTTTACCGCCCCCGCTACGGCGCGCCCGTGCTCAACGCCCCTGAGGCCGACCCGCGCCGCCTCACCATCTACTGGAACCCCAGCCTGCAAACCGACTCGAAGGGCGTGGCCGAGTTTACGTTCTACACCGCCGACGGCAGCGGCAACTTCCAGGCCACCGCCGAGGGCCTCACCCTCACCGGCGAGCCGGGCCGCGGCACGGGCACTATCTACGTGGCTCCCAAGCGCTAGCGCAACGGCCAGTAAGCCAAAAAGCCCTCTTCACAAGCTCGTGAGGAGGGCTTTTTGGCTCTTTGTTTATAGCTGAAATCAAGCCTAGCTGGCCGCGCGAAATACTTCGTCTTCCAGCTTCTTGATGCGTGGCTCTTGGTTTTCCAAGGCGCTAAACTGCTGCTCCAGCGCCTCGGTCTTGCTGTTGCCGGCGCGCATGAGGGTTATCATTTGCAACTGCACTTGAAGTGCCTCATCAGTGCGGCGGCCTTGCTCTTTAGTTTCGAGTGCCAAGGCCTCCAATCGTTGTTCGGCCTGCGTGTGGCGGGCCTCCGATATTTTGAAAATGCCGATTATATCGCCAATCTGTTCGCTGATGTCGTCTAACCGCTGTTCTATGCGGTCAATTGCTTCGCCTTGGTGGTCAATCGCTTCGCCTTGGCGGTCAATCGCTTCGCCTTGGCGATGAAGCTCCGTAATTATCTGGGCGATTTTTTCGCCCTGCTGGTCTACTTTGCGAGCCAAGTCTACTAGTAGGCTTTCGAGTTGGTCGAATCGTTGGTTGCTGTCCATGAGTGAGTTTGTATGTTTATACCAGCTAAGGTAAGTCGCATATTCCTACGCCGCTACCGCCGCCTCCGCGCCCAGCTCCACCAGCAGTCGCTGCGCCATTTCCACGCCCTGGATACCGTCGATGCTCACTTGCAGCTTGTCTTTTTGCTCCTTCATGCGGGCCGTGCGCGGGTGCGTTTGCACGAAGTTGAGGATGCGCCCGAACTGCTCGCCCTGAAAATACGCCTCGGTGCCGGCCCCGGCGGGCAGGTAGGCGCGTAGCGTGTCGCGCTTCAAAGTCACTTTCTCGAAGCCCAGGCGGCTGGCCAGCCAGCGCAGCTTCACTACATCTACCAGCACCTGCACCTGCTCGGGTAGCGGCCCAAAACGGTCGATGATACTGTCTACCAATTTCTTTAGCTCCTCGGGCCGCTGCGCCCGGTCGAGCTTGGCATATAGTTGCAGGCGTTCCGACACGTTGCCCACGTAGGTGTTCGGGATGAGCACCGGCAGGTCGGTTTCAATCTGCGTTTCCTTGGGTCCGCTATTGAGCGCGCCAGCCGCCATTTGCAGGCGCTGCTGGCTGGTGCCGGCCGTGCCCTCGCCCAAAAACAGGTCGCGGAACTCGGTTTCTTTCAGCTCCTGCACGGCCTCATCAAGTACTTGGTGGTAAGCTTCGTAGCCCAGGTCGTTGATGAAGCCCGACTGCTCGCCGCCCAGCAGGTTGCCCGCGCCCCGGATGTCGAGGTCGCGCATGGCCACGTTGAAGCCCGCGCCCAGGTCCGAAAACTCCTCCAGCGTGTTGAGGCGCTTGCGGGCGTCGGCGGGTAGGTTGGCCACGGGCGGCGTGAGCAGGTAGCAGTACGCCTTACGGTTCGAGCGGCCCACGCGGCCGCGCATCTGGTGCAGGTCGCTGAGGCCCGTGAGGTGCGCCCGGTTGATAATGATGGTGTTAGCGTTCGGAATATCGAGCCCGCTCTCGATGATGTTGGTCGAAACCAGCACGTCGTATTCACCCTCCACAAACTTCATCATGCGCTTTTCCAGCTCGTCGCCCTCCATCTGGCCGTGCGCTACGGTCACGCGGGCGTTGGGCACGAGCCGCACGATGGTAGCCGCCATCTCCACGATGTCGGAGATGCGATTGTGCACAAAAAACGCCTGCCCGCCGCGCTTCAATTCCCGCGCAATCGCGTCGCGCACAATGGTTTCATCGAACACTTGCAGCTCCGTCTGCACCGGCTGGCGGTTGGGCGGCGGCGTAGCAATCACGCTCAGGTCGCGCGCGCCCATCAAGGAGAAGTGCAGCGTGCGCGGTATCGGCGTGGCCGAGAGCGTGAGCGTGTCCACGTTCACCTTTATCTCCTTGAGCTTGTCCTTGGTCTTGACGCCGAATTTCTGCTCTTCATCAATAATCAGCAAGCCCAAATCCTTAAATTGCAGCTTCTTATTGGTGAGCGCGTGCGTGCCGATGAGAATGTCGGTTTTGCCGGCCGCCACGCGCTCCATCGTCTCCTTCACCTGCTTGGGCGTCTTGAAACGGTTGATGTACTCCACCGTCACGGGCAGGTTGGCGAGCCGGTCGCGGAAGGTCTTGTAGTGCTGCATTGCCAGGATGGTAGTGGGCACCAGCACAGCTACTTGCTTGCCATTGGCCGCCGCCTTAAAGGCCGCCCGAATGGCAATTTCCGTCTTGCCGAAGCCCACGTCGCCGCACACCAGCCGGTCCATCGGGTGCGGCTGCTGCATGTCGTGCTTCACGTCCTCGGTGGCTTTGGCCTGGTCGGGCGTGTCTTCCCAGATAAAGCTCGATTCGAGCTCGGCTTGCAAGAAATCGTCCTTCGGAAAGGCGAAGCCCGGCGCGGTTTTGCGCTTGGCGTACAGCCGGATAAGGTCGGCCGCGATGTCCTTGACCTTCTTCTTGACCGACTTTTTCTTGTTTTCCCACTCCGGCGAGCCCAGCTTGCTCATCGTCGGCGGCGAGCCCTCCGCGCCGCTGTACTTCGCAATCTTGTGCAGCGCGTGAATGCTCACCGTCAGCACGTCGTCGTCGCGGTACACGAGCCGGATGGCCTCCTGAATGTGCCCGCCAATCTCAATCTGCGTGAGGCCCGCGAAGCGGGCAATGCCGTAGTCCTGGTGCGTCACGTAGTCGCCGGGCTGCAAGGTCTTGAGCTCGCGCAACGTCAGCGCCTTTTTCTTCGAGAACTTACGCGTTTCCTGTGCCCGATAATATCGCTCAAAAAGCTGGTGGTCAGTGTACACGGCCAGCCCTAGTTGCTCGTCCACGTAGCCTTCGCGCAGGGCAATCAGCAGGTGCTGAAACTGTACGTTCGGGTCCAATTCGTCAAAAATCGTGCGCAACCGGTCGGCTTGCCGCACCGAGTCAGCCGCGATAATGGTGGTGTAATCGCGGACTTTATTCTCCCGAATGTTCTTCAGCAGCCGCTCAAAATCCTTGTTGAAGCTCGGCTGCGGCTTGGCCGTAAACTGAAATTCCTGCGCGTTCTTGAAGTAAAACCGCTTGCCGAACTCTACGATACCAAACTCATCCAGGCACTTTTTCAGGCTCTTGCCGTTCTCGAACAAGTCGGCCGGCTTCGATACGATTTGCATGCCGCCCGCTTCTTCCAGCACGCGCTGAAAATTGCTCTCGGCCTTGTCAAACAGCGTCGTCACCACGTCCAGCGTTTGCCGCACATCCTTGGCCCACAGGCAGCTGGTGCGCGGCAAAAACTCCAGAAACGATTCGCGGCGCTCCTGCAAGAGCTTGGTTTGCACGTTTGGAATAATACTCACGCTCGAGCGCGGCTCTACCGAAAGCTGCGTCTCAGGATTGAACGTGCGGATGCTTTCAATCTCATCGCCAAACAGCTCCAGCCGGTACGGCAGCTCATTGGCGTAGCTAAACACATCTACGATGCCACCGCGCACCGCGTACTGCCCCGCCTCGTATACAAAATCTGACTTCTCGAAGTCGTACTGTCCCAGCAGCTCGCCCAGGAAATTCACGTCGAGCTTGTCGCCCACCTTGGCCGAAAACGTATTCTGCACCAGGCTTTGGCGATTAATCACCTTCTCGCTCAGCGCCTCCGGGTATGTTACGATGAGCGGCGCAGCACCCAGCGCAATCGCACTGGCCTGCCGGCTGGCGTTGAGCTGATTAAGTACCTCGGCGCGCATCAGCACGTTGGCGTTTTCCGTCTCGTCAAACTCATACGGCCGCTTGTAGGAGCTGGGAAAAAGTAGCGCTTCCGGCCCGTCGGGCAGCAGGTGGCGCAGGTCGGCCATGAAGAGCGCGGCCTCGTCCTTATCGTGCAAAATGAATACGTTGGGGTGCGCGTGGTGCGCGGCGGCCGCGGCCACCACCGCATCCTGCGAGCCCACGAGGCCGCGCAGCTGCACGCGCAGCTCGCCGCCGCGCGCCGCGTCGTCGGCCGGGGTGGCGCGGTCGGCGGGCTTGGCCGTGGCGTGCAGGCGGGCGGCCAGGGTTTGCACCTCGGCATCGAGGCGGTATAAGCGAAGAAAATCAGCTACTTGCACGGGGCTAGGGTTCTTGGGCGGCGTAAAAGCGCCCAGCCCGGCCGGGAGATATTCCGGTCGGGCCAGGCGCTGCTTCCATACAGTATCGGCGGCGCGAAGGTTTCCGGCGGGGTAGTTTTAGCTAGCCAGATTAGCAATTTTTGCCGGCTCACTACCTTTTTCAGACCTTATACCGTAACTTAGCCAACCAAAAATTATAGCTGTATGAATCCGCGTGACTTGCCCGAGGTAGTGGCTGAATTGATAATTGAGATGCACGAGGTGCGCTCAGAGTTACGAGGTATGAATGGCCGAGTTGACCGTCTGGAACGGCGCATGGAAGGCGTTGAAACCGAAATCAGACTGATGCGCGAAGAAAACCGCCAGAATACAGACCGGCTCATTGATGCTTTTGGCAAGAGCATGGCCCCACTCATCGACCGCGTACTTACGCACGAGCAGCGTATTATCCGCCTCGAAAATCCACAGGCTTAGCTAGTTGCGCGGTTCTGCTCACCTGGCCATCGGCCTCATCACGGGCGTGGCCATTGCGGGCCTCGTGCCCGGTATTCCGTTTTCGCTGCCCGGCATCGCGCTGGCCGGCTTTTCGGCCCTCGCCCCCGACCTCGACCACCCCGAAAGCCGCCTTAGCAAGCGCCTGGGCTTCGCGCACGGCTACGTGCGCTGGGCGTTTGGCGCGGTGGCGCTGGGCCTGGCCGGCTATGCCTACCTGCTGCTAAAGCCCGGCCCCGACCAACGCTTTTCCTACACCGCCGCGCTGGCTTTCGCGCTCATTGGCGTGGCGCTACAAGGTGGCTCGGCCCGCAAACTGGCATTGCTATTTACCGGCCTGGGTACGGTATTAATTGGACTTTACGCACAATTTTTATGGCTCAGCCTGCTCGGCACGTTTGTCGCGCTGGCGCCGTTTACTTCGCACCGGTCCTGGACGCACACCATTTGGGCTACGGCGCTCTGGACGTATATCGGGTATTTAGCCAATCGCAGCCTGGGCTGGCACGGCGTAGCGCACTATGCCGGCGCGGGCTATGCCTCTCATTTGCTGGCTGATACCCTCACCAAGTCGGGTGTGCGCTGGCTGCTGCCGCTCACTGATTATAGTATTAAAGTACCATTGCTGAGCACGGGCTCCAAAACCGGCAATATGATGGAGCTAGCCATTTGCCTGGGCTACGGGCTGTTGGTGCTGGGCCTAGTTATTGGACACTTAGGGTTTTAGCCCCGCAAGGGGTTGCGGTTGTGCGGCCAACCTATTAGTTTCGCGTTGGCAATGGGTGGCCAACTGGGGTAAAAGTATCCTAACGTGAAGTTTATAGTATAGTCATGCTTTGGGCGATGCCCTAGGCATTATATTTTGATTTATAGTTAGTTACTTGCCTTGGCTGGGAGCCGCCACTACCTCTATCCTGCATTACCATACCCAATTTCTACCCCACTCTTAATACCCCATTCTATTATGAACCAGATGAACAGCCCCCTCATCCGGGTCGGCGTATTCTACGACGGCAATTATTTTCTTAAGATTAGCGATTATTATTACTTTCAGCACGAGCGCAAGGCCCGCATTAGCCTCGAAGGACTGCACGAGTTTATTCGCCATCAAGTAGCTGAGGAAGAAGATGTTGATGTGCGCTTGGCGCAAATAACGACTTCCCACTTTTTCCGGGGTCGCCTTTCGGCCACCGAGGCCCGCGACAAAGACCGCCTGTTTCACGACCGCCTGCTCGACGACATTCTGATGAACCTAGGCGTGTGCACGCACTACATGCCCCTCAAAACCCGCGACGGCCGCCTGCAGGAAAAAGGTATCGACGTGTGGCTCAGCCTCGAAGCTCTCGAAATGGCGCTGCACAAAACGCTCGACGTGGTAGTGCTCATCGCTGGCGACTCCGACTACGTGCCGCTCATCCGCAAGCTCAACACCGTGGGCACCCGCGTGATGCTGCTCAACTGGGATTTTAAGTACGAAGACTTCAAGGGCGAAACCCGCGTGACGCGCGCCTCGCAGCACCTGCTGGAGCAAGCTACCTACCCGGTGGCCATGCACGCCGTTATCGACCGCGGCCTGCAGGAGCAGGATGAAGTAGTGGAAAATATGTTTGTTACGCAGAGCGAGCCGGCCGCTTTCGCGCCCACGGCCAGCGGCCTCAGCTACGGCAACGCGCCACTAGCGGCGGCGGCTACCGCGCCGGCCGCTGTTAGTGGCACTGCCGCCGCCCCCAAAGTAATCCGCACCAGCGGCCCCACGGCGGCCGGCCCGGTAGGTACGGTGGGCATCAGCACCATCAAAAACCTCAAGAACGGTTTTGGCTTCGTGGTGATGCCGCCCAACAACCTGTTCTTCTCCTACGCCGACCTGTCGGAAGGTGACTTCAACGACTTGCGCGAAGGCGACTGGGTGGAGTTCACCGTAGGCCGCAACCACCGCGACGAGGACTGCGCCCGCAACGTGCGCAAAGTAGCCGCCCCCAACCTGGAAGGCGACGACGATTACGAGCCCACCACCGCGACGCACCAGGCGCTCAGCGCCACGCTGTAGCCTATTGGTAAGAAGTACTTTCAGAAATAAAAAAGCCCGCTGCCACCCCGTAGCGGGCTTTTTTGGCTTGCTGGTAATAACGACTTTAACCCACAATATCGCCCAGCCGCTTGCCGGCCGGGTAGCGGTTGAAAGTGCCGACGCCCTGCGCCACGGCGGTGGCTTTGGCATTGCTGGCATCGCCGGCGGCCTGGCGGTAGATGACGCCGCTGCTCACGACCAGCGATTTGCCCGCGTGGTCGACCTGCGCCACGGCGCGCAGCTCGTCGCCGAGGCGCACGGGATGCAGGTAGTTGATTTTGAACTCGACCGTGGACACCAGCTCGCCGGCCGTGAAGGCCAGCGTGAGGGCCGCCGCGCCGAGCGCCGCATCCATGAGGCCGGCCACTACGCCGCCGTGCGCCACGCCCGGCGACGATAAATGTTCGGGCCGAATGACCATGCGGTACTCGGCTTTGCCGGGCTCGGGTACGCTCAGGGTCATGCCGTTGGTATGGCCATAGGCATTGATGCGGTTGTAGCCGGCCACGAGGGCAGCCCAGTCGGGGAAGGGAGGAGTGGACACTATGCCAGGAAAAGACGTAAAAGCCCGCCACCGCGGGCGCACGAAGATGCGCCCGCGGTGGCCAAACCCACTTACCTTTACCTAAAATTCAGGTTGCCGTCCGTCGGTGGCGCCTGTTGCTTACCCGTTTACCCACTATGCCTTCCTTCGACATCGTCAGCAAAGTAGACCCCCAAACCCTGGAAAACGCCATTAATACCGCCAAAAAGGAGCTAGCCACCCGCTACGACTTGCGCGATACCAAAGGCGGGATGGAACTCGATAAAAAAGCTAATACCGTGCTGCTTAGCTCCGAAAACTCGATGCGCATCAAGGCGTTGGAGGATATTTTGCTAACGCGTATCGTGAAGCAAGGTATCGATGGCACGGCGCTCGATTTTACGGCCGAGGAGCAAGCTAGCGGCAACCTGGTGAAGAAGACGATAAAAGTGCGCGCTGGCGTGGACAAAGAAGCGGGCCGCAAAATCATCAAAACTATCAAGGATAGCAAAATCAAGGTCGAAGCCCAAATGCAGGACGACCAGATTCGCGTCAGCGCCAAGAAGATAGACGACTTACAAGCCGTTATCGCGCTGCTGCGCCGCACCGACAATGGGCAGCCCCTGCAATTTGTGAATATGAAAAGCTGACCGCAGGTTCAAACGGATTAAACGGATTTCGCAGATACGCCTGCTGCGCAGGCTGACTGTTTGGGCTGTTTTTGATTGTTTGGACCATATAATTTGTTGTAAATCTTTTGGTTGTAATGCAAAAGTGGTAGCTGGTAATGCGCTGGTGGCTTTTGCTATTCAATTCATCTATCACTCACCACACGGGCACACCTCGGATAGCCAGCCTGCGCAGCAGGCGTATCTGCGAAATCCGTTTAATCCGTTTGAATCTGCGGTCTATGTACGACTTTTCTGCTTTCACGCACGCTGCCGCGTGGGTTAGTTTGCTTACCCTCACCATCATGGAAGTGGTGTTGGGGATTGATAACATCATTTTTATCTCGATTACCGTCAACCGGCTGCCTACGGAGCAGCAGGCGCGGGGCCGCACCATCGGCTTGCTGCTGGCGCTGGTGTTTCGCATCGGGTTGCTGCTGAGCATTTCCTGGATTGTGGGACTGCGCTCGGCCTTGTTTACGCTGCCGCTGCCTTGGCTCGACGAGCCGTTTCCGGTGAGCGGGCGCGACCTGATTTTGCTGGCCGGCGGCCTGTTTTTGATGTACAAAAGCACCACCGAAATTCACAACAAGCTGCAAGGCGAGGAAGAAGACGAGCTAGCCGCCGGCAAAGGCAAGGCCACGCTGGCGCAGATTATCGTGCAGATTATTCTCATCGACATTATCTTCAGCTTCGACTCCATCCTCACGGCCGTGGGCCTGGTCGACAACGTGCTGGTGATGATAGCTGCCGTTATCTGTGCTATGGGTATTATGCTGGCTTTCAGCGGGGTGGTAGCCGATTTTGTGAACAAAAACCCTACTATCAAGATGCTGGCTTTGTCGTTCCTTATCATGATTGGCTTTATGCTGGTGATGGAGGCCGCGCACAAGGAAATCGAGAAAGGCTACCTCTACTTTGCCATGGCCTTCTCGCTGACAGTAGAGGTAATGAACATGCGCCTGCGCAAGAAGTCGAAAAACGGCCCGCTAAAGCTGCGCGATTCGGAGTTCGACTAGCCGCCAAAGCCGGGATTTTGGCCCGCTCGCTGCCTGCCCAAAAGGCGCCGTACCAACCAGGGCGGCGCCTTTTGCTTTTAGGGCTAAGGGCTAGTTGGCGGCCAGCCGCCGCAACTCGGCGAGGCTGCTGAGCACGCGCTGCTGGGCCAGGTCGAGCAGGCGGCGATTTAGCTCGCTGCGGTGCGGGCGGTAGAAAACCAGCTCGGCCTGCGTGAAGTGGCCCACAACCAAGCCCGTGAGGGTGGCGCGCAAGCGGGCATTGCGGGCCAGCAGCTCGGTGAGGGCGGCGCTAAGCTCGGCGTCGGGGCGCGCCAGGGGCAGGCGGTAATCGTGGCTGAAATCGGCCACGGTGGCCAGCAGCACCGGGTGTTGTAGCTTGAGCAGCGGGCGCAGCACCTGGTGCTGAAAATCGGCCACGGTAGCGGGCGTGGGCAGGGCCGGCGGCTGGCCCACGATGGCGGGGCGCAGGGCCAGCAGCGCGGCGTCGGGGCGGGCAAAGAGAAGCGTATCGGACATATACCTAGCTGTACGGACACAAAAAAAGCCCGGCCGAAGCCGGGCTTTTTTAAGCGATATTCCAAGCAGCTGCTTAGTGCTGAATGGTCACTTTGGTGGTGTATATACCGTCGGTGGTGGTGACGCGTACCAGGTAGAGGCCCGCGGCCAACGCGCTGGTATTCAACTCTACGCCGCTCTGCTGCATTTTGGCGACGGGCACGCTGGTGGGCGCTACCACGGTTTTGCCGAGCAGGTCGAGCACCGCTACCTGAATGGGGGCGGCGCTGCCGAGCTGCGTGCGCACCGTGAGGCGGTCCTGGGCCGGGTTGGGGTAGGCTTCGAGCGCGTTGCTGGTGGCCAGGCCGTTGTTGGTGCTCAGCACGATGGGCGTAGCGGTGGGCGGCACGTCGAAGGCAGCCACCGAGCCCGTTACGACCGGCGCGCCCCCGGCCCCGGTGCGGGGGCCTTGCACGGCGCTGTAGCCCATGCCCCGGCGCGCAAATACCGCCCAGATGAGGCTGGCGTTGGCGCCCCGGTTGTTGAGGCTGTCGGCCGTCAAGATGGCGTCGCGGCCGTCGAGGAAGCCGGGATTGCAACGCTGGATTTTGCAGCCGTCGAGCACTAGTTTCAGGGCAATGTTGTTGCCGCCGGTTTTGGCGTAAAAATCAGCGTTGTAGCCGTATTTATAGATAAACTGCCAGTTCAAATCCCACAGCACGGTGGTCCATACTTCGCCCACGTCGTGGGTTTCGTGGTACTGCCCGGTGGCCGTGCCCAACTGCGCGTAGGTGTACTCGTTCAGGCTCATGTTGGTGGTGTAGGGGCGGTAGCGCAGGCCGGTGCCCGTAGTGGCCGACTGCCCCAGGTCGTAGGTAGCCACGTAGCGCGGGGTGCTGCCGATGTCGCCGGGTTTAGTCGTGAGCCAGAGGCCAAAAAAGTCGCTCCAGCCCTCGCCCATCGTCTGGTTGCCGTCGGTGCTGTTGAGGCAGCCCACGGTGGTGGGGCCGCCGGTGAGGCGGTTCGAAACGCCGTGGCCGTACTCGTGCGACATCACGCCGCTGTCGAACGAGCCGTCGTAGTCGGCTTGCACCGCCGACACGTTGAGGGTGCTGCCCGCCGCCAGGGCATTGCGCAGGGCAAAGCCGTTGGCCCCGCTGATGAAGATAGCCGGAATCCGGATGCCCACCGTATCGGTGCCGCCGAAGTTGACCAGGTTGGGCGTAGCCAGCGAGTCGAACACGATAACGCCGATGGCGCCATTGGCCTGGGCGCGCTTTACTTTGGTAGCAAAGGCGTTGGTAGACCGTGGGTTGAGGGTCGTGAGCTGGGGGCAGCCTCCGCGCTGAATGAAGGCGATGTTACCGCTTACCGCGGCGGCATTAACGAAGGGCGAAGCGCAGCCGTGGGCGCCATTATCGCTCGATACCCCGTCATTGACGAGCACCAGCTTGCCGGCCAGGGGCTTCACGTTGACGCTGGGGCCAAACGAAACCGGGGCAAACGGGTACGTGCCCGCCCCGGCGCCGGTGCTGGTCACCGTCAGGTTGCTGCCCGTCGGGTTGTTGAAGAGGTACATCTGCATCCGGCCGCTGGTGCCGTCGCCCGGCGGGTAGAAGTTGGCGTTGTTGCGCCCGCTGCCATCCTGGGCCTCGGCCCGCACAAAGTCGCCACCCAGCCCCTGGCCAGTGATGTTTTTGTACTGAAAGTTGCCCGACACTTCATCAAAGCCGTGGGCCATCATCACATCGTGGTTGATGTTGTTCCAGTAAAACAAGTTCGTTACGCTGGCCGCTATGTTGTTAGGCGTGCGGGGGCCGCTGGCCGGCGTCAGCGGGTAGTCAAAATCCAGATTTGTGCCGCCGTTAGGCGAGGAGGTCGTCGAGGTGTAGTTCGGCGAGTTCAGCAGGCTGCTGTTCGTGTTGTTGAAGTCGTCGTAGGCCGCCACGTTGTTGCCCCGCGTCAGGTACTTGCCACTGCTGAGCAGCGAGTACGAATCGGCAAAAAAGTTGGCGGGCGCCAGGCCTTCGCCCGCCAGCCAGCCGTAGGGCGAGTAGGTGTAGTTGACCGAGCTGAGCGGAACGCTGGTGCGCGGGGTCACTACCGGGTTTTCGCCGGGCATGGCCACCACCGTGAGGCTGCGGGCTGCCCCGGTCGCTTGCAGCGGGCCAGCCAGCGGCTGGGTGCGCGCGGCCGCCTGTTCGAAGGCCAGCGCCTGCTGGCGCTTGTTCAGCGCGCTGCCCGTGTGCTGGCGAAACGTCGTTTGCTCGCTCACCACGTAGTCTTCCTTGCTCACCAGGCGGCCGGTTTGCGCATTCACGCGCGCGCCCCAGGCGTGCTGCTGGTCGAGGGCCGCGATAACAACGCTCCACACCAGCACCAGCTTGCCATCTACTTGCTCGTAGAGCAGGCGCACCGGAATGTTTTCTTCCGAAATGCCGCCTTTGTTGAAAACCAGGCCATCGGCCGGGCGGGCTTCCACCACCACTTCCAGGCCCACCGGGCGCGGCAGCCCCAGCGCCACCGTCGCCGCCGTAATGGCCTGCTGGGGCGTGAGGGCGGGCGTTGGCGCCTCGGCTTTGGCGGCCGCATCGGCCACGAAGGCCTGGTAGGCCGACACCACCTTGCCGGCCGCCGAGGTGTGCACCGCCCCAGTGGCGTGCAGCACCCCAATGCCATTGACGCGCTGCTGCAAGTAGCTGTGCGTGACGCCGCTGGCGTCGGTGTAAGAGTCCGTTACCACCGGGTTGCTCACGTCGGTCGGCTTGAGGCCCTGCGCCTGCCCTTTGGCGGCAAAAACGGCCAGGGCCGCCGCCGGGGCGGTTTTTTGTGATTGCTGCGCCTGGGCCAGACCAGGCAGCGCCAGGCCCGCAGCCAGTGCGAGCGTCCGGTAAGCCCGCGGAGTAAAGGACAATGCCATAGAAGAGGGAAAAAAGCAGGGAAAAATGTAAGAATTGTGCTACGCCAAAGTTAACTCTTTATGGCCTGTTGTATTCATGAAGCTATCCAAAAAAACAGGCGCTAACAACAAAATAGCCGCTGGCGGCCGCGCCTATGCGTTTTGCTTGAATACTAAGAGCTTGCTTAGGACATCCCACAGCACCACGCCCGCCGCCACGCTCACGTTTAGCGAGTGCTTGGTGCCGAGCTGCGGAATTTCCACCGCCGCGTCGCACAAGGCCAGCACTTCATCATCGACCCCGAATACCTCATTGCCGAGCACCAGCGCCAGTGGCTGCCCCGCCACCGGCTGGAAGTGCGGCAGCAGCACCGAATCAGTAGTTTGCTCCACGGCTATCAATTGGTAGCCAGCCGCTTTCAAGTCTTGTGCCGCTTCTAGCGTGGTGGCTACGTGCGCCCACGCTACCGATTCGGTGCTGCCCAGGGCGGTTTTGGTGATTTCGCGGTGCGGCGGGCGGCCCGTAACGCCGCAGAGGTAGATTTTTTCGAGCGCGAAGGCGTCGGCGGTCCTGAAAACGGCCCCCACGTTGTGCAGCGAGCGCACGTTGTCGAGCACCAGCACCACGGGGCTTTTGGCAGTAGCTTTGAAATCGGCCACGGGCAGGCGGTTTAGCTCCTGCATAGTGAGTTTGCGCATAAGGTGTAGGGTAAGCTTTAGCTTGCCAGTGGCTGGAATTTATCTTTGGGAAAAGTGCTTTTTCTGCTTTAGGAAAATACTTTTCCGCCTTAAAAATGGCAAGCTAAAGCTTACCCTACATTTTGACTACCGCTCCCGCCAAAAAATTCGAAATCAAGTCGCTCGGGCCCGAGCACACCACGCCCAGCCCCGCGTTTGATACGCCGCTCATGCGGCAGTACTACCAACTCAAGCAGCAGCACCCCGGCGCGGTGCTCTTGTTTCGGGTGGGCGATTTTTACGAAACCTTTGGCGAAGACGCCGTTACGGCCTCGCGCATCCTCGACATCACGCTCACCAAGCGCGGGGCCGGCACGGCCTCCGAAGTGGCGCTGGCGGGCTTCCCGCACCACGCCCTCGACAACTACCTGCCCAAGCTCGTGCGCGCTGGCCAGCGCGTGGCCATCTGCGACCAGCTCGAAGACCCCAAGCAAGCCAAAGGCCTGGTGAAAAGAGGTATAACCGAGCTGGTAACGCCCGGCGTGAGCCTGCACGACAATACCCTGGAGCGCCGCCAGAACAACTACCTCGCCGCCGTGCATTTCGGCAAAACCGAGGCCGGC
>Ga0182232_1000264_pt1 | contig 14241 bp, 12 predicted proteins | sample G6R1MG_30_FD_155484 | JGI IMG/M metagenome (GOLD analysis project Ga0182232, IMG submission 155484) | Phyllosphere microbial comminities from miscanthus, Michigan, USA - G6R3_NF_07NOV2016_LD2 MG | ecosystem: Host-associated > Plants > Phyllosphere > Phylloplane/Leaf | place: USA: Michigan... | reverse complement strand
AGCAGTTGAGCGATTATCAGCCCGGCGAAGGTGGCGCGGCGCGGGTGGGCGTTGGGGATAAAAAGGGAGTGCATAGCCTGTTGCGCGGACTTTGTAGTCCGCGAACGAGCGCAGCGAGTAGCTACCGGCTGCGCTCGTAGGTTGATAAAAGGATTATGAAAGATGGCCGCCGATACTCGCTGGCGCTCGTTCGCGGACTACAAAGTCCGCGCAACTAGTTGCCCAGCACCACTTCCACGCGGCGGTTTTGGGCTTTGCCGGCTTCGGTGGCGTTGGAGGCTACTGGCTCGGCGGCGCCGTGGGCGTACACTTGCACGCGGCCGGCGGGGAAGGCGCTGGCGCTTTTGGCTTCGAGCCAGTGGGCCACGGCCTCGGCGCGGGCTTCGCTGAGCTGCTGGTTGGCGGCGGGCAGGCCAGTGTTGTCGGTGTAGCCGTGCACGGCCACTTTGAGGCGGCCGGCCACTACGAGGTCGTCGAAAAGCTGCATCAGCTCGCGCTGGGCGGCGGGGGTGAACGTGCTCTGGCCGGTGTTGAACTCGATGTTCCAGGCGCGCTTGCTCACGCTGCGGCGGATTTCATCGTCGGCCGTGAAGTGCTGGGTTTCGGCCGGGGCCAGGGTTTTGCCTTTGTACTGGGCTTGCAGCTGCTTTAGGATGCTCAAATCAAGCATGTTAGCCAGGGGCACGTAGGTGGGTAGCTCCTTGGGGTAGAGGCGGCTTTGCACGTCGCCGAAGGTTTTATACACGGCGGCATAGATGTTGGTGCCACCGTTGTCGAGGCCAAATAGCGTGAGGTTGTCGCTGAAATTGAAGGCTTTGCTGCCACCTAGCTCCACCACGTTGCCGGTGCGGTCGGCCTCGCTGGTGCCTTTGTAGTACTTCAGCCAGTAGGCGGCGGGCTTGTCCTGGTCGGCGTACACCTGGGCCGAAACTTCGGCGGCGCGACCTAGGGCTTCGGGGTGGCTTTTTACTTGGTCGCCGGCCACGGCAAAGGCGGTTATCAGGCCTTTAACGGCTTTCTGGTGTGTCTCGTACCAGCGCTTGGTGGTCACCATGATGTTAGGCATCTGGTTCGAGTAGTCCTTGGTGCTCACGATGTTGACGAGGCCGCCTTTTTGCTTGGCGATGTTCACGTCGCCGGGTGTCCAGGTGGCGACGGCGTCGGCGGCTACGTCCACGCTCACGCCGGTGCGGTGGCCGTTTACCACTTTCTGGCGGCTTTCGGGCTTGCCGGTGATGTACTTCTCGGCGGCTACCAGGAAGTCGCTGGCGGCCATGAAGTTCACGGCTTCAGGGTCGTAGGTGGTTTCGTCGGGGTTGACTTTCAGGCCGTTGTCGGCGCACCATTTCAGGGCGATGTTCTGGTCGCCGTCGCGCAGGTAGCAGGCGATGGTTTTGCCGAGGGCGGCCTTGGGGTTGTCGAGCCACTCTTTCGGGCCCATCAGCTTGTCTTCGCCAAAGCTTTTGCCCACCGAGTAGGGGATGATTTGGAGCTGCGTGCCGGCTTTTTCGAGCTGGCTCTGCACGGCCGAGAAGGCCGGCAGCCCGTCGCCCATGATACTCACAATCAGGCCCGGTGTGTTGGGGTTGGCTTGCAGGTCGAGGGCGTTTTTCACGAGGTCGGCCTGCATCTTGCTTACGTCGTCTTGGCGCACTATCTGCATGTCTACGCCGTTGGCGGCCAGAGCCGAGCCCTGGGTAGTGCGGGGGCCGCCGTTGGCGAGCATCCCGGCCATTTGGCTGTTCCAGGCCATCACTTCCCACACCACGGCGGTGCCGTTTTCGGCGGGGGCGGTGCCGGGCAGCGGCGCCAGCGGCACCACCAGCGTGGCCCGGTTGCCGCTGGCCGCGGCGGGCAGCTCGATGGAGCTGAGCAGCACCGATTGGGTATCGGCTTTTTTGAAGAATCGGTTGCTGGCAACCAGCTTATTAATGCCTAGGTAGGCAAGGGCGAAAAAGATGACGCCCAACACAATTTTACCGCGAGTTGTCATTGGTTGGAGTTGCGCGGACTTTGTAGTCCGCGACTATATGTTTTTTGAGAAAATGTGGTATGGTCGCGGACTACAAAGTCCGCGCAACTGGCTCTCTTACAGCAGCACGGCGCAGAGTAGCAGGGCCAGCAGGCCACTAATCAAGCAGGCTAGCGTAGGCATCATCGGAGCGTTGTTTAGTAGCGGCTACGGAGGTAGAAACTGGGGTTTTCGTGCTGTCCATGAGGGCGTTGAAATCGCCTTTCTGGTAGCGGTCGAGCAGGCGCTGGCCCTTCTCACTCATCACGCCGTTCTGGATGTCCATCTCCTTCACGAACTCCTGCGAGTAGCGCATGGCCTGCTTGATTTGGCCGAGCTGCTGGGCCATATCCTGGGCCACGCGGTCGGTGGCGAGGTCGAAGAAGTACTTCTTGTCGGGGTCGCCGCGCAGGATGTTCATGGCGGCGCGCATGCCCGAGCTGGTGCGTTTCACGAGCTCGTATTCGTCTTTCAAGAGGCCGACCTTGAACTTGCTACCGTCAATCTGGCGCAGGGCGGCTTTCAGGATTTGGCGCATTACCACGCTCACGTTGGCGGTGGTAGCGGCCATGGGCTGGAGGCGCTGGTTGTAATCCAGGATTTGGGCGGCGCGGCTGGCATAGGCTTCGGCGGCGTCTTTTTCGCCTTGGCGGGTGGCCGAATCGGCCAGGGCCAGGTACTCCTTCATCTGCTGGTCGTTGGCGGCGAGCTTGCGCTTCACCAGCTCGTGGGCACCCTCGATGTGGCCGATTTCGCCTTCCATCTGGCGGGCCTCCTTCTCGGTGTTGGCGATGTAGTCCTCCATGATGCCGATGGGGTCGGTGTTCACGAAAATGCCCGCCAGCGTGCGCAGCACCCGCTGCCCGGCGTACCACAGCCCGGTCTGAATCCGCTTGTTGGTACCCAGCAAGAAGAGCACAAACAGCGCCCCCAGGCCGATGCCTAGCTTCACGCTATCAAACACGATGTCAACGAGGTAGGGCACGATTTGGCCCCAGTAGTACACGCCTGCGCCGGCCGCGCCCACTACCACGAAGGCGCCGGCTACTTTCTCGGGCCGCTGCCACTTGGGCAGGCTCGGGTTGAGGTCGGTTGAAAGAAGGGTTTTCATAAGTCAGAAAGACGGTTACTTGTTGATTAGAAATGACTTGGTAGCTTGTTGGTGCACTTGCAGCTCGGCGGCGGCCGCCGCATTGGCCAGCTCGTAGCTGGCGAGCGCCGTTTGCGCTTTGGCACTCTCTTGCTGCACCTGCTGCTGAGCTTCTTGCAGCTGCTGGCTCTTGTCGGCGAGCTGCTTGCTGAGGGCGGCCACGTCGGCTTGCAGCTGAGCTTCCTGGTTGCGGAGCTGGGCCAGGGCGCTGGGGGCACCTTTTAGGGGCACGGTTTCGCCCATCTTTTCGCGGTGGCGCTCCTGCACGTTGGCGCGGTCGTCGGCCAGCTTTTGGGTGAGTGCGTCGGCCGAGGTGAGCAGGGTAGGGAGGTCAAGGCCGGTCACGGCCGAGAAGGCGTTGAAGGCCGTTTGATAGAGCAGCGGGCCGCTGAGGCCGCTGGCGGCCAGACTCTTCACCATTTTGGTAAAGGCGTGGAAGTCGCGCCCGTCGCCGGCCAAGAGCTGGGCAATGTGGTCGAGGTGGCGCTGCTCGGGCTGCGCCTGGCCGGGCCCTAGGTCGGCCAGCGCCGGGGCGGGGGCAGTGGGCAGCGGCCGGGCGGCGGGGCCTTCTTCCACGAAGAAGTCCTTGACGCCCTTAGCCAGATTATCCAGAATAGCCATTGTTCAGTGGGGGCAAGTAAGTGAGGGATGCGTACCTAATGCCAATACTGATGCCGACTCGAAAAAAAGCTATTTAAATATTTTGCAAGTAGCTTATTTTTAGAAGCTTAAATAAAAAATCCCGTCCGGCGTAGAGCCGAACGGGACGTTGTTTTTTCAAAATGGAAAGCCGGTTTTTGCTGAAATGAAAAACCGGCGGTGTGCGTTTTATTGCCCGAAGTGGTAGCGCAAACCCAGCGCCAGAGATGAATCGACGTGATGGTAGTTGCCAGTGACGGGCAAGCAGAAAAGGATGTCGGCGACTGCCTCCAGCCGCTGCCCAAAACGGTAGCGGAAGCCTGGCCCCAGGTCTGCGCTCAGGACGTTGCCGGCGTACAAATTGTCGTATTCGACGATAGTGCTGGGCCCCTGGCTGGGGTTTACGTAGCTATAAATGTCGCTACCCACGCGGTGCCCTCGCTGGTGCGTCAGGCGCAAGCCGCCAACCACATCAGCCTGAAAACGGTGCGCGGCCTTGCGCGTGAGGGTATAGCGCAGCAGCAGCGAGGCATCGAAGGTGCGCAGGGTGTAGGTATAGTTAGTGCTGTAATTGAGCTGGTTGGTATTAGTGTCAGTATAATCGTATGCGTAGTGGTAGCCGCGCTTGTAGCCACTGTATATCAGCCCCAGCTGCACGGCCAGCCGGGGCCGCAGCTGGTAGCCCACCGTGGCCTGCACCGGGATGTTGATATCGGTGCCGTTCATATTTGTGGAACCAAAACGCTGATAAGGGCCACTATAGGCGGCTAGCCCCACGTAAAGCCTGGGAATGGGGGCCGGCTGCTCGGCTTGCGCAACGCTGACGAGTGGCAGGCCCAGCAGCAGGCTGCTCAGGATAAGTCTGGAGAGAATCATGGTAGGGGAAAAGGAAGGAGTACTGTCGGTAGGTGCCAAATCAGTGGTGAATCGTTGCACTACTCACCAATAAAAAGGCCCACCGAATAGCGGGCTTTTTGACACGTGTCAGCTAATGCCAGGCGTGCTGTCAAATTTTCTAGTAGATGGGAATAGGCACTGAGTTTCAGCCAAAATTTGTTGTAAGTGGGTGAGAATGGTTACGTGAGTAGATGGGAATATTCCGTCTGATATAGCAAGTAAGTGGGAATAATCATGATGGTAGTTCTGAAAACCAATATGATTATCACTTCGCGTTGAGCATATCAGCGACTTTGTAGACAGCCTAAATGTCAATTTTCTCAGTAGATTGGAAAATCTTAGGCTTTTTGCGAAGCTCGCTTGTAAGTAAATAGAAACAACAATGAAACCGGTTCGAAAAATTGGCATGACCGTTCGCTCACTACGGGCAATTCAGCCTTCTGAGAAGAACGGGCGGACGGTTCATCTAGAGTCAGCGTTGGAAAGAGATTTTTGCTGTCTAGTTGAGTTTGACAGAAATGTGGCTGAATACGTTGAACAGCCGGTTACTATTCGCTATATGGAAGATGGACAGGCACGACGATATACGCCGGACTTTCTGGTGCGCTACTCGAATGGCAAGCCTAACCAACTAGTAGAAATAAAGTATTCGGAAGACTTGCGTATCAACCAAGTACAATTTGCAGCAAAATTTTTAGCTGCTGCCCGCCATGCCCAGTTAGAGGGATGGGAATTTTGTATCTGGACAGAAACAGAGATTCGCACTACTTACTTGAAAAACGTCAAGTTTCTGATGCGCTTTCGGTCGATAGCAATCATAATTCGTGCGGAATACAAAAAATTAATACTTGAACTGGTAGCCCAATTGGGAAAGACAACTCCCGCTGAAGTTCTTGCAACGGCCTTTCAAGACCCAAACCGTCAAGCAGAACTGCTGCCCGTGCTGTGGCATTTAGTAGGTAACGGGCAAGTCGGCTGTGACTTATCAGAAAATCTAGCGATGCGTAGCTCGATTTGGAATATCAGCCATATTTCCCTTACTACTGATGGTCAAGATAGAATTTCAAACCGGTAAGCGTTATCTCTATAGAGAGCATCGCGTTCGCTTACATCGCGTACTAGACCTCAACCTTGTATTAGGAGAATACGAAGCGACGGGAGAACGGGTGCGTATTCCTGTGATGGAATTAAAGCCTTTGAATGGGCAGGAGGAACTGACTATACCGAAAGATGACATCTTCGGTATTCCAGAGGACGCTTGGAATAAGGCTCAGCGAAAGCTCGCAATTCTGCAACCTATTCTGGCCGCTCGCGGTGATATGGCCATCGTGACCGAAGTGTGTCGCGCCAACAAAATAGGTAAGTCTAGCATCTATCGCTGGCTGCAAGCCTATGAGCAGACTGGTTCTGTACACTCGCTAGTTGAATTGCCGCATACTGGAGGAAAAGGCAAGACCCGACTGGATGCTACCCGCGCCGCCATTATAGAGGAAGCCATTACGACTCATTATCTGACCAGGCAGAAGAAGCCGGTCAGCGAGGTTATTTTGGAAATAAAGCGGCAATGTCGGCAGGATAAACTACCCGTACCAGCCAACTCAACAGTGTGGCGACGTATTCATCAGCTTGATGAAGAAGAGAAAGTGCGTAAGCGCTTGGGCAATAAAATAGCCCGTGAGCGGCACCGGCCTCATAGGGGTGAATTTCCAGACGCTGATTACCCTTTACAGGTTGTTGAGTTGGACCATACAGAAGTAGATATTATTCTTGTGGATGAGGTATATCGCCAGCCACTAGGACGACCCTACCTAACGATGGCTATTGATGTGTATTCCCGGATGGTGGTAGGACTCTACTTATCCTTCGACCCGCCAGGAGCAATTGGTACAGGCTTATGTATATCCCATATGCTGCTGCCTAAGAAGTTATACTTGAGTAAATTGGAGGTAAATGCAGAGTGGCCTTGCTGGGGCGTGCCTGGCGTGCTACATCTCGATAATGCCCGAGAGTTTCGAGGCGGGATGGTGCAGCGAGCCTGCGAGAAATATGATATAAGGCTAGAATATCGGCCTGTTAAAACTCCTGAGTATGGGGGGCATATTGAGCGGCTAATGGGAACGTGCATGCGCCAAGTACACACTCTGCCGGGTACGACATTCTCTAATCCTCAACAGCGCGGAGAGTATAATTCTGAGAAAATGGCGGCTTTTACACTCCGCGAATTTGAGCAGTGGCTGACTACGTACATCATTAGTGTGTACCATAAGAGAGTGCATTCGACCACTAATCAGATTCCTTATGAACGCTTCCAGGATGGTATTTTAGGAACACCAGACCAGCCCGGCACGGGGCTACCGGAGTTTATTTATGATGAGAAGCAGGTTCGGCTTGATTTTATGCCAGCTATTCAGCGCTCAATACAGCAGAATGGTGTGCTAATAGACCATGTGCATTACTACGCCGACGTGCTCCGCTCCTATGTCAACCGGTCAGAGCCTGGCGGCGGGAAACAGAGGGGCAAACAAATACACACCTTCAAGCGAGACCCTCGTGATATTAGTGTGCTTTATTTTCTGGAACCGGAGACAAAAATTTACCATCGCGTGCCATATAAAGATACTTCTCGGCCAAAAATCTCGGTTTGGGAGTTTCGGGCTGCTGTACGACACGCTAAACAACAGGGGAAAAAGAAGCTGAGCGAGGATGATATTTTCACCGGATTTGACCAGATGCGTTCGATGCAACTAGCGGCTGTCGAGCGTACCCAGCGCATGACAAAAAGCGTTCGGCGAATACTGCGTGGGGTACCGCTTGATGAGTTGGCCGTGCGCTTTCAAGACGGGTCACCACCTGAAGCAGTGCCATTAGTTGAGTATGTCAAATCAGCACAAGTGCCAGTTGAGCCCTTATCATCAGCTAATCTTCTACCCTTTGATGATTCAGGATTGTACACCCTATGAGTCTGTTGCACCTACACCCAGACGTAGTAGCGAAGCTTGAGTTGCCTGTGGCTGAACGACGAAAGGCCATTGAGGAGATGAAGTGGATTTCATATACCCGCGCACGCCTTATTGCGCAGAAGATGCATGACCTGCTACATCATCCCCCTTGCTACCGTATGCCCAATTTACTAGTGGTGGGGGATACTGGTAACGGTAAAACTCATATTATCAGACGTTTTGCAGGAGGATATCCGTACTATACTCGAGAAGAAGACGGTCATCTTATTGCGCCAGTAATATACTTGCAAGCGCCAACTGACGCTGATGAGCGTAGCTTTTATCATGCGCTATTGGACATAACCGGAACACCCTACCGAGCGGCCGACCGGGTGGACCGCAAGCAGCGGCAGGTCATTAATACATTGCGGCACTTAGAAACCCGGCTACTCATCATTGATGAGATTCAGCATGTACTAGCTGGTAATCGGACTAGGCAACGGCAATTCCTCAATGTACTCAAGTATCTGTCCAATGAATTAATGCTGCCGTTGGTTGGAGCAGGCATTGGGACGGCATTTAACGCCATTCGAAACGATGAGCAACTAGCTAGCCGGTTTGAGCCAATAGGACTGCCTCGGTGGAAAATGGGGGAAGAATACCTACGTCTGCTACTGACCTTCGAGCGTCTACTGCCACTGAAGAAACCATCTAACCTAGCGGAAGAAAAGGTAGCTTATAAGTTGTTGAGTATGAGCGAGGGGAACCTGGGTGAATTAACCAAAATCCTGCAGCGGGCAGCTATTCAAGCTATCCACACGCAGGAGGAGCGCGTTAGTTTATCTATGTTGGGGCAGCTGGACTATAACCCAAATGCAGAACGGGCTAGTTATGAAAAACTTATGATGGACGAATTATGAGCTACGTTGGCCGCCTACCTTGCGCTACCCGTCCTAAGCCAAATGAGCTATTGTCCAGTTGGCTGACGCGCTTGGCTCATGACCACTTGCTGAAAGCGCATACTTTGGGTAAGATGCTGTTTCCGGGGGCTCACGTTTGGAATACTGATTTGGATAGGAGTGCTTCAGAGGGCATGCTGAATATACTTGCTGAGCGCACTAGTACACCCCTATCCAGAGTTGAACAGACGGTATTGCGTCGGTATGAGGGCAGATTACATTCGCGTACAAGTGCAAGTAGTATTGCGCACTGGCTGCTGCCTCTGGGTATTTATCACAGAACCCGCCGTTATAATGGATTATTATTCTGCCCTAGCTGTCTGCGTAAAGATGGAACTACACCGTACTTCCGTACTCACTGGCGATTGGCCATCACGCACATCTGCACAGATTGCGGTGTTTGCATGCAGGAGCGGTGTCCGGAGTGTAAGCGTCCAGTCACCTTTTTTCGTGTCGAACTAGGTCGAAAGTCAACTCTCGCTGACAAGCCCATCTCTCACTGCTTTTACTGCGGTCTGAATCTATCTACCGTACCTACGGAGTTGGCTACTACTTCGGCACTGGACGACCAAATAGAATTGGAGCGTATTCTACATGAGGGTTGGAGTGAACAAGTTTTTTATCCGCATTTATATTTCACTGTATTACGCCAACTCGTGAAGCAATTGGTTAACGCTCGCCCAGCTAGTGTGACGCTTCAGCGAGCGGTGGATGCGGAGACAGCATGGAGTCCTGTGGAAGAGGATAGGTCTATGCGGAAGAACAAAACACCAGTTGAATTATTGCCATTGCGAGTTCGAGGTGGCGTGATTAGACAAGCGCAGTGGCTGCTTACAGACTGGCCTCATCGGTTTATAGAAGTGACTCGGCGATATGGGGTTACCAGCACGCCTTTCCTTTATTCTATGAGTGAGGTTCCTTTTTGGTATCACAGTGTAGTGATGGAAAATTTATATGTCAACAACGGGAAGGGTACACTAGACTACTTCTTACGGCGGGGTAGAACTATATCTCCCAGAGGCTAATATGTATGAAAGGATTTTTGTGATATGCCAAGTAAGCTCGGTAATCAGGTGAATATTAAGAAAATCCACGTACTTTCGTCGCATTAGTCAACGCTAATTATCAATGGGTCACGAGCGAGTTGGTTTATTACCTAGCACTAAACGCTGGCAGGCGGTAGTGACGGGTATTGCTGCCTTCTCCGGTGGGAATGATACTACTGCGTCATTAGCATCTAAGACGATGCGTAATGTGGCGTCGCAGTTTGTCGCTATGCAGCATGATGGGGGAGTTATTGACTCGTTCTCCTGCCTACTATTGTTGGTCGAGGCCAGCAAAAAAAGTGACCCGATTACTTATTTAGCTGGTGTTGGCTTACCGTTATCTCCCCAATTTTCCTCATTGGAATTGGCTAGGGCACTAAAGCAGCACATGCAGGGCAATGAGGCCAATCGCGAATACAGCGCTTTTGCTTCGCAAGCCCTGATTGACACGGTGCGGCAATGGACCCAGCAGCAGCAGTCCCAACAATTACTGGCTTTCAGTGGCAGTACTGACGCATTCGACCCTTGGCGAAAAGCGGCTAATCCAGGTGGATTTAGTGAGTTGAGCCATCTTTTCTTTGGCTCCTTTCTAAGTCGCTACCTCAATTATTTTTTAGAACGAGAGGCATCTGCTCGGATTACCACGATGGTTGACCGCGAGATTTTTTCTACGCGTCTGGAAGCCCATTCTCGAGAAATAACTGCCTCAGCGTTAGATACCGCCAAAGTAACTCAGTCATTCGCAGCTGGCTGGTATGCCAGTCACGCTAAAAAGCAGCTTCCTACCAAGGCGGTGGTAGAAAAGTTTCTGGACTACGCGCTTACTAAGCTCAGCAAAACCTTAATTTACAACGACCAAGTTGAGCGGCGCTAATCCATATATCATTCAATGTGATGATGCACCGCTTTCTGCCAAAACGAAAGCGGATGCTGGGGCGCGCTTTCTCCATTTAGCGGCAACTGATTTGCCAGGCTACCCGCACAATTTGGCTCTTGACATAGAGCAGTTTGACCAGCTAGTACACTTGGTGGACGACCGAGTGCGAGATTTACTGGAGATTGCAGCTTTCATTTATGGAGCCGATAGACTGATTACAAGAGGAAAGCCTAACCAATTAGAATACAGTAATTGGTCACGTAGTCTCATCTTTCACATTGCAGTTCGGGACCATAGTTTCTGGAACCAAGCCCCTATTATAGCGGCTTTGCAAAAAGTGCTTCTTTATTTGTCAGGCGATAAAGAGTATAGCTTTCACTTCACCAAGAAGAAGCCTGCCAGCTATCAAAGCCGGCTTTTTACAAGTCCACCTGGTGGTGGCCCCAAAGCAGATGGTTCCTTACCTGCTGCTCCCGAAGTTGCACTATTTTCGGGAGGGCTCGACTCGCTAGCAGGAGTAATTAACTTACTCGAAACTACAAAGGGCAAAGTAGTTCTGACAAGCCACCGGGCTAACTCCAAAACGACTAACGTTCAAAATCGAGTCTACCAACAATTAGTAAAAGCTTACCCTAACCGGCTGCTTTACTTTCCGTTGGAGTGCCACCTAACGAACAAAGAGCGAGCAGTAGAGGAAACCCAGCGGACCCGCTTTTTCCTCTATACCGTTGTAGCATTTGCGCTCGCTCGAACTTTTGGCCACGCTCATATCAACATCTTTGAAAACGGTGTTACATCTATTAATCTACCGAAGAGACAGGATTTGATTAATGGCAGGGCTAGTAGAACTACCCACCCACAGTCCCTACGCTTACTCAATGAGTTTTATTCCTTGGTGGTAGGCCAAGAGTTTACCGTGCGTCACCCTTTTCTCGACTTGACCAAAACGGAAGTAGTAGAACTGATTGCGCACCATGGCAAAGCAGAATTGATAGCGGCTACCGTCACTTGTACCAAAACTTTCAAAAGCTTCGAACACCGCAGCCATGCTACGCAATGCGGCTATTGCTCCCAATGTGTTGACCGTCGCTTCGCAATGCTGGCTGCTGGCTTGGATGCTCACGACACTCTGTATGATTATGACTTGGCTACAGACTCATTTCCAACTGACAACCTGGAGGCGGCTATCCATGTCAACGACTATCTGCGTCTAGCGGCTCAATTGAATAAACTTTCATTCGATGGCTTTTGCGACGAATACTTTTCCGAGCTGGCTGATTTGGTCCCACAAGGTGTCACAATGGCACAAGAAACCGAGCACTTAAATGCTCTTCATGACTTGTTTCGGCGCCACAGCAACAAAGTCAGTCAGGGAATCAAGTTGTTGTTTGACCGGCATGTTGACCCTTTGAAGCCTATCATACCTAACTCTATTTACACGTTTGTAAATGACCGCAGCTTTCTACGGCCGGAAGTAGAAAAGCTGGCTGAACTAGTAGGCAAGCAAATGCAAGAGGGTATTCCACTTATCTTCCAACGCCAACGGCCAAGCCACGAAAATGTGCTCAATGATGCAGTTGAGGCACTACTTAACGATAATCGTAGTCGATACCTTCGTGAATGTCCTACAACTCCCTTTTCTTTCAGCAAAGTCATTCCTGACCATGAGATAAATGGGGGTAGCCGTCCACTTTATATTGAATCAAAGTTGCTTAGTAGGAATACGCCACCTAGTAAAGTCACTGACCAGTTAATATCTGACTTGGGCAAATACTGTAATGGTTATACGCTGTTCTTACTTTATGACCCAGAACGTCGGATTCCAAAAGATAGCGAATTAAAAGCTTCGGTGGAAATCCGTTGGCCTTGCCAGGTCTATATCATTCGCTGAATTGGGGCGCTTGTGTGTCAGCTAACTAACTCGTCTCAAATGAGTTAAATGGTGTCTTAAACTTTAATGCTGCATATACTTCTAACAGTGCCTGGGTCACGGCGTTTTCTATAACTACCCATCGCACCGTCATGCCAGCTACCACACTCTTCTCAGTTACAAATAGAGGCTTGAATACTTTGTGCGTTGATAATGTCGCACGCGACAGGCCTACTAAGTTGGCTGAATGCCCTTCCTTTTCAGCTGCATGCCGAGCCCGCAAAAATGCAAACGAAGCACTATAATGTGAGGAGCTTTTGCGCCCATGCTCACTCAGTCGGCGGCGTAGGTTGCGGGTGCGGCCTACATATACAGGCTCATTATTGTGATAGAAAATGTAAATACCCGGCGTGTTTTTAGGGATGCGTTTAGCTAATTCTGTGCGAGTGGCAGTGGCACAAGTTTCAAGGTCAGCTAGGAGGGTAGGAAGTAGTGCTATATGGTCAGCGAACGTTTGCTGTATTACAAGTCCTGAATTGAGCTTCATTATAACTGGTTGTGACGAAACTTGTAATCTAATTCCTCCCGCAATTTGAATAGTGAAGTGCCACTTGGTAATGCCATTTTTTTGAAAACGTTACCAGCTGGATTTCCTAGATTATGGAAATAATGGACGTAAGTGCTTTTACGTACATCATTCAACGACGAACCATATATTGGGTCAGGAAATCCTGTGCTCAGAGGACGAGCAATACAACGACAGTCATGTAATGATGCGTCCAAAGGATTGTCATTTGGATTTGAAGCAACTAAAAATAAATCTTCGTACAATTCCACTTCAAATCGAATGTCAGCGCTTCCTGGTGCGTGAACGTCAAAATATAGTTTCGTGCCTCGATTGAGTAAGTGCCAGTGAGCTTTGCCAGCCAAGGTTATTTCTTGTGCAGGTCGGGTAAGAATATCACTCGTAGGGTCAAAAGGCTTACCTACTGGTGGAGCTGGCAAAAAACCTTCAGATTGGTCAGTGAGTAGGGTATAAACAGCACTGTCTACTAGTTCTACCCGTTGCTGAGTAAATGGGTCGTAAAGATGGCCGTGTTGGTAGCGAAGGATGCGGAGGTTGGACATTCTATCGGGTTAAAGCTTGTGTAAAACTGTTCGTAGTTCAGGCTGGACAATACGTAAAGGCCCACATAGCGCTCTGAATCTGGTACGAAGGCGTAATGGCTCTAACTGACCTTCACTGCGCATTATAAAACCTGTTCCACCGGGTATCTGCGTTCCTTCTAGTTCACAAAGGGGGTCAGAATAACTACCGAAAGGCTTTAAGCTGCCTGTAGCATCAAATACAGGGATTGTATAATAGAAAAGAGGTTCAAGCAGCCTGTATCGATAAATATGCTGGCCTCCAGTACGGTCGGTTAATCGCATTTCTATACGTGTCGGCTGGTTATTATCAATAGCAATTTCTTCATTCCGGTTTAGCAGCTCTAATGCTGGAACAACTTCATAAATAAACCGTGATAACTCATCCTGATAAATGGCTGTAATTGGGTGGTCATGTGATAGAGGATTTAAGTGTAGAGAAACATATAATTCTAAATCCCTAAGTGGACATGTTATATAAGTAGAGGTGCAAAGCCTGTAAATAGGTTTGAGAGCCTGAACCATTGCTGTTAGCTCTTTAGCTTCAATTCTGTCCTTGTTCTGAAAAAATCTTTGACTGTCAGGTATGAAAGTGCGCAGGCGACCCTCTAAGTAACGGCGCAGGAAGGTGCCAGAAGAGCGAAAATCTAATCGATTAAAACTGTCTTTTGCTTGAGCGACAAAGTCGTTGCTTATAGATGGAGGAA
>Ga0182232_1000262_pt1 | contig 14314 bp, 8 predicted proteins | sample G6R1MG_30_FD_155484 | JGI IMG/M metagenome (GOLD analysis project Ga0182232, IMG submission 155484) | Phyllosphere microbial comminities from miscanthus, Michigan, USA - G6R3_NF_07NOV2016_LD2 MG | ecosystem: Host-associated > Plants > Phyllosphere > Phylloplane/Leaf | place: USA: Michigan... | reverse complement strand
CCGTGCCCGGCTGGGCCGAAAGCGTATACACGCCCGCCACGTCGTAGGTGTGCTGGGCGTAGTGGTGAATGTAGTTGGCCTGCACGCGGTTGTCGCGCATGGCGTTGGCCGTTTTGGTCCAGCCCCAGCCCAGGCTGATGCCGGTGTAGGGCACCTGCGCCACCTCGTTGTGCCGGATGCTAACGCCGCGCACAAAGCCCGCCGCGATGCCCACCGCGCCCCAGTCCTCGTTGCCGCAGTCGGTCACGAGGTTGTTTTCCAGCAGCTCATTGGTGCAGATTTCGCGCTCGTCTTTCGGGTTGTAGGGCAGGTGCGTTTCCACGCTTTCGTCGGAAAATTTGCCCAGTTGAATCCCGTTCACGGCCACGTCGCGCACAGTGCAGCCGCTGATGACGTCGTCGTGGGTGCCACTCTGGCAGTCTAGGGCCGTGGCACCCATATGCAGGAACTGGCAGCGCTCGAAGCGTGTATGGTGCGCGTTCTGTACCTCCACCCCCGCCGGCGGGCGACCAATCCAAGCTTGGTTTTCGAGGCCGGCTTTGTCGGGCGTGCCGGGCTTGGCCAGCGAGTAGCCATCCAGCAGGTACATGCCGGCCTGCAAGGGCACATGGCCCTGCTGCGAAGGCCGCAGCCAAGTGGTGTAGGCGAACGTCAGGCCTTTAAATTGCACGTGGCTCACGGTATGGTCGAGGGTGCCCTGCACGCGTAGCAGCGTTTCCAGGGCCGGCGCTACCACCCGGGCGGTGGCCAGGTTTTCGCCAGCGCGGGGCCAGTAATACACCTGCCCGTGCGGCGCGTCATAAAACCATTCGCCGGGCTGGTCAAGCAGCTCGATGGCATTGGTGAGGTAGAAGGCCGAGCTGCCGTTTTTGCCGTTGATGATGGGTCGCGGCCAGGGGTGCTCAAACTGGATGCGGCTTTCGGGCTCCTGAAACGTGAGGCGCGTTTTGTCACCGGCGACGGTCAGGGTTTTCACGCGCAGCACGTTCACGGCCCACATCTGGTGCAGCACCATTTCCAGTTGGCCGGGCTGTTTCACCGAGGCTAGGGCAGCAGTCGGCACCAGCGTTTCGCGCTTGTCGGTGTCCCAGGTGAGTAGGCGGGGCAGGTTGTCATTGTTGGGGGTGCGGGCGCGGGTGGCCTTGCGGCCATTCACCCATAGCTGGCGAAAATTGAGGGTGCGGCCGGCCAGCTGCGGCGCATCGGCTACCCACACCTGGCCCTGCGCGACAGCCGGCAGGCCGGCAATTTTGCTAACCGCTTTGCGCCAGCCCGTTACTGATACGCCCCCGCTCAGTACCGGCCGCTCGCCGGGCGCGGCGGCTACCACCGTGGGGCTAGCGGCTGTGCCCGCGTCTTCGGGGCGAAAAAACCACGGTTCTGTCAGTTGGTACTCGCCGCCCTTCAGCCAGATGCGCACGCCATCGGCCACCGAGGCATCGTGCAGGCGGCGCAGGTCGCGGGCCTGGCGCAGGGCGGCATTTGGGGTAGCCAGCGGCTGGGCCTGGTTGCCGGGGTTGCGGTCGGAGCCGTTGGGCGCCACCCAGATGTCGGCAGCGTGGGCAGGCGCGGCGGCTAGCAGGCTGAGGGCGATGAGTAACGTTCGAGTCATGCTGAAGGTAGCGTGGACTCTGCGCGTCCGCGTAACGAGCGCAGCGAGTATTGGCAACTGCACTTGAATTATGTTTAAAATCAACCGGCGCAGACGCGGATACTCGCTGCGCTCGTTGCGCGGACGCGCAGAGTCCACGCTATATTCAAGGCGCCACCGCCTTCGCAAAAACCGCCTGCAAGTCCTCGAAACTGTGCAGCGCGTTAGCTGGTAGCCCCTCCCCTTTCGGCCCAAAAACGTGCTGCGCTTCTTCCTTTTCGATGGTCACTTTCGACTCATCCAGCTTGCCCGTTTTATCCTCGGCGGCGGCCAGATTCAAACCCAGGTTTTTGGCCATAAACTCGTACATCGCCTGCCGCTTGGAGGGGCCGTAGTCGTGGCCTTCTTTGGGCAGGTGAGTGTTTTGCACGAGGCCGGATTGTCCGTAGTAGCCGTAGATTTTTTGTAAATAAGGATAGGCGACTTCGGGCGTCTGGGCAGTCCAGTCGCCACCGTCGGTAATGGCGAGTTGAGGGCGCGGAGCGGCCATGGCGGCGATTTCGGCGTTGTTGGTTCCGTTGCCACAGAGGTGCACGGGCTGGCCGCTTTCGCAGGGGCAGCCGCCGCTGTGGTAGGTCGAAAGCATCACGACGGGCACACTCACTTTGATGCGGTCGTCGAGAGCGGTAAGCAGCATGGTCTGGCTGCCGCCGCCCGAGCCGCCGGTAATGGCGACACGGGTTTTGTCGGCGTCTTTCAGCGACAGCAGATAGTCCAGCGCCCGCTCGCCGTTCAGGGCCTGCACCGTCATGGCGAGGCTTCGGCGGTGGTCTTCGCCCTTGAATTGCAGCAGCGACTCGCCCCAGGCAAACAGGTCGTAGCTGTACACCATCGCGCCCATCCGGGCCAGCGTGGCGCAGCGCAATTGCGCATCGGCCCGGTAGCGCCCGTCGCCAAAGTGCCCATCGGGACTGATGATAACCGGGGTTTTGCCCTTCGCTTTGAGCGGCTTGTAAAGCGAACCAGTCATGTAGTAGCCAGGCAGTGTTTCGATGGCCACGTTCTCCACGGAGTAGCCGTCAAACTGCCGCTTATTGGTAATGATGGGCTTGCTGGCCGGCTTAGTGGGCATGGGCGACAGCCGCAACGCCGACCACATGCAGCTGCGCAGCTCGGCTTTGCGCTTCTCCCAGGTGGCCGCGTCGTGGTACTGGCTGGCGAGCTGCGCTAACTGGGCCGCGCCTTCGTCGGGCGTTTTGAGGTGGTACTGGAAGGTCTTGAGCTTGTATGTTTTGTCGCCGGTTTTCGCCGCCTGATAGTCAAACGGAGCCAGCACGCTGCGTAAGGTTTCGTCCACGTCGGGGCGGAAGCGCCACTCAGCGTAGGTCACGTACTTGTCCTTCACCATGGCCGCGTCGGGCCGGATTTTCACCCCGTAGCGCTGCTGAATCTTCTCCAGCACCTGCTGCAAGGGCTCGCGGTACTGGTCGTCGGAGTTTTGCGCCTGGGCGGCGGTAGTGAGGAAAAACGAACCTAGGAACAGGCGGAAGATTCTGAACATGGGTGGGAATGCTGTTGGTGTTTGGGGTGCCGGCCTTGCGTGAACCTCACCCCCTAGCCCCCTCTCCAAAAAAGAGGGGGAACTAGTTTTTAGTCTTAATTTCTAGAATCTAGAACTAGAATTAGTCCCCCCTCTTTTTTGGAGAGGGGGCTAGGGGGTGAGGTTCACGGGCAGCGAGCCGCGTTAGTCCTTCGTAATTTCCGCCTCACCCACCGGCGCTTTGTATCCTTTCATCGCCGGCCACACGCCGTTCTCCATCTTCACCAGCTTCATCTTTTGGGGGTCGAGCACGGCGTGCTTGATGCGCTGGCGGCGCCAGGTGTACACGAAGTGCACCAGCCCGTCCTTGGTCTGAATCACCGACGGGTATGAGTACTGGCTGATGGGCGAGTCCTCTAGAATGGCCACCGCGTACCATTCTTTGCCGTCCTTCGATACGGCCACGTTGAGGGGGGTGCGGGGGCCTTTGGCGAGGGTACCGGGGGGTAGCACGTGGTTGTACACCAGCAGCTGGCGGCTGTCTTTCAGGGTCGCGGCGTCGGTGCCGGAGTTGTTGTTGGGCAGAGTGGTTTTGGCGAGGGGCGACCAGGTTTTGCCATGGTCCGTGGACCACGTTTCGAGGATGGCGCGGTCGCGGCTGCGGCACAGGGCTTGCAGGCGGCCGTCCTTGTAGGTGAGGATGCTAGGCTGAATCGCGCCTTGGGTTGCGCCATTGGGCACGGGCGCGGTTTTGGTCCAGGTCTTACCAAAATCCGGCGACGCCTCGAAATGTACCAGCCAGCCGCCGCTGCCCTCGGTGCTGGTGGGTGATAGTAGCGTGCCGTTTTTGAGCAGTACGGGCTTGTTTTTCACCGGCCCGATAAAGCCTTCCGGCAGCGCCTGGGCCGCCGACCACGTCAGGCCGTTGTCCTGGGAAGTGCGCAGCCAGCCCTTCCACTCCGCTGGTTTCGGGCCGATTTTATAGTACAGTTGCAACTCGCCGCCCGGCACTTGGTACAGCACCGGGTTCCAGGTGGGGTAGCGTAGAGTTTCGCTTTGCACGCCGTTGGCGACCTCCACCGGAGCCGTCCATTTGCCGTTTTCCTGGCGACTCACCCAGATGCCCACGTCGGGGTTGCGCTCCTTGGTGCCGCCAAACCACGCAGCCACGAGCCCCTTCGGCGTCTCGGCGATGGTGGCGGCGTGGCTCTCGGGGAAGGGCGCTTTTTCGAAGATAAATTCGTCGGTGACGATGCCCTGTTTCCACGGCTGCGTTTGGGCCGATGCGCCGTGCGCCAGCAGCCCGAGGGCCAGTAGCAAAATGGGGTTTCTCATGGCGATACGTTGGATGGCCGAAGCCGCTATTTATTGAGTTCGAGGCTGGCCAAGATGAAGGGGCCTACTCCTTTCAGGTCGTTGATTTTGATGCGTTCGCCCACGTAATATTCGTAGGAGCCGTTGCGCTCGGTGCCGGGACCTAGGCCGGCTACTTCGCACACTTGCAGCAAGTTCAGCTCACCATCGGGCTTTACTTCGATGAGCTTAGACGTGATGCCGTCGAAGCCTTTTTGGGCCATCGGGCGGTATTTCTTATTGAGGTAGCCCTTGTTCACGCCCTTGGCCAGCGTGTACACGAACATGCCCGAGGCCGACGCCTCCAGGTAGTTGCCGGGCTGGCCGCCCTTGTCCACCACCTGGTACCAGAGGCCGCTGGCGGGGTCCTGGTATTTCTGGATGGCCACGGCCAGTTGGTCAAGCACCTGCACCAGCTTGGGGCGGTCGGGGTGCTGGGCGGGGAGGTAGTCGAGCACATCAACCAGTGCCATGCTGTACCAGCCGATGGCGCGGCCCCAGAAGTTGGGCGACTGGCCGGTTTGGGGGTTGGCCCAGGCTTGCACGTGCTTCTCGTCCCAGCCGTGGTAGAGCAGGCCGGTTTTGGGGTCGCGCAGGTGCTTGTCGAGCAAGAGCAGTTGCTTGGCGGCCTCGTCAAACCCGGCCGGCTCCTTGAAATACGCCGCGTACTGGGCCACGAATGGGCTCGCCATGTATGCGCCATCGAGCCACATCTGGCTGGGGTATTTCTGCTTGTGCCAGTAGCCGCCGTCGCTGGTTTTAGGCTGTTGCTGAAGCTCCGCGTGCAGCTTTTGGAGGGCAATTTTATACTTCTCCTGCTTGGTATCGGTGTAGAGTTGAAACAGGAGCTTGCCCGAGTTGATGTTATCGAGGCTGTTGTCCAGCGGCTTGTAGTCCTTGTTGTGAATCTCGCCCTGGGCATCCACCATTTTGTCGCCGTACTGCTGCAAGGCGGCGCGCAGGCGCGGGTCGTGGTTCTGGTGCTCTAGCGCTTCCAGCGCGTGCATCAGCAGCCCCTGGGTGTAGCCCCAAGAGTCGCCCAGGTTGGGGTCTTGCAGCCACGGGCTCCGCTTGAGTACCGACAGCGCCATCCGCTCCGACCACTTGGCGGTGGCGGGAATTTGCGCGGTAGTGGGCGTTGGGGTTTGGGCGTAGGCGGCTGGGACACCAGCTAGTAGCAGCGCGGAGGCTAGTGCTGCTGTTAGCGCCTTTAGGTTCAGCTTATTTATGGCGGGGAGTTTGGTCATCAAAAGAGGAAGTCGGAATAATAGAATGTGGGGGTGGTGCAAGAAGCTCGCCGACCGTGGCGCCTCACCCCCTAGCCCCCTCTCCGAAAAGGAGAGGGGGAACTAGCTCTAGTTTTTAGTCTTAGCCCTAGTACGGTAGTCGTCAGGCTCCCCCTCTCCTTTTCGGAGAGGGGGCCGGGGGGTGAGGCGCCCCGTTGAACGGAGCGGTAGAGATGCTTCGCTGCGCTCAGCATGACGCTCTTTTGGTTACAATCTCCCATCACTGTTTCGCCACAAACGCATAATCCCCCGACCCAACCTCAAACACCGCCCTACCGCCTTCCATCCGCAAAAACTTCACCCCAGCCGCGCCAGAAGCCTTTTTGCCGCCTTCCGTCACGTCCTTCGCATCCTTGGCTGGCACATACACCAGCGCCTTAGAATTGCCCGGCACCGTGATGTTCCAAGTAAAGCGTTTGCCCTCCGTTTTCCAGCTGCTACGCACTAGCCCGCGCACCGATTGATAAGAAGCCTGCACCGACGTCAGCCCGTCAATCATAGCGGGCTTCATTTCCAACTGTGAGAAGCCCGGCGCGGCGGCCTTGATACCGGCCAAATCCTCGTAGTCCCAGATAATCAAGTCCCCGAGCAGCATCACGTGATTTTGGGAGTTCATGGCGGGGTCGGCGGTGTTGCCGTTCCAGAGTTCCCAGATGGTGGTGGCGCCGTTGGCGGCCATGTAGCCCCAGCTGGGGTAGTCGCGGTTGGTGGCCAGTTGGTAGGCAATGTCGGGGCGGCCCTCGGCGGTGAGGCCGCGCATGAGCCACTGCGTGCCGATGACGCCGGTGCTGATGTGGCCCTTGTTTTCGACCAGTATTTTATCGGCGATGTTCTGGAACACTTTGCCGCGCTCGGCGTCCAGCGTGATGCCGTAGGCCAGAGGTAGCAGGTTGGCCGTCACGGTGTTGTTGGCGTACTGCTGGTTTTGGGCGTTCAGGAACTTCTGGTTGAAGGCGTCCTTGATTTTGGCGCCTAGGGCGGCGTATTCCTGCGCATCGGCGGGCTTGCCAAGCACGGTAGCGAAGCGCTGCATCAGCGTCAGCAGGTGGTAGTAGGTGCTGGTAGCAATGACCTCGCCGCTGGTGTTGCGGGCGGGGTCCTGCGAGTGAATGAGCTTCTCCGACTCGGGCGGCACGCACCAGTCGCCGTACTTGTCCTTGGTCACGAGGTAGCCGGCGGTCATGTAGTTGGCGCGCATGTAGGCGAGCCAGCGGCGCATCGACTCGTAGTGCTTGGCAATGGGCTGGGCGTCGCCGTACTGCTGGTACAGCATGTCGGCGATGGTGAGGTAGGTGCCGGGCCAGGTCACGTTGTCGCCGTAGTAGCGCCAGAAGGCGGGGGCCACGTCGGGGATGCTGCCGTCGGCTTTTTGGGCCTGCGCAATGTCGTCGAGCCACTTCGCGTACAGCCGCGAATTGTCAAACACGAAGCTCTCGCCGTACGCGCCGGTGGTGCGGTCGCCGAGCCAGGGCTGCCGCTCGTTGCGCTGCGGGCAGTCGATGGGCATGCCCTTGTAGTTGCTCCGAATGCCCCAGTAGGCATTCTTATACACCTGGTTGATAGTGGCGTTGGAGGTGGCAAACTCGCCCGTCGTCGCCAGGTCGTCGTACACCACGCGGCCGTCGAAATCGGCCAGCGTGGGCGTGCCGGGGTAGCCGCTGATTTCGACGTAGCGGAAGCCGTGGTACACAAACGTCGGCTCCCAGGTTTCGCGGGCGCCGCCGCGCAGCGTGTACACGTCGGTCACGCGGGCGTCGCGCAGGTTGGCCACATACAGCTCGCCGGTTTTTTGCAGCGTTTCGGCAAAGCGCAGGGTGATTTTCTGGCCCCTAGGCCCCGTGGCGCGCAGCCGCAGCCAGCCGGCCATGTTCTGGCCCAGGTCGAGGATGAACTTGCCGCCCGCCAGCGGCTTGAGAGCCGCCGGTTTCAGGGTTTCCATCACCTTCATGTTCTCGTTCATCTGGGCCTCGAAGGCGCCGCCGGGTTCCTGCACCAGCTCGGCTTTCAGCCACTTTTTGGCGTCGAAGCCGGCGGTGGCCCAGCCCGGCATTTCCTTGGTGGCGTCGTATTCTTCACCGTCGTACTCGTTGTTGGCCCGGATGGGGCCGTCGGCGGTGGCCTGCCAGGTTTCGTCGGTTTTGACGACCTCGTGGCTGCCGTCGGCGTAGGTCACATCCAGCTGCATCAGCAGCTTGGGGTAGCCGAAGGTCTTGATTTTGTAGGGCTTGTAGTGCTGCCGCATGGCGTAGAAGCGGCCGTTGCCGAGCACCGTGCCGAGGGCGTTGGCGCCGGGCCGCAGCAGCGCGGTCACGTCGAAGGTATTGTACTTCACGCCCTGGGTGTAGTCGGTGGGGCCGGGCGCCAGCACCTGGTCGCCCACGCGCTGGCCGTTGAGGTACAGCTCGTACAGTCCCAGCCCGATGATGGACGCGGTGGCCTGCGTCACCGGCTTGTCGGCTTTGAACTCCTTGCGGAAATAGCGGGCCGACAGCCGGGCGTGGGTCGATTCATCGTCCCAGGGAAAGGCGCGGTCCAGGCCAATCCAGCGGCCTTTCCAGTCGAGGTAGTTGAGCAGGCCCATGCTCCAGCGGGCGGACGGGCTCCAGGCGGTTTCGCCCTGGTCGGTCCAGGTGCGCACCTTCCAGTAGCAGCGGGCGCGGCTGCGGAGCGGCGCCCCGGCGTAGGCCACATGCACCGATTGGCCCGACGCCACCTTGCCCGAGTTCCAGAGGTCGCCTTCGTCGGCGACCAGCTTTTCGGGGGTCGAGGCCACCAGCACCTGGTAGGCGGTTTGGGTGAGGCCGCGCGCGGCACTGCGCAGCTCCCAGCTCAGGCGCGGGGCGGTGGCGTCGATGCCTTCGGGGTTGGTCAGCAGCTCGCAGCGCAGCCGCTGAAGCTGCACAGCGGCGGGCGGCGCGGCCCGCAATGCGGTGAGCGACAAACAAGTAAGCAGAAGAAACAGGAGTCGGGCAGTCATAGTCGGAGCCTCCCCCCTGCGCCCGCCCCAACGTAGAGCAAGCGCCTCGGCCACCGGGCCGGCTGGGGGGTGCGCGGGGCGCAGTTCGGCACCCACATAGTTCGGACTTTTTTGCTTCCCGTTATTCTAGGATGTTAGCACGAATCTGGTCGATTTGTGCATGGTGTGGGGAGGATGGTGGAATGGGACAGCATTATCCCAATAGCACGCTTTTAAGCAAATTATTATTAAATACTTACATATCTAATCTATCCACCAATATTTTTTTCCTATAGCTTGGAAGATATACTGAACCAACATCCTCAATTGATTCGATATTATAAGGTAAAAAATCCACTAAAAAGCTTTCAACAAATTTTGAATTATAGCTCACAATGGACTCTAAATCGTCTTTTGTCAAACACCCATCTATCTTTATTGACTCGTGCAATCTCCACATTCTATCTAATGGGTCAGGATGTGTCAGAGGATACTGCTTTTTTGGCGAAAAATATTCTTCAACTCTATTGTACATCTCTAAAAATGAAAAAAACAAAAACGCACCATCCAACATCTGCGCTTTCTCATACTCATTATAACTTACCTCTGAAATAGAATATAAGTCCGCTTCAAATTCGCACTGCTGATTATAAGTATAGTATTTAATATCATTTTTTAAATCAGAAGCCCTTGGATTTGACTTCAGTATAGATTTACTTTTCAAATGGCCTAGATAGTGATGAGCATATTCATGCCCAATAATAAAATTCATTTGCCAATCAGTAACATAATCTATTTTCTTCTTCATTGAACCAGGAAGCCTACCTCTAGAATCTATTTCAAAATCCAAACTTTCTGTTCCAATCATAATCCTAATTGCCAAAACAAAAGCAGCAAGTATATCCTCACTCGCTACACCCAAATATTCACCGTAATGAAACAAATTCATATAAAACAAAAAATGCCTCAAAGCATATGACAAAACTATAACATTACCGTATGGCGTTCTCATACACATACCATTTGCTTCTTTTGCATGAATTGTCCCATGAGGAATATCTAAGCAAATTACCTTACGCTCATGACTTAATCTATTGAGATATTTTCTATACTGCTTGGACTCGAAGTAATTAGCGAATTTCCATTTATCTCCAAATTTAGATTTTAATTTTGAAAAAACTCTTTTAAGTCTAGCACTAGTCTCCACCTGCTCTGCTCTGAATCTCAATAGAAAATCCGAAGCCGATTTAATATTAAAGGCCCTCTTTATCTCATCTTTATTCATAAACGAATAAAAAAACTTTTCCTCATCGCTCAAATCGTCAATCTCTGATAACAGAAATCTATTATGAATATGAATAAAAATATCTAAATCTTTATCGTATATAAAATCATCCTTTATCTCATCATATCGCTTATGATTTTTTAGCTGCTTAAAAAAATCATCTATGTATTCGGGAGATGGATTCTTAATTATTTCTGCGTCTAGAAATAATTCTAAACCCGAAAAATGTTTTGCAAATAGCCCATTGTACTCTGGATGTTGGTGCAACATATAAATGTCTTTTTATTTAAAATGGGATATTAGGTTCACAAACACGTCTACTTAAACTAACAAGTCACCTTACTCGATAGAATCTTTCACTGTGTGACAGTTAGGCTTCTCAGACAACACCTTCTTCTTCAGCCACTCCCGCACCGGCTCATCGTAAAACTTCAAGCACCCATACGCCAGCGCTACCGCCGCCAGATAGACCAGTGCCGCCACGGGCAAGCCCTCGCGCAAGGACACTTTATGGGTCGCGACCCAGGCCGTGTAGGTGTAGATGAGCGGGTAGTGGGTGATATAAATCGGATACGAAATATCGCCCAGGAAGCGGCACAGCCGCTGGCCCACGCCCGAGCGCACCGCCCCGCTGGCCCCGAAGAAAATGATAGCGGGGAAGACGAGAATGATGCAGAGCGCATCGTAGAGCCCATTTTGCCACAACTGCGTGGGGCTGCCGACGCGGGGCATGGCCAGCACCGCCACCACCGCCAGGCTGCACCACCAAAAGGCATGCGGCACCGGCCGCAGCCGCGCCAGCCGAAACAGCAGCAGTCCGGCAAAAAACGGGTACGTCATGCGGGCGAAGCCGATGTGCAGCTGCTCGGGCTCCAGCGACCAGCCCCCAATGACATCGCCCTGGGGACTGGTGAGGCCCAGGTGCAGCAGCGCTCCCGCCGCCAGCACCACCAAGATGCCCAGCGCCACGTTGGAGAAGCGGCGCACCACCGTCGCGTACAGCACGTTGGCCACGTACTCGAAAAACAGCGACCAGCCCGGCCCGTTGAGCGGAAAGGTTTCGTGCCAGCCCCGCACGTCGAGCGACACCGGCACCGGGACCATAAAGCAGCCGATGAGCATCACGAGCAGCATCTTCCACACCGGCGTCTGGCCGATGATGGGGAACAGCGCCGACGCCTGGAAGTAGTACATCGCCGCCCCTATCACCATGCCCAGCACCACCATGGGTTGCAGCCGCACCAGCCGCCGCTTGAAGAAGCCGCCCACCGTGAGGCGGCCCCACCGGTCGTCGTAGGCGTAGCCAATCACGAAGCCCGACAGCAGAAAGAAGAAATCCACCGCCAGGTAGCCGTGGTTTATCACCTGGTCGAGGTGGCTGGTGGCGTGGGCCTCGCACAGGTGAAAGGCCACCACCATGAGCGCCGCCACGCCCCGCAGGCCGTCGAGGATGGGGTAATGGGGTTTGGTGGGTAGCGGGGTGGGCTGCATGCGGGTGGCAAGATACACCGGGTCATGCTGAGCTTGCCGAAGCATCTCTGCCGCTTCATTATTTCTCTTCGGAAGCACGTTTGGCTTTCAATTGCACTATATCCGCCAGGTCTTTTGGCCGGGCATTGGCTGCTTTGTCCGTCAGCAAATCATCGAAGCTGATAAACGGAATATTGACTTCGCCCAAAGCAGCATCTTCTCGATTTGCGAAAGACACTCCGAATCTTAGTGGCGCTTTCAGCTCTGGCAGTAGGTCAAGCGTGAAGTCTTCGAAATCATACCTGAAAAAAGACTTTTTAGGATTTGGCGTTTGCGCCTCTTTATGTTTCTTGACATCCTGCCCAAGCTCCTCTAGCGCTTCTAGAACCTTGAAGTAATTGCTGTAGGTCGGATTATACCAGATATCTAAATCGACCTTATCTGCAACTACGCCATTTGAAGCAATTGAACGCCGGAAATAGCCATGCAATGCAACCGCAATTCCGCCAACGATTAGGTAATCAACACCGTGCTTGTTGAGGGCAATACAAACTGTTAGCAGAGCGCTGATTAGCTTATTGTCCATTAGTACGCTTCGCTTTCTTCTTGGCAGCTAAATCCTGCTGTAAAAGCTTGATGAATTCTTCGAGTTCTGAATACACTCTATCCCGCTCTGCTTCGGTACGTGTATTGGCCTGAATATCCGATTTCAGCGCCTCGAAGCTATTGTACCGGGTCAGCTTTGCCATGACAGAAATATTTAGCCCAATTTTTGAACTATCAAACCTTGCTTAAAGATAGCAACGAAGCGGTAGAGATGCTTCGACAAGCTCAGCATGACCGTTCTGGCGTAGCAAAGCCGCTTCCCTCCTACCGTTTCCCCACGGCCTTGGCGGCGGGCTTGGCGGCGGGCTTGGCGGTGAAATCGAAGTAAAGGGTGATTTCCTTCGCATACGACGGGTCTTTGCTGTAGTCGTAGTACATGTTGGTTCTGCCCATGGGGCCCATGTTTTCGGCTTTTTGCGACTTGGTGCCGATGGGCGTGATGCCGTGCATGAACGAGAGGTTGCCGCTGGGGAAGGCCGGGGCCGTGTTGTAGGGCTTGGCGGCGAAGCGGGGCGTGAAGAGGCGCAGGTACACGTCTTCCTGGTCGCAGATGATAGTGAGGGGCTGGCCGGTGGTTTGCAGCGTGAGCCAGTAGAAGTTAGAGTAGTAGCCCTTGAACTCGGGATAGAGCGGGCTCTTGGTGCCGTCGGGCTCGCCGGTGCTGGTGTTGTTGTATGCCTTGGTCCAGACGCCTAGGTTGGTGCCTTTCAGGCGGTCTTTCCAGACGCGGTAGGGGCCGTCGCCGCGCCACTGGATGCCGCGCACCTCCTTTTCGGGGTAGTTGAAGCTGAGGCCGGCCAGGGCAAAATCGTAGTCTTTGGGGAAGTACTTGGCCGTCATCCGGACCCAGCCTGAGGGATACACCGTCCATTGCAGCGACTGGTAGCGGCTGGCCTTGCCAAACTTCGCGTCGATGACCACATTGGCGCCGTCCTGGCGCTGGGTGAGGCCCTCGAAGGCGGTTTCGCCCTCGGCCAGCACGGGGCCGTTGGTGAGCGGAATGATGCCCTGGGCGTTGCGCACCTGGCGCAGCAGGCCGGTGCGGCGGCTGAATGTACATGTGACGCCGTTGGCGGTGGCGGTGTAGAGCGAGTCGGTTTCGGTGAGGCTGGCGGGGCCGGGGCCGGTGGTAACGGCTAGCTTTTGGGCCACCTGCGCGGGGTGGGCAATGGGCCAGCTCCAGGTGTAGATTTCGCGGCCGGCGGGGTCGGTGGCCGTGACGTAGAGCACGTCGGCCTGCGCCCAGTCGGCGGGCAGGCTCAGCTTGAGGGGGCCGTATTCGGTGGGCGCGATGCTGGGCGCCGGGGTGGTGCCGGTGCGGGCGGCGGGCGCGGCGGGGCCGCCGGGCGTGGGCAGTTGGGCGAGCTTCCAGGTGAAGCGGCAGGCGCTGAGGTTGGTGTAGGTGAAGCGGTTTTGGATGCGGAAGGTGCCGTCGAAGGCGGGCGTGATTTCGCGGCGCTCAAAGAACACGGGGCTCCATACTTCCTTGATGGTGAAGTAGCTGCCCTCCTTTTCGCGGTAGGGCCCCAAGATGCCGTCGGGGCCGTGGTCGCCGTCGGCGTCGAGGATGCCGCCCCTGTCGGTGCGCACCACGGCGGCGTCGGAGAAGTCCCAGAGGAAGCCGCCGGCCGAGAGCGGCTCGCGCCACATTTGCTCCCAGTAGTCTTCGAGGCCCGCGCCGTGGCCGCCATCGTAGAGGCCGTGCAGGAACTCGGTGGGAAACACCACGTTGTGGCCGTGCAGGTGGGTGCCGTTACCGTAGTCGTAGTTGATGTAGTGCTGGGTATCGGTGCCGCGGAAAACCTGCCAGGCGTGCACCACGGGGCGCTTTTGCAGGTCCATGCGGTCGAGCACGGGGTCGAGGTCGAAGTTGTGGCCGCCCTCGTTGCCGTTTATCCAGCCGATGATGCTGGGGTGGGTTTCGTCTTTGGTCACCATGGCCTCGGTGAGGGTGGTGCCGGTGGGCGTGTTGTAGGCGGCGTGCCAGCCGGCCACTTCATCGAACACAAACAGACCCAGCGAATCGCAGGCGGCCAGAAAATGGTCGTCGGGCGGGTAGTGCGACATGCGCACGGCGTTCATGTTCATGTCCTTCATCAGGTTCACGTCCATAATGCTCAGCGCCTTGCTGGTAGTGCGGCCCGAGCTAGGCCAAAACGAGTGCCGGCACACGCCCTTAAACTTGACCTTCACCCCGTTGACGTAGTAGCCCTCGCGCTCGCGCAGT
>Ga0182232_1000261_pt1 | contig 14323 bp, 8 predicted proteins | sample G6R1MG_30_FD_155484 | JGI IMG/M metagenome (GOLD analysis project Ga0182232, IMG submission 155484) | Phyllosphere microbial comminities from miscanthus, Michigan, USA - G6R3_NF_07NOV2016_LD2 MG | ecosystem: Host-associated > Plants > Phyllosphere > Phylloplane/Leaf | place: USA: Michigan... | reverse complement strand
TGGCGTATATTGACATTTACCACGAGCGCATCCGGGCGTTTCACGTCAAGGATGCCGAGTTTAACCCCACCGGACGGCAGGGCATGTATGGCGGCTACGAGCCCTGGCTGGAGCGGGCCGGGCGCTTCCGCTCGCTGGGCGATGGGCAGGTTGATTTCAAGGCTGTTTTCAGCAAAATGGCGCAGTACAACTATCCCGGCTGGGCCGTGCTGGAATGGGAGTGCGCCCTCAAGCACCCCGAAGACGGCGCCCGCGAAGGTGCGCAGTTCATCAAAGACTACCTCATCCGCGTCACCGACCGCACCTTTGACGACTTTGCGGCGTCGGGCGTCGATAACGCGCAGAATAGAAAACTATTAGGACTTTAACCCCCGATTTTCTCACCCATGAAAAAGCTAGTTCTTTGCCTCAGTGCGGCGGCCCTGCTCGCGGCCTGCGACTCGGGCTACAAGCCCGACGGCCCCGACCAGGTAAATGCCCAAAAAGCCGCCCAGCAGGCCAACGAATCCCCTTCGGCCCCCGACAGCGTGACGGCTACCAACGTGACCGCTAAAGCCCACCAGTTGCAAGTCGATACGGCCACTTCCAAAATCGGCACCTCCCCCACCGGCGTAGCCGATAACAGCCAGGGTGCCAAGCTCATGGCCTCGTCGGACTGCGCCAGCTGCCACCGCGAGCGCGAAAAGCTGCTCGGCCCGGCCTACGTGGCCATTGCCGAGAAATACCCCAACACGCCCGCCAACGTGGCCATGCTGGGCAAGAAAATCATCAGCGGCGGCAAAGGCAACTGGGGCGACATTGCGATGACGCCGCACCCGGCGCTGTCGGAATCGGACGCCAAGGAAATGGTAAAGTATATCTTGACGCTGAAATAGTGTAGCGCGGACTTTTAGTCCGCGAGTTTTACGGCTTATTCAGCAATACCCACGCGCAGCCCAACACCGTTCGCGCGACATCCTATCCACTCGCGGGCTGAAAACCCGCGCTACACCCCCAACCGCATGACTACTGCCGTTCGCATAAAGCTGTCCATCATGATGTTCCTGGAGTTTTTTATCTGGGGCGCGTGGTTTGTGACGCTGGGCACGTACTTGCTGCGCAACCTGCACGCGACGGGCACGCAGGTGGGCGTGGCCTTTCTTACGCAGTCGATTGGGGCCATCGTGGCGCCGTTTATTATCGGGTTGATTGCCGACCGGTTTTTCTCGGCGCAGAAGATACTCGGGGTGCTGCACCTGGCGGGCGCGGCGCTGCTGTGGCACGCCAGCACGGCCGCCGATTTCGACAGCTTTTATCCGAATATCTTGACTTACATGGTTTTGTACATGCCCACGCTGGCGCTAGTCAATTCCATCGCTTTTCGGCAAATGCAAGACCCGCAAAAGGAATTTGCCCCCATTCGGGTGCTGGGCACGCTGGGTTGGATTATAGCCGGCCTCACCATCGGCTGGCTGAACTGGGAGCAAAGCAACGGCCTGCAAGCCACCTTCCTGATGGCGGCCGGTGCGGCGGCGCTGCTAGGCATATTTAGCTTCACGCTGCCCGCTACCCCGCCCGTAAAGTGCGGCCAAAGCAGTTCGCTCGGCGATATGCTGGGCCTCGAAGCCATTGGGCTGCTGCGCAACCGCTCGTATTTGATTTTCTTTCTGGCGTCGATTGCCATCTGCATCCCGCTGGCTTTTTATTATGGGTTTACTAACCCTTTTCTCAATGAGGTGGGCATGAAGGCGGCGGCCGGCGTGCAAAGCCTCGGGCAAGTGTCCGAGCTGCTGTTTATGCTGGCTATTCCGCTGTTTTTCAAGAAGCTGGGCGTAAAGAAAATGCTGGCCATCGGCATGGCGGCGTGGGTATTGCGCTACCTGTTTTTCGCCTACGGCGACGGTGCAAGCAGCTACTGGATGCTCATTGCGGGCATCGTGCTGCACGGCGTTTGTTACGACTTCTTCTTCGTCACGGGCCAGATTTATACCGATAACCTGGCCGGCGAGCAGTTCAAAAGCGCCGCGCAGGGTTTCATTACGCTGGCGACTTACGGGGTGGGGATGCTCATCGGCACGCTGCTGTCGGGTCGCATTTTTGACCAGTACCAGCTGGCGGGCGGCACCCACGACTGGCGCATGATTTGGCTGATTCCGGCTGGTATCGCGGCGCTGGTGCTGCTGCTGTTTTTGCTGTTTTTCCGGGAGCGCACTACCGCGCCGGCTGCGCCCACGGCCGCCGTGCCGTATGGCGAAGCTTCTACCGTCGTGCCCGGTTAGCCTTCTACTTTTATGCCTACTTACAACCGCCGCGCCGCGCTCAAAACCATCCTCACCAGCACTGCCACGGTGGGCGCGCTGGGTTTCGCCAGCGCCTACGCGCCCGGCGACAAGCCGGCTCAATCTTCCAAGCCTTTGAAAAACAACATCAAACAATCGGTATGCCGCTGGTGCTTCCAGGATATGCCCCTGGAAAAGCTGTGCATCGCGGCCAAGGAAATGGGCATCCGGGGTATCGACCTAGTGGGCCCGGCCGACTGGCCCACGCTCAAAAAGCACGGCTTGGACTCGCCCATGTGCAACGGGGCCGAAATCAACCTTGCCGATGGCTTCAACGACCCGCAGTTTCACGCCCGCCTGCAAAAGCAGTACGCCGAGATGATTCCGAAGGTAGCAGCGGCGGGCTACACCAACCTCATCTGCTTTAGCGGCAGCCGCCGTGGCATGAGCGACGAGGTGGGCCTGGCCAATAGCGTGAAGGGCTTGCAGCCGCTGATGGCCCTGGCCGAAAAGCATAAAGTGGTGCTGGTGATGGAGCTGCTTAACAGTAAAATTGACCACCACGACTACCAGGCCGACCGCACGAGCTGGGGCGTGGCGCTGGCCAAAAAACTGGGCTCCGAGCACTTCAAGCTGCTCTACGACATCTACCACATGCAGATTGACGAGGGCGACGTCATTCGCACTATTACGGATAACCACCAGTATATCGCGCACTACCACACGGCCGGCGTGCCCGGCCGCCACGAGCTCGACGACGCGCAGGAACTGAACTACCCGGCCATTATGCGGGCCATCAAAGCCACTGGTTTTCAAGGCTTCGTGGCCCAGGAGTTTATCCCGCGGCAGGCCGATAAGCTGGCTTCGCTGCGCCAGGCGGTGCAGTTGTGCGACGTATGATAAGGAAATACGGATGTCATTGCGAGCGTAGCGAAGCAATCGCACCAAAGCGGCATCCGAACGGCCCGTCCCGATGCGATTGCTTCGCTGCGCTCGCAAGGACAGTTGAGTATCTAACTACCTACTATTCATGAAATCCGCCTTCCTCCCCACCCTACTTTCGCTCAGCCTTATTTCCGTGGCCCACGCCCAGCAGACCGGCAAGCCGGAAGACACCGAAGTGTATGAGCCGGTGCCCAAAGTGGTAACGCCCGGCCCATACACCACCAGCGCGCCGCCCTCCGATGCGGTGGTACTGTTCAATGGGAAAGACCTGGGTGAGTGGGTATCGGTGGCCGACCGCAAGGTACCGGCCAAGTGGAAAGTGGCCGATGGTCTGCTGACTGTGGACAAAGCGCAGGGAAACATCGAAACCAGGCGCACCTTCACCAACTACCAGCTGCACCTCGAATGGCGCGTGCCGGCCAACATCACCGGCACCGGGCAGGTGCGGGGCAACAGCGGCGTGTTTTTGGCCTCCATCGGCCAGGGCGACCTGGGTTACGAGCTGCAAATCCTTGACAGCTATAACAATAAGACCTACGTCAACGGCATGGCGGGTAGCATCTACAAGCAGCGCATCCCATTGGCCAACCCCATCCGCAAGCCCGGCGAGTGGCAGGCGTATGATGTGGTCTGGACGGCCCCGGTCTTTAAAAGCGATGGCGCGGTGCAGTCGCCGGCTCGCGTCACGGTGCTGTTCAACGGCGTGGTGGTGCAGAACAACGTGGCGCTCGACGGCCCCACGCAGTACATCGGCAAGGCCAGCTACCAGCAGGCGCACGGGCCGTCGCCCATCAAGCTGCAAGCGCATGGCGACAAGAGCGAGCCGCTGAGCTTCCGCAACATCTGGGTGCGCGAGCTATAATAGAGCAGCTTAATAACAAACGTCCGTCATGCTGCGCCACGCCCAGCACATGACGGACGTTTTTCATTACTTCGCTACCGGAACCGAATACGCCCGCCGCCCCACGCCTACCCCCGTAATCTTTACCGACTGCCAGCCCGTGGGCAGGGTCGTTTTGCGCTGCGTAATACCTAACGGCGTGATTTCTAGTCCACCAAAGCCCATGAGCACGGCTTGCAGCACGCCGCCCGCGCCGGTGGCGAAGTAAGGATTGGTACCGCCTTTGGTTTCGGCAATGACGCGGAAGGGCGGCAGCAGATTGGGCAGGTAGGCATCCTGAAAGAAGTGCTGCGCCTTACCGCCATCACCGAGGCGGGCGTAGAGCAGGGCAAAAATAGCCTGCGTCATGGCCGGCGTGCCTTCGTTGGGCACGCGGGTTTCGTAGTAGGTCAGGTCTTTTTTAATCTGGTCGGGGTCGGTGATGGTGCCGAGCGGATAGGCTAGCAGGTTTACGTCGCCCTGCTTGATGCCCTCACCGTGGTAGGTGGCGTGCTCCTGGGTCACGCCGTCGGGCATTTTCAGAATGGGAATATTCTGCGCCACCACCGTCCAATCGGGGTTGGCGCGCAGGCCGAGCAGTTTGGCGGCGGCAGTGGCGGCCCGCAGGTTGGCCTGGGCAGCAGCGTTGGTAAAGGCATCATTATCTACGTTTTCGGCCCACTCGTCGGAGGCAACTACATTCTTGATGTCGTAGTGGCCAGCACCATTACGCTCGACGCGGCTGGCCCAAAAGTCGGCCGTGGCCGAAAGCATCGGCCAGCCTTTCTCGCGCAGCCAGTCCCGGTCCTGGGTCACGCAGTAGTATTGCCAGGCGGCCAAGCCCACGCAGGCCGAAATATGATGCTCAAATGGCCCGCTCAGGGCCCACACCGGCGTTTCCTCTACGCCAGTATCAGCACTTTCCCAGGGGTACATGGCCCCCTGGTAGCCGTGGGCAAAGGCATTGCGCCGCGCTAGGTCGAGGCGCCGAAAGCGATACTCTACCAGCGACTTAGCTATCTCCGGGTGCAGTACCAGCAAAGCCGGATACATCCACAGGTCAGCATCCCAAAACACATGCCCGTTGTAGCCCAGGCCCGAAAGGCCCATTGGCGAAGGCGAATAGTCGGTGCCCGCCCGCGAAAAGCTGTAGAGATGGTACAGCATACTGTGCACATCCTGCTGGGCCTGGGCGTCGCCAGTTATTTGAATATCACTCTGCCACAGCTCTTTCCAAGCTTTTTGGTGAAAGTCGAGCAAGCGCTGCCGACCTTCTAGCCGGGCAAAGATGGTCAGCCGCTCGGCCTCATTAAGCGGGTCGGGGTGGTGGGCCGAGGTAATGCTGGAGCCCGCCACCGAGTAGGCATAGGTTTGGCCGGCTTTCAGGGCCTTGCCAAACTTCATGAGATGCATACTATTGTCCCACATCTCATGAATAATGCGCGGCTCTTGCCCGTGCGGCTCGGCAAACAAAAAGCTGGTGCTGGCACACAGCAACAGCTTGCCCGTCGGGCTTTTAGCCGACGAGGTCAGCAAGCTCAACGTGGCGTGCGGCCGGTCGATTTCGTTGTAGTAGTTCTGCACGTCGCGCAGGGCGTCGGGTGCTTCCATCACGCTGGCGGCGGTAAGGGCCACATCCTTCTTGGCGGCTACCGACACGTCGAGCAGCACCGTGTAGGGCAGGTGCCGCAGCGCATAGTAGGTATAGCTGATAGTGGCTTTATCCTGGTAATCAAAGCTAGTGGTGAAGGCCGCGCGCTGCATATCCAGCTCCTGCCGGAAGTTAGTCGCATCCTGCGCGTTAAGGCGGTGGCCATCTACTTCCAAGTACATATTCAGCAGGTTGAAGCTGTTGAGGAAGTTGCTCACCCGGCCCCGGCCGTACTGGTCGTAGGCCCCGGCCAGCACCACGCTTTTAAGCTGAAACGGCGCTGGCGACGATACCAGCCCAATCATGCCGTTGGCCACGGTCACGCCGTAGTAGTTGCTCGGGTCAACCTTACCGGCGGTAATGCGCCAGGGGTCAGGCGTTTGGGCAGCTAGGGGAAGGCAAAGCAGTAGCAGCAAGGCCCAAAGGCTGCTTTTTGGGCTGAAGTGGGTGGCAACTAACATGGCAGAACAATAAAGTACAGAAGAGTTGCCGCGCGGAGCGGCACGGCGGGCGGCTCCGCGCTAGCGGCAATGCGTGCGTAACCGCCGGTCAGGATTAACCCAACGCCTTACCATCAATTGGCCTGAATGGCCAGCACCCGTGCCTCAAAGGCTTCGTTAGGCAAAAAAGAACGGTTTTTGACCCGGGTTTTATACGCGTACACCGTATGAATGGAGTAACCTAAAATACGGCTAATCTGCTCGCTGTCAGTTATTCCCAGCCGAATAAGCGCGAATATACGAAGTTCTGTATTGAGCAACTGCGCCTCGGCCAGGTGAATACGGTCGGCCTCAGTAAAGAGGGCGTTGAACTCGGTCACGAAGTTGGGAAAAAGCTGCACGAATACCGTGTCGAAGCCCTTAAACAAATCAGTACGTTCTGACTTGATGTTGATTTCCTCAACCAGCCGCTGGGCAGTAGCTATCTGCTTGGTAGCTAACATAGTAGCTAATTTTTTCTTCAAGCTTTCGAGCTTGTCAATGTAGCGAGCCGTGTTGTTGAAATAGTAGCCGATGTACTCCTCCTTAAGGTGGTTAGCCTCATTCAGGCCCAGGTTTAGCTCCTGCAGCTTTTGGTTTAGTAGCTGCTGCTTATTATTGAGTACCTGCAATTTATCGTTTTTATCGTGCAGCTCCTGATTACTAGCGGCTAGCAGGGTCCCGGCCCGCCGCAAGCGCCGCAATTGCACGTAGCTGATGCAGGCAAAAACCAGCACTAGCGCCGCTAGTAGGCTGACGGCTAAGGTATAGCCTCTGGCCTGTTGGCGCTGGCTTTCGGCAAAAGCGATTTTTTGCCCGTCAATCAGCGAGGATAGCGGGGCCATCTGCATCAGGCGCTGCCGGGTATTGAAGAAGGCCGCCGCCTTTCTGGCTTCGCCGATGTAGCGGTGCGCCCGCTCCAGGTCGCCGCGCTCGTAGCAGTATTTGGCCACTAGGTACAACGCTATACCTTCTTTAGTCGATGATTTTAAGTCATTTATCGCCGCCAGTACCATTAGCCGAAAAGCAACCTCGGGCTGGCCAGCGTACTCGTACAGTTTACCCAGGTTGCAGGAAGTCGTAGCCAATTGATGGGCAGTGAGGGGCAGCCGCAAAAGCTGCGCGTACACGGCCTTGCCGGTTGGCAAGTCGTGCCGCTCGCGGGCTTTAAAAAGAAGCCGTGATAATTGCACGTAGGTGCCGGGACGAGAGTAATGTGCGGCCGTATCGGCATAGGCATACGCCTTGCTCAGATAAAGCGGGGTGTAATATGCATTAGGCTCGTATTCAGCTAGTTCAATACACACTATATTGTACATCTCGTAGAAATCGGCCTTGTCGGGAGGCGCTAGCTCCCGGGGCCTTACGGCTTGCAGTGTATCAAACGCTTCTTTGAAAAGGCCTGCCGAGCGCAAGGTGAATGCCAACCGAATACGCGCTACCTGGAGCAGTGCGGGCCTGCGCATACGACGGGCCAGCGCCGCCAGCCGCAGGCTGTAAGCAAAAGCTGAATCATACTTAAATACTTGGTATTCATCATAAATACGTAGTGCTATCTGGTAGCGCTGCGCGTCGTCGCTCTCGCTATTATGTAGCGTAGTAGTCAGACTGGTGATGCGAACAAGGCGCTGCTGGTCGTAGACAGTCTGGCGGGCTAGCGCTTCGTCAAGCACCCGTAGCAAGCTGTCGGGTTGGCTAGCACCAGCCTTGCCGGGCAATGCCCCAAATAGCAACCAGCAAAAGCCCAATAGCCAAATAGCTTGGGAGCGAGCAAAAAGAGGCACGGGTGGGAAAATAGAGGTGAGAGCGCGCAGCTTTATTCGGCCAATATACAACAGCTGCTCATTTCATAACCAGTAGCTTAGAGAGGTTGGGTAGTTACGCTTCCTGATTGCCTAATAGGAGGCATATAAGGCAGGTTTTTTAAGCCCATCGACCAGCAAAAATGTCTAAATATGACAGTATTTTCTTGGTTTACGCTTATCTATTACCTGATAAATGAGCTATATTTTTTGCTTCATTTATGAAACTAAAACCCTACCTTACAGCAATATAAAGCTCACAATGATTAATATTTTTTTTAGATTTTCTAATACAGGCTTGGGAGAAGCTCGGGCTGCAAATTCTTTTGCACAAGTCACCTGCAATCGATTTCAGTATTCAGCAGGGAGGTTCCGCTCTTTTTCTCGCCTATGCTGTCCATTTTCTTTCGCTACCAGCCGGGCCGTCGCACCGCCTCACCACTACACCTGGCCAGTTGGCCGTTGGCTTGGGTAGTATTGCTGCCACTAACTAGCGGGCTATTGACAGCTTGCAACCAGACGGCCAAAACTGAGCGCGCTGAAACTGTGGCGAAAGCTGCTAACGGCTCAGCGAACCTAGTCAAAAAACCGGGCTGGTGGAAGGAAACAGTGGTATACCAGCTGTATCCACGCAGCTTTCAGGACAGCAATGGTGACGGGGTAGGCGACTTGCGCGGTATCATCAGCCGGCTCGATTATATTAAAAGCTTGGGTGTGGGCACGGTATGGCTGAACCCAATTTACACGTCGCCTAATGACGATAACGGCTACGATATCAGTGATTACCGTCAGATTCAGCCGGAGTTTGGCACTATGCGGGATTTTGATGAGCTGCTGCGTGGCATGCACGAGCGCGGCCTCAAGCTGGTGATGGACGTGGTAGTGAACCACAGCAGCGACGAGCACCCGTGGTTTAGGGCGGCGCGCAGCTCGCGCACTAGTCCCTACCGCGATTATTACTACTGGTGGCCTGCTGAAAAGGGCACGCCGCCAGCACGTTATAGCACCTTCGACGTAAAGAAAAACGCCTGGCAATACGACTCGACAACCAAGAGCTACTACCTGCACTACTTTTCTAAGAAGCAGCCCGACCTGAACTGGAACAATCCCAAGCTACGCCAGGAGGTATACAGCCTGATGCGTTTCTGGGCTGATAAGGGCATCGATGGCTTCCGCATGGATGCCTTTCAGTTTGTGGCCAAGGACCCCAGCTTTCCGCCCATGCCGGGCCTCACCGAGCAGAACTACGCCAATGCCTACAACCACGGCCCGCGCCTGCACGACTACCTCAAGGAAATGAACCGGGAGGTACTTAATAAGTATAACCTGATGACCGTGGCTGAAGGTGCGGGCCGCAACCCACAGGAAGCCATGCTCTTCGTGGACCCCGCTCGCAAAGAGTTGGACATGACGTACCACTTTGAGGGCGTGGGCGTGGGCAGCGGCGCCGATACCTACCAGCTTACCGAGCTCAAGCAGGTATTTACGAAGTGGGACCACGAGTTTGCCCAAAAAGGCTGGCAGGCCATCGACCTCGGCAACCACGACCAGCCGCGCATGGTGAGCAAGTTTGGCGACGACCGGCCCGCCTTCCGAGCTGCCTCGGCCAAGCTACTCAACACCTTCTTGTTGACCATGCGTGGCACGCCCTATTGCTACAACGGCGATGAAATAGGCATGACCAATAGCCAGTTTAGGGGCATCGCTGACTACCGCGATGTGGCTGCCCGCAATGGCTACGCGCTGGTGAAGCAGCAGGGCGGCGACCTACCGGCTTTTTTTCATTCGCTGGCGCGCTTCGGGCGCGACAACAGCCGCACGCCTTTTCAGTGGGATGCCATGGCTAATGCAGGCTTTACCACGGGCACGCCCTGGCTTGGCGTGAACCCAAACTATCCCGCCCTCAATGAGGCGGCGCAGGACAAGGATTCCAGTTCGGTGCTTAATCATTTTCGCCGGGCTACGGCTGTGCGGCGGCAGCATAAGGTGCTGACCTACGGGCAGTACGCGCTGCTCGACGCGGCTAACCCGCACATCTGGGCCTACACTCGCACGCTGGGCGGCGAGCGGGCGCTGGTGGTGCTCAATTTTTCGTCGGTGCCCCGCCGCTGGGCTCTGCCCACCGGCCTCAAGCCCAGCGGCGCGCCCTGGCTCAACAACTACCCTACCCTGGCGGCCGGGCCGGCGCTGGCTTTGCAGCCCTGGCAGGCGGTGGTGCTGCCACTGCCATAGCCCTTTTTAGCACTACCCGCCGCGCTCAAAAACCGCCAGATTATGGGCAATTTTTCCGGAAACGTTTGCAACGCATCTACCTATCAGTAAGCTCTTTTGAGTATTCACTATTTTCCCACCTTTTTACTCTTCATCCATGCGTAATCACAGCTACTCAAGTCCTTACTCCTTTGAGCAGCCGGCCCCCCGGTCCGTTCTGAGCGGTAAGCTACTGCTCTTGACCCTTTTTTTGCCCCTCGCCGGCTACGCGCAAACCGCCCGCCAGGTAACAGGCAAGGTACTCGACGGTACGGGCGGCGGCCTGCCCGGCGTCACGGTTATCGTGCCTGGCACCACCACCGGCACGGGCACAGATGGCAACGGCAACTTCCAGCTGCAAGTACCCGCCACGGCTACTAAGCTCTCGTTCTCGTTTGTGGGCTACGCCACCCAAACGGTTGATATTACGGGCCGCAACACGTTAACTGTCACGCTCAAAGACGACGCCCAAGCCCTGACCGATGTGGTGGTAGTAGGCTACGGTACGGTGCAGAAAAGCGACCTGACCGGGGCCGTGAGTGCACTTGGGGCAAAGGAATTTAATAAGGGAACGTTTACTTCGCCCGAGCAGCTTGTGCAGGGCCGAGCGTCGGGAGTACAGGTAACACAGAACAGCGGTCAGCCGGGTGGGGCTTCTACCATCCGCATCCGGGGCAACTCGGCCGTGACGGGCACCGGCCAGCCCCTATATGTAGTAGACGGGGTGCCGCTTGATGGACGCTCAGCGCGCCCCGGCCTGACTACCTCCCTTGGCGATAGCCCCGACAGTAACCCGCTCAATTTTTTGAACCCGGCCGATATCGAGTCTATCGATATTCTGAAAGACGCGTCGGCCACGGCCATTTACGGGTCGCGCGCAGCCTACGGGGTAGTACTTATTACCACTAAGCGCGGCAAAACCGGTGAACCTCGCCTGGATATCGGTGCCTCGGGCGGTTTCTCCAATATTATGCGGCGCATTAAAGTGCTTTCGGCCGACCAGTTTCGGGCGGCCCTGCCCTACTATGGCGCCCCGCTGACTAATGACAAAGGGCTCAGCAATGACCCACTCGGTGCTATTCTCCAAACCGGACCGCTGCAAAACTACACTGCGGCAGTGAGCGGGGGCGGCGAAAACGGCCGCTACCGCCTTTCAGTGGGCTACCTCGACCAAAAAGGTATCGTTAAGAAAACCGGCTTTCAGAAGTACAGTGCTAATTTCTCAACCAACGTCAAGTTTCTGGAAAGCAAGCGCTTAGGAGTCGATGTTAATATCACAGCCAGCCAGTTTCGCGAGCAGTTGGCTCCCATCAGCAATAATGGCGACTTTCGGGGCAGCCTCATTGGCCAGGCTTTACAATACAATCCTACCGACACGCTTTACAACCGTGATGGCAGCCCCTTCGTGCGCCGCGGCACCATCATCAATCCGGTGGCACAGCAGCAGTACTACAACGACAACTCGCGCGTGAGTACCGCGTTGGCCTCGATTTCACCCTACTATAAATTTACTGATTGGCTAGAGTACCGGGTATTACTCGCAGCCACCTACAGCACCGGCATCCGGCGCACCTCTATCGACCAGCGGCTGAACATCGAGGACTATTTTGGGCGCGGCTACGCAGCCATTGCCAACAATGAGCTGCTAACCCAGCAGATGACGCACACGCTGAACTTTAACAAGAAGCTGGGCGCCGATTTCAACCTAAACGCGCTGCTGGGCTACGAGTATACCAAGTTTGCCAACTCGGGCTCGACCATCAGCGCCTTGGGGCCGCCTAACGGCTTTGGCACCTTCGGGCTGGATTATACCAATTACATCCAATTCTCCAATGCCTCGGCTCGCACAGTTACTTCGTTTGTAGACCCCGTTACCGAGTTGCAATCGTTTTTCGGCCGGGCTATTCTCAACTATAAGGGCCGCTACCTACTGACGGCTACGTTGCGCGCTGATGGCAGTACCAAGTTTGGAGCCAACAACAAGTATGGTTATTTTCCCTCAGCTTCGGCAGCCTGGGACGTCAGCCAGGAAAGCTTCTTTAAAGTTGAAGCCATCAACCAACTGAAGGCCCGCGTGGGCTACGGCCGCACTGGCAACCAAGAATTTCCGGCGGGCTCGGCCCAGGGCCAGTATGTATTCTCCAACAATGGCACGCTGGCTCAGAGCAACAACCCTAACCCGAATCTAAAGTGGCAATCGGACGAGCAGTATAACGCCGGGGTGGATGTGGCTTTGTTCAATAACCGCGTAACGCTGACCGCCGATTACTTCTATAAGAAAACAACCGACCTACTGTTCCCCAGCTTCCCTATCCAGCCCGCGCCTCCCGGCTCGGTGGTGCGCTGGATAAACCTGGACGGCTCAGTGGTGAACAAAGGGGTGGAATTAGTATTGGGGGTAACGGCGCTGGATAACCCACGCTTCGGCTTGAGCTTCAATGCCAACGCCACCTTCATCCGCAACAATGTATCGGGCCTGGCCGCGCCCATTCCTACGGGTACGCTCAGCGGCCAGGGCCTGTCGGGCGTGACGGTAGAGCGCATCCAGAGTGGCTACCCCATCAACGGGTTCTTTACTCGTCAATATCAGGGCATCGACGCTGCTACCGGCCAGGCCTCGTATGCTGATAATGGCTCGCCCACCTTCTACGCAGGCAATCCTAACCCCCGCACCTTGGCTGGGTTGAGCACCACCTTTCGCTTCCAGAAGCTGTCCCTGATTGCCAATTTCAACGGGGTATTTGGCAACATGATTTACAATAACACGCTCAACAGCGTCCTCAACGTAGGCCAGATTTTGACGGGCAAAAACATTGCCCTGTCCAATTACGAATCGCCAATTAAGGAGTCAACAACCAATCCGCTTACTGCCTCCTCGCGCTTCTTGGAAAGAGGCAATTATGTAAAGCTCACTAACCTGACTTTATCGTACGCCCTGGGCGATTTTGGTAAGATATTCAAAGGAGCCAGCATTTACGCTATTGGCCAGAATCTCTTCGTTATCACCAACTATTCGGGCTTCGACCCCGAAATCAACACTAACAAGGCATTTAATGGCGTGCCCTCGGCGGGCATCGACTACACCGGCTATCCTTCGGCCCGCACCTTCACCTTCGGCGTCAATTTCTCGCTCTAATCCCACCCACTTAGCTTATCCCTATCTTATGAAAAAGACACTTAACGCGGCGGCTATACTGGCCGTGCTGCAGCTGGCTAACAGTTGCAAAATCAATGAAGAGCTACAGGGCAGCCTGACTACCAGCCAGGTAGGCAGTGGTGGAGGCGGCAACTCATCGGCCCTGCTCGATGGGGTCTACAATGCGATGCGCAGCCCTTTTCAGGGGGCCACGCAGGTATTTGCCCTATCAGAAGTGAGTACCGATGAACGCCTGATGCCGACCCGCGGGGGCGACTGGGATGATAACGGGAAGTGGCGCCAGCTGCATCAGCACAACTGGGATGCCGACCACCAAGAAGTGCGCGATGCCTTCAATAACTTGAATGGCGTCGTGTACGCTGCTACCGATATGCTGCGGTATAACCCTACCACGCAGCAACAGGCCGAAGCCCGCTTTTTGCGCGCTTGGGCCATGTACTGGATTTTGGACCTCTACGACCAGGTCCCTTACCGCGACCCCGGCGAAAGCGTAATTGAGGCGTCGCGGGTGCGCAAGGGCACGGCAGCGCTCGACTACATTATGAGTGAAGTAAATGCCGTAATAGCCAACCTGCCGGATGCCCCGGTATATCGGGGCACGAAAGACGCCGCCCGGGGCCTACTCATGAAGTGCTATCTCAACCGAGGCGTGTACGCCAACCGGCAGACACCCACTTTTGCGGTCGCTGATATGAACCAAGTTATCAGCTTGGCCGACCAAATAATCAGCAGCGGTCGCTATCGGTTTGCGAATAACTACTTCGACAATTTTGCCCCCGACAATAGCAATGTTGGTACGGAAAATATCTTCACGGAACTGAACCAGGGCGGCGTCAGCAGCGGAGCGCAGTATGACCTATGGCGCTTCATTTCGCATTATAATATGACGCCAACCGGCTAC
>Ga0182232_1000260_pt1 | contig 14328 bp, 11 predicted proteins | sample G6R1MG_30_FD_155484 | JGI IMG/M metagenome (GOLD analysis project Ga0182232, IMG submission 155484) | Phyllosphere microbial comminities from miscanthus, Michigan, USA - G6R3_NF_07NOV2016_LD2 MG | ecosystem: Host-associated > Plants > Phyllosphere > Phylloplane/Leaf | place: USA: Michigan... | reverse complement strand
CTGAAACAGGTAGGCCTCTTTGCCGATAACCGGCGCCGGGCGGCGGCTGGTGTAAAAAGTGCTGGCCTTGAACGACTGGCGCTTGGTGAGCAGGTCGTAGGCCGCGTCGCCGTTTAGCTTAAAATTCAGCAGCTGAAACACAACTGCGGGCCACTGCTCGAAGTCCTTGAGGTGCAGGTGGGCCAGCGCGGGGCTGGCGGCCCGGGCCTTGAGCTTATCGGCGGCCAAGGCGCGGTACTTGCCCTGGCGCTCCTCGCCGTAGGTAAAGACGACCTCCGACTCTGTGTTATTGAGCAGGTGCAGGGCCAGCAGCTCGGGCGCCTGGTGCACCAGGGCCAAAAAGAGGCCTTTGGCGGCCGGGGGCGGCGGGGTGGCGGCGGCCGGCTTGGGCGGCATGGCAGCGCTGGGGCCGGCGGGCTGCGCCCGGCCGGGGGGCGGGGTAGGGGTAGGGGTAGGGGTGCCGGGGCGCAGGGCTTTGGGCTGGCCGCCCAGGGGCTTGTTTTTCTTGCTGCCGGTGGCGGGGCGGGCGGGCTCGGGCGCGGGGCGGCGGAAGGCCTGGCCTTCCTCGGCGGCTACGGGCACGAGCTCGCGCAGCAGCACCGGGATGGTAAAATCATTATCAATAGCTACTTCGACCAGCTCGCTGTCGAGCAGGCGGGTGATGATACCTTCTTCGGTACCCGTGAGCAGGCGGACGCGGTCTCCAACATTCATAATCTCAAACGGCAAATTTCAGGGGCTTACGCAGCCGGGCGGTAAAGGTAGCGGCAGGGGCGGGGAGGCGGCCCGAAGACCCAGCTTCGCAAACTTGTCTTCGAAATCGATTTCGGAAATCGGGTGGATAATTCGTACCTTAGCCTGCCTTTAGCCGGGCGGGACGGTCCTGCTGGCGAGTGGCTTGTTTCTTTCCCCACCCATTTTATGAAAAAACCTCAACTCTGGGGCCATTGGCTGCTGGCCATTTTACTGCTGGTCGGCGCGGCGGCGCGGGCCCAGTCGCCGGTGACGGTGAGCCCGGCATATTTTACTGATACCACGCCCATTACGCTCACCTTCGATGCCACGCTCGGCAACGCGGGAATGGCCAACTACAACGGCGACGTGTACATCTACACCGGGGTGATTACCAACCTGAGCACCTCGCCCAGCAACTGGCGCTACGTGCTGAATTCTACGGGTTTCAGTACGCCGACGGCGGCCGAAAAAATGACGCCGATTGGCAATAAAAAGTATACCATCAGCTTCACGCCGCGCTCGTTTTATCCGGGCCTTTCGGCATCCAGTGAAACAGTGCGGCAGCTGGCCATGGTGTTTCGCGGCGCGGGCGGCACGCCCGAAGGCAAGGGCGTCGGCAATACCGATATTTTCGTGAACCTGGGCGTGACGGCGGCCTTTACCAACCCCGCCACGCCGGGCACCACGGTGGCGGCCGGCAGCTCGCTCACCGTGACGGGCACGGCCACGGTAGCCTCGACCTTGACCTTAACGCTGAACGGCACCCAGGTGGCCCAGCAAACCAACGCCACGACTATTTCGGCCCCGGTTACCTTCAGCCAAACCGGCGTAAACACGCTGGTGCTCACCGCCAACGACGGCACTACGACCTCGACTGCTACTACCACTGTGCTGGTGCCGCCCACCGTGACCACGGCCGCGCTGCCCACCGGGGCCAACGCCGATGGCATCACCTATATCAACGGCGGCACGTCGGCCATTCTGACCCTGACCGCGCCCAACAAGAGCTTTATCTACGTGCTGGGCGAGTTTAATAACTGGCAGACCAACGCGGCGGGCTTAATGAAAAAAACCTCGACCGTGAACGCCGACCCGGCCACTGGCCGCTGGTGGGTGCAGGTCGATAACCTGACGCCCGGCCAGGAGTATGCCTACCAGTTTTTGGTAGATGGGCAGCTGCGCGTGGCCGACCCCTTCTGCGAGAAGGTGCTGGACCCCAGCAACGACCAGTATATCCCGGCCGTGACGTACCCAGGCCTGAAAGCCTACCCCACGGGCAGCACCACGGGTTTGGTGTCGGTGCTGTCGCCGGGCGCGCCGGCCTACACCTGGACCACGACCAACTTCCAGCGCCCAGCCCGCACCAACATGGTGGTGTATGAGCTGCTGCTGCGCGACTTTGTGGCCCGCCACGACTACCAGACCCTCAAGGACACGCTCAACTACATTCAGCGCCTGGGCGTGAATACGATTGAGCTGATGCCGATAAATGAGTTTGACGGCAACGATAGCTGGGGCTACAACCCGTGCTTTTTCTTCGCCCCCGACAAGTACTACGGCACCAAAAACAACCTGAAAGCCCTCATCGACGAGTGCCACCGCCGGGGCATCGCGGTGGTGCTGGACATGGTGCTGAACCACGCGAGTGGCCAAAGCCCGCAGGTGCAGCTGTACGGCAACATCACGACCGGCCCGACGGCCGACAACCCGTGGTTTAACGTGACGGCCCCGCACCCCTACAGCGTGTACAACGACTTCAACCACCAGAGCCTGTACACCAAGTACTTCACCAAGCAGGTGATTAAGTTCTGGCTCCAGGAATATCACATCGACGGCTACCGCTTCGATTTGGCGGGCGGCTTTACCCAAACGCCCACTACCACGGCCACTTACGGCAACTACGACCAGTCGCGCATCGACATCTGGAAGGACTACTACAACTACCAGATGAGCGTGGACGCGGGCTCGTACCCCATCCTGGAGCACTTCCCCGACAACTCGGAGGGTAAGGTGCTGGCCGACTACGGCATGATGCTGTGGGGCAACCAGACCCACAACTACAACGAGGCCACGATGGGCTACCTCCCTGGCTCGGACTTCAACTACGGCTACTACGGACCCACCGCCCAGGGCGGCCGCGGCTGGAACGCGCCCAACCTGATAACCTACATGGAGAGCCACGACGAGGAGCGTCTCCAGTTCAAAAACGTGCAGTACGGCAACGCCAGCGGCAGCTACAGCACCAAAAACCCGGCTACTGGCCTGCTGCGCAACGAGATGGCGGCGGCCTTCTTCTTCACCCAGCCGGGGGCGCGCCTGATTTGGCAGTTTGGCGAAGTGGGCTACGACTACAGCATCAACGCCTGCGGCAACGGCACCGTGGACAACAACTGCCGCACCTCGCCCAAGCCCATTCGCTGGGACTACTATAGCAGCAGCGTGCCCGCCCCGGCGCCCTACACGGCCACGGGCGCCATCGCGCACCCGGCCGCCCTCACCACCGAGCGCCGCCGCCTCTACGACACCTACCGCGCCCTCATCGCCCTCAAAAAGCAGCCCGCCTTTGCCGCGCCCACCACGTTTACCCAAAACGTGGGCGGCAGCGTGGCCGTGAAAAGCAGCGTCGTGACCTCGGCTACCTTCAGCGCCGTGACGGTGGGCAACTTCGACGTGGTGCCCCAAACGGCCACCATCACCTTCCCTAACACCGGCACCTGGTATAACTACCTCACCGGTACGGCGATGAACGTGACCAGCGCGGCCATGCCCATGACCTTGCAGCCCGGCCAGTATGCCGTGTATACCAGCCAGAAAGTGAATTCGCCGCTCGCCACCACGGCCGCCCAGGCCGCCGCCGTGCTCAAAATGGCGTTGGTGCCCAACCCCGCCAGCGGGGCTACCACCGTGGCCTACGAGCTGCCCACCGGCACCACGGCCACCGTGGCGGTGCAAAACCTGCTCGGCCAAACCATCCGCCAGCTGGCGCCCGCCCGCCAGGCGGCCGGCGCGCAAACCCAAAACGTGAGCCTGGCGGGCCTGGCCCCCGGCGTGTACCTGGTGCGCCTGCAAGCCGGCGAACTCATCCAAACCGCCCGCCTGCTAGTCGACTAGCTGGCAACTGCGCCTGCCAAAAGTATACTGCTAGAAAACCACGGAAGCTTGGCAGCGCACTCTTTTGCCTTCGCAGGCTAGCCCGACCACCAAAAAATAATGTGTTAGCTAAGGCGCTATAGTAGCGCGGTATACTGCCGCGCTACTATATTTGCTACAAGGCGCAGCTGGCCTTACTGGCTTACTAATCTTCACTTTTACCCACCCATTTTCATGAAAAAAGCATTTACCCTATTCGCGGCTGGCGCACTGGCAGCGGCATCGCTCAGCGCCCAGGCGCAGGTTACCGTTGACGGCGTGCTGAACACGGCCGAACTCACGACCGGCAACTACGTGCTGGTAGGCAAATTCACCCAAACGCGGGGCTTTGGCGATGCCGGCTTGCTGAGCTTATACGCGGCCAGCACGGCTACGAAAGTGTACCTGTTTCTGGGCGGCACGGTCGAAGCCAACGGCAACTCCTTGCAGATTTACATGAAAACGCCGGCTTCGACGGGCGTGCCCCGCGGCACGGCGTTGCCCGGCACCGGCACATCGGGCACTTCCTTTGATGCCATGACGGCCAAAATGGATATGGCAGTAAACGCGGCCATTGCCATTCGCTCTACTACTGGCTACGTGGTGGAGGGAGCCACCTACACCAGCGCCACGGCCGGCGCGGCGGCCGTGCTCACCAGCACCGCCAACCCCGGCGACGGTACGGTATCAACGCTGGCCGCTAACACCGCGCAGCCTGCCTTTGCGGGCGCGCGGGTGGCTTACAAGGCCGCAACGGGCGGCAAGCTGTCGGCCAATCCCGGCCTCACGGCCACTACTACCGACCCCAACTACGGTGGCGCGGGCAGCTTCGGCCTGGAAATAGAGCTGGACCGCACGGCCGCCGGCCTCACCGGCGCCACGGCCCTGACCTTGTTTGCCCTGCAAAACAACAATACCGGCGGCTACCTGTCGAGCGATTTTATTCCGCAGAGCACCACTGCCACCGGCAACCTGATGACTGCCAGCTCGGTTGATTTTGGCACCATCGCGGGCACGCAGGCGGCGACGCTCAACCTGGCCGCCGCGGGCGGCACCACCCTGGGCAGCCGCTCGACCGATGCCGCCGCCGTGGCCCTGAGCGTATACCCTAACCCCGTGGCCGACGCCGCCAGCGTGGCCTATCGCGTCACCGACCAGGCCTCGCCCGTGCGCATCGTGCTCACCGACCTGATGGGCCGCACCGTGCGCGTGCTCGAAAACAGCGTGCAGCCGGTGGGCAGCCAGTCGGCTGCCATCAACAAAAGCGACCTGGCCGCCGGCACTTACCTGGTGCGCGTGCAGGTGGGCGAAAAAGTATCGACCAGCAAAATCGCGGTGCTTTAAGCCGTTGCTCTGAAGACTGCCCAAAAGCCCCGCTGCCGAGCAGCGGGGCTTTTTTTGTGGCTTATTTTACCTAAAATACGTTTTACCGCGCATGTCCTGTTTGTTTCTTCTTACCACTGGCCGTCGGCGCTGGCTGCTGTGGCTACTGCCGCTGCTCAGCTTCACGCTGGCCGACCGGCCCGCCTACCGCCTGTTCACTGCCCAGGGCCAGGCGGCCGACTACGACCAAATGCTCACCGAGTTGGCCCAGGCCGACGTGGTGCTTTTTGGCGAGCAGCACAACGACCCCATCGCGCACTGGCTGGAGCTACAGGTGGCCAAAGACCTGAACCGTCTTAAAGGCCCCGGCCAGCTGGTGCTGGGCCTGGAAATGTTTGAGCGCGACGTGCAGCCGCTGCTGGCGCAGTACGCGGCTGGCACGCTGCCCGACAGCGCCTTTGAGCGCCAAAGCCGCCCCTGGCCCAACTACGCCACCGATTACCGCCCGCTGCTGCTCTTCGCGCGCCAGGCGCAGGTGCCCGTGGTGGCTACCAATGTGCCCCGCCGCTACGCCCAGCAGGTGGCCCGCGGCTCGCTGGCCGCGCTGGAGAATCTGCCCGCCGATGAAAAAAAATATATGATGCCGCTGCCGCTGAAAGTCGATTTCAACCTGCCCGGCTACAAGCAAATGGCCGCCATGTTTGGCGACATGCACGGCGGCGGTGGCCCCAATACCATCATCCAGGCCCAGGCCCTGAAAGACGCCACCATGGCCTACAGCATCGGCCAGAATTTGAAGCCCGGCCAGACGCTGCTGCACCTCAATGGCTCGTACCACTCCGACCACCACGACGGCATCGTGGCCTACCTGCGCCAGGCCAAAAAGCCGCTCCGCCTCAAAACCCTGAGCGTGGTGACGCAGGCCGATTTGGCGCAGCTGGCCAAGGAAAACGTGGACCTGGCCGATTACGTCATCGTGGTGCCGGCCGACATGACCAAGACGTATTAATTCACTAGCTTACGGTCGTCATGCAGCGCGCGGCGAAGCATCTCGCGTGCTGTAGTAATTTCCTGCGTATTGATTACTGCGCCACGCCGCGCGCTGCATGATAATCGTTTTCTTGCCAAACTATGCTTTCTACTACTAGCTACGCCGGCCTGCCGTCGGCCACCGCCTTGCAGCGCCTCGCCCAGTCGCTGGCCGTGCTCGATGCCATCAACTCGCCCGATTGGGAGTACCGCTACTACTCCTACAACCCCGCCTGGGCGCCCGGCGAGGCCGTGCTCGAAATGCGCGACGGCGAGGGCGACGAAATGCTCGTGCTCTTTCGCCCCGAGGGCTGCGTTATCAACGGCTTTTTGCACGAGTACGACCAGCCCGCCAAAGCCCAGGTGACCCGCGGCCTGCCCGAGGCATTCGACAGCTTTGTGTTTGAGGAGCCGGTCGCTTCGCTGGGTACCACGTTTTGCCTGTGGTACACGCCCGCCCACGGCTGGCAGCGCGGCGTGGTCGAAAACGAGGAGGACGGCTCGGAAGAACTGCTCTACATCTTCGACAACGACCCCGCCACCTACGCCGAGTGGGCCACCGACTACTACCTCGACGAAACCGACCGCCGGCCCCTCACCACTGCCGCCGTGGCCCCCATATACCACCACGAGGTGCTTACCAAAGCGATGGTGCTGGCCCTCAACGAAGAGCTGGAAGACTGGGTAGCCCTGGCCGCCGAGTTGCAGGAGATTGGGTATCCGTATAATTTCAATTGAGCTATGCCCGCTTCTGGTAATTCAACAAGCTCCAACATTAAGGTGGAAATGTTGAATATCTACCAGTTATTAGATTTGCTCAGACGCCGGACAGCCATGTACACGGGCGAAGCGTCGGTTCACAGCCTAGGTTCGTTTGTAGATGGCTACAGCTTCTGCCAGCGGCAAGCGGGAATGGCTGTGGAGGACGAGAAACCAGACTTTGGAAGTTTTCATGATTGGGTAGCGAACAAGCTGGGTTACAGTGAATCTGCCAGTGGCTGGCGAAACATGATAACTAGCCAACGCCTTGACGCCGAAGAAGCTTTGTGGCTCTTTTATCAGTTGCTGGACGAGTATCGCGGGCTTTATCCACGTACCCTTGCTAGTGTAGCGCAGGAGAATTTGGAGGACAGTCCCCAGCCTTCAAAAGGCATACGGCCAGCTTACACAAGTCTGACGATTGAAGAAGTGCTGCCAGCCAAAGAATGGGTAGCTATAATCGCGAAAAGGCACGACGTAATCTCATACCGGCGTAGTGCGGATACCATTGAAAAAGCTATCCAAGAGGCAGAAAATATTTTTGGGATTGCGCCGGATGCTTGGGCATTGACAGCGACTTAAGTTTATTCCACCAGCTCCGCGCATTGCCGCGCAATCTCCAACTCCTCATTAGTCGGCACGACCAACACCCGCGCCCGTGCGCCCGGCGCGCTGAGGTCGCGCAGGCCCGGCTGGCGCTGCTGGTTCTGGGTTTCATCCAGGGCCAGGCCGAAGAAGTCCATATCCTGGCAGACTTTGCTGCGAACCAGGGCGTCGTTTTCGCCCACGCCGGCTGTGAAGATGATGGCATCGAGGCCGTTGAGTACGGCCGCATAGGCCCCAATATACTGCCGGATGCGATAGGCGTAGAGGTCGTAGGCCAGGGCGGCGTCGGGGCTACCGGCCGCCAGCGCGGCGCTGATGTCGCGCATGTCGTTGGAGCCGGCCAGGCCCAGCATGCCGCTTTCTTTGTTGAGCAGGTTATTGACCTGCGCGCCCGAGTAGCCCAGCGGCCCGAGCAAGTGCAGCAGCACCGAGGGGTCGAGGTCGCCCGAGCGGGTACCCATCACGAGGCCCGCCAGGGGGCTGAAGCCCATGCTGGTATCCAGCGACTGGCCGCCGCGCACGGCCGCCATGCTGCACCCGTTGCCGAGGTGGATGGTGATGAGCCGGGCGTCGGGATTCTCTAAATAAGCGGCCGCCTGCGCCGCCACGTACTGGTGGCTGGTGCCGTGGAACCCATAGCGCCGGATGCGCTGCTCGGTGTAGAGGGCCGTGGGCAGCGCGTAGCGAAACGCCTTTTCGGGCAGCGTCTGGTGAAACGCCGTGTCGAACACCGCCACCTGCCGCACCTGCGGAAACACCCGCTCGGCCACTTCGATGCCGTCGTAGTTGGCCGGGTTGTGCAGCGGGGCCAGGCCAAAAAGCCTTCTAATCTCAGCCTTCACTTCCTCATCAATGAGCGTGGCTTTCGTAAACGCCTCGCCGCCGTGGACCACGCGGTGCCCTACCAGGTCGATTTCGGCCGGGGCCTGAATCACGGCTTCCGGGCCAGTTGTGAGCAGGCGCACTACTTCAAGCAGGCCGGCCTCGTGGTCGGGGAGGGGTAGGGTGCTACGCAGCTCGGCGGGCGATGCGCCGGGCGTGAAGGTTTTGTGCGTGATGGTGGCCTGCTCCGAGCCGATGCGCTCGACCAGTCCGCTGCACGCGGGCCGCTCGTCGGGCCAGCGGAAAAGCTGGTATTTGATGGAGCTGCTGCCGGAGTTGAGGACGAGAATATTCATGCTATGCGATTAAAAAACGCCCGTCATGCTGAGCGCAGCGCAGCATGACAACTAAAACTGCTACCCTTGCTGGCTTTGAATGGCCGTAATAACCACCGTATTAAAGACATCGTCCACCGTGCAGCCGCGGCTCAGGTCATTCACCGGCTTGTTCAAGCCCTGCAAAACCGGCCCAATCGCTAGTGCGCCCGTTTCGCGCTGCACGGCTTTGTAGGTGTTGTTGCCGGTGTTGAGGTCGGGGAAAATGAGCACGCTGGCCTGGCCGGCCACCTCGGAGTCGGGCAGCTTTTGGCGGCCCACGAGCGGGTCCACAGCGGCATCGTACTGGATGGGGCCTTCCACCTTGAGGTCGGGGCGCAGCTGGCGCACAAGCTCGGTAGCCTGGCGCACTTTCTCGACATCGGCGCCCGCGCCGGACGTGCCCGACGAGTACGAAAGCATGGCTACGCGCGGCTCGATGCCGAAGGCGCGGCTGCTTTCGGCCGACGAAATGGCGATTTCGGCCAGCTGCTCGGCGGTGGGGTTGGGGTTCACGGCGCAGTCGCCAAACACGGCCACGCGGTCGGGCAGGCACATGAAGAATACCGACGACACCACTGACACGCCGGGCTTGGTTTTGATGAATTGCAAGGCCGGCCGGATGGTATGTTGCGTGGTATGCACCGCCCCCGATACCATGCCGTCGGCGTGGCCTTTGTACACCATCATCGAGCCGAAATACGACACGTCGCGCAGCAGGTCGCGGGCCATGTCCTGGTTCACGCCCTTGGTTTTGCGCAGCTCATAAAACGTCTCCACGTAGTCGGCATACTGCGCCGAATTTACGGGGTCCACGATGCGCAGGTGCTCGGCGGGCATGTGGAGGCCCAGGCGCTTGATGGACGCCGCCACCTGCGCCGGGTCGCCCAGAATGGTGAGGTCCACGATGTCCTGGTGCAGTAGCAGGGCCGCCGCCCGCAGGATGCGGTCGTCGTTGCCCTCGGGCAGCACGATGTGGCGGCGCTGGCGCTTGGCCCATTGCAGCAGCCGGTACTGAAACATGTGCGGCGTGAGGCCTTCGGGCTGGAAGCTAACGAGCTTTTCCTCCAGGGCCCGCACCTCCACGTAGCGCTCGAAGGTGCTGATGGCCAGCTGAATTTTCTTGGGGTTGTCGGGCGTGATGCGCGAGCGGATGGCCCCCACGCGAGTCGTCGTTTCAAACGTGCCGGTGGGCACCCCCAGGATGGGTACCACGTTGGGCAAGCCTTCGAGCAGGCGGCGTACGGGCTCGTCGGGCTCCGAGCCGGTCGAGAGCACGATGCCAGCCACCCGCGGGTAGCTGGCCGACTGGTGGGCCTGCAAGGCGCACACGATGATGTCGCCCCGGTCGCCGGGCGTCACGATTAAGACGTTTTCCTTGAGGTAGTTGAGGAAATTGGGCACCTGCATCGCCCCGATGACGTAGTTATCGACCTGGTTGCCCAGGCCGCTTTCGCCAAACAGCACCTTGGCCCCCAGCCCGGCCTGAATCTCGCGCATGGTGGGGTGCAGCAGGTTAGCATCTTGCGGCACTACGGCCAGCAGTACCTCGGCTGGCAGCTGGGCGCGCAGCAACTCGCGCACATCCTCGACCTGCGCCGGGGCAATGCGGTTGGCCACGGCCAGCAGCACCGGTACCTCGCGGGCCTCGAAGTTGCGGAGCAGCGTCAGCACCGAGCTCACGACCTGGGCCGTGCTTTTGCCCTCGCCCGACACCACCAGAATGACCGGCACGCCCAGGTTTTTGGCAATTGAGAGGTTGGCATCGAACTCGATGGCTGTGCCCGCGCCCACAAAGTCGCTGCCCTCCACCACCGTAAAATCGTAGGTGTCTTCGCAGTGCTTGAACTTGCGGATAACCGTGTCAATGAGCTCGCCGAGCGCGCCGGTTTCGAGCAGGCGCAGGGCCTCGGGGCGGGTGTAGGCGTAGGTATCGGCCGGGGGCAGCGCCAGCTTGAAGTAGCTCGTGATGGTAGCCAGCCGCGAGTCGGTTTCGGTGGCCGGGTCGTGGTCGATAATGGGCTTGAAATACCCCACCCGGCGGGCCTGCCCGAGCAGCATATTCACCAGCCCCAGCAGCACGAGCGACTTGCCGCTGTAGGGCTCGGCGGTGGCAATGAAAACGGCTTTTGTCATGCGGGGCTAAACGTAGGCGCGGGCGCGGGGTTTGGGCGGATAAAATAGCGATAATTACATTTGACTTGCAGAGGAAATTTCATCTACACGGTCACCTCCAAAACAAATTATTTAGCAGTGAGCTATGGGTATGAGCCTGGTACTTTTCAGAATTGCCGCTACGCATTTTGTTGAAATTAAAGCTGAGAATAAACCCGAAGCAGTAATAGCGTTAGCTACTGGCAGCGTGAGTTTTGACAAAACATTTCACGGTTTAGAGTACCTGCTAGTAAAGGCTGGGTTGCCACAAGCTACTGTAAATACGCTATTGTATCCCAACACAGCACTAGATGAGGAGAAAGCTGCTCAATTTGCAGATTTTGACTTCGAAAATGCCGATGAAGATGCCGTAATGCGGGCAGTAGACTACTTCGATGAGGCTATTTCATACATTGCCCCCGTCGAAGTAACAGCCATGTGTCAGGCACTGGCTTCAGTGACAGCCGAGCAATTTGGTGCAGCTTATTCATCGCGTGAGTTGAATGAAGCAGGTATTTACCCTGAAAACTGGCACGATAATGAGGCGCCCAATAATGCCTTTAATCGTACTGATACGGTGGCTGAGTTTCTGCATCTCCAGCAGTTTTACCAGCAAGCCAGTAAAGCCGGCGATTATGTGTTCTTCTTAGGTATTGCCTAAGCTGCGGATTCATCAATGCCTGTCTCATCCAGCCCCGCCTTTTTCAGCGCGTCGCCCAGCCCTTTTTGCAGCTTGGCGCTCGACTCAGCCGGCGCGTTCTCGTCTATTTTATACTGCTTTTTGAGTTGCTCCCAGTCTTCAATGGGGAGGAAAACGCCCGTGATGGTGCCTTTGGCGTCGGAGAGATACTTGATGTCCATGCGGAGGGGAAAATAAACAAAAGGGGAGCCGTAGCGTAGGCCGGGGCAGAAGCTACCTACGGTTTTTCGATGTTAAACGCTGCCTTTACCGCCCGCCCCGCCGCATGAGCCGCCTCCAACGCTGGTGGCTGGACCTCAATTCCAGCTTGTGGTTTGTGCCCAGCCTGATGGTGCTGGGCGCTATTGTGGTCGCCTATTTCCTGGTGCATCTCGACGACAGCATCGGCCACGAGTGGACCAAGCGGCACCCGCTGCTCTTCGGGGCCGGGGCCGATGGCGCGCGCGGGATGCTCTCGGCCATCGCTGGCTCCATGATAACGGTGGCCGGCCTCATCTTCTCGCTCACGCTCTCCACGCTGGCGCAGGTGTCGAGCCAGTACACCTCGCGGCTGCTGCGCAATTTCATGCGCGACCGCAGCAACCAGGTGGTGATGGGCTTCTTCGTCAGCATTTTCGTGTATTGCCTGGCGGTGCTGCGCACCATTCGGGGCGGCGACGAGCGCGTATTCGTGCCGAGCCTGGCGGTGGCCTTCGGGCTGCTGCTGGCGCTGGTGAGCATTGGGATGCTCATCTTTTTTATTCACCACATCGCCTCGTCCATCCAGGCGGCCAACGTGATAGGCGGCGCGGCCCAGGAAACCGAAAGAACCTTCGACAAGCTGTTTCCGAAGGAGCTGGGCGACGATGCCACGCCCGCCGAAAAAGCCGACCTGGCCGCCCTGGAGCCGTTGCGCTGGGTGCCCATCGCGGCCCGTGAATCGGGCTACATCCAGGGCATTGACGAGGACGAAATGCTGGCTTTTGCCCACGACACCAACGCCGTGGTGCGTATGGAATACGCTATCGGCAGCTACGTTACCAAAGGCTCGGTCTTGGTATCGGTGGCCGAGTACAGCGCTAGTCAGCAGCCGATTGATAAGCGAGAAGCCAGCCGCCTCCACCAGTGCTACAGCATCGGCAACCAGCGCCTCATCGACCAGGACGCGGGCTTTGGGCTGCGCCAGTTGGTCGATATTGCCGTCAAGGCGCTCTCGGCGGGCATCAACGATACTAGCACGGCCATAATGTGCATCGACCGGCTGGGCTCGCTGCTGGCCCTGCTGGCCGGGCGCGACCTCGGCAGCCCCGTGCGCGCCGAAGATGGCCAAGTGCGCGTTATCGCGCGGCGGCCCGATTTTGCCAGCTACCTCGCTACCGCTTTCGACCAGGTGCGCACCAACGCGGCTGAGGACGAGGCCATTTACCTGCGCCTGCTGGTGGCGCTGCACACCGTGGCCCAGCGCACGCGCCGGCCCGATTATCACCGCGTTATCGGTCAGCAGGCCGAACTGGCGCTGGCGGCGGCGGAGAAGAATATTACGGTCGAGTATGAGCTGGCGCAGGTGCGGCAGCGGCATCGGGAGCTGCGGGTGGATTTGATTGGCCTGAGTATTTAGCCGCGCGAACGTGGGCGCCGGGGGTAAGGCCTCTACGTTAGAGCAGTGCATCTAGCTTTAAACAAGCACTAAAACACAAAAAGCCCCGGCCATGCCGGGGCTCTCCAATGCAAACCTAAAAAACTACGCCGAAAACGACGAGCCGCAGCCGCAGGTGCTCTTGGCCTGGGGGTTGTTGAAGGTGAAGCCGCGGGCGTTGAGGCCGTCCTGAAAGTCGACTTCCATGCCCAGCACGTACATGGCGTGCTTCTTATCCATGATGAGCTGCACGCCGTCGAGGTCGTAGATTTCATCGTTGTCCTTGGCTTTGTCGAAGCCCAGCAGATAGCTCATGCCCGAGCAGCCGCCGCCCTGCACCCCGATGCGCAGGCCGTAGTCGGCGGGCACACTTTTCTCCTGGATGATATTCTTAACTTCGACTAAAGCGCGGGGCGTGAGGCCGATAGGAGGCGCTTGGGTGGCGATGGCCATAGCAGTATGATTTAAAATGAACTCAGCGTTACTACAAATATACGTCCGCGCCAAGCGCTTGCGCAGGGGTGAAACAGCAGAAGGCAGCCGCTGGTTCACGGCCGAAATATTGGTTGAAATGTAGGGTAAGCTTTAGCTTGCCGCTTCATACCATTATTTCAAGCATACCCGTTTTCTGGCAAGCTGAAGCTTACCCTACACGCAATGGACAGCACTACCTATCTCTTCGACCTGCTCAAAACCATTTTGCCGGCCATTATCGTGGCCGGGGCCATCTACCTGCTTTTCCGCCAGTACCTCGAAAAAGACCAGCAGCGCCGCCTCATCGAGCTGCGGCTCGACACCACCAAAACCACCCTGCCCCTGCGCCTGCAAGCCTACGAGCGCATGACGCTCTTTCTGGAGCGCATCGCGCCCAGCAACATCCTGGTGCGCCTGAGCAGCGGCAGCCAAAATGCCACCGACTACCACCGCCTGCTGCAACAGGAAATCCGGGCCGAGTACGAGCACAACCTGGCCCAGCAGCTCTACATCACGCCCGAAGCCTGGGACCAGGTGAAGCAAGCCAAGGAGAACGTGCTCACGATGGTAAACCGCGCCTTTCACGGCCTCGCCAACCCCCAGCAGCT
>Ga0182232_1000259_pt1 | contig 14346 bp, 11 predicted proteins | sample G6R1MG_30_FD_155484 | JGI IMG/M metagenome (GOLD analysis project Ga0182232, IMG submission 155484) | Phyllosphere microbial comminities from miscanthus, Michigan, USA - G6R3_NF_07NOV2016_LD2 MG | ecosystem: Host-associated > Plants > Phyllosphere > Phylloplane/Leaf | place: USA: Michigan... | reverse complement strand
GCTTCACGGTGCAGGGTTCGGCCAGCAACGGGATCGGCTTCTCCGCCACCTCGGCCAAGGTGAACGGCACCTTCACCCCCACCGCCACGACCCTCGCCTCCGCCCTCGGCTTCGCCACCGGCGACAGCTTCACGGTGAACGGCCAGTCGGTGAACATCGCCGCCGGCGAGACGCTCAGCTCCCTCGCCCAGAAGGTGACGGTAGCCACCAACGGCACGGTGTCGGCCTCGTTCGACGCGACGAGCCGGACGTTTAAATTCACGGCCGCCGATTCGAGCACCGGCATCACCCTCGGCAACGGTTCCACCAGCACCTCCCTGGTGTCCAACCTCGGCTACAGCGTCGGCAAGACCACCTTCGCGGCCGGTCTCGGAGCTTCGGGCTCCGTCTCCAGCCTCAAGGGCACCTCGCTGACGGTGACGGTCGGCTCGGGTACGTCCACGAGCTTCACCTTCGGCTCAGCCGCCGGGCAGATCTCGACCCTGACCCAGCTCAACGCCACCCTCGCCACCGTGAACGCCCAGGCCTCCATCGACAGCCTCACCGGCAAGATCACCATCACGCCGACGAACGACTTCGGCGCCGACAACCTCACCGTCTCGGTCTCCGGCGGCACGGCCTTCGCCGCGAGCACCACCAGCGCCATCATCGGTGGTGACGGCGCCGCCGCCCGCAAGAACGCCGTAGCGACCTACAACGGCCTGCTGACCCAGATCAATCAGCTCGCGGCGGATGCCAGCTTCAACGGCATGAACCTCCTGGCCGGCGACAGCCTGAAGGTGGTGTTCAACGAGCGCGGCACCTCCCTGCTCTCGGTCCAGGGCACGACGGTCAACACCGAGACCCTCGGTCTCGGCCCCATCGACACCGATGGGTTCCAGGAGAACGGTGCGATCGCCAAGGTCATGACCGCTATCAGCTCGGCCTCGTCTCAACTGAAATCGGAGGCCTCGTCGCTCGGCTCCAACCTCGCCGTGGTCCAGAACCGTCAGGACTTCACCAAGCAGATCATCAACGTCCTCGACACCGGCGCCGGCAACCTCGTGAATGCCGACCTCAACGAGGAGGCCGCCAACTCCCAGGCCCTCTCAACCCGCAACTCCCTCGGCATCTCGGCCCTCTCCCTCGCCAACCAGGCGCAGCAGGCCGTGCTGCAGCTGCTCCGCTAAGGCGAGGCGCCCCCGCCCCGGCGGGGGAAACCAAAACGAATGCGCCGGGCCGGATCATCACATCCGGTCCGGCGCCTCTACCCGGCGACGTCGACACACGTCGCGGCCGTCCGTCCCTGCGGCGGACACCCCGGCCGCGTCAGGCGGTTCGGTCGACGGGATGGGCCTCCGTGGACGCCTCGGCGGCGGCGGCCCGGTCGGCATAGGCGCGGGCCTTCAGCACCACGGGATCGGGCAGCTGAATCACCACGTCGCCCGAGCTGGGATCGACCTCCTGATACACCACCGTGCGGGTATCCTGGTCGATGCGGATGCGGGCATCCGGCGCCACCTCCACCGGAGGCACGTCACGCGTCTCGGGCGACTCATCCTCCGGCGCCGTCGTGTGGATATCGAAGGTCACCGCCGGCCCGAGGCGGGTCGGACCGGGCACGGGGGGAACCGGCGGCACCGGCCCCATACCCGTGCCCAGGGATCCCTGGACCGCACTGACACTCGTTATGCTCGAAATCGACATTGTCTGCCCCTCGCCTCCTATCGCTGAATGATCCAATGGGGACATTAGACGGATCGCGGCTGAATCGAGTCTTAAGCAATTCCCTTCTCTCGACCGCCCTGCTCAATATCGTGAAGAGATAGTCTTCAGGAACGGCGGCATTTAAACCATAGTGCCCTTTCCGGATCAGATCTCCACCGCGCGGGGCACCCGAGCCGCGCCGATGCCCTGCGCATCGAAGGCGACGCTCTTCACCACGGCGAAGACGGGCAGGCCCGGCCGGAGGCCGAGGTCGCGGGCGGAGGCCTGCGTCAGGCGGGCGGTGAGCGCCGCGCCGGCGCAATCGAGGGTGACGAGGACCGCCCCCTCCCCCAAAACGCTGAGGTCGCGCACCGTCCCGGGCAGCACGTTGCGGGCGCTGAGGCCCACGGGCTGCCGCGTCGCCACGAGCACGTCGCGGGCCGGCACGAGGAGGCGCACGGGCGTCCCCACCGCCCGGTCGAGGCGGGGCACGCTGAGGCGGCCCACGGCCCCGGTGAGGTGGGTGAGCCCGGCAGCCCCGTCGTGTCCGGCCACCGCCATGTCGAGGAGGCTGCCGCCGTGCGCCGCCTGTTCGGCCCCGAGTTCGCCCCGGCGCAGCAGGGCCTCGGCCGGACCGGCGGCGGCGACGCGCCCGGCCTCCAGCACCACGAGGGTGTCGGCGAGGCGCGCCACCTCGGGCACGGCGTGGCTGACATACACGATGGGAATGCCGGCGCCGTCGCGCAGGTGCTCGACGAGGGGCAGGATCTCGGCCTTGCGGGCGGCGTCGAGGGCGGCCAGCGGCTCGTCCATGAGGAGCAGGCGCGGGCGCGACAGCAGCGCCCGGCCGATGGCGACGCGCTGGCTCTCCCCGCCCGACAGGCCGGCGGGGCGGCGCGCCAGGAGGTGGCCGATCCCGAGTAAGCCGACCACGTCGTCGAAGCCGAGGCCGGGCGCCTCCGGGCGACGGCGCGCGAAGCGGCGGCCGTAATCGAGGTTCTGCCGCACGCAGAGGTGGGGCAGCAGCCGCGCCTCCTGGAACACCACGCCGATGCGGCGGCGGTGGGCGGGGCAATCGATGCGGCGTTCCGTATCCAAGAGGGTCTCGCCGTCGAGGACGATGCGGCCCCGGTCGGGCCGCACGAGGCCGGCGAGCAGACCGATCACCGTGGTCTTGCCCGAGCCCGAGGGGCCGAACAGGGCGGTGAGGCCGGGGGGCGCCGTGAATGCGACGTCGAGGCGAAAGGCACCGCGCGCCAGGGAGACGTCGAGTTCGAGGCTCATTCCGCCCCCAGGCGGCGCGCGAGGCGACGGGCGAGGAATTCGGAAGCGAGCAGGGCCGCCATGGACAGGGTGATGGAGACGAGGGTGAGGCGCAGGGCGCCGGCCTCGCCCCCCGGCACCTGGGTCAGGGTGTAGATGGCCGAGGGGAGCGTCCGGGTCTCGCCGGGAATATTCGACACGAACGTGATGGTGGCGCCGAACTCGCCCATGGCCTTGGCGAAGGCCAGCACCGCCCCGGCGAGGACGCCCGGCATGGCGAGCGGCAGGGTCACGGTGAGGAACACCGACCACGGCGAGGCCCCAAGGGTCGCCGCCGCCTGCTCGACGCGCCGGTCGACGGCCTCGAGGGACAAGCGCATGGCCCGCACCATGAGGGGAAACCCCATCACGGCGCAGGCCAGCGCCGCCCCGGTCCAGCGGAACGACAGCACGATTCCGATCTCGGCCAGGGCCGCCCCGAAGGTGCCCCGGCGGCCGAAGGCGAGGAGCAGGAGGTAGCCCGTCACCACGGGCGGCAGGATCAGGGGCAGGTGCACGAGCCCGTCGAGGAGGCTCCGGCCCGGAAAGCGTTTGCGCGCCAGCAGCCAGGCCACGGCGAGGCCGGGCCCGAGGCTGGCGAGGGTCGCCACCGTCGCCACCCGCAGGCTCAGGGCAAGGGCGGTCCATTCGTCGGGGGTGAGGCCGAGACGGTCCAAGGAACGGCAATCCGGGAGGGAGCGGGCGGGACGCGCGCGGAGGGGGCGATTACGCCGATCCGCCGCGTGTCATGCAAGCGGCGGCCCGGAAAGCCGCCTCAGGCCCAGCGCTCGTCGTCGTCCATCCAGGCGATCTCGGGGGTGATCTCGGATCGGTGCAGCCGGCTGAGGAGAACGAGCATGGGACCCGGAAGCGGCGCCGTCAGCACCTCGGGATCGTGAATCCCGTCCCGCCCGCGGGCGAGGCGCCTGCGGGACTTGGATTTCTCAGCCATGACCACCGGCGTTCGACCGCCGATTCTCTTGATTTTCATACGCACTCGATCACCCGCGACGGTTGCCGGACTCGGGGAAGCGAGGACAAACGCGAAGGTCCGCACCCAGTTCCATGAAATTCCGCGCCCAGTGGCGGGGCTTCGCGCGGGGTGTTAGAGCCCTCGTCCATGCTTGAAGGCCTGCCCCCCCATCGCCCGACCCACGTGCTCCGCCTCCTCACGGACGAGGGCTCGGCCAAGGCGATGACCGATCTCCTCGGGGAGATGTTCGATCCGACGCAGACGGCGGTGGCCGCCTTCGAGGCCGAGGACGGCCGGACCTGGCGCCTCGAGGCGTATTTCGCCGACGCCCCCGACGAGGCGATGGTCCGCGACCTCATCCGCCCCGTGGTCGGCGACCAGGCCGATGCGGCGACCTTCGAGACCATCGACCAGCAGGATTGGGTGCGGGCCTCCCTCGAAGGGCTCAACCCCGTGCGGGCCGGCCGCTTCCTCGTCCACGGCAGCCACGACCGCGACACCGTGCGGCCGAACGACCTCGCCATCGAGATCGAGGCGGCGCTGGCCTTCGGTACCGGCCACCACGGCACGACGCTCGGATGCCTCAGGGCGCTGGCCGACCGTTTGAAATGCGGGCGCCCGGCTCATGTCCTCGACGTCGGCACCGGCACGGGCATCCTCGCCTTCGCGGCGGCCAAAGCCCTCCACACCCCCGTGATCGCCGGCGACCTCGACCCCGAGGCGGTGACCACGGCAGTGGGCAACGCCCGCCTCAATGGGCTGGGGCCGACCCTGCGGCTGTACCAGGGACCCGGCGTGCGCCACGCCCTCGCCAACCGGCCGCGCCGGTTCGACGTGGTGTTCGCCAACATCCTGGCTCGGCCCCTCAAGGGCCTCGCCCCGTCCCTGACGGCGGTGGTGGCGGATCATGGCATCCTCATCCTGTCCGGGCTCATCGAGCGCGACGTGCCGGGCGTGCTCTCGACCTACCGCCATCGCGGCTTCCACCTCGCCCGCCACGGCCTCATCGAGGGCTGGGCCACCCTGGTGCTGAAGCGCGGCGGCGCGGCACCCCGGCCCCTGCGGCGATGGTTGCCGCACTGAACCGCGCGGCGTAACCCTGGCGGCATGACGCGCGCCCGCTTCCAGACCTTCGACGATCCCGGCCACCGCGCGGGGTCCACCCGCATCGCCGCCCTGCGAGACGCCCTGGCGGCTCAGGGCCTCGACGGGTTCGTGGTGCCTCGCGCCGACGAGCACCAATCGGAATACGTTCCGCCGGGCGCCGAGCGCCTCGCCTGGCTCACGGGCTTCACCGGCTCGGCCGGCACGGCGGTGATCCTGAAGGACGCCGCCGCCCTGGTGGTGGATGGGCGCTACACCCTCCAGGCCCCGGCCCAGGTCGACACCACCGTCATCACCCCCCTTCAACTCGCCGAGACGGGCGTCGAGGCTTGGATCGGCACGCATCTCGGGAGCGGGCAGGTGCTCGGCTACGATCCGTGGCTGCACACGCCGGACGGCGTCGCCCGCCTGGAGCGGGCCGCGCACAAGGCCGGCGCGACCCTGCGTGCCGTCGCGGCCAACCCCGTCGACGCGATCTGGCCCGACCGGCCGGGCCAGCCCACCGGGCCCGTGGTGACCCATCCCCTCGCGCTCGCCGGCGAGGCGGTGCCGGAGAAGCTCGCTCGGATCGGCGCGTCCCTGGATAAGGCCGGGTGCGACGCCCTGGTGATCTCCGATCCGCACAACCTCGCCTGGACGTTCAACCTGCGCGGCGCCGACGTGGCCCACACGCCCCTCGCGCTCGGCTACGCCATCCTCCCCCGGCAGGGCCGCCCGACGCTGTTCCTCGGCTCGCCCGACATCGCGCCCGATCTCGGCGCGGCCCTGGCGCCGCTGGCCGACATCCGGCCCCGGAGCGCGTTCGAGGCCGCCCTCGACGATCTCGCGCGGGGCGGCCCGATCCGCCTCGACGCGGCGACGGCCGCCATCGCCCTGAAAGTCCGGATCGAGGCCGCCGGGGGCACGGTGGAAACCGGCCCCGATCCGATCACCGCCCTCAAGGCCGTGAAGAACGAAGCCGAGATCGCCGGGACCCGCGCCGCCCATCTTCGCGATGGCGTCGCGGTGGTGCACTTCCTCGCCTGGCTCGACGGACACGCCGCCGGGGGCCTCACGGAGATCGCCGCCGTGGAGGCCCTGGAGGATTTCCGCGCGCAAGGCGGGCTGCTGAGGGACGTCTCGTTCCCGACCATCTCGGGCAGCGGCCCCAACGGCGCCATCGTGCATTACCGGGTCAGCCGCGAGACCGACCGGACGATCCGGCCGGGCGAACTCTTCCTCGTCGATTCCGGCGCGCAATACCTGGACGGCACCACGGACATCACCCGCACGGTGGCCATCGGCACGCCCACCGACACCATGCGCGACCGCTTCACCCGCGTGCTCCAGGGCCACATCGCCATCGCGCGGTCGGTGTTCCCGAAGGGCACGACGGGGGCGCAGATCGACGGTTTCGCCCGCGCCCCCCTGTGGGAGGCCGGCCTCGATTTCGACCACGGCACCGGGCACGGGGTCGGCGCCTTCCTCTCCGTGCACGAGGGGCCGCAGCGCATCGCCAAGACCGGGAGCGTGCCTTTGGAGGCGGGCATGATCCTCTCCAACGAGCCGGGCTATTACCGGGCGGGGGAATACGGCATCCGCCTGGAGAACCTCGTCCTCGTGGAGCCGCGCGCGATTCCCGGGGGCGAGCGGTCCATGCTCGGGTTCGAGACCCTGACGCTGGCGCCGTTCGACCGCCGCCTCATCGCCCTCGACCTGTTGCGTTCGGCCGAGCGCGCCTGGATCGACGCCTATCACGCCCGGGTCCGCGACACCCTCGGGCCCCACCTCGACGGGCCGACCCGCGCTTGGCTCTTGGACGCCACCCGCCCCCTCGCCTGACCCCGACGCGGTTGACACCCGGCGAGGGTTCGCCAACACGTCGGCCCGCTCCGCACCGGCGACCGAACCGCCGTTGCGCGATCTGGATGGACCTTGAGACCGATGACGGTGATGCGCTCCTACCTGGACTTCGAGAAGCCCGTCGCCGAGCTCGAGGCGAAGGTTGAGGAACTGAAGGCCGTGGGTGCCCGTGACGGCGCCGTGTCCATCTCCGAGGAGGTCGGGCGCCTCGAGGCCAAGGCGGCTGCCGCCCTGTCGGACATCTACGCCTCGCTGACTCCGTGGCAGAAGACGCAGGTGGCCCGCCATCCGCAGCGGCCGCATTTCGTCGATTACTGCGCCGACCTCATCACCGAGTTCACGCCGCTCGCCGGAGACCGCGCCTTCGGCGAGGACGCCGCCATCGTCGCCGGCTTCGGCCGGTTCCGGGGCCGCGCCGTCTGCGTCATCGGCCAGGAGAAGGGCCACTCCACCGAAACGCGCCTGCACCACAATTTCGGGATGGCCAAGCCCGAGGGCTACCGCAAGGCCGTGCGCCTCATGGAGATGGCCGACCGCTTCGGCCTGCCGGTCCTCGCCTTCATCGATACCGCCGGGGCGTTTCCGGGCATCGAGGCGGAGGAACGCGGGCAGGCCGAGGCCATTGCCCGCTCCACGGAGGCGTGCCTGGCCCTCGGCGTCCCCAACGTCGCCCTCGTGATCGGCGAGGGCGGCTCGGGTGGCGCGATCGCGCTCGCCACCGCCAACCGCGTCCTGATGATGGAGCACGCGATCTACGGGGTGATCTCGCCGGAAGGCGCCGCCTCGATCCTGTGGCGCGACCAGGGCCGGGCGTCCGACGCCGCCACCGCCATGAAGATCACCGCGCAGGATCTCCTGCGCCTCGGGATCATCGACACCATCGTGCCCGAGGCCACGGGCGGCGCCCATCGCGGGCGCGCCGCCGCCACGGCGGCCGCGGGCGAGGCCCTCCACGCGGCGTTGGCCGAATTCGACGGCCTGTCGCCGGACGATATCCGCGACCGGCGGGCCGTGAAATTCTTGGAGATCGGCCGCAAGCTGTAGCGCGGGCCTCTCGCCACGGCGGCCACGTCTAGCCGAGACCGGAGATGCGCGCGATTGTCGCACCCTCCGGAGGGGAACTTTTTAAGCCCTGTTTCGACGCACCGTGCGCAGCCGCACGCGGCGGCCTGACCGCCTTTCACTCCGGGCGCCGAAAAATCTCGTGCTCGCCCAAGGCCTTCGTGATCCGGGTGCGGTGCGCGCCGTGGCCATCGTTCCGGGTTCCATGCCTCATCCGAACCATACCCGGGATCCACAGGCACGCCGCGCTCCCGCATCCGTCGCCTTGCGGTAACAGAGGGGTAAGTTTAACGGAGCTAAGGGGTTGGGGAGTGGCGTCCGACGGGCAAAGTCCGCGGAGGCGTGTCTTTTGAGAACGGGGTTCCCCATGGCTGTGCGCCGACTGGCGTTGCGCCCGTACGTGATCGCCGGCCTCGCCGCGCTCACGATCTCCCTCGGCGCCTGCCAGGACGGGTCGACGGGCGGCGGCGTTCCGTTGCGGGCCCTCGCACCCGTGCCCCAGAAGACCCTCGCGCTCATGGCGCAGAAGGGCATGTCTCCGAGCGATCCCATCCTCATCCGCGCCTACAAGAAGGAAGCGGAGATGGAGGTGTGGAAGCGCGGCACCAACGGCCAGTACGCGCTCCTGAAGACCTTCCCCATCTGCCGCTGGTCGGGCCAGCTCGGGCCGAAGACGAAGCAGGGCGACCGCCAGGCACCGGAGGGCTTCTACACGGTGACGCCGGGGCAGATGAACCCGAATTCTTCGTATTATCTCTCGTTCGACACCGGCTATCCCAACGCCTACGACCGGGCCAACGGCCGCTCGGGCAACTACATCATGGTGCACGGGACCTGCTCGTCGGCGGGGTGCTTCGCCATGACCGACGAATCCATGGGCGAGATCTACGCGCTGGCGCGGGATTCCTTCGCCGGCGGCCAGCGGGCGTTCCAGTTCCAGTCCTACCCGTTCCGGATGACGGCGGCGAACGTCGCGAAGTTCCGCAACGACCCCAACGCGCCGTTCTGGAAGAACCTGAAGGAGGGCTCGGATTATTTCGAGGCCCTGCGCGAGGAGCCGAAGGTCGGCCTGTGCGGCACCCGCTACGTGTTCGGCGGGGCCGATGCGGCGGCCGGCGCCTGCACGCCCCGCGTCGATCCGTTGGTGGCGGAGAAGCGCGACCGCGACAACCGCGAGGTGGCCGACCTCATTGCCAAGGGCACCCCGGCCACCCGCCTCGTCTACGAGGACGGCACCCAGAACCCGGTGTTCCGCTCCCAGCCGCCGAGCACCGCCACGGCCTTCGCCAACCTGATCCCGAAGGACGAGCCGGAGCAGCCCTACGACCCGAAGGAATACGCCCGCCACCACCTCGGCGAGGTCAGCCGGCCCGAGACCGTCGCGGCGGCCCGCGAGATCGAGGTCGACGCCAAGGGCCGCCCGGTGATGCTGGCCGCCGCCGAGGCACCGATTCCGACCAAGGCGGCCGCCCAGGGCAAGGCCGCCGTGGGCGTGCCTAAGAAGGGCAGCCCGGCCACCCTGATGGCGAAGGTGGATCCCGTCGCCGAACCGGCCCCGGCGAAGCCCGCCCGCGTCATGGTCGCCGACGCCGAGGACGATCCGGCCGCCTTCAAGAAGGCCCTGAGCCACGTGCTCGGCACCAATCCCGCCCCGGCGACTCCGGCCACGGACGCCGCGACGATCCCGGCCGCCGTCGCCGCCGATCCCGCCCCCGCCAAGCTCACGCCGAAGGCCCCCGCGAAACTCGCCCATGCCGGGCAGGTCCATGCGGCGACGGCCCCGGCCGCGAAGGCCAAGGCCGCGACGGTGGCCACAGCCGACGCGAAGGTGGGGAAGCCCGGCGCGAAGACGACCGGCTCCATCACCAAGGCACCCGCCGCCAAGGATTGAGGGACCGCCACCGGCCGGGCCGTCTTCCGCTCCCCAAACCGGAAGCGATTGCGGCGAACCGCCGGCTCGAGACGATCACCGCTCCTCTGAGCATCGCCCCGAACGGCGGCTTTGGGCTCATGGGGCAAGACGATCCTCATGCGATGTCGCTTGATCACTTCGGATCGAGCGTGCGCGACGGTCTCCCTCTCCTGGAAGGAGAGGGGACCCGCGTTTCACCACATCACCGAACGGATCAGCCAGAAAGCCGTATCAGAGGCCGCCCCCCCTACGGGCGCGTCCCCAGCAGGACGGCGCCGAAGCCGAGGAAGATCGCCCCCGTGGCCCGGTCGAACAGGCGCCGGAGGCCGGGGCGCGTCAGGGTGGCGGCGAGACGCGCCCCGCTCGAGGCATAGACGGCGTACCAGAAGGTCTCCACCGCCGCGAAAGTCGCGACCAGGATCGCGAATTGCGGGCCCTGCGGCCGGCCTGCATCGACGAATTGCGGAAAGAAGGCCCCGGCGAACAGCAGCAGCTTCGGGTTGCTGGCGCCGATGAGGAAGCCGTCCCGCACGAGGCGGGCGGTGGCGGGCCGGGCCGCGGTCGCGTCGCCGACGCGGATCGGCGCGTCCTCGCCCCGCCAGGCCCGGATGCCGAGGTAAACGAGATAGGCGACGCCGGCGTAACGCAGGGCATCGAACAGGGTGGGCGAGGCCAGGAGCACGGCGCTGAGCCCGGCGGCGGAGGCCATGAGCACGAGGAGGACGGCCAGGAGGCACCCGCTCATGGCCGCGAGGCTGCCGCGCAAGCCGAAGCGCACGCTGCGCCCCAGGACATGGAGCATGTTGGGGCCGGGCGTGGCGCTGAGCAGGAAGACGGCGGTGAAGAACAGCCACCAGGTGTGGAGCGTCATGATTCGGGCACCGGGCCGGAAGGTTCGCCCCCATACACCGGTCAGGAACGGGCCGCATCCGTTCCACGCGGGCCCAGGCCGCGACTGGCCTTCACCAACGAAAAAAGGGCCCCGCGAGGGACCCTTTCCAGTGCGATCGAAAACCGATCGATCACATGCGGCGCATCATCCGGCGATGCATCATCTTGCGGTGCATGTGACGGTGCATCATGCGGCGCTCCATACGCCGATGCATCATGCGGCGCTCCATCCGACGCTCCATGCGCATCTGCACGGTGGAGACGGTCTCCGGAGCGGTCACGCCCATGGGGGCGCCCGGTGCGGCCGAGGCAGAGGTGGCGAGGCTGGCGCCGCCGAGCGAGGCAAGCACGGCGATGGCGAAAGTCAGTTTCCTCACGTCAGAACTCCTGTTCTTTTCTGTCCGAGCGCGGCACCCGGTCCGTCTTCGCCGGGCCTGAAGCCCGCGAGACGTGCGTCGCGCACCGGGGTGAGCGGCAGGCCCCGCAGAAGCCTGCCGCTGATAACACTCAAGTCAGAGATTCGTTTCCTCGAAAGCCCGCACCCAATCAGCACAAATTCCCGAGCGCACGATATCGTCGAGGGTGAACTCCACGATCGGGATCGGCATCATCCGGCTTTTGACGAGATGGATCACGGTTCGCAGGCCCGAGGTCTCGCGCAGGTCCGTCTGCGAGACGTCGCCGTTGATGATCACCTGGCAATCGTCGCCGATGCGGGTGAGGAACATCTTGATCTCGGCCGTGGTGGTGTTCTGCGCCTCGTCGAGGATCACCAGGCAGTTCTTGAAGGTGCGCCCGCGCATCACCTCGAAGGGCACCACTTCGATGTCGCCGGTCTTGACCGCGATGTCGAAGGCGGCGGCGCCCATGCGCTCCTTCATGGTCTCGGTGAGCGGCGCGACCCAGGGGGCGATCTTTTCTTCGAGGGTTCCGGGAAAATAGCCGAGGGAGCGACCGGACGGCACGTTGGGGCGGGTGATGATCACCTTGCCGATGCGGCGCTGGCGGAGCTGGTCCGCCGCGCGGGTGCCGGCGATGAAGGTCTTGCCGGTGCCCGCGGGGCCGAGCACGATCACCTGCTTGTGGAGCGCCAGGGCGTCGAGGTACTGCGCCTGCCGGTCGGTCAGGGGTTGGATCGGGCCGAGGTTGCGCTCCTCGTCGAAGCGGGTCCGGTGCAACCGGACGGGGCGATCTTCCACCAGTTCAAGTCGTGTGCGCCGTCTCTTCATCGATCAATACTCCACCTGGACTTGGCCAACCGGACTCAATCTGAACTGCACTTTTGAACGTGACGCGCCTGAAACCTCTTGCCCTGAAAGTCGTTCTTCCCCGACCGGACACCAGTGTCCGTCGACAGCCAATCCGCCGACAAGGGGGCGGTTCCCGCGGGCACGGCCTTGCCTGTGGATGACCGGGCGTCCCGCCTCTTCCGTCCGCCCGAAGCTTTCCGGCCGCCCGGAACCTTTGCATACACCATGCCGTGATCGACACGACGCTGGCGTGACGATCACTTGTTCTCCGAAAGTGAAGTCGATTCTTCGTCACTGGTGCCGAAAGTCCGCAGGCTTGCGCGCACGGGAACGACGCCACCGCCCTCCCCCCGGGAGGCCGTATCGCCGGAGGCTTTCGGAGCTGTCCCGGGACGGGGATCAGGCGGGCTGGATGAAACTGTCCAGCACCATCTTCTGACCGGCCTTGTCGAAGTCGACGGTGAGCTTGTTGCCGTCGACCGCCGCCACGTCGCCGGGCCCGAACTTGGTGTGGAACACCCGCATGCCGACGGAGAAGGCCGAGGGGGCGCCGGTGGATTTCGCGATGAGTTCGCCCTCGATCTGGCGCGGGCCGGAGCGGTTGGCGGGGTTGCGTGAGGCACCGCCCCCGAAATTGCCGCCGCCGAAATTGCCGGAGTTCGCCGTGGCCGCCTGCGCCCGCTGCCAGCCGGGCGTGCCGTAGGACGATCCGAACGGCGTCGGGTTGCGGTCGAAGCGCGAGGCGCCGGCCGAGAAATGTGCGGGCGCGTCGATGACGTCGACGCTGCCAGGGGGCAGCTCGTCGATGAACCGGCTCGGGATCGTCGACGACCACAGGCCATGGATGCGCCGGTTGACGGCGAACGACAGCTTGGCGCGCTTGCGGGCGCGGGTGAGGCCGACATGGGCGAGGCGCCGCTCCTCCTCCAACCCGGCCCGGCCGCTCTCGTCCAGCGCCCGCTGGTTCGGGAACAGGCCGTCCTCCCAGCCGGGCAGGAACACGGTGTCGAATTCCAGGCCCTTGGCGGCGTGGAGCGTCATGAGCGAGACGCGGTCGGCTCCCTCCTGCTCGCTCGCCTCCATCACGAGGGAGACGTGTTCGAGGAAGGCCGCCATGTCGGGGAACTCCTCCATGGAGCGCACGAACTCCTTGAGGTTCTCCAGGCGCCCGGCGGCGTCGGCGGACTTATCCTTCTGCCACATCTCGGTGTAGCCGGATTCCTCCAGAATGGTCTGGGCCACCTCGGAATGCGGCTTGGTGCCGACCAGCCGCGCCCAGCGCCCGAAGCTCTCGACGAGGGCGCGGACCCCGGAGCGGGCGCGGGGCTTGAGTTCGTCGGTCTCCGTGAGGAGGCGGGCCGCCTGCAGCAGGGGCACGCCCTGGGCCCGCGAGTAGCCGTGCAGGATCTGCAGGGTGGCGTCGCCCAGGCCCCGTTTCGGGGTGTTGAAGATCCGCTCGAAGGCGAGATCGTCGGACGGATTCATGGTGACGCGCAGATACGCCAAGGCGTCGCGGATCTCGGCGCGCTCGTAGAAGCGCGGTCCGCCGATGACGCGGTAGGGCAGGCCCAGCTGGACGAAGCGGTCCTCGATCTCGCGCATCTGCGCCGAGATCCGCACGAGGACGGCGATCTCCGACAGGGGATGCTGCTTGGCCTGCAGCGATTCGATGGCCTCGGAGAGCTGGCGGGCCTCCTCTTCGGAGTCCCAGGCGCCCGCCACCGTCACCTTCTCGCCCGCCACGTCCTCCGTGCGCAGGGTCTTGCCCAGCCGCCCCTCGTTCTTCGCGATCAGGCCCGAGGCGGCGGCGAGGATATGGCCAGTGGAGCGGTAGTTGCGCTCCAGGCGCACCACGGTGGCGCCGGGGAAGTCGTGCTCGAAGCGCAGGATGTTGTCGACCTCGGCGCCGCGCCAACCGTAGATCGACTGGTCGTCGTCCCCGACGCAGGCGACGTTGCGGTGACGCTGCGCGAGGAGGCGCAGCCACAGGTATTGGGCGACGTTGGTGTCCTGATACTCGTCCACGAGGATATAGCGGAAGCGTTGCTGGTAATTCTCCAGCACGTCCGGGTTCTCGCGCCACAATTTGAGGCACAGCAGCAGAAGATCGCCGAAATCGGCGGCGTTGAGGGTGAGGAGCCGCGCCTGATAGGCGGTGTAGAGGGCGCCGCCCTTACCGAAGGCGAAGGCCTGCGCCTCGCCCGGCGGCACCTGCTCGGGCAGCAGGCCCCGGTTCTTCCAACCGTCGATGGCCGAGGCCAGGGCACGGGCGGGCCAGCGCTTCTCGTCGATGTTCTGATCGACGATCACCTGCTTCATCAGGC
>Ga0182232_1000258_pt1 | contig 14372 bp, 13 predicted proteins | sample G6R1MG_30_FD_155484 | JGI IMG/M metagenome (GOLD analysis project Ga0182232, IMG submission 155484) | Phyllosphere microbial comminities from miscanthus, Michigan, USA - G6R3_NF_07NOV2016_LD2 MG | ecosystem: Host-associated > Plants > Phyllosphere > Phylloplane/Leaf | place: USA: Michigan... | reverse complement strand
CGTTACGTGGCGGCGCCTCTGCGGGCCGCCGACGGTTCGGCCTACGCGCCACCGCAGTGAACGCCGCGCGCATACGGCGATGGGCTTCACCGAAGCCCCATCTCACCGTCCGGATATAGAGAGATGGTCGCCCGCGCCGCCCCGGGGTCGCGCTGGGCAAAGTCGATATGGTCGGAGTGGCCGGACTTGAACCGACGACCCCCTGTCCCCCAGACAGGTGCGCTACCGGGCTGCGCTACACTCCGACGCCACGTGGGCCCGGCGCTCTTAGCCGTCGCGCCCTCCCCGCGCAAGCCCTTCACGGTGGATCGGCGGCGCTAGCCCTCTCCAGTCCGGGCGGGTACGGGGATCGTCTCCCGCTCTATTTCGCGCGCCGAGACGCCTGCGCCACGCCAACGAGGACCATGACGGACCGACCGATCGCCTTCGATCTCACCCGCCTCGTCACGCGGCTGCGCCATGCGAGCCCGTCGGGAATCGACCGGGTCGATCTCGCCTATGCGCGCCATTTCCTGGGCCGGCCCGGGCCGGGTGTCGGCGTGGTTTCGACGGCCTACGGGCCGCGGGTCCTGGACCGCGCGCTGGCTCTGGGCATCGTGGAGGCGGTGGCGGCGGGCTGGGTCGAGGATCGGGACGCGCTCTCGGATCCGGTCTATCGTGGCCTCTCGGCGCGGCTCGGCGGCCCGGTGGCGGCCGCTCCATCGGCTCCGGCCCCGCGGACAGGCGGGCCACAACGCCGCCGGATCCAGGCCCGGACGGCGATCGACATCGCCCTGCGGGGGCGCCCCCTCACCGCCCTGCCCCGGGACGCCCTCTACCTGCACACCTCGCACCTGCGCCTCGACAAGCCCGGCCGGTTCGACTGGCTTTACGATCGGCGGGATGTGCGCGCAGCGTTCTTCGTCCACGACCTCATCCCGATCACGCATCCCGAATACGGGCGCGACGGCGAGGCCGACCGCCACCGGGTCCGGATGCGCACCATCGGCCGGCACGCCGCCGCGATCCTGGTCAACTCCGCCGATACCGGCGCCCGCACCCTCGATCATCTGGCGACCGAAGGGTTCGGCCGGCCTCCGGTGGCGGTGGGCCATCTCGGCGTCGAGCCGGCCTTCGGGCGCACCGGGCCGCGATTCCGGCCGGACCGACCGACCTTCCTGGTCTGCGGCACGATCGAATCGCGCAAGAATCACCTGCTGCTGTTCCAACTCTGGCGCCGCCTGGCCGAGCGCCATGGGACCGTGACGCCGCGCCTGGTGGTGGTCGGGCGCCGGGGCTGGGAGGCGGAGAGCGCCATCGACATGCTCGAGCGCTGCCCCGGCGTCCGCGCCCATGCCGTCGAGGTCACCGGCCTTTCGACGCACGGTCTGGCTGCGCTGACCCGCAGCTGCACTGCGCTGCTGATGCCCTCGTTCACCGAGGGCTACGGTATCCCGATCGTCGAGGCGGCGGCCTCCGGCCTGCCGGTGGTGGCCTCGGACATTCCCGTCCACCGGGAGATCGCCGGCGGCTTCGCCCTGTTCCGCGATCCCCTCGACGGCCCGGGCTGGCTGGACGCGATCGAGGCGCTCGCCCGCCCGGACGCTCCGCTCAGGGCTGAACTCGCCGGCCGCCTCGACGGCTACGCGCCGCCGAACTGGGATGGCCATTTCGCGGCAATCGCACCGACGCTGGCGGCGATCTGAACGGACCCGGCGTCGGCACCGCGAGTTGCGCCGCCCCGGCCTGACGAATAAGGGAAAGCGTCAGCCTTACAGGCCGACCCCGGTTGGACGTTACGGAGATCCTGTCGATGCAGGTGGTCGATCTCGATCGCGAGACGGTCAAGCGCGGGTTGAGTGACAGCACAATGCTGATCATCGACGTGCGCGAGGACCATGAATACGAGGCCGGGCACATCCCCGGCGCCGTCTCGCATCCGCTCTCCACGTTCGATCCGCAGGCCGTGGCGGCCCTGATCGCCGCCGATGGCCGTAGGCCGGTCCTGTCGTGCGGGTCGGGCGTCCGGTCGGTCCACGCGTTGATGGCCGCACAGAACGCCGGACTCGACATCTCGGAGCACTACAAGGGTGGCTTCAAGGATTGGTACGCGGCCGGCGAAGCAATCGAGTAGCCGTTTAAAACAATCCGCCCTGTTCGGGTCGCGATGTGCGCTCTCGCACAAGAAGCAAGAGGGCGCGCGGGTTAGGGCGCGTCTACCAAGGACGCTATCGTCAAGCTCGGTTCGACCGACGGGTCGGCCAACGGACAGCAGGACCCGATGCGCAGCCGGCTTTCCAGCCTCTTCCCCGTGCTCTCCGGTCTTGCTGCCGGCGTTCTGCTCGCGGGTCCCCTGGCACCGATCGCTCACGCCCAGGCACCCGGCGGCCCGCCGCCGAAGGTCACCGTGGCCAAGCCGGTGGTTCGCGAGATCGTCGAGCAGGACCAGTATACCGGCCGCTTCGATGCGATCGAGTATGTCGAAGTCCGCGCCCGGGTTACCGGATACCTGGAGAAGATCAACTTTACCGACGGCCAGACGGTGAAGAAGGGCGATCTGCTGTTCGTGATCGACCGGCGCCCCTACAAGGCGGCCTTGGAGCAGGCCCAGGCCGCCCTCGCTTCCGCCAAGGCCCGCCAGTCCTTCTCGCAGACCGACTTGGAGCGCGCCCAGACCCTGTCCCGGAGCGGCAACATCTCCGAGCAGGTGACCGACCAGCGCCGGCAGGCCTCGCTGACCGCCCAGGCCGACGTCGACAGTGCCCAGGCGGCGCTGAACAACGCACAGCTCAACTACGATTTCAGCGAGGTGAAGGCACCGGTCAACGGCCGGATCAGCCGGCGGCTCGTCACCGAGGGCAACATCGTCAGCGCCGACCAGACGATGCTGACCACGATCGTGTCCCTCGACCCGATCTGGTTCAGCTTCACCGTCGATGAGAAGTCCTTCCTCAAGTATCAGAACAGCCTCGGTATCGGCATGGGCCAAACCCAGCAGGGCAAGGGCGTGCCGATCATGATATCCCTCTCCGGCGAGGCGAAGCCGACCCGCAAGGGCACCCTCGACTTCGTCGACAACCGCGTCGACAACGCCACCGGCACGATCCTGCTGCGCGCCACCGTCCCGAACGCCGACCAGTACATCAAGCCCGGCCTGTTCGGCATCGTTTCGATGCCCGCCACCAAGCCGTTCCAGGGCGTGATGATTCCCGACGAGGCGGTGGCCGCCAACCAGGACAAGCGCATCGTCTACGTGCTCGGGCCCGACAACGTGATTCAGCAGAAGGACGTGGTGCTGGGTCCGAAGGTCGACGGCTACCGGGTGATCCGCAGCGGCCTGAAGGGCGACGAGACCCTGGTGGTCAACGGCATCGCCCGCGTCCGCCCGGGGGCCAAGGTGACCCCGGAGACGGTCGAGCTGCCCCCGAGCAAGACGTGAGCTTGATCGGCTCGACACGATTGCATGCGTGCGCGCCGCGCCGCGTGCGCCGCACCGACGACGCAGGGCCCCGACCGGGTGACCGGCGGGCCTCAGAGGTTTGACCGATGCGTTTCGCCCATTTCTTCGTCGATAGGCCGATCTTCGCGTCGGTCACGTCGATCGTCTTCCTGATCCTCGGCTTCGTCGCCTACGAGAGCCTTCCGGTCTCGCAATACCCCGAGATCGTGCCGCCGACCGTGACGGTGCGTGCCTCCTATCCGGGCGCCAACGCCGAGACCGTCGCCGCCACGATCGCGACGCCGATCGAGCAGGAGGTCAACGGCGTCGACAACATGCTGTACATGACGTCGTTGTCGACCAACGACGGCAACATGCTGCTGACCGTGACCTTCAAGGTCGGCACCAACCTCGATATCGCCAACGTGCTGGTGCAGAACCGGCTCTCGGTGGCGCAGCCGCGCCTGCCGCCGGACGTGCGCAACCTCGGCGTCACCGTGCGCAAGGCCTCGCCCGACCTGATGCTGGTCGTGCACCTGCTCTCACCGAACAAGACCTACGACCAGAATTACCTCGCCAACTACATCTACCTGAACATCCGCGACGAGCTTCTGCGCCTCGACGGCGTCGGCGACATCACGGTGTTCGGCGGCAACGAGTATGCCGAGCGGATCTGGGTCGATCCGAACAAGCTCGCCGCCTACGGCCTCTCGGTCACCGACGTCACCACGGCCCTGCAGGAGCAGAACGTCCAGGTGGCCGCCGGCCAGCTCAACGGTCCGCCCGCGGCCAAGGGCGAGGCGTTCCAGCTCGTCGTCCAGTCGCAGGCCCGCTTCAAGACGCCGGAACAGTTCGCCGAGGTGATCATCAAGGCCCAGGACGGACGCCTCGTCCGGGTCAAGGACATCGCCCGCGTCGAGATGGGCCAGAAGGACTACACGACCAACTCCTACCTCAACGACACGCCCGCGGTGGGCATCGGCGCCTTCCAGCGGCCGGGCACCAACGCCCTCGAGGCGGCGACCTCGGTCAAGCAGGTGATGGAGACGGTCAAGAAGAACTTCCCGCCGGATGTCGAGTACCGCATCGCCTACAACCCGACCGAGTTCATCGAGGAGTCGATCCAGGAGGTCTACAAGACCCTGTTCGAGGCGGTCGGCCTCGTGGTCATCGTGGTGCTGGTGTTCCTGCAGAGCTGGCGGACGGCCCTGATCCCGGTGATCGCGATCCCGGTGTCGCTGATCGGCACCTTCGCGGCGATGGCGGCCTTCGGCTTCTCGCTCAACAACCTGACCCTGTTCGGGCTGGTGCTCGCCATCGGCATCGTGGTCGACGACGCGATCGTGGTGGTGGAGAACGTCGAGCGCAACATGGCCGAGGGACTCTCGGCCGGCGATGCCGCGCACAAGACCATGGACGAGGTCGGCGGCGCGGTCATCGCCATCGCTCTGGTGCTCGCCGCGGTGTTCGTGCCGACCGCGTTCATCCCGGGCATCTCGGGCCAGTTCTACAAGCAGTTCGCGCTCACGATCGCGGCCTCGACCCTGATCTCCGCGTTCAACTCGCTCACCCTGTCCCCGGCTTTGTGCAAGCTGCTGCTCGTGCCGCACCATGCGCGCAAGGAGCCGAAGTTCTTCCTGACCCGGTTCGTGAACTGGCTCGCCAACGGCTTCAACCGCGCCTTCGACGCCACGTCGAACGCCTACGGCCGCACGATCCGGGTCCTAACCGGCGGGTTCGTCGGGTTGGCGGCGATGCTGCTGGTCTATGCCGCGGTGATCGCCGGCACCCTGCACCTCGCCCAGACGACGCCAACGGGGTTCATTCCGGACCAGGATCAGGGCTATCTGATCGGTGTCGTCCAGCTGCCTTCCGGCTCCTCGCTCGATCGCACCACCGACGTGATCCTGCGGGCCGCCAAGCAGGCCAGGACGGTGCCGGGTGTCGCCAACGCTGTGATCATCGCGGGCTTCGACGGAGCGACCTTCACCAACACCACCAATGCCGGCGTGATGTTCCTCACCCTTACGGGGGCGAAGGAACGTGCTGGTCAGGGGCGCAGCGCCGGGGTGATCACCGGCGAGGTGCTCAAGGCGACCTCCGACATCCAGGAAGCCCGCGTCATCGTGATCCCGCCCCCGCCGGTGCGCGGTCTCGGCAACGGCGGCGGCTTCAAGATGCAGATCGAGAGCCGCCAATCCTCGGAGATCGGTCCGCTGATGGCCGCCGCCGGCGAAGTGATCGGCCAGGCGAACCAGAGCGCGGATGTGCAGCGCGTGTTCACGACCTTCGACAACGCGACGCCGCAGCTCTTCCTCGACATCGACCGCACCATCGCGCGGATGCTGAACGTGCCGCTCGCCAACGTGTTCTCGTCGGTCCAGGCGGATCTCGGCGGCACCTACGTGAACGACTTCAACACCCTGGGCCGCATCTACCAGGTGCGCCTGCAGGGCGATGCCGCCTTCCGCTCCTCGATCCAGGACATCTCGCAGATCAAGGTGCGCTCCTCCACGGGCGCACTGGTGCCTATGGGCACGCTCGCCTCGGTGCGCGACGTGACCGGCCCACAGATCGTTCAGCGGTTCAACCTGTACTACTCGGTCCCCATCCAGGGCGTGGCCAAGCCCGGCGTCTCGACGGGACAGGCCCTGACCGCCATGGAGGAGATCGCCAAGAAGGTGCTGCCCGACGGCTACGCCTACGATTGGACCGAGATCGCCTTCCAGCAGAAGGCCGCGAGCGGCACCGCCGGCGCCGTCTTCGCCCTGGGCGTGTTGCTGGTCTTCCTGGTGCTGGCCGCGCAGTATGAATCTTGGGCGCTGCCGTTGGCGATCCTGCTGGTGGTGCCCACCGGCGTGCTGGCGGCGCTCGCCGGCGTGCAGTTCCGGGGACAGGACAACAACATCCTGACCCAGATCGGCTTGATTGTGCTGATCGGCTTGGCTGCCAAGAACGCGATCCTCATCGTCGAGTTCGCGCACGACATCGAGCAGCGCGAGCACCGGGGCCCGGTCGATGCGGCGGTGGAAGCCTGCCGGTTGCGCCTGCGCCCGATCCTGATGACCGCCTTCGCCTTCATCCTCGGCACCCTGCCGCTGGTGATCGCCACCGGCCCCGGCGCCGAGATGCGCCAGGCGCTGGGCACCGCGGTGTTCTTCGGGATGATCGGCGCGACCTTCTTCGGCCTGTTCCTCACGCCGGTCTTCTACGTGGTGATCCGCCACTTCTCGCTCTGGCTCGGCCGCCTGCGCGGAAAGTCATCGCATGGCGACCATGGCGGGGCGGCCCCGGCCCACGGCTGAGGCGGGACGCCGTTCTGCCGGCGACCGAAAGATCGCTCACTTTCCAAGCCGCGCCCGACCCTGACCGGTCCGGCGCGGCTTTGTTTTACGAAGGCCTGCCGTCTCCGGTGTAGAAGCCTGCCATGCACGTCCTCGGCCGCCTGCTCCTCGGAGCCTTCGCCCTCCTGCTCGCCGTCCCGGCCGGCGCCGCGATCCTCGTGCTCGCGCTCCTCGTCGACCCGACGGCCAATGCCTGGCTCACCGGCGGGGCGCTCGCGGGCGTGGACATGGCCCTGTCCGATCTCTCAGCCGGGCTCCCGCCGGAAGGGCTGGCCCTCCTGATCGCCGGCCTCGCGCAGGCCCTGTTCGTCTTGCTGTTCGTGCCGCCAGCCCTGGTCGGGTTTGCCGGGGAGATCTTCGCGCGCCGCGGCTTCCTCTGGTACGGCGCCGGGGGCGGCCTGTTGACCGCCGCCCTGCCCTGGCTGGCGCGCGGTGCGGTCCGTCCTGTGGCGACGGGCGCCGCTCCGGGCCTTTTCGCAGCCGAGGCGCGCCTGACGCTGATCCTGTTCATGGTCGGCGCCAGCGCCAGCCTGATCTACTGGATGGTCGCGGGACGCAGTGCCGGGTTCGCGCGGCCCATACGGCATACCGGGGGCGCATGAACGTTTGGTCCGGTGTCGGACCGTCCACGCTTGGCCGCGGGCGCCTCTGCGCGCTAGAGGAAGACCGCCACGAAGCGGATTCCGATGCTCGCCCTGCGCTCCCTCGCTTTCAACGTCTGCTTCTACGCCATGACCACGCTGCTGGCGCTCGGCGGCTTGCCCACGCTGGTCTCCCGCCGCGCGGTGCTGCAGCTGGCCCGGCTCTGGGGACGCCTGACCCTGTGGCTGCTGCGCAGGGTCGCCGGCATGCAGGTCGAGTTCCGCGGCCTGGAGAACATCCCGAAGGGACCGCTGCTGGTGGCGGCCAAGCACCAATCGGCTCTGGAGACCCTGGCGCTCTGTACGGTTTTCCCGGAATTCGCCTACATCCTGAAGCGTGAGCTGCTGCTCATCCCGCTGATCGGGTGGTACCTATCCCGCAGCGGCATGGTGGCGATCGACCGGTCCAAGGGCGCCCGGGCGATGAGCCTGATGAACGCGGCGGCGGCCGACGCCATCCGGGAGGGCCGCCAGCTCATCATCTTCCCCGAAGGCACCCGCCGTGCGGTGGGCGCGCCGCCCGCCTATAAGCAGGGTCTGTCACACCTCTACACCGCCTTGAAGGTGCCGTGCCTGCCGGTGGCGCTGAATACGGGACAGTTCTGGGCGCGCAACAGCCTGATGCGCCGGCCGGGTACGGCCGTGATCCACTTCCTGGAGCCGATCCCCCCGGGCATGGGCCGCCAGGAATTCCAGGCGCTGGCCCAGGAACGTCTGGAGGTGGCGTCCAACGCCCTGCTGGCCGAAAACCCGAAGGCGGTTGCCGCCGAGGCGGGTGGGGCGTCGGCCAAGGAGGCCCCGGCCGGGGCGGCTCAGCGCCGCTGATGCATTGCCGGATGTCGGAGCGTTTTTGCCAGCGCCAGCATGACGATGGGCCGGTTCGCAGCTTGTGGATAACTCCCGCGATCACCACATTCTCCCTCAGGAACATTGCGCTTGACGCCTGTGGATATCGCGCGGTAGGTTGGAACAAATGGCGAACAGAAGAGCCCTGTCCTGGTCGGCCGCGCTTCGCGACCTGAAGGACGATCGCACGCGGAGACAGGATGTGCGTGAAGAACGCCTCAAGACCACCGCTGGCCTGCGCGGCACGCCGGCCCTCCCGCTCTCGGCTTGGCGCGGGCGCTCGGGACGGCGCTACGTGGTCGGGGTCCATCCGGCCAGCGCCTTCGATCTCGAGGAGATGGCGGAGGCCGTGGTGATCGCCGTGCGCCGTGACGACACCGGCATCGCTGAAATGGTTTCGGTGGCGACCTCGAACGAGAGCCCGCGCGACCATCTCCGGCGGATCTGGCTCGACCGCGTGCGAACCCGCGGCGCCACCGAGTTGCACGTGCATCGCCTGGCCGACGATGCGGCCGAACGGGTGGCGATCGTCAACGACCTGCAGCTCGATACGATCGAGCCGGCCCAGGCTTGACCGGGAAATCGCGTCTGGAGGGGCGGATCCGTCCGCCCCACGGTCGACCGACTCCGGCACCGCCCCAGTTTCGCCCGGTGCATGGCCTCAAGGCGAGGGCTGTGACGCCCAAGCCGGGGCTGGTGACGGGGAGCGGAGTGCATGGATCAGGATCGGACGCAGCCGGGCCGTGATGGGCAGGCCTCGCTGGCGCAGACGGCGCGGCGGTTCCGGCTCGGGCTGTTCCTTCCCTATATCCTGCTCGCCTTGCTTGTGGTCGCTTGGTCGATCGCCTGGTTCTGGATCCGGGGCCGTGCCGCCACCGAGATCGATGGCTGGATCGCCCGCGAGGCAGCTGCGGGCCGCAACTGGGCCTGTGCCGACCGGTCGCTCACCGGCTATCCGTTCCGGATCGAGCTGCGCTGCAGCGCCGTCACCCTCGAACGGTCCGACGGCCGCTTCCGCCTCGGCCCCTCCACCGCGGTGGCGCAGATCTACCAGCCGCGCCTGGTGTTGTTCGAGAGCGCCGGCCCGTTCCATGTCGAACAGGGCGCGCTGACCGGTGATGCGTCCTGGGGTAAGCTTCAGGGCAGCGTCCACGGGGCGTCGGACGGGTTCACCCGCGCCTCGCTGGTGGTGGACGGCCCGAACGTCACCGTTACCGGCGCCGATCCGGATCCGATCGCGGTCGCGGGCCAGCATCTGGAGCTGCATGCGCGGCCGACCCCGGGCCGGTATGAATCCGAGGGCGCAATCGATGTGAGCCTGCAGCTCGCTCAGGCCGCCGTGCCGCAGCTCGACGCGCTCACCGGCAATCCTGCCCCCGCCGACCTGTCCCTCGACGCGACGCTCACCCAGGCCACCGTCCTGCGGACCGGGCCGGTACCGCGGGAGCTCGAGCGCTGGCGCCAGGCGGGCGGAACGCTCGATCTCACGGCGCTGTCGCTGGCCAAGGGCGCACAGCGCGTCCAGGCCAAGGGCACGCTCGCTCTGGACGATGCTCACCGCCCGGTCGGGCAGCTCGATCTGCGGGCGGCCGGGGTGGATGCTCTGATCGGCAGCGTCGTGGGTCAGCGCTTCGGGTCGGAGAAGGGAGCGCTCATCGGCCAGCTGGTCGGCGGCCTGCTGGGGTTGGGCCGGCAGCCTGGGCCGGACGCGCCGGCGGACACGGCGCCGCTCAAGCCCTTGCCGCCGCTGAAGTTCGTCAACGGGCGGATCGTGTTCAGCGGCTTCCCAATCCCGAACCTCTACCTGCCGGTCCTGTACTAGATCGGCTACAAGGGTCCCATGTCAGCCCCGACCCTTTCGGCCCGCGTCAAGATCTGCGGGCTCAGCACGCCGGAAACCGTCGACGCGGCGCTGACGGCCGGCGCCGACTGGATCGGGCTCGTGCACTTTCTTCGAAGTCCCCGCCACGTAACCTTCGAACAGGCTTCGAAGCTGGCGGCGCAGGCCCGCGGACGAGCCGAACGCGTCGTCCTTCTCGTCGATCCGGACGATGCCCTTGTGCGCGCGGCGGTCGAGGCTGTGGATCCGGACCTGATCCAGCTGCACGGGCACGAGCGCCCGGAGCGGGTGGCGGCGATCCGTGCGCTCGCCGGACGGCCGGTCATGAAGGCGATCGGCGTCGCGACCCGGGCCGATCTCGAATCGATCCCGGCCTACGACGCGGTGGCTGACCGAATCCTGCTCGATGCCAAGCCGCCGGCCGGCGGCGGGCTCCCCGGGGGGAATGGCCACCGATTCGATTGGGCGATCCTGGCCGATGCCGTCCTGCCCGCCGGGACCATGCTGTCGGGCGGATTGGACGCCGGCAACGTCGGTGGGGCCTTGATCCGCACCGGGCTCGGCGCCGTGGACGTGTCGTCGGGGGTCGAATCGGCGCCCGGCCTCAAGGATCCGGAGAAGATCGCGGCCTTCGTGGCGGCCGTGCAGGCCGCACGCTGACTGCGTCTGCTCAGCGCGGCGCCGGCAAGGCGGTGCGGCCGGTATTGGGTACCGTGTAGGCGGTGCCCTGCGTCTCGCTCTCCGGGGCGTAGGCGCGCAGACGGTTGGCCTCACGCTCGTAGCGGGTCGCCTCCCGGCGATGGTAGCGGACATTCGCCCGGGTCTTGCCCTGGCCCAGCCAGGTGAAGACGCCACCGACCACGATGCCGAGCGCCACCGCGCCGAACAGGATCGCGTAGAGCGGCAGGTTCACGCTGAACACCGGCGCATCCGCGTTGAACGGGTCGAAGGACAGGGGGACCGGCGCCCGGTTGGCGACCGCCAGCAGGATCACCAGGGCGGCGATCGGCAGCAGCACGAGGCTTTTCAGGAAACGGATCATCGCACTCACAGACCTCTTCCTACTCGGCCGCCGACGCGCTCTCGCCGATGCCCGCGGCGTTGAGGCGCTGGCGCATCTCCTTCCCGGTCTTGAACACGGGAATCGCCTTCTCGGACACGGCAACGGCCGCGCCTGTGCGTGGGTTGCGTCCCTTCCGCGCTTCTCGGCGCTTCACCGAGAAGGCGCCGAAACCGCGCAGCTCCACCCGGTCGCCCCGGGCCAGCGCATCCGAGATGGTGTCGAGGATCGCGTTGACCAGGATTTCGACGTCGCGCTGGTAGAGATGCGGGTTCTGCTCGGCGATCTTGAGGACGAGCTCCGACTTGATCATGGCGTCTGGTCTTCTCGGGGGATCGGGGCGGGCGACTGGAGCTGCCGTCTCCGGCGGGGCGCTCAGGGCTCCGGGCGCCAGAGAACGAGCAGGCCGCCATTCGCGGTCTCGGCCTGGGTGCCGACCGCCCGCAACCGCCCGGCGAGCCCATCGAAGCCCAGCAGGTCCGCGCCGACGCCGGCGGCCGACCAGAGCGAGAAATCGCCCTCCTTGCTGGGCTTCCAGTCCTTGATCGGCAGGTCCTTCGCGACGCCCCGGTTCGCCTCCAGCCACGCCACGGCCTGGCGCTCGCCGCCCAGCTCGTCCACCAGCTTCAGGGGCACGCTCTGGCGGCCGCTGAACACTCGCCCATCGGAGACGACGGCGAGCTGGCCGGGATCCATGCCCCGACGCTCGGCGACTAGGCCCTTGAACCACGCATAGGTGTCGCCAACCACGGCCGCGAGGGCGGCGCGCGCCTCCGGGGTGGTGGGCGTGAAGCCCGAGGGCTCGGCCTTGAGCGGCGAGGATTTCACCGATTCGACCTTCACGCCGACCTTGTCGAGGAGGCCCGAGAGGTCGGGGTACTGGAACAGCACGCCGATCGAGCCGACCAGGCTGGTCTCACGGGCGACGATGTGGTCGGCCGCGATGGCGGTGATGTAGGCGCCCGAGGCCGCGGTGCCGTCCACGAAGGCCACGATCGGCTTCTTGGCGGCCAGCGCCCGCAGGTTGCGGAAGATCTCTTCGGAACCGGTGGTGGTGCCGCCCGGCGAGTTGATCGAGACGACCACGCCCTTCACGGCGTCGGAGTCGCCGACCCGCTTCATCAGCTTGGCGGTCGATTCGCTGCCGGCGATGAAGCCCGAGACGGAGATGCGGGCGATCTGCGGGCCGACCGCGAAGGCGCCGTCGGCGCCGGCCCGGACCCGGTAGCCCAGCGCGCCCACCGCCACGATCAGGCCGCCGATCCCGAGCACCCGCCACAGGGACAGCCTGCGGCGCAGGCGCCGGCGGTCGATCAGCAGTTCGGCGTCGGCTGCCATGCGGTCGCTTCCCTTCGCCTCCCCGGATCGCCCCCGTGACGGGGTGCGGGGGCGAGGCCCCGCGCCGGGCAAGTCCTTGGTTTCCTTTACCTCGCGCGGCCGGAGCCGCCCGAGGCCGGTGTTCTAGAGCATTTTCCGCGAGCCTGGATATGGGCCGCGCGAAGAAAATGCGGCCCCCCCGGGCAAACCCTCAAGCCGGACCGTGTTCGGCCGCGTCGTGCCAGGACGATCCGGCCGGTTCGGAGGGACGGACCTCTCCGGCGGCGGTGGTCCCGAGCGATCCCGCGCCGGTCGCCGGCCGCCGCGTCGGGATCGCTCATGAAGCGCCGCGCGCGAACAGGGCGACGACGCCGTGGGGCGTGCCATCGTCGAAGAACCGCGCGAGATTCACCGCGGCGGCGGTGGCGACCGCGGTGCTGCGGGGAAACAGGTCTCGCTCGTAGGTGGTGAGTGCGGCGTCGCGATCCTCGGGCATCGCGACCAGGGCCCGGGCGAGTTCCGCCCCGTCGGTCAGGGCGAGGTTCGCCCCCGCGCCCGAGAACGGCGACATGAGGTGCGCGGCATCGCCGAGAAGCGTGACGCCGGGGACGGGCTCCCAGCGATGATCGGCCGGCAGCGCGTGGATGAGCCGCAGGATCGGGGCCGTGTCGCTGTGCCCGACGAGGGCGGTGAGGTGCGGCGCCCAGCCCGCGAATTGCTCCGCGATGCGGGCGAGGGTCCCGCTCGCATCCCGGACGTCGAGAGCGGCGAGCCAGTCTGCCGGCTTCCGCAGGGCTGCGTAGACGTGCAGCGTCCCATCGGCATATCGGTGCGCGAGGATACCTCGGCCCGGGGCGAGGGCCATCAGCGTGCCGGTGCCGATCGCCTCCGCGCTGTCCCGATGTCGCGCGGCCCCGTCGTGCAGGCGCGTCTCGACGAACGCGATGCCGGTATAGGCGGGATGCGCCCGCGTGAGCCGTGGGCGGACCTTGGACCAGGCGCCGTCCGCACCCACCAGTAGGTCGCGCGTGACGGTCGCGCCGTCGGCGAAGGCGATCGCGTGGCGTCCCGCGGCGCGGGCGGTGACGGACACCACCGTGCGGCCCCAACGGATCGTTCCGGGCGGCAGCGAGGCGATCAGCATCGCTCGAAGGTCGCCGCGATCGATCTCCGGGCGGCGGCCCAGGGGATTGCCGGGGCTGTCGAACAGGATGGCGCCATCCGCACCGACGATGCGCTTCGCGTCTTCTCCGGGGCGGACGCGGGCGAGGAAGCCCTCGAACAGCCCGGCGGCCTTCAGCGCGGCCTGACCGGTGTCCTCATGAAGGTCGAGCAGACCACCCTGGGCCCGCACCTCCGCGGACGGTTCGGCTTCGTAGATCGTGGCTGCGATGCCGTGGAGATGGAGGATACGGGCCAGCACGAGACCGCCGAGGCCCGCGCCGATGATGGCAATCGCCTGTCGCATGGGTGCGCTCCTGCGACCGCAGGTTCACAGCGCCCGGGGCGTTGCTGGCTGCGGCGCCCGACAATGTCGGGCTGCTCTTCCGGAGACGCTGGCCGAGCGGCGTGACTTCCGCGATCGGCCTGTGTGCGACGGCCCGAAACCGGGCCGCCGTTTTTCGTGACGGTCGTCAGCGTACCGCGCGGTCCCGGGTCGGACAACCGGCTCCGGTCCGCGCAAGGTCAACCCCTCTGCCCGCATCCGCCCCGTGGTGCGCCCCGCTTCGACAAGGCTCAAAGAAAAACCCGCGCGGGACGGGTGTCCCGCGCGGGTTTTCTGATCGATCCGAAGCCGCCGCCCGGTCGAGCCGGGCGGCGAGGTGCGGAACGTCTTAATCTTCGTCGGTGCGCTTCTTGTTGAAGGCCGCGCCGAGGATGTCGCCGAGCGAGGCGCCGGAATCGG
>Ga0182232_1000257_pt1 | contig 14400 bp, 9 predicted proteins | sample G6R1MG_30_FD_155484 | JGI IMG/M metagenome (GOLD analysis project Ga0182232, IMG submission 155484) | Phyllosphere microbial comminities from miscanthus, Michigan, USA - G6R3_NF_07NOV2016_LD2 MG | ecosystem: Host-associated > Plants > Phyllosphere > Phylloplane/Leaf | place: USA: Michigan... | reverse complement strand
CCAGCTCCAATTCAAGTACCGCGTGTACTCGTACAACTACCCCGAGCGCATGGAAGTGAAGATTGGCACGAGCACCACGCCCGCCAGCCAGACCACGACCCTGTTCTCGAACACCAACATCCTCAACAACGTGTACGTGACCACGGCCTCGGGCAGTGGCGCTGGGCAAGTGGCGGCTTTCGTGCCCACCACTTCGGGTATCTACTTCATCGGCTTCCACGCCATGAGCACGGTCAATTCGTTCTCCATCTACGTCGATGACCTGAACGTAACCTCTACCGTGCTGGGCACCAAGAGCAACGTGGCACCCGGTTTCAGCGCCGAAGCTTCGCCCGTACCGTTCAGCGACCGCCTCAATCTGTCGCTCAACACGCTCAAGGCAGGCCCGCTCCAGCTGACGCTGCACGACGCCGTAGGCCGCGTAGTACGCGAAACCACGGCCACCGTACCGGCCGGTGCCAGCTCGCTGGCCGTGCCCGGTGCCGGCAGCCTGCCCGCTGGCATGTACATCCTCACGGTGCGCCAAGGTGGCAACACCCAGGTTATCCGGGTAGCGCACGAATAGGCGCTCTCCCCTGCTAGCAAAAGCCCCGGCTGCTCAGGCAGTCGGGGCTTTTTTTGGTAAGAAACTCGGCCGGCAAGTATGGCTGGCGCACTAAAAATCTTGCGCCGCCCGGCTTATCTCGCAGATTGTACCTATCGGCGACTGGCGGGCGCGGCGCGAATAAGTATTATAGATAAAGCCTTGTGCATTAGCCGTTTTTGTGAAGCGTGTTAGCTGCCGCGCAGTTCGTGGATTAGCAACATAAACAGTTTTTTCTGGATTAGTTCATTCGGCATATTATGATTTATGCCTATTTTTAGGCAGCCGAAACCTTACGCTCACGCTAACCTTAACAGTTGCTGGCAGCTTGCGCCAGCTGGCCTCGGGGGTAGCCCTGCTGCTGCCGGTTCACTTAGTACGCTTCTTGCTTCGCCATTTACCTTCATCTCTCCTCATGAAAAAAAATCTACTGGCTCTCCCGCTGTTGCGCATGGCCCTGTTGGCGCTGCTGGCCCTGCTGGTGCGCCCGGCAATGGCCAGCCACTTGCTGGGTGGCGAACTTACCTACCGCTTCATCGATGCCCTGGGGCCAGCCGCCGCGCCGCTGCGCTACGAGATAACCCTTACGGTGTACAACAACTGTAACTCGTCGGCTATCTCGCCCGCCACCACGGCCGAAATAGGCATCTTTGAGCGCTCGACTGGCGCGCGCATCGTTATGACCACCGTCAACTACGCGACCATTCAGTCGGGTAATATTAGCATTCCGACCCAGCCGCTGCCGGCCTGCTACACGCCACCCCAGGTGCCTGGCTGCACCATCACGGGGCCGACCCAGCCCTACATTCTGCAAAAATTTATCGCGCAGATAAACCTGCCCAACACTACGGCGGGCTTCTACGCGATGTACACCCAGGGCAACCGGACCAACGACATTTTGAACCTGTCGAACCCCAGCGGCCAGTATCTGGAGCTGTACACGACCATGACGCCGCCGACGATATTCAACCGCTCCCCGGTGTTTGCTAATACCGCCGTAGCCGTTATCTGCGCCAACGATACCACCTTCTACCTCAACAACGCCATCGACGCCGACGGCGACGAGCTGGAGTATGCTTTTGGGCAGCCCTACAACTCGGGTACCATTCCGGCCACTTTTACGCTGCCCCGCCCCCTGGGCCCCTACGCCACCACCAATGCCTACTCGGCTACCACGCCTTTTGGGGTGGGCCGCGGCATTATCAACCACCTGAATACGTCGACGGGCATTGCCACTTTCTCGACGCCTACGCAGGGCAAGTACTCGGTAGCGGTTGACATAAAAGAATACCGCGTTATCAGCGGCGTGCGCACGCTCATCGGCACTACCCGGCGCGACGTGCAGCTGGTAGTGGCTACCTGCCCTTCTACCCCGGCTCCGACGCTGCCGGCTCCCGTCGCCATCGGGAGCACCACGGTGCCGCTGCCCCGCAACTATACTATTGAGGCGGGCACCACCCAAACCATTCCGATAACGGCCACCCAAAAAGCAGGCAACCCGCTGACCATGACTGTGAGCAGCGCCCTGCTCGACGGGGCCGGCGGCTACGACGCTACCCTGAATGGCAGCACTGGCACGGCCAGCGGCCTAGTGGGCGCGGCCACGGCCAACGGCAACGGCACCGTAACCGGCACTTTCGTGTACAAAGCCAGCTGCACCGAGGCCCGCGTGCAGCCCTACGACATTGCCGTGACGGTGCAAGACAACGGCTGCGCCGGCAAAACCATCTACGACGTGTTCCGCATCACGGTAGTGAAGCCGCAGGGGCCGACGGCCATCGCGGGCACCCTCGCCGTGTGCGGCGTGGGCACCACTAATGCCTACACGGCTACCGGCGGCACCACCGCCGGCGTAACCTGGACCGTAACGGGCGGCACCATCGTAGGCAGCGCCACCGCCAACCCCGTGCAGGTGCAGTGGAGCGCGGCCGGGCCGGGCACCCTCACCGTGCGCGGCGTATCGGCCGCCGGCTGCATCACCGAGCCCGTAACCCAGAACGTAGTAGTATCGGCCGCGCCTACCCTCACGGTGGCGGGCAGCCGCAACGTGTGCCAGGGTAGCAGCACCACCCTCACGGTGAGCGGCGCGCCCACCGGCACCGTCTACACCGTAACGGGCGGGCCGGTATCGGGCACCAGCCCCACGTTTGTGCTGACGCCCACGGCCACTACCACCTACACCATCACGGCGCCCTCTACTACCGGTGGCTGCGCGGCTACCAGCACGGTAGTCGTTACCGTAAACCCGGCCGTGACGGCTAATGCCGGCCCCGCCGTGAGCACCACCAACGGCCGCCCCGTCACTATCGGGGCCGCGCCCGTGGCGGGCTTCACCTACAGCTGGGCGCCCACCACCGGCCTCAGCAACCCCACCAGCGCCAACCCCACCGTGACGCTGCCCAACACCACCGGCAACCCCATCACCCAAACCTATACCCTGACGACTACCAACACGGCCACCGGCTGCTCGGGCACCGCCAGCGTAGTAGTGAGCGTAGGCGTTGACCCCAACATCGAAGTGGCCAACGTTATCACGCCCAACGGCGACAAGATGAACGACTGGTTGCAAATCAAAAACGTGAATGCGTACCCCACCAACCAGATGGAGATTTTCAACCGCTGGGGCCGCCGCGTATTCTCGACCCAGAACTACAATAACACCAGCAACTACTGGGGAACCGACCCCAACGTGGCCGCCGGCATGTACTACTACCTGTTTTCGCAGCCCAATGGCGCGGTGACCCGCGGCTGGGTCGAAGTAATTAAGTAACCCGGCTTATTGCCCGGCCCAAAAAAGGCTCCCCAATACCTGGGGAGCCTTTTTTACGTCTGGTTGAAAGCCCACGCGCTACATTTTACGCCCCGGCCCTGGCGCCACCAGCCGCTGCCCGATGATGACGCGCCGTCCGGTGAGGGTGTGCAGCATGGGCACCAGAATCTGCGCGGCGTTGCGCTGGGTTTCGGCCAAAATGCCCGATTGCAGGGCCGAGCGGCGCACCTGCGCCTCGGCGTAGCGGTAGGCCTCATCCACCACCTGCGCATCCTGAAAAAAGGTATTTTCGGTGCTGAAAACCCGGCTCTGGCTGTGGTCGACCTGAAAGGTGCACAGTTCGGGCGCGGGTAGCAGCACGCGCACCACCGAGTCGCCCTCCAGCGTCACGTCCTGGGGCTTTATTTTGCGTAGGTCGAGGCAGCCCACGGCTTCGCCGCCCACGATAAGGGCGGCTTTGGCATCGGGCAAGAACGGATATTTGGCCGAGCGTTTATACTCTACCACGTCCTTGAAACGGTAGCGCACCAGCTCCAGCTTGCCCAGCGCTTCCACCTGCGTCAGCACCGTGTTGTGGGTCACGGTTACCTGCGGCTCGCGGGCGGCGAGCGGGTTGAGGCCGGTCAGCGCGGGGCCGATTTTACGCCACAAAAACACGCCCAGAGCAACGAGCAAAAAAAGCGGCAGCAGCCGGCGGAGCAAACGAGGAAGCATAAGCAGTGCTACGCGGTGGCTGGTGCCGGCACTGACAATAGCGCCGGCCAGCACCCACCCCGAAGCGTATGCTACGCTCATACCCCAAACCCGCCGCTCAGGTTGAGGCCGCGTAGCTTTGAGGCCCGATGCCTGCCTTGTCCGCCCGCCTGCCCGCCGCCTTTTTGCCCGCCGCCCGCCGCCTGTGGGCCGCGCACCCGTGGCTGCTGGCGGGGCTGTGGCTGCTGGTGCAGGCCGCCTTTTTGGCGCGCTACCACGGCCCCCACTTCGCCAACGACAGTGCCCCCTACCTCGAATACGCCCAGAATATCGCCGGGCGCGGCTACTTCGAGCCGGGCCACTACCGGCGCTATATTCTGTATCCGCTGTTCGAGAGCCTGTTTTTGCGGCTGGGCTGGGGCTGGTGGGGCATCGTGGGCGGCCAGCTGGTGCTGGCCGCGCTGGCGGCGCGGGCGCTGTACGGGGCCACGCGCCGGCTCACGCCGGGCGGCGGGCGGCGGGCGGCCGCGCTGGCCACGACCCTGTTTATCCTGTGGCCCGAAACCCAGCAATTCAACGCCTACCTGCTCACCGAGTCGCTGTTCATCAGCTTGTCGGTGCTGGCGCTAGGGGCGTTTGTGCGCGCCCGAAACGGCTCTTTTGGCCACCACCTGCTGCTGGCCGCGCTGGTGCTGCTGTGCGCGCTGGCCCGGCCCAATGGCTTTGTGGTGGGGCTGGCCGCTGGCCTGGCCGGGCTGCTCACGCTGGCCCGGCAGCCCACGCGGCGGCCTTTTTGGCTGGTGCTCTTGGCCTTGGCGGCGCTAGGCCCGGTGCTGTGGCGCCTGCTCAATTACCAGCTCGCCACGTACACGCTCATTGAAACGTACCAGCGCGGCGACCTCATGTTTTTGGTGAAGGAGTGGGCCGTGCACGCGGCGCAGCCGCTGCGGCTGCCCCCGCCTGGCCTGTCGCCGGTGGGCCGGCTGGCGTACTTCTATTGGCACAACCCCGTGGTGGGGCTGCGCCTCGTGCTGGGCAAGCTGTTCGTATTTGCCTCGGGCCTCAAGCCGCACTACTCGCTGCTGCACAAAGCCATGTCGGTGCTGCTGCTGTGGCCCTGCTACTGGCTGGCTGCCGGCGCTGCCCGGCAGCGCCGGCTGTGGCGGCCGGGCCGGCTGTTTTTGGGGCTGGTGCCGGTGCTGCAAGCCGGTATTGTCATGCTCACCGTCGATGACTACGATGTGCGGTTTCTGGCCCCGGTGCTACCGTTTCTGTTCGTGCTGGCGGCGTTGCATTTAACAGGTATCGAGCAGCATTTACCAACTGAACAAGAGCCTGATAAATGATAATTGAAGCTCGATACCTGTTAAACACCGAATCCTGCCCAGGCTTGCAGGCCGCCGGTGTGCACGGCCACTACCGTGCTGCCTCGCGCAAAGTGGCCTTTTTCGAGTAGGTCAAGTACGCCAAAGAGTAGCTTGCCAGTATAAATGGGGTCGAGGAGCACGCCAAAATTGGCTTCAAACTGCTGGATGAACTGCCGTAGCTCGGCCGGCAATTTGGCGTAGCCACCGAAATGATAGGCGGTGTGCAGCTCGTAGTTGGTCAGTTTTTGGCCGCTGGCGGCTTGCGCCAGCGCGTCGATTTCGGCCCGCAGAAAATCGGCGCCTTTCAGTGCGGCCACGCCCACGGCGCGGGCCGGGTGCCCGGCCTCAGCCAGACCCAGCGCCAAGCCGGCCAGCGTGCCGCCCGTGCCGGCGGCCACGGCCACGGCGTCGAAGTCGGTGTGCTGGCGCAGTTCGCCTATCAGCTCGGCCACGCCGCGCAGGGCTAGCGCGTTGGTGCCGCCCTCGGGCAGCAGGTAGGCAGGGCCAAATTGCTGCCGAATGTCAGCCAGAAACTCCGGCTCGGTGCGGCGGCGGTAGGTGGCGCGGTCGAGGTAGTGCAGCCGCATGCCATCGGCCACGCAGCGGGCCAGGGTGGGGTTGAGGGGCAAGTGCGCCTCGCCGCGCACTAGGCCTATGGTTGCGAAGCCAAAAAGCCGCCCCGCCGCCGCCACGGCCGCCAGGTGGTTGGAGTACGCCCCGCCGAAGGTGAGCAAGTCCGTAGAGCCTTCCCGAGTAGCTTCTTGCAGGTTGTATTTGAGCTTGCGGGCTTTATTGCCGGGCAGGTCGGGGGCCAGCAGGTCGTCGCGCCAGAGCAGCAGGCGCACGCCGCGCCGCTCGGCGGTGGGGTGAGCGATGGGCTGGAGAAATGCGCTTTTCATTCAGAAAAAACGGCTGTCATGGCGAGCGTAGCGAAGCAGTGACAGCCGTTTTTAGGCTTTATCTACCCTTCTTGGCGGCGCGCGCCCACCACGCAGGCGCCCACTACCAGCAGCAGTACGCCGAGGCTCGACACCAGCGATACGGTATTGCCGATTTTGTATTCCTTGGGCTCGAACACGAACTTGATTTCGTGCGCGCCGGCCGGTACCTGCATAGCCCGCAGCACGAAGTCGGCCCGGAAGTGCGGCATCTCCTTGCCATCGAGGAAAGCCTGCCAGCCATCGGCGTAGTACACCTCGGAGAAGACCACCGTGCCCGGCTGCGCGGCCGAGTACTTGTAGGTCAGCGCGTCGGGCGCGTAGTCGGTGAGCACGATGTTGGCCGACGAGTCGGCGTAGGTGGCCGGCTTCACATCGGGGAATTTCGTGGCGTCGAACACCGCCACCTGGCGCGGGTTGAGGGTGGTGAGGGCATTCATTTCGGCGTCGGGCGACTGCACGGCGCGCAGCTCGCGCACAAACCAGGCGTTGCCGAGCGCGTTGGCGTTGCGCAGCACCTGCTCGGGCTGGCCGGGCTGCCCTTGCTGGCCTTGCTGCGCGGGCACGATGAGGTAGCGCGTGTTCAGCATGTTGAGCACGGGCGTTTTGGCGAAGTCGCCGTTGCTGGCAAACAGGGTTTGCAGGTTGGGCGAAATCTGGCGCTCAATCAAATCCTGGTAGCGGCGCAGCTTGGCCCCGTGGTAGCCCCCGATGCTCTTGTGGAAGTACGACGTGCGTGCCTCGTTGAACGGGTTGCCGGCGTTGAGTACACGGAAGCTCGGGTCTTTGTCGTTGAGAATCTGCTGGTCTACGGCCGAGGGCTGGAAGCTCTCCACGATGGTTTCGGTCTGGTAATTCTTCTCGCCGAGGTAGCGCTTGTCCACCGTCCAGAGGTCGAGCAGCACCAGCGCTACTACTAGCGAAGCCGCTACGCCGCCCTGGATTTTTCCTTTCAAATAGAAGTACAGCGCCCCCAGCGTGAGGCCCACGAAGAGCAGCCCGCGCCACACGTCCGAGCGCAGCAAGTCGGCGCGGTCGGCGCGCAGGGCGCTCAGCAGCTGTGCCGAAAAACCCTGCTGCGTGAGGTTGGCATCCTGCGGCGAAGCAAAATCGAAGCTGAAGCTCAGCAACCACGTCAGCAGCAGAAAGCCCGCCGTGATGGCCCCGGCGTAGAGTAGCTGCTTGGTACGCAACTGGTTTTCGGGGGCATCCACGGCCCCGGCCGGGGCGCTGCCCGCCGCCCGCGCGGCCTTGGCCAGCGCCGGGTGCAGCGGCTCGGTACCCACGGCCGGTGCCGCACCAACCGGCAGCGCGGCGGCGCGGGGCCGCAGAATGCGCGAGAGCGCCAGCGCCGCCAGCAGCGGCATGGCCAGCTGCGCGATAACCAGGCCCATGCTCACGGCCCGGAAGCTGCGGTAGCCCGGCAGGTAGTCGAAAATTAGGTTGTTAATCGTCTCAAAGTTCTTGCCCCAGGCCAGCACAAACGACACCAGCGTGCCCGCCAGTAGCCAGTAGCGCGTGCGCTTATCGACCACAAACAAGCCCAGCACGAACAAAAAGCACACCACCACGCCCACGTACACGGGGCCGGCCACGTAGCTCTGGTCGCCCCAGTAGGTGGGCATGGCGGCCAGCATATCGGTGCCGTAGCCGGCCGACATCAGCTCGCGGGCCATGTTCGAATTGGGGCCGAGCGGCATGGCGCTGCTGCCGCCGTAGAAGTTGGGTACCAGCAGGGTCATCGTCTCGCCAATGCCGTAGCTGTAGGCAAAGGCATAGTCGCGGTCTTGCTGGCGGGCGCTAGGCGCGGCGGGCTGGCCGGGCGCGGGCGGCAGGGCCTTTAGCTCGGAAGGCGAGCGGTTGCTGAATTTGCTGTACTCGTAGGTAGTGTACAGGCGGCCAAAGCTGACGCCGATGGCCAGCGCCGCCCCAATGCCCAGCAGCGCCACGCGCCCGGCAAAGTCGCCCAGCCGGCCGGCGCGCACCGCGCTCACCAGTTCGATGAGGCCATAAATAACGACCAGCAAGCCCAGGTAATAGGTGATTTGCGGGTGGTTGGCGCGCACGTTCATGGTCAGGCCCAGCGTGAAGAGTGCTGCGCCCAGCCATTTATTTTGCCTAAAAGCCAGCAGCAACCCGCCCAGTACCAGCGGCGCGTAGGCCAGGGCCCACGACTTGGTGTTGTGCCCGGCCGCCAGAATGGCGATGTTGTAGCTCGACAAGCCCAGCGCCACCGCGCCGGCCACCGCCACCAGCGGGCGCACGCCCAGCGCCACCAGCAGCACGTAGCCGCACAGCAGCGCCACAAACAAATTGCTGACCACGGCTGGCAAGCCCAGCGCGATAAACTTCTGCACGTACACGAACAGGTCACCGGGGAAGTGCACCGAAATCAGGTACGTGGGCATCCCCGAGAACATGGAGTTGGTCCAGAGCGGCTCGTGGCCGTGCTCGGCGGCCCACTGCTGCGTTTCGCGCGCGCCGCCCTGAAACTGGGTGATGTCGTGCTGCGCCAGCGTCTGGTGGTCAAACACGATGGGCGCGAAGTAGGCCACGGCCAGCACCACAAAAAACAACACGGCCAGCACGTGCGGCCAGGCCCGCTGCCACAGCGGCGCGGGCGAAACAGGAGAATTAACAGCCATCGGGCGGTTTTTAGCGAGTAGGCAAATGAAGCCCGAAGGTAGCGCCGGGGCAGGGAAGGGCGCTAGCTACCTTTGAGTCAACCGACCCAGCCGGTTGCCAATAAAAGCCGTCTTATTGCAACTACTTCAACCTATGGCCCGCTACCTTTCACAACCTGAATTACTAGCTCGGCTTAACATGGGCAAGTCTATTGCGCAGTTCCTATCGCGCCAGGATGAAGTAGATTATGCTCTTATCAAGTGGCTTACCATCAACAAAGGCGGTGATGAAAAAGCCTATAGCAGCTATTACAATGAGGTAACCAACGGAGGCCCTGAGAATATCCTCGACCTCGTAGAACTCACGCCCGCTGACCCGGATGAGTCGCCTGTGGTTGAAGAATTTGATACTATCGAAGAAGCGCTGGCCCATGCCGCCGCAACTTATGGAGCATTGCCTGATAAGTATGTTGCCGAAAGTATGGTGGGCGAGGAATACGCTGACTACTTGCGAAACGCGCGGCTGCTTTAGTAGCAATTCGGCCCGACAAATAGCACCCACAAAACGACCCGCCCGGCAAAGCCAGACGGGTCGTTGCGCAGGTAGCAAGGCCGCCTTAGCGCAGCTTCTGCAAAATGGACTGCGACAGGGTTTTCAAGCCTTCGTTTTGCTCGCGCAGGTTCACTTGCCGCACCTGCTCCTTGAGGCTGGCAATGTTGCCTAAGTCCACCGACTTGAGGGCAAACTTGCGCACGCCCACGTCCTGGTCGTCGAGCAGGCGGCCGAGCAGGCGCACGCCGGTAGCACTGGCCGGCGCGTTGCGCAGGGCGTAGGCCGCCGCGATGCGGTACACCGGGTTGGGGTGGGCCACGGCGGCTTGCAGGCCGGCCACGGCGGTTTCTTCGCCCATCAGCCCCAGGCAACTGATGGCCTTGGTAGCCAGGCCGGGGTCGGGGTCCTGGGCCAACTGCGTGAGCAGCGGAATATCGTCCTTGGTGAGCTGGCGAACGATGGCGGGGTAGTCGGGCTCATCGAGGTTGATGAGGCGGACGAGTTCTTCGCGGGTGCGGGCCATAGTGAAGGGGTGGGCTTAAACGGTGAACGGGCTGTTTTTCATGGTCTGGACTTCCCCGGCCGTCAGGTCGGGCGGCGGGTTGGTGATGTTGGCCGTGCCGTTGCCCGTCATTAGGCGATTGTTGTCGTTTACGTGTTCCAGTCCCAGTACATGGCCTACCTCGTGGGCCAGGGTGTAGCGCGTGGCGTAGGAGGCTACCACGGCCATCGGCCGGCCCGCCGGAAACGAGGCGCAGCCGTTGGCCGAGCCCTTGTCGTAGGTTACCGTGCGGCACATGTACACCACCACGTCATTGGCCCCGGCATTGGCCCGGAAGTTCGACAGCGCCTGCTGCTCGGCCGAGGCATTGCCGCGGGTGCAAGCGCCGGTGTCCACGTCGTTGAGGGCCGCCAGCGTCGGGTTGGCTAGGTTCAGGGTTTCCGTCGAGCGCAGCTGCACGGTGAAGCCCGCGTCGAAATAGATGCTGCGCATCGTGTCCACCATTTGCGATACCGTGAAGGTGGTGGGGGCCGTGAGAATTTTCACGTGCAGGTTCACCGTCTGCATCCAGGTATCGGTCGACCACGCTGGCGTGTTGTTGGCGCGGTACACCACGGCGTTGGCGTCGTCCTGCATCACCAGCCGTGCCCCGGCGTCCTTGAAGGTGTTGCTCGACCACAGCGCCGCGCCGTCCACGTCATACAGCACCAGATTGCCATCGCCCTGCATAATGCAGACCTGCGTGGGCCGGCCGTTGGTGTTGGAGGCCCACAGCGCCACCTGACCGCCAGTGCTCAAAGCTTTGTACAGCACCAGGTTGCCATCGGTTTGCAGCGTGAAGGTGAACTTGCCGTTATTCGCGCGGATGCTCTGGCCGGGGTTCAGCACCTGGCCCGGCCGCATAGTGTCGCCGGTGGCAGTGGGGCCGCTGGGCACGGTCTTTTGCACCGTATTACTGGCCCAGATGGCTTTGCCGGCCGGGTTGTAAATCACGGCGTTGCCATCGTCCTGCATCACCAGCGTGCTGTTGGCATCCTTAAAGGTGTTGCTCGACCACAGCGGCTTGTTGGCCGGGTTATAAATCACCAGGTTGCCATCGCCCTGCATAATGCAGCGGTTGCCGCCCTTGCCGTTGGTGTTCGAGGCCCACAGGGCCTTCTGGCTGCCGTTGGGGTAGCGCTTATACAGCACCAGGTTGCCATCAGCCTGATAAATAAAGTAGTAGCGCCCGTTTAGCGAGGTAATGCTCTGATTGGGCAAAAGGGTCTGGTTGGCGGTGAGCTTGTCGGCCATGACGCGAAGTGAAAAAAGATACGAGCCAGCAAGACAGTGCTGCTGACTCGTAAAGCTCTTATTTTCAAGACCCCACTTGCATCAGTGCTGCCACTGAATTTTGTGGTTTCGCGCGTTGCCGCCCGTCACTTGCTATTTCAGCACTACCTCGGCTAGCACCGGGAAGTGGTCCGACGGGTAGTGCCCGCGTAGCGAGTCGGTGAGCACCGCGTAGCTGCGCACCGTGCTGCTCCGGCTCACGAAAATGTAGTCGATGCGCTCGCGCAGCGGGGCGTTCAGCTCGAAGCCGTTGAAGGTGCCGACCGGGCCGTAGGCGGGCGTTTGCGTGAGCAGGTAGGCGTCGCCGAACTGCGCTTGCAGGGTTTTGACCTGCTCGGTGTCGGGCGTCGAATTGAGGTCGCCCACGCAGATGACGGGCGCGCTCTGGGCGATTTCCTTGATTCTCTTCACCAGCAGCAGGCCCGACTGGCGGCGCGCCTCCGTGCCTTGGTGGTCGAAGTGCGCGCTGAAAAAGAAAAACTCCCGCCCGCTCTGCAAATCCTTGAACTTGGCCCAGGTGCAAAGGCGGTTGCAGCAGGTAGCATCCCAGCCTTTGCTGGGCCGGTCGGGCGTCTGGCTCAGCCAGAAGTCGCCGGTTTGCAGCAGTTGCAGGCGGGCCTTTTTGTAGAAGATGGCCGAGTGCTCGCCGGCTTCCTTGCCATCGTCGCGCCCGCGGCCCACGAAGGCGTAGCCCGGTAATTCGGCCAGGCCGGTGAGCTGCCCGCGCAAGCCCTCCTGGGTGCCAAACACGTCGAAATCGTGGTAGCGAACCAGGTTCTTTACCATTTCTTTACGATTGGGCCAGGCGTCGGCCCCGTCGTCGGGGTTGTTGAAGCGGAGGTTATAGGTAGCCACCCGCAGCGGGGCAGGAGCCAGGCTGGCAGCAGCCCGCAGGCTACCCAGTAAAACGCTGGCCAAAAGCAGAATAACGAAGCGCATAAGCAGTTAAACTAGAAAATAGCGCGGGCCAGCCGGCCCGATGCCACCGCCAAAATAGCGCCGCCCGCCAGCGCCGCCGCGTAGTAGCGGCCGCGCCCGACCTTTGCGCCCGCTATGCCTATCCGCTTCCTCGACCTGCCCGCCCTGCTCGGCGGCACCCTGCTGCAAGCCCCCGCCGCCGACGCCACCCTGGCCACCCTGCTGCTCGACAGCCGCCGCGTGGGCCTCACCGAAGGGGCTGTTTTCTTCGCCCTGCGCGGCCCCAACCACGACGGCCACCACCACCTGGCGGCGCTCTACGCCAAGGGCGTGCGGCTGTTTGTGGTGAGCCACCCGCCGGCCAGCCTGGCGCCGTTTGCAGGCGCGGGCTTCGTGCTGGTGCCCGATGCGCTGGCGGCCTTGCAGGCGCTGGCGGCCCGGCACCGGGCGGCGTTCGAGGGGCCGGTGTGGGCCGTCACGGGCTCCAATGGCAAGACCATCGTGAAGGAGTGGCTGGCCCAGCTCTTGGCCCCCGACGAGGACATCTGCCGCTCGCCCAAAAGCTACAACTCGCAGGTAGGCGTGCCGCTGAGCGTGTGGGAATTAGCCCCCGGCCGGCACACGCTGGGTGTCTTCGAAGCCGGTATTTCGGAGCGCGGCGAGATGGACAAGCTGGCCGAAATTATCCGGCCCACGCACGGTATTTTCACTACGCTGGGCACGGCGCACGACGCGGGCTTTGCTTCCGAAGAAGAAAAGCTGGGCGAGAAGCTGCGCCTGTTTGAGCGTCCCGGCTTCGAGCTGCTTGTGTACTGCGCCGACCAGCCGGCCGTGCACGCCGCCGTGCAGGCGCGCGCCCTGCCCGCCCTGGCCTGGACGCGCCACGACGTGCCCGGCGCGGCCCTGCGCTTCCGGCTGAAAGCTACCACGGCGGGCACTACCACCGTGCGCGTGCGCCTGGGCGAAACGGCCGCCACCGCCCACTTTCCGGCCGAGCACCTGGCGCTGCGGGCCGCCGCCCGCTTCACGCTGCCCTTCGCCGACGAGCCTTCGGTAGAGAACGCCCTGCATTGCCTGGCCGTGCTGCTGTGGCGGCAGCTCAGCCCCGCCACCGCCCTGCCCCCGGCCGAAATTCAACGCCGCCTGCTGCGCCTCCAACCCGTGGCCATGCGCCTCGAAATGAAAGCCGGCCGCCACGGCTGCTACCTCCTCGACGATACCTACAACAACGACCTCGCCGGCCTGGCCCTGGCCCTCGACGCCCTTAGCCGCCAGGCGCGGCCGGGTGGCCGTACGCTCATTCTCAGCGATGTACTCGAATCGGGCCTCCGCGGCCCCGACCTCTACGCCCGCGTGCTGGCGCTGGTGCGGGCGCACGGCGTCACGCGGCTCATCGGGGTAGGGCAGGCGGTGAGTGTTGAGTTAAGAGTGAAGAGTGAAGAGTTAAGCGTTGAAGCTTCTGCTGCAAAAAACAGCGATGCCGCCACCGACGCGGAAGCTGCCGGGAAACAACTCTTCACTCTTCACTCTTCGCTCTTCACTCAAACCTATCCTTCCACCGAAGCCCTGCTGGCCGACCTGCGCCCGGCCGATTTTCAAAACGAAACCATCCTCATCAAAGGGGCGCGGCGGTTTGGGTTCGAGCGGGTGGTGGCGGCCTTGCAGCAGTTGCAGCACGGCACGGTGCTGGAAGTGAACCTCGACGCGCTCACGCACAACCTGCACTACTACCGCCAGCGGCTGAAACCCAGCACCAGGCTCATGGTGATGGTGAAGGCCTTTGCCTACGGCAGCGGCTCGTATGAGGTGGCCAGCCTCTTGCAGTTTCAGCGGGCCGACTACCTCGCCGTGGCCTACCCCGACGAAGGCCAGCAGCTGCGCGAAAACGGCATTAGCCTGCCCATCATGGTCTTGAACCCCGGTCCCGATAGCTTCGAGCAGCTGCGCCGCTACCGCCTGGAGCCGGAAATCTACTCGGTCGAGCGCCTGCGCGACTACCTCGCGGCGGCCCGCGAAGCCGCCGCTGGCCCCGCTCCGCTGCCGCCGCTGCACCTCAAGCTCGATACCGGGATGCGCCGCCTGGGCTTCGACGAAAACGACCTGCCCGCGCTACTCGACCT
>Ga0182232_1000255_pt1 | contig 14415 bp, 8 predicted proteins | sample G6R1MG_30_FD_155484 | JGI IMG/M metagenome (GOLD analysis project Ga0182232, IMG submission 155484) | Phyllosphere microbial comminities from miscanthus, Michigan, USA - G6R3_NF_07NOV2016_LD2 MG | ecosystem: Host-associated > Plants > Phyllosphere > Phylloplane/Leaf | place: USA: Michigan... | reverse complement strand
AGTCTACTAAAATATTGTTTTTTTTTTTATTTATTTTTAATATATTAATAAACTTATATATACCATTTAAAACCATAGCAAAAAAAATATAAAATACCAAAAAAAAAACAGAAAAGATTTGTATTATGTAATAATTAGAAATAACATCAAATTGTGGCAAATTTATAATAAAATTTTTATATTGCTTAATAAGTATTTATAAACTATTTTTCAACATTTAACTGAAAATCCGGGAAAATATTGTAATCAATAAATAAATCTAAAAAAGTTTAAAAAAAAAATATTTTTTTTAAAATCTAAAGAACCCACTTTTTCTATAACAAAATATTTAGAATGTTTTTTTTTAAAACACAATACAAGTACAGCTGATTTTTTTTTGTCTATTTGTTTGGTATTTTCTTTTGGTTTTTTCAGTATTAAATGAAAATAATAATTAGACTTATTTTTTTTTTTCAAAATTTACGTTAATAAAAATTCTAATAAAGTTAAAAAAGCAGCTGATACTACCAGTATTGGAAGAAAACATTTTCAATTTATTCGCATAAGTTGATCATATCTATATCTAGGTATTAAAGTTCTTAAAGTTATTATAAGATATATAATAGCTGCTATATTTACAAGGTTTACACTTAAATAACAACTTTCACCTATATACAATTTATTAAATAAAACAGAATAATATACTACAGATAAATATTCAGCTAAAAAAAACAAAGCAAATCTAATACCCGTATATTCTACGTTATATCCAGCTACTAATTCAGCTTCGGCTTCAGGTAAATCAAAAGGATGTCTATTTAATTCGGCTAAACTTGCAATAAAAAAAATAATAGCTAAACCTACTAAATAATAAACAAAACTGCCTACTTCCGTACCAAAATAATCGGCAGCAATTACTGATAAGTTTTTAGAATATTTGAATATAACACCTAAAGATAAACCTATACATAATTCATAAGATACCATTTGAGCTGCGGACCTAAAACCCCCTAAAAAAGCATATTTTGAATTTGAAGATCAACTGGCAAAAACTATAGCAAAAATATGTAATATACCTATGTTTATTAAAAAAAAACTTGTAAAATCTAAACTTAATAAATATGTGTCCAAACCTAATGGTAATAAGAGTCATAATATGAAAGATACAAAAAGTGCAGCTCAAGTAGCTATCGTAAATACATGTTCTTGTATAAATCTAACAGATATTTTTTCTTTAAGTAAAAGTTTAAGAGCATCAGCTATAGGCTGTAAAAAACCACTAGATCCTGTTTTTCTAGGACCTTTTCTACCTTGATAATCAGCTATTATACTTCTTTCACCCAAAGTAATAAAAGCTGTAGACATAACAGCCATTATTTGGAAAAAAGCGAAATATACTATGAACATACATTTATAGTGTGCTAAAAAAGCTTCCATGAAGGTAATCTCTCCTCTACAAAACGGGTCAAAAGCGTATCATATTTCTCCTCATCAAAATTCAGTAAACATGTCAACACCTACATCATATTTGTCTTCGATGTTACCACCAAAATATATTACAATTGAATCCAGTCAAAGTTCATATTTTGTAGGTTTTTTTTCCATTATTTTTTATTTTCTAAATTTTCTTCAAAAAAATTACCAGCAACAAAGTCGTTGCCAGTAACGAAAACCTCCCCATTGTTTTCCTGTTTGAGATTTTGTTTTTCAAGTCTCTTTTTTGAAAGTTCTTTTTTTACAAAAATTAACATATCAATGTATTGCTTTTCGGTGTAACCATGTGGGATTCTGTATTTTAATTTTATATGCTTATTTGTTATTTTTTCTTCATTTTCAACCACATATTTTAATAAATCCATTTGTCAAAAAAATCTATCATATTTATCTTCTTTTAACTTTTTTACATCATTTAAAACGTCATCGTATGTTACTCTATTTTTCATAAAATCAGTGAGTCCAGCTCTTTTACACCTATAATAATGATCTTCATCATTTTTTTTTAATAAAATTCTATCTTTGGCTTCTACATAATACTGACTAAATACAGTTTCTTTTCAAGTTTCTACAAATTCATTTTTTAAAAATACAAAAAAATTAAGAATATTTATAGATATTTTAAATGAGAAATTTACAATTTTGTTAAAAAATACACTAATAAAATTAATTCTTATAAATATATAAAAGTTATTAATGTAAAAAGAATTCAAAATTATATAATAAAAAAAAAATAAGACAGAAAAAGTAAAAATAGATCCGTATGATGCTATTGTATTTCAATATAAATAAACATCAGGATAATCAGGTATTCTTCTTGGCATACAATTTAAACCTAAAAAATGCATAGGGAAAAATGTTACGTTAACACCTATTAAAGTCATTCAGAAGTGAATCTTACCTAATTTTTCATTATAATTCAAACCTGTAATTTTTCGATATCAATAATAAAAAGCAGAAAAAAAACCAAAAACCGCACCCATTGATGAAACGTAATGAAAATGTGCAATTACATAATAAGTATCATGTAAAGAAACATCAATTGTTGCATTAGATAAAACTATTCCAGTCAAACCACCTATAGTAAATAATATTATAAAACCTACAGAAAACAAAAAAGGAGTTTTAAAATTTATTAAGCCACCTCATATTGTGCCTAATCAACTAAATATTTTTATTCCAGTAGGTATAGCAATACGCATAGTTGCACCCATAAAATATGCTCTAGAATCTACATCTAAACCAACTGTGTACGTGTGATGACCTCATACAATAAAACCTAAAATACCTATTAACATAATAGCTGCAACCGTACCTTTATAACCAAAAATTTTTTTATTAGAAAATGAACATAAAACATGACTTACTACCCCAAAAGCAGGCAATATCAATATATATACTTCAGGATGTCCAAAAAATCAAAATAAATGTTGATATAAAACTGGATCACCACCACCGTTAGGATCAAAAAAAGAACTATTAAAATGTCTATCTGAAAGTAATAGAGTCAAAGCTACAGCTAAAACAGGAAGAGATGCCACAAGTAAAAATGATGTTATTAATGTTGTTCAAATAAATAGAGGCATTTTTAAAAAAGGCATTAAAATAGATCTCATATTATATATAGTTAATATATAATTTATAGCTCCAGCAATACTAGATATACCTGCTAAATGTAAGCTAAATATAGCTAAATCTACTGATAAACCTGGGTGATATAATATGTCACTCAATGGTGGATACATAGTTCAACCAGTACCTGAACCTAAATCACATATTGTAGATAAACTTATTAAAAAAAATGAAGGTACTAATAATCAAAAACTAAAATTATTCAACCTTGCAAAAGACATATCTGGAGCACCTATCATTATGGGTATAAATCAATTTCCAAAACCACCAATCATTATAGGCATAATAAAATAAAATATCATTAATATAGCATGGGTTGTAACTACAGAATTGTAAATTTGATTATTAAAATTTAATATAGAAAAATCCGGAGAAGACAATTCTAACCTTATAATTATGGAATAAGTTGTACCCATTATACCTGCTATAATTCCTAATATAAAATATAAAGTTCCTATTATTCTATGATTCGTACTCATAAATCATTTTGTTATATAATCTTTTTGATTTTTATTTAAAATAAAAAAAGCTTTAAAATATAAATTTAATCCTTCTTTAAAGCCCATTTTGGTTTACGTGTGTATAATAAATCACCTCATATACATTTAAAATCACTTGTTAAAAGATAAGGTGTGAATCTTGCAGCAAAAGTAAAAGCTCAGTTTATATTTATATGATATAATATAAATAATATAGGAAATTTTATTTTACCTCTTCAAGTTGTAAAATCAGAAATAGCTCATCGATCTAAATAATCAAAAGCCAAAGAGTGTAATACATTTAAAAAAACTGCATATAAATGTTTGTCATTTTTTAATTCTGAATAATTTATGTATTTTCTTGTTTTGTATAATTCAAAGTAGGTAAGGTGAATATCTATCTTATTTTTTCTTAAATCATTTATTTTGTTAATATGTTTTTGTCTTTTTTCCATTTCTTCAAGTAATTGTTGTGAGTAAAATTCATCATTTTTCATTCAAACAGAATCTAAATCACACACCCCTATATAAAATGTTTCATTAGGATAATGATTTTCTTCTTTACCAGTTATTTCAGATATTGTTTTAGCCACTTTAGTGTAATGATGATCAACAAAAGGTCATTCCTTGTAATGAATCTTAACATTTATGTCATAATATGGTTTATCTTCATAAAGTCTTACACCTTCTTTTTCTAACATAATAACTTCTTTTATGTTTTGGTAATCATTAAAATAAGCATCATTTTCGTTACGTATATTAATGTCTAGATGTACTAAATCACGAATAGCAATCATTTTTCTTGCTTCTTTTGCTAACACTTCAGATACTGTTTGGGGGGCAGACTCAATTGGAAACACAGCTAAACAACAACGTCTTCTATCTTCAATATCTGAGTTATTTATTATAGTATTTACAAACCCTGTTTTATTTAAAAAAGAATTTTTTCCTCAGATTTCTTTAATTTTTGCGTCTAAAAAATTTTTTTTTATCATTTTAAAACCTGGATAATTTTCATTCAATAAAGCAAAATTTGAATTTTTATGATTTTTTCAAAAAATACAACTTTCAAAATTTTTACGATCTTCATAATATTTAAAATATAATAATTGATTGTAAATAGTTTTTTTAAAAATCTCATCAAAAGTAAAAGTAGCAATTTCATCATCAGATAAACTTTTTAAAGTCAAAAAATAAAATATTAACGATAATTTTCTTCTTTCGTCATCAACCATATTCAAATCTGCTTTTTGAGGAAAATTATCACGTATTTTTTTATACAATTTATCATTTTCTTCGTTACTATTATTTTCTAAATAACATGCTGAAAGTTGAATCGCAAACCCATAAGAATTTTCATACTTATACCTTGATAAATTTATACATTCTGGCAAATTCATAATTCAACCTTTTGGTATTTTTATATCATTTTTTAAGTAACTAGGTGTAACCATATTATAACCATTTACAATTATAAATATTTGTTCTTCTAAACTAAGATTATCTTTTGGTGGCATAAAAGCGTAAAAATACTTGTATCTATAAAATGTTTTCAAAAGAGGGTAATCACTTGTAAAATTTGTTTCAAGATGCTTATTACATTTAAAAATATTTATTCAAGCTTTTTTTTTGAATAAAAATTCAGTATTTATTTTTTTATGATTAACAGCAAAGCTTTCTTGAGAATATAATTCATTCAATGCTTTTACAAAAAAATTAAAATATGCTTCACTTTCTATCGTATCTTCTGATGTTATAAATCGAATTAATTTTGGATCAATTACATCTGGAATACCTAATATAGCAAGAGCATCTTTGTTATCTAATAGCTGGGGTCTTAATGGCATATTTATTTCATTAAAAATATCTGTAAAAAAAGGTAATAAACATTTAATTACTTTTTCTTTCTTCTTTTCTACTTCTTCTTTCTTCTTTTCTACTTCTTCATAATTACTTGCAAAAAAATCAAATAATAAAGAGATATCTAACTCTTTACTAAAAAATTTATTATAAATATAATCGTAATGTCTATAAGGCAATCTTGAAGTTTTTTTTTTTGATATTTCGTCTTGAATAGTCGATTGTTTAAATACTTCTTCAATTGAATTGTTTAATAAAAAAGGTAAAACACAACTTTTTTCAAAATCACTTTCATAACCACCCACAGGTAGATAAAACTTATTTTTAACGCCATCAATTATATTAAAATAATTTTTGTACATTTGCTCTTTTCTGAGATTTTCTTTAATAAATTCTGGTTGAACTACAAATCCATCGCCATTATACTCATTTTTTTCAAGTTCTTCTTTAGTAATATGAGGAATACGTAATGTAAATTCTGGTTGATTAATATATTTATAATAATGATCCTGGAGTTCTTTAATTGCTTCACCATTACAATTATTTATAAAAGAAAAAGCCTTTTTACATGTTTTATACTCATTGTAAACACTACTTTTAGAAGTATAATAATTTAAAATTTCGAAACTTAATGCAATATCATCATTTACAATTTTTTCAAATAAACTTTTTTCAAAAACTTTTGTATTTATATTAAAACAATAATCTTTATATCCTAGATAAGAATATCTAACACCATCTGAAAAATAAAGACAAGAAGGTCAACAATAAATTAATAAATATACTAGTACTCAAACTACGTCTACAAAGTGTCAATAAGCTACAGCGCATCAAAAAGTACTATGTCTTTTTCTAGTATAATTACCTTTTATAAAATTTATAAAACATAGAAACAAAGCAAAAACGCCTAAAATTACATGAATTCCATGTAAACCTGTTAAACTATAAAAACTACAAGCATAAATTCCATCATTATATTGTAATGTACAACCTTTTATTTCTAAAAATTGAACGCACAAAAATATTACACCAAGCAGCAATGTTAAAGCTAAAAACATAAAAGATTTTAAATATTTACCCATTTTTAATTTTGCATGACCAGAATTTAGTACTGTAGCAGAAATTAATAATAAAGCTGTGTTTAAAGCTGGATAACCATAAGGGTCTATAAGTTGTCCACAATCAAATAAATTAAAATGAAATCTAGCTGCTAATGTATGATCATAAGTATACTTATTTGTGATATCGTCTGGGAAATTATGTACCTTTACATCAGTCATATCTGTGAATAAAAATACACTTCAATAAGGATGCATTACTACATCTTCATCCAAATAATAATTTACTATACCTTCTCCTGGGGCAAACTGACCAATATGAGCACTTGCAGCTAATAAAGAGTGAAAAAAAGTTCAAAATAATGACATAAAACATAAACCTTCTGTAAATAAAAAAATTCAAAAACTTAATGTTATATTATTTCTTATCAAATCAGTGTGATAACCATAAACTTTTTCTTTATAAAATAATGACACTCAAAAAGTTATACATAAGATAGATCCAACTATTGCTACGCCAAACTGTTTATATACGACCGTTATAAAATCTTGCGAATGTAAAATAGATACAAAAATAATAATCAATATCCCCATAAAACAAGAAACAAATACTACTCATAAACTAGGATTAGCTGGATAAAATTTATTTTTTTGTCTTGTTCCTAAAACTTCTAAAATAGAAGAAAAGGTGGGAAATCTATTTTGTTTAAATATTAAATCTTTTTCATTCTCAGGTTCTAAAATTGTTTGCAATTTAAATTCTAAGGAATCATAAACTACTTTAATATCAGCTAAAATTCGTTTACCTAAAGTTTTAAACAAACCAGAAATTGTACTATCATTAAAGTCTTCGGTATAAACTATTTGTCTAAAAAACCTTTTTGTATTATTCATTTTTATAGATGCAATTTAGAAGTTTCATTTAAATAAATTAAATTTAATATAAAAAATATATAAGCTTGTACTACAGCCACAAAAATTTCCATAACCAATATAAACAAACAAAATATTAAAATTAATAAAGAAAATCAAAACATAAATTTAAATGCAAATATAAAAGCTGTAAAAAATATATGTACTAATATATGTCCTGACAATATATTTGCAAATAGACGTATACCTAAACTAAAAGGTCTTATTAAAAATGATATTAATTCTATAAAAAATAAAAAACAAGCGAAAAATATATTTATATTTTTTTGAACAAATTTTTTATAACTTAACTCATTAAAGTTAATTAACATAGTTAATACATAATTAAAGAATAATATAAAACTTAAAAATAAAGTTATAACTGCATGTGAGCTGAATGGCAATTCCAGTAAATAAAAACTTCCTAAATTTTCAAAAACAATAAAAATAAAAGTGGTTAATAATATAAAAAAATATCTTTCGTATCTTACGTTTGGAACTAAATTTTTAAAGGTATCAAAAAAAAAATTAAAAAAAAAACTTAATAAATTAATTAATGGAATATTTTTCTTTATACTTCTATTATTAAAATAAGAAAAAAATAAAATTATAGAAAAAAAAATTAAAAATATATTCAAAGAAATATTACTAAAAAAGTTGATATTATTCTCAATCATTACGTTAAATGACTCTAAAGGAGAGTTCATTATATTGTCTTTTTCTTCCATAATTAACTTACTTTCAGTTTTAGGCTTTTCAACCTGTTTATTTAAATTAATATTTGTTTGCTTTTGACTTTTAAATAAATAATTATAAATAGCTTTTAAAAGACTCAATGAATACTATTTATGTTTAAAAAAATGTTAAATAAATTTTTATTTTTTATATTTTTTATATAATTGAATAGAATATTATTTTTCGAAAAAATATCTGTATAATAAAAATTATTTTTTAAAAAAAAAAAATTTTTATTATCACCTATTGTTTTTGTTTTAATACTGAAATTTAAAAAACGAAAAACAGCTAATTTGTATACGCTTAATTTTAAATTTAATGGTATATATATCTTTCTAATTATACTCAATTTAATTTTTTTGTTATTATTACTTAAAAAATTTAAAAAATTTTCTAAAACATTTCAATCATTTTTTAAAGTTTTCAAATCTATTTTGTAAAGCATAAAAGTAAAATCATTATATTCACCGAATATGTTTAAAAACAAAGAATTTTGTTCAAAATTAAATTTTCTTGGTATTAACAAATTATAATTTTTTAAATTGAAAATATTTTGAGACATATTTATATTTACAGTATTACAAAATTTTAAAAATGAAAAATCATGATTAGAATTATTTTCAAAATTTAAAAAAAAAAATTTGTTAAATAAGCTTACACTGCCTAATTTGCTAAAATTTAATTCACTAGATAACAAACTAAAATTGTTGTTTGAACTTACGTTGAATTTTGATATTTTTAAATAATTAATAACTTTGTTTGATGCTGAACTTTTTTTATTATTAGAAAAAAATAATAAACTTTTACTAAATTTTATATTTTTTTTTTTAAAAAAAAAAAAAAAATCTTTTATAACTACACCCAAAAATTTATATATATAGTTTAATTCTAATATAGGTCCACAAACAATTATATTAGAATAATCAAAATTCATTTTTTCTCTAATTTTAAAATTTAATAAAGGCATCTCGTATCTTACGTTAAAATTCAAAAAAATAAAATTCTCTATATTTAAATAATCTAAGTCATTATCACTGATCATATAGTCATTTCTATAATATGTATTATTATAAAAAAAATTTGAACTTAATTTTTCGAAAAAATTATATTTTTTAAAATATTTTTTAAAATAAGTAAAAATAAATACATCAGTAGTTTGTTTACATAAAATTGTTTTTTTAAATACAAAGTTACGCTTTTTAAAAAAGAAAATTAACAAACCTACATATTTATTTTTTAAAAATAAATTCGAACTTTTTCAGGAAATACTTACAAAAAAAACTAATTTTTTTATAAATGGTTTAAAAAACCTATTTTTAAATAACGATTTAAAATTATATCTTATTTTATCGCTTATTCATTCTTCTTGAATTAACTCATTAGTTAATGGCAAAATTCTTATAACTTTTAACCCTCTATAATCAATTCTTATAGGAGGTTGTATAACATCTGTAAAATCAACATATTTAACATCAAAAAGTTCTCATAATCTAAAATCATAAGAAATTATTTTTGATGTTGAAGCGCCTACTGGACATAAATCTAACACATTACCTATAATTTCCCCTATATATATATATTTTATATAATTAGAAATTACAGAATTTTCTCCTCTACCTAACAAAGAAAACGAATATTCACCGGTTACATTTTGAGAAAATCTTGTACATCTTGTACAATTAATACACTTATTTAAACTTAATTTAATTAAAAAAGAAATATTTTTATTTTTTACTGATTTTTTATTATGTTCATAAAATCTAGAAGCTAAAGAGCCCATAACGATATATTGGTCCTGTAAATCACATTCGCCCCCTTTATCACAAATGGGGCAATCTACCGGATGATTTATTAAAATAAATTCTAAAATATTTTCTCTAGATTTATAAGCAAGAAAACTACTAGTATTTACGCTCATTCCGTCATTAATTATAGTAGAACATGATATTGAAGGTTTACTTATATTTAATATTTCTACAAAACACATTCTACAGTTACCAGCTAATAATAATTTAGAATGGTAACAAAAGCGTGGGATGTATCAAGATTTTTCTAAAAGTGCTTGGTATAAAGTAACCGCTAAATCATAATAGTATTCGTAACTATTTATGCTTAAGCATATAAAGTTGTTTTTCTTAAAAAGTGGTTTAACATTAATCAACCATTTTTCTAATACTATAGGTTGATATTGTTTTCATATATTTTTTTAACTATAAAATCATCTATCTATCTACCTCTCCAAATACAAGATCCATAGTACCTATTATAGTTACTAAATCGGCTAATAAATGGTTATGAACTATATGATTTAAAGCTTGTAAATGTAAAAAGCCAGTAGATCTTATTTTTACTCTGTAAGGTTTATTTGAATTATTAGTTTCTAAATGCACGCCAAACTCACCTTTTGGTGTTTCTGAAGCTATATAAATATCTTCATTATCCAAAGTAAATCCTTCTGTATAATATTTAAAATGACTTATAACGCTTTCCATTGATTTTTTTATATTTTCTTTGTTATTCATTTTCATTTTAAAATCTGAATTTTTGTTTTCATTTTTATTGTTTAAAATTTTATACGTACACTGTTCTATAATAAAAGAACTTTCTTTCATTTCTTCTATTCTTATTATAAATCTATCAAAACTGTCACCATTTAAACCAGTTACAACATTAAATTTCAATAAATCATAAACTTCATAATTCATAATTTTCCTAATATCTCAATTAACACCAGAGGCTCTTAACATAGGCCCAGATAAAGAATAATTGATAGCATCAAATTTGTCTATTTTACCTATATCAGACAATCTTGCCTTTCATATTCTGTTATTAGATAAAACATCATATATTTCATTTATTCTTATTTTAAAATTTTTAATAAAATAATCAATATCTCTTATTATCGTATTATTTAAATTTATATTTACACCCCCGGGTCTAAAAAAAGTTGTGTGTAATCTAGCTCCTGATATTCTTTCATAAAATTCAATTATCTTTTCTCTTTCTTCAAAAGATCACAAAAATGGTGTCATAGCGCCCACATCTAAAGCATGCGTTGTTATAGCTAACATATGATTCAGAAGTCTAGTTAATTCTAAAAATATAATTCTAAAAATAGAAACATTTTCGTTTATTTTTAAATTTAATATTTTTTCCACTAAAAGATTAAAAACATGCTCTTGTGATATAGTAGACACATAATCCAATCTTGCAAAATAAGGAATACCTTGCAAATAAGTTTTGTATTCTAATAGCTTTTCAGTCCCCCTATGCAACAAACCTATATGAGGATCTGCATATTTTATCACTTCGCCATTCATATACAATACGAGCCTCAACACTCCATGAGCTGCTGGGTGTTGAGGACCAAAATTTAAAGTAAAATACTTTGTATTCATTTATATATATATATATATTTGTATAAACTTACTGTAATTAATTAAGGTTACTATCATATAAACTCAATTAATATAAAAAGCGATACTAGTAACATACAAAAAAATAAAATATTCGCACTTAAGTTCATAACAAAAAATAATAAAAATAATAAAAATAATAAAAACATATAAAGTTTTACTTTTAAATTATAATATATGAACTAAAAATATAAATTAGTAAAATCATGTAATTTTTTTAATAATCGATAAAAAACAATTTTTATTTGATTCTTTCTATAAATATTAATCGCTTATTTATCAGTCTTTTTATAAATTTTTTTTTGTTACGTCTTTTCATCAATTAATCATATCTAAACGCGAAAAAGATGTCTTTGTAGCATTTATATAAAAAAATGCTTTTTTTTTTTTTTCTAATTTTTCAATAATTCTAAAATTTTCATCGTCTTGAAACATGTCGAATCAAAAACAATAATCGTCTTCTTTTAATTTATAACTTAAATATGTCAAATATAACTCTGTTAATGACTCTAATAAAGGTATAAATTTATCAACTCTGTAAGAAGTATTTAATCTAATATAATCAAAATAATCATTCATTGGTAAAACTCTAACTTCTATTGGCATAAAACCATGATTTATACCGCATGGCTCTGAGCATTGTCCTCAATAAGTACCTCAAAAACTTGTTATAAAATTTACTTGATTTATTCTACCTGGTACTGCATCCATTTTTATACCATGACTTGGTAAAGCTCAACTATGAATAACATCATTTGATGTAATCATTAATCTTACAATAGTATGAGATGGTAAAACTAAAACTTGATCTGTAGATAATAATCTTGGGTACCCTTTTGGTAAATCTTCATCAGATATAATAACGCAATCATACATAATTTTTGATTCTTCATAATCTCTAAAATACTTTGATATTAATTGAAATAAATCTTTATTTTTAAAAGCTCTATTCAATTCAATATAAAGTACTATATTATCACCAGCAAATTTTTTTATAGTGTACTCTTTAAGCATATCCATGTTTTCTTTTGTATCTAACTCTAATATTAAATTAGATATGATATCAAAATCAGAATAACCATAAGATCAATATCATTGATTTCCTATTACAACCACAGAGTGTAAAGGGTCGACTAATTGCTCGACAGCATACAATGTTTTGAATGATGGCCATCCCATAAAAGCTAACATTATTAAAGGGACTACTGTTCAAAAAAATTCTATTCTAGGCGCATGACAAAAATCTTCTAACTTAAATTTATGATACTTTTTTATAAATTTTTTACTTTTACTAAATTGATTTAAAATTTTTTCGTTTTCATAATTTTTAATTAAAAAATTAGAACTTGATTGTTGTATTAGCAAACAATAGGCTGCAAATACTAATACAACAACCAAAACATTAATTAAAAAATAAGAAATGTAGTCATGGAGGTCTAGTATAGCTCACAAGACTCATGATTTTGGCTTGGAAAAATATATTTCGAAACTGTTAGAATAATCAACAGTTCGAAACAACTCTCATCCCATTTAGCAATAAAAACTTATTTTGATGCATTGTATTAACTTTTTCATTATTTATAGTATTGTACCACTATTTATATATCCTGATTTTACTTTTTCCCTTTTTTTTTTGTTTACTTTTTCGTCATCTTTAATGGTTTCACTTGTTTTATTTTTGTCAAGTTCTTCATCTATTTTTTTTTGAGCATCCTCCATTATTTTATCCATCTCAGCTTCAGGTATATATTTTCTTGTAGGATAACCGTAAAAAGTATTGAATTGAACTATTTTTTGTTGTATTGATTTCTCTATCATTTTATATATGGTAATAGCAAATGTTATCATACCTGCATATCTAGAATCATTCATTTGTCAAATTTGCATTCAATAAATAAAAGAATGTAAGTAAAAAGAAAAGAAAAAAAATCCAAAATAATTAAAGGTTAAAATTAAACCTATATCATTGTAAGGTTTTTGTATAGGCATCATACCTAAATAACTCAAACCTATAAAATTTATAAAAAAAATTCAAAAAAGTATAGTATGTACAAATGGATTAAATCTTTTTCCTATTACAAAAAAAATATAAGCTACCTTAGGAGAAAAATCTTCATCTTTTTGTGATGCTCAAACACTTTCTTTATATCAATATTTTATTAAATAAGGAAAAATTAAAAGAATAGCTAAACTACCTGCCATAACAATAACACCTAATAATTTGTGAGGCACTGATCTTAAAATAGCATAAAAAGCTAAAAAATATCATTCAGGAACTATATGCATAGGAGTTACCAAAGGATCAGCTTCAATATAATTGTCAGAGTGTGCTAAATGATTTGGCACATATCATATAATAAAAAAATAAATAGAAGACATAAAAAGAACTACATAAAAATCTTTTAATGTATAAAAAGGATGAAATGGCATTTTGTCTCCAGTATTTTCAATTATCAAATTATTACTTGAACCTATTTCGTGTAGATATAAAAAATGAGCTGATACTAAAAAAAGAATAAAAAATGGTATAAAAAAATGAGCTGTATAAAACCTATTTAATGTCATACCTGAAACACTAAAAGATCCTCATATGAAAACAGCTATTTCTTGACCTATAAAAGGAATAACTGTCACTAAACTAGTAATTACTGTTGCAGCTCAAAAACTCATTTGTCCTCAAGGTAAAACATAACCAGTAAATGCCGCAACTATCATTAATATAAGTATAACAACACCTATATTTCAAACAACTAATTTTGGCCTCAAATAAGAGAAATAATATAAACTTCTAAAAAAGTGAATATATATACAAAAAAAAAAAAAAAAAACAAAATTAAAATATATAAATAT
>Ga0182232_1000254_pt1 | contig 14441 bp, 14 predicted proteins | sample G6R1MG_30_FD_155484 | JGI IMG/M metagenome (GOLD analysis project Ga0182232, IMG submission 155484) | Phyllosphere microbial comminities from miscanthus, Michigan, USA - G6R3_NF_07NOV2016_LD2 MG | ecosystem: Host-associated > Plants > Phyllosphere > Phylloplane/Leaf | place: USA: Michigan... | reverse complement strand
AGGTACAGCAGGTTTTTGACGCGCGGCACCAGCCCATCGTGCATCGTGAAGTGATAAAAAAAGAAGCTGAGCCACAGCCCCGCCACCGTGAGCAGCGGCCACAGCCATACCGGGCGCGTGAGGCGCTGCACCAGCCCGCGCCCGCCCGCCGCCCGCGAGTAGGCCACCGACAGCGGCAGGGCCAGCAGCAGCCACAGCGGCAGCAAGCCATTGCCCAGCCAGTTGACGACGCTGTACGCCGCGTGAAACCCCGCCCGCCCGGCCGTCAGCAGCACGTCGGCCGGCTGGCCCAGGGCCTGCCAGCGCCCGTGGTGCGCCGGGGTGCCCAGCGTGAGCAGGCTGCCCAAAACGGCGGCCGCGCCCACGGCCACCCAGCCGCTGCCCCACCGCCGGGGCCGCCCGGCCACCGCAATACCCACTACCACCAGCGGCAGCAGCAAGGCCGTAATCTCGCTATAACCAGGGATATATACGGCTAGCACGGCCGCCGCCAGCCAGGCTACTATTCGCCCTTTGGCGTGCGGATGCGCGGCCAGCCAGGCCAGCAGCGCCACCAGCAGCGCCATCAGCACCACCGGGTAGAGGTAAGCTACCTCGCCCGTCAGCCAGTAGATACTATCGGCGGGCTTCGGAAAATTCAGCAGCGCCGCCCCTACCAGCACACCGCCGATGCTACCTGCCAGGCGGGCGTGGCCAACGGGCACGGCCGTCGCCGCCGCCAGGAACAGGCTGCCCACTAACCCCAGCAGCCCAGCCAACACCAGCCACTGATACGCCGCCGGGTGCCGGCCAAAATACTGGATAGCCGCGCTGCTCAGCGACGAAGCATAGCGCCCCGACGAATGCACGTACACGTCGGCAGCGTACTTCCAGGCGCTTTTTGTCCGTAGCTCATCCCCGATACTAAAATCATCGAGTGCTGGGTGGCTGTAGAAGGCCAACGCCACAAAGGGCAGCAGGCCCAGGCCCGCGGCCACTAGGAAGAAATACCGGTAAAAACCCTGCTTTAGCCAGGCACGCATCATCCCGAAAAGACATTAAAAACCCCGCCGACTCGCATCGGCGGGGTTTCAGCTTAATGGCTGGTTTTCAACTTCTAATTGGCTACTCTACCGTCACCGACTTGGCGAGGTTGCGGGGCTGGTCCACGTTGCAGCCGCGCAGCACGGCAATGTGGTAGCTCAGCAGTTGCAGCGGAATAACCGATACCAGCGGCGTCAGTACTTCGGAGGTGGCGGGCACGGCAATCACGAACTCGGCCATGGCCGGAATGGTCGTGTCGCCCTCCGTCACCACCGCGATGATGCGGCCCTTGCGGGCTTTCACCTCCTGAATGTTGCTCACTACCTTCTCATACGAGCTGTCGCGGGTGGCGATGACCACCACCGGCATGTTCTCGTCGATGAGGGCAATGGGACCGTGCTTCATCTCGGCGGCCGGATAGCCTTCGGCATGAATGTAGCTGATTTCCTTGAGCTTGAGCGCGCCTTCCAGCGCCACCGGGAAGTTATAGCCCCGGCCCAGGTACAAGAAGTTAGACACGTCCTTAAACGTTTCGGCGATAACCTGAATCTCGGCGTCGAGCTTCAGCGCCCGCTCTACCTTGCTCGGAATGTTGTGCAGCTCGGCCATGAGCTCGCGCAAGCGGGTCTCGGAGAGCGTGCCCTTGCGCTGCCCGATGCACATAGCCAGCAGCGTCAGTACCGTAACCTGGGCCGTAAAGGCTTTGGTGGAGGCCACCCCGATTTCGGGGCCAGCGTGGGTGTAGGCACCCGCGTCGGTGGCGCGCGCAATGCTGCTACCCACTACGTTGCAGATGCCGAAGATGGTGGCACCCTTACTCTTAGCCAGTTCCAGGGCAGCCAGCGTGTCGGCCGTTTCGCCGCTCTGCGAGATGGCGATTACGATGTCGCGCTCCGAGATAACGGGGTTGCGGTAGCGAAATTCGGAGGCGTACTCTACCTCTACCGGGATGCGCGCCAGGTCCTCGATGAGGTACTCGGCCACCAGGCCGGCGTGCCACGAGGTGCCGCAGGCCACGATGATAATGCGCTGAGCATTCACGAACTTCTGCTCGTAGGCCCGAAAACCCGCCATATTGAGGTGGCTGCCGCCCAGCTCCAGCCGGCCGCGCATCGAGTCTAGGATGGACTTCGGCTGCTCAAAAATCTCCTTGAGCATAAAGTGCTCGTAGCCACCTTTTTCGATGCTATCCAGCTCCAGCTCCAGGCGCTGGATGTAAGGCGTCTGCACCACGTCTTCGCGCGAGCGGATGGCCAGCTGCCCGTCCTTAATCACGGCCAGCTCGTAGTCATTCACATACACCACCTCGTTGGTGTACTCGATGATGGGCGTGGCATCGGAAGCCACGAAAAACTCGCCTTCGCCGATGCCGATAACCAGCGGCGAGCCCTTACGGGCCGCGATGAGCTGCTCGGGCGCGTCCTTGCTCAGTACCACGATGGCGTAGGCCCCGATAACCTCGTGCAGCGCCAGGCGCACGGCTTCTTCGAGCGAGCAGTCGTTTTGGGTTTGAATTTCCTCGATGAGGTTCACGAAAACTTCCGTGTCGGTGTCGGAGTGAAACACGTGGCCCTGCTGCTCGAGGTGAGTTTTCAGGGCCGCGTAGTTCTCAATAATGCCGTTGTGGATGATGGCGATGCGCTCCGAGGTCGAGTAGTGCGGGTGGGCGTTCACATCGTTGGGCTCGCCGTGGGTAGCCCAGCGGGTGTGGCCCATGCCCACGGTGGCGTGGGTGTGCTTGTCTTGCAGGAAGGCTTCTAAATCAGCTACTTTCCCTTTCTTTTTATAAACACTCAAAGTGCCGTTGAGCAGGGCCACGCCGGCCGAGTCGTAGCCCCGGTATTCGAGGCGGTGCAATCCTTTGAGAATAATAGGGCAGGCCTCACGATGGCCCAGGTACGCAACGATGCCGCACATGGCTAATAGGATAAAAGGATGTTGAAGTAAATGCTGATAAGTACGCTTTTGACTGCCAAAAAGGTTAGGCGGCAGCTCCACGGGCCCCTAACCGAACTTGTTAAAAATTAAGTCATTCCAACAAAAAAAACCGGCCATTGGCCCGCCCAAAGCGAGGCCAATGGCCGGTTCGGAACGGCAAAGTTACGACAACCGGGAATATTATACCCTGAACAGCCTAGTGGGCTAGCTCATCATAGAGCGCCTGGTACGACGAGAGTAGGTTTTCGTCGGCCGCTACCTGGCTCAGGCGCTTGCGCGAGGCGTACTCCTGAAACAGCCCATTGAGGTTGTCCGAAAAGTCCTCGTCCGAGCGCACCACCGTGTCGGCGTACTGCATACCCAGCTTCACGAAGCCCGAAAAATCGTTCGATTTCAGCTCCTTCAGCATCTCGTCGTCGATGTCGAGCATTTTGGCTTTTTCCACTAGGTTGCCTTCAAACTTGTCGGCAAATTCGTTGCTGTAGACCGTAAATACCGACTTGGCATCCTTAAAAACCGGGTCTTTTTTGTACGTGGTTTTCAGGTAGAGCGGGATGAGCGAGGTCATCCAGTCGTTGCAATGCACGATGTCGGGCGACCAGCCCAGCTTTTTCACCGTTTCGAGCACGCCTTTGCAAAAGAAGATGGCGCGCTCGTCGTTATCGGCGTGAAATTTATCGTTTTTATCGACCAACGCCGACTTGCGGTGGAAGTAATCTTCGTTGTCAATAAAATAAACCTGTAGCTTCGCGGTCGGAATGGAGGCGACCTTAATTACCAGCGGCTTTTCGTCGTCGCCCACGGCAATGTTGATGCCCGAAAGGCGCACTACTTCGTGCAGCCGGTTTTTGCGTTCATTGATAATGCCGAAGCGAGGCACGAAAATCCGGATTTCGGCCCCCGCCTCCTGCATCGCGGCTGGTAAGCGGCGCAGTAGCTCAGCCACTTTCGTGGTTTGCAGGAAGGGGTCAATTTCGGTGGCCGCGTACAGAATGCGCAACTTCGACATGATAGATAGGAAAAGTATTTAGAAAAAGGCCATAGCTTGGCTACACAAAATTACGCAATTTTTAGCGAAAAATCAACAGAAATCACTCAGACCATTTTTTTTAGGATAAAAGGCAGAATGCAAGTTTTTACTACGGCGGCCGAGCTGCGCGCCCACGTTGAGGCCGCCCGCGGGGCGGGCCGCCGCCTGGCCCTGGTGCCCACCATGGGCGCCCTGCACGAAGGCCACCTGCAACTGGTGCGCGCGGCGGCGCAGGATTGCGACGAAGTCATTGTGTCCGTGTTTGTTAACCCTACGCAGTTCAACAACCCCGACGACCTGCGCCTCTACCCGCGCCAGCCCGAGCAGGATGCCGCCGCGCTGGCCCCGGCCGGCTGCACGGCCCTGTTTTTGCCCACCGTGGCCGAGGTGTATCCGCAGCCCACGGTGCTGCGTTTTGACTTTGGCCCGCTGGAGCAGGTGATGGAGGGCGCGCACCGCCCCGGCCATTTCAATGGTGTAGCAACCGTGGTGAGCAAGCTTTTTCACCTGGCGCGGCCCCACCGGGCGTATTTTGGGCAGAAGGATTTTCAGCAGGTTGCCGTGGTGCGGCAGCTCATTGCCGACCTCTCGTTTGACCTGGAACTGGTGGTGTACCCCACGGTGCGCGAAACTGACGGCCTGGCCATGTCGTCGCGCAACGCGCGCCTCACGCCGGCGGCGCGGGCCGCGGCACCGCTTATCTACCAGGTGCTGGCGCAGGCCGCCACGCAGGTGCGGCAGGGCGTAGCGCCGGCCGAGGTGCAGGCTGCGGCCCTGGCCGCGCTGGCCCACGAGCCGCAATTCACCCCCGAATACGTTGAGGTGGCCGATGCGCAAACCTTGCAGCCCGTGGCCGGCTACGAGCCGGGCCGGGCGGTGGTGCTGTGCGTGGCGGCGCACCTGGCCGGCGTGCGGCTGATTGACAATATTGTGGTATAATTCAACAAAATTATCCTGTTTTGGACTTTATCGCGTTGTAAGAGTGCGGGTTGGGAAAGTAGCTTTGCCGGGCCGGGTGATAACGGTATATCACCTTTTTTTCTGCCTTTCACGCAAGCTTTATGCAGCTCACCTTTACTTCTTCGGCGCGCCTGGCGGCGTTGGCTTCGCTCATTGTCTTGAGCGCCTGCGATAAGAAAAAGAACGGGACCGACCCGGCCGCGCCCATCCTCTACGGTATGAGCTGGACGGTAGACGGCAAGAACGTGGAAGCCGTGGCCGGCCAAACAGTTAGCAACGGGCTGCTGGTGCTCACGAACGTGGTGAAAACCGGCACCGACGTATCCACGATTACCATCACGGTGCCGGCCGCTACTGGCACCTACGACCTCGGCGTGGCCGTGCCCGGCAAGTCGTACACGGCGTCGTACCAGACGTTTGTTAATGGCGTAAGCACCACTTATACTGCCAATAACATCACGCGCACCGGCTCGGGCTCGGTCACGGTTTCGACCCTCGGCCTAGAGGATGTTATCGGGTCGTTCGAGTTCACGGGCGTTTCGGGCACTGGCGCTACGGCCACTACCAAAACGATTACGAACGGCAAATTCAGTATCCGCCGCTAAAAAGTAGTGGCGCGAGCTTTGTAATTCGTGTTCGCTGGATGCGGCCGGGTGCTCGCCAACGAAGGCGGACTACAAAGTCCGCGCACCTCCAAACTAAGGCCGGGCCTGGCTGTAGTCGATTTCGGTGTTGTCGCCGAGGTTGAGGCTGTGGTTGAGGCCCCGAAATGAGGCGTCGGAGCCCACGATGCAGTCGTGCATCACGGCCGAGCTAAGCTCGGAGTACGAGCCGATGATGCTGTCGCTTACGATGGTGCTGCGAATGATGGTACCCTCGCCAATGGCCACGTTGGGGCCGATGATGGAGTGCGTGATGCGGCAGCCCGCGCCGATGCTCACGGGTGGAATGACGACCGTGTCGGTAAAGTCAGGGTAGTCGTGGGCTTGGTAAAACTCGGGCTGGTCGAGCAGGCGGGCGTTGGCTTCGAGCAGCGTTTCCTTGCGGCCGCAGTCAAACCAGTTGTCGACGGCGGCGGGGTGCATCACCTCGCCCTCCTCGATAAGGTGCATGAGGGCGTCGGTAAGCTGAAACTCTTCGTGGGTGCGCTGGTCGGTGTTGATAAGCCATTCGAGCGATTCAGCCAGCTTTTGGGCATTGGCAATTTTGTAGAGGCCCACCAGCGCGTAGTTAGACTTCGGGATGCGCGGCTTCTCCACCACCCGGTTTACGCGGCCCTCGGCGTCGGTTTCGACGATGCCGAACAGGCTGGGCGTTTTCACTTCCTTCACAGCCAAAATGGTGCCCGTCTGAGCCAGTAGGGCGGGCAGGTCCACGTCCACGATGGTGTCGCCGAGCAGGATGAGCACGCCGTCGGGGTCGTGGCGGAAGGTATCGCGGGCCATGTACAGGGCGTGGCCCAGGCCCTCGCGCGGGGCCTGCACCACGAAGGTGGAGTTGAGTTCGGGATAGTGCTCGCGCACGTACTGTTCCACTTTTTCGCCCAGGTAGCCGATAATAAATACGTACTCGGTGAGGCCCGCCGCCTTCAGCCGGTCGATGATGTGGCCCAGAATGGTATTGCCGGCCACCGGCACCAGGCTTTTGGGCTGCGTGTGGGTGTGGGGGCGCAGGCGCGAGCCGATGCCGGCAACGGGAATAATGGCTTTCATACGACTAAAGGTAAGGTCAGCAGCGTAGTGCGCGCACAGTAGCAGGAGGGCGGTACAACCGTGACGGGGCGCGTGCGTATTTTGCCCGGCCGGGCCACTAACCGCCAACTAGCGGCAGTGGTTTTAGCAATCCACTTCCTATTTCTCACCGCTGGACCCCAAAACTAACGGCCAGCCCTCAGAAAACACCAACCCCTTATGAAACGCCTTCTTCTTTACTTCGCCGCCCTAGTCGTGCTGCTCTCGCAATCGTCGTGCGGCTACAATGGCATGGTGCAGCGCGACCAGGCCGTAAAAGCCCAAATCGGCAACTTGCAGGGCGCCTACCAGCGCCGCTCCGACCTCATTCCTAACCTCGTGAACACCGTGAAGGGCGCCGCCAAGCAAGAGCAGGCCACCCTCACTGGCGTGATTGAGGCCCGCGCCAAGGCTACCAGCGTGCAGCTCAATGCCAACGACCTGACGCCCGAGAACATCGAGAAGTTTCAGGCCGCCCAAAGCCAGCTTTCGGCCGGCCTGGGCCGCCTGCTGGCCGTGTCGGAAAACTACCCCGAGCTGAAAACCAACGCCAACTTCCAAGAGCTGCAAGCCCAGATTGAGGGCACCGAAAACCGCATTAACGTGGAGCGCAACAAGTTCAACACCGTGACCAACGACTACAACGGCTTCATCAAGTCGTTCCCGAATAACCTGTTTGCCGGGGTTTTTGGCTTCAAGGAAGCGCCCTATTTCAAAGCCGCCGAAGGCTCGGAAAAGGCGCCTACTGTTCAATTCTAGGTTAATTATGAATTAGAGATTATGAGTTATGAATTGCTCATCAGCTTTTTATAATTCGTAATTTCTAATTCATAATTCATAATTACTATCATGCCCTCCCCCATTACCCCGGCTCAGGAAGAGGCGTTGGTGGCCGCTATCAAGCAGGCCGAGCTACGCACCTCGGGCGAAATCCGGCTGCACATCGAGGATAAGTGCCCCACGCCCGAGCCGCTCGACCGGGCCGCGCAGGTATTCGCGGAGCTGAAAATGCACCAGACCAAGCTGCGCAACGGCGTGCTGTTTTACCTGGCCTGGCAGAGCCGGCAATTCGCCGTAATTGGCGATGCGGGCATCAACTCAGTAGTGCCCGACGAATTTTGGGAGCTGGTGAAAGAGGCCGTGATTGCGCACTTTCGGCAAGAGCAGTACGTGCCGGGCTTGGAGCGCGGCATTCGGCTGGTGGGCGAGCAGCTGCGTCAGCTTTTCCCCTACGACGCGGCCACCGACACCAACGAGCTGGACGATTCTATTTCTTACGGGGACGATACGCCTCCCAAGCCCCGCCGATGAACGTTGCTTTTATTTCTTTGCCGGCCGTATCCGGCCGTGCCAAAAACGCCTGGCTAGCGCCTTTTTGGGCCTTGCTACTGGTGCTGGTAGTGGCACTGGCGGCCCGCGCCCAGGACCTGCCCCCGCGCCCCAACCCGCTGCGCCTCGTCAACGACCTGGCCCACGTGCTGCAGCCGCAGGAGGCCGACGCGCTGGAGCAAAAGCTGGTGGCTTATGACGACAGCACCTCCTCGCAGATAGCCGTGGTGACGGTGCCCACCATCGGCGATAACGACTTGTTTGACTACGCCCAAAAGCTGTACCAGGCATGGGGCATCGGCCGCAAGGGCAAGGACAACGGCGTGCTGATACTGGTGGCCGTGAAGGAACACCAGGTGCGCATCCATACCGGCTACGGCCTCGAAGGCGCCATTCCCGACGCCCTGGCCAAACGCATTGGCGACAACACCTTCGCGCCGGCTTTCAAGCAAAACCAGTATTACGCGGGCCTCGACCGGGGCACCGACCAACTCATCGCCCTGGCTAAAGGCGAGTACAAGGCTGACCCAGCCGACGCCCAGCGCCGGGGCCGCCGCAGCCGCGATAGCTCGGGCTCGGGGCCGCTTTTCTGGATAATCATCGGCGTGCTGGTACTCGTGTTTCTGCTCCGCTCGCGCGGCGGCGGGGGCCGGGGTGGGCGCGGCGGCCTGGGCGGCGGCTTTGTGCCCCCCATCATCTTTGGCGACTTCTCGGGCGGCCGCGGCGTGTTTGGCGGCGGCGGGGGCGGCGGCTTCGGAGGAGGTGGCGGCGGTGGTTTCGGCGGCTTTGGGGGCGGCAGCAGCGGCGGCGGCGGCGCCAGCAGCAGCTGGTAAGTTGGATTGAACAACTAGAATCCAGGTCCGATTTTGACAGCAAACTTCCCTTGGAGCGCTGTCAAAATCGGACCTAATTAGTTTTGTGCTACATTAGCGCGGATAAAACCGTTCTTCTTAATCCACTAACAATGAAGCTGCTGTTACTATTGCTGATGGGTGGATTGCTATCCGGCTGCCTTATCACCCGCACCCCAGGCTTCTACAGCGGCTACAAGCGCCTGACCCCGGCGGAGCAGACACAAATTCAGTTTGTGCCGCCCGATAGTACCATTCCCGCGTTGGGCGACCGAGCTATCTACGCAGTCGCGGCTCGTAGTCTGTTGCAGGCGATGCACAGCGCAGACACCACGCTGGTGTACCTATGGGGGCCACGCTGCCACAGCCAAGTGTGCGCTTCTTTGCAGAGCGTACAGGCCATTTGCCACCAGCGCGGCTATCGGCTCTACGTGGTGGCTGAGTACTACGACATGGCCCAAATTAGCCTGCAACCACCACTGCAAAACCCCTTGCTAGCTGTCAATCAGCGATTTTATCAGACCGATTACTGTAATAAATACACTCAACTGTTCAGCGCCGAGCTGCGGCGGGGAGCACCGCTGCCCGACAGCACGCGGTATGCACGCTACTATTTATTTGAAGGAGACCGCTTTGTAAGGGCCATGAATATGCTGGCGGCCGCCAGCCCACAGTTTCCTAGTCTACAACCTAACCCACTGGGTAAGTAACTGTTGAGTGAGACAGGCTGGCGGTGAGCTGGCCGATTGGGTAATACCAACGCTCTACCCAGCAGCTTCCAAAACGGAAGATATTGGCGTACGCTCAGCCGCCGGGCTTCAGATTGCCCATGTGGCTGAATGCGTACGCGAAGAAGCCTAGTGCGCCTCGCCGGATACCTCTTTGTAGAAGGGCCGCTCGTAGAACGGGCGCAGCAGGCGCACCACTTCCAGTGCGTCGGCCAGGGCCTCGTGGGCCACGTGGGGCTCGCCCAGGCCCGAGCGCGCCTGGCAGATGAGCATACTCGGCAGGCGCGAGTCCTTATGCCAATTGAGGTAAAACGCGGCCGGGTCGAGTACCGCAGGCTCAGCCCGGATGATGGTGCCCCAGCCGGGAAGCTGCCGCAAAAACGGAATGTCGAACACCCAGATATTTTTGCCGGCAATGGTGAAGCTGACCCGGTTTTTGGGGTCGAGCTTGAAGCCGTGGGCCAGCAGAAACTCGCGCAGCTGCGGCAGCACCTCCTCGGGGCCGCAGATGTCGGGCGCGTCGGCTTTGGTCTTATCGGATAGCTCTTCGAGCAGGCGGGCATTGAGGGCGAGCGCGCCGGCCGTGCCGGTTATTTCGGGGTGGCGCAGGGCGCGCCGGAAGCTGGGCAGCTCGGCCAGCGGCGTGCTGGCGGTGCGGCGGGTGTCTTCGACCACGGCCGCCAGCTCCAGCACCTGGTGCCGGAGTGGGTCGGAGCCGCTGGTTTCGAGGTCCAGGGAAACGTAACGCATAGTTTGGGCTGTTGGCTACTAGCTGCTGGCTGTTAGCTTTTCTCTCTACGCAAGGAGAGAAGCCAACAGCCAGCAGCTAGTAGCCAACAGCCCAAAAAATCACTCCCAGCGCAAATCGAGCAGGCGCAGCTGCAACGTGCGCTGGCCCCGAAACTCGTTCATTTCTAAGATATAGCACGCCTGCACCGGCGCCTCGGGCTGCTCCAGCAGGCGCGATAAGTAGTGACCCAGCCCGAAGCCGATGGCATCGAGCGTGACGCCCGGCGACTGGCCCGGCTGCGTGAGGCGCAGCTTGAGGTGGCCGGCCTGGCCTACCGGCCGCACCGAGCCCGGCACCGCCAAAAGGCCGGCACTGGCAAACACCGGGGCCGGGTTGCCGGGGCCGTAGGGCTCGATGCGCTGCATCTCGGTGAGAAAATCGGCGGTGAGCTGCGTAAAATCGAGCCACGAGTCGATGTCGACCGGGCGCACGGGCTGCTGGTCCTTGGGCACGCGGGCCGCTACCTCGCGCATAAACTGCGCCCGAAAAGCCGGCAGGTTTTCGATGGGCAGCGTGAGGCCGGCCGCCGCCCGGTGCCCGCCAAACTGGCTGAGCAGCGGCGCGCAGGCCTCCAGCACCTCGTGCACGTCGAAGCCCGCGATGGAGCGCGACGAGCCGGTAGCCATGCCATCCTTCTCGGTGAGAATAACGGTGGGCCGGTAGTACTGGTCGAGGCAGCGCGAGGCCACGATGCCCAGCACGCCCTGCGGCCAGTGCGGCTGAAAGAGCACCGTAGCCGGCGCGGTGGCCCCCTCGGGGTCATCGGCGATGAGCGCCAGCGCCTCCTGCGTGGTGCGCGCGTCGGAGAGGCGGCGCTCCTGGTTCATGTGGTCAACCACTTCGGCCGTGTAGCGGGCTTCCTGCTGGGTTTCAGCCAGCAGCATGTTCACGGCGCGGTGGGCGTCGCCCATGCGCCCGGCCGCGTTGATGCGCGGCGCGAAGCCAAATACCAACGAGCTGAGGCTCAGCGGGCCCTGGCGCGGGGCGGCCAGCTCGTGCAGGGCGGCCAGGCCGGGGCGCAGGCCGTCGGGCGCCTGCGGGGCGGGCGCGGCGGGGTGGTGCGGGCGCGGCGCGGGGCCATCGCCGGTATCGGCGGCGGCCTGCTCCACGGGCGGGGCCACGGCCTGGGCGGCGGCGGCCTGGGTCACGTTGAAGCGGCGCAGGCCGTGGGCGGCCAGCACCCGGTTTTCGCCGGTCACGGGCACCACGTCGGCCGCGATGCTCACCGTCACGAGGTCGAGCTGCGCGTAGAGCGGTGCCAGGGGCAGGCCCAGGCGCTCGGTGAGGCCTTGCAGCAGCTTGAAGCCCACGCCGCAGCCCGACAAATCGGGGTACGGGTAGCTGCAATCCAGGCGCTTGGGGTCGAGCACGGCCACGGCGGCGGGCAGCTCCTCGCCGGGCAGGTGGTGGTCGCAGATGATGAAATCGAGGCCCAGCTCATTGGCGTAGGCGACCTGCTCCACGGCTTTCACGCCGCAGTCGAGGGCGATTACGAGCCCGAAACCCTGGTTTTTGGCAAACTCCACGGCCTGCATCGAAATGCCGTAGCCTTCGCGGTGCCGGTCGGGGATGTAGGGCTGAAGGTGGCTCTGGGCGTCGGGCGTATCGGGGGCGTCGGTCAGGGGGCGCAAGTAGCTCACCACCAGCGCCACCGACGTGATGCCGTCCACGTCATAGTCGCCCAGCACCAGGATTTTTTCGCCCCCGCGCAGCGCCTTGATAACCCGGTCCACGGCCCGGTCCATGTCGCACATCAGCCAGGGCGCGGGCAGGTCGGCGAGCTGAGGCTCAAAAAAGGCCCGCGCCGCCGCCGCCGAGGCAATGCCGCGCTGGGCCAGCAGGCGCGCCAGGATAGGGCTGATAGTCAAGGCCTCCCCCAGCCCGGCCACCGTCGCCGGGTCGGGGTCAGGGGCGAAAATCCAGCGTTTGAGGGGAATAACAGCCATTAATAAGTTAAAACAAGGATAGCCTCAAAAGTACGTAAAAAATAGCCGTCGTACTTTTGCGGGCCCTTTTGCCTTGCTTATGAGCCATTTCCGTGCCTTTTTCCGGCGCTACCGCCAGTACATCTTGTCCGATGGGCTAATGTACGTGGTGTTCGTCCTGGTGCTAGGGCTGCTGTTTCTATTTTTGGGGTAGAGGCGGCGCGCCGCTAGCGACTTATTTCTTCCACTTTTGCGCGATGCTGAGGGCCGTTTCGAGCATGGGCGGGGCCCAGCGCTCCAGCTCCCAGTCGGTATGGGCCAGCGCGGAGGCGTGCAGCCGCTGCCGGGCTTCCTCATACGAGCGCGACGTTTCCAGAATCTGCGACAGCTGCTGCTGCTGCTCGTGCAGACGCAGGTCTTCGGCCACCGCGCCGGGCTGCTGGGGCCACTGCGGCAAAAACAGCCGCTCGGGCCGCCCTGGCGCGGGCTGGTGCTGCTGTACCAAGGCTTCGAGGCGCCCAAAATCGCGGCCAAACTGCCTGCGGCTGGCCTCGGTTTGCAGGGCGTTGCCGAGCTGCTCCAGCACTACGTATTTCAGGTTGGGGCACCGGGGCATGGTGCGCGCCAGCAGCCCAAATACCTCGTCGGGCACGGCTTCGTCGTGGGTATCGCGCCGGATTTTGCGGGTGGGCTCCAGGGCCGAGGCTTCCCAACTGCCGCCCGAAATATGGATTTCGCGCACCCGGTCGAGCGGATACAGCCGGATGAGGTCGTCGTAATCGACCGAAAAATTGTGCAGCTGGCAGTACAGGTTGTGCAGGTCCAGGATAATAAAGCCATTGACGGGCGCCACCAGCTGGTCCAGAAACTCGCCGTGCCGCTTCACCTCCTCCAGCGAGTAGGCAAAGGCCAGGTTTTCGAGGCCTACCGGGCAGCGGCAGGCTTCGGCGAGGCGGCCTAGGCGGTCGCACCCCAGGCGCAGCGTACTGGCCGAATACGGGATGGGCAGCGGCGCGCCGTGATGAAAATTCTGACCCGTGAAAAACCCGAAGTGCTCGGTGATGTGGGCAAACGAAAACCGCGCCGCCAGCTGCCGCAGCTGCGCCAGCCACTGCTGCTGCGCGCGCGTCCAGCGGCCCGAAAGCAGCGAAAAATACACGCCGTGGCCCAGCAGCCGCTGCTCGCTGCCGTAGGCATCGAGCAGGCTCTCAAACCAATCGGGCACTTGCTCGGCCCAAAATAGCGCGTCGAACGACCACTCGATGGCCTCGACCCGGCCGGCTTCGAGCAGCGGCAGCGCCGCCGCCAGAATGTCCGCGTCGAGATTGCAGGCCAGCGCGGCCAGGATTTGCGGCCGGCTGTTCACGGAATAAATAATTGGTTTGCAAGCATATAAAAAGCCGGGCGCCGGGCGTGGCAGCGCGAGCCGGAAAGCCCACGCTGCGGGCTTTTTTTAGCCTAGGCCGCAGCCGGGGCAGTTCATGGGCTCTTTGCCTTGTTGCTCCGTTTTGGGCTTAGGGTCGCTTTTTTTGCTGCCGCAGCTGGTAGTGGCTTGCACGGCCACGCCCACCGCGATGGCGCTGAGCAATACTTTGGGAAGTTTCATGAGATAAAACAGGTAAAGGGTTGAAAATAGGCAGGTATGATTTCGCAAAAAGGAGAGCCAAATACCCGTGCCGGCAGTTGCATCAGCATCACCATTTAGCTGAATTTTTCGTGTGCTTTTGGCCCAAGGCGCGGCTTGCCGCTACGCGGCGCACCGCCGCCTGGCTGTTTTACGCCGTTGGGGCAGTGATAATTACTTGCCAGCGAAAGGCCCAGCACCAGCGCAGCGAGTAGTGCCCGATGCCCGCCGCGGCCAGCAGCCGCTGCCAGTCGGCCCGCGAAAAAGCGCGGGCCACCGAGAGCGGTGCATCGTGCTGCACCAGCCGCGAGCCGCCGAGCAGCCGGGTCAGCAGCTTGATGCTGTAGTAGGCCAGCGGGTGGCGGTGCAGGTCGTTGATAATGACGGCTACCTGCGCCTGCTGCCGCCAGCGCCGCAGCAGCGCCACCAGCTCGGCATCGGTGAAGTGGTGGCAGAAGAGGCTGGCCGTGAGCACGTCGTAGGGCTGGGCGGCAAACTCGGGCGCGAAAATAT
>Ga0182232_1000253_pt1 | contig 14523 bp, 5 predicted proteins | sample G6R1MG_30_FD_155484 | JGI IMG/M metagenome (GOLD analysis project Ga0182232, IMG submission 155484) | Phyllosphere microbial comminities from miscanthus, Michigan, USA - G6R3_NF_07NOV2016_LD2 MG | ecosystem: Host-associated > Plants > Phyllosphere > Phylloplane/Leaf | place: USA: Michigan... | reverse complement strand
CGTAGTTGGTGGCCGTGGCGGCCTGCGCGTTTACGAGCGGCGTGGTCGTGATGGCGAGGTTATTGGCGAAGGCCGTGTTGGCGAGGGTGTAGGTCGTGGCCTTGTCCTCCAGCTTCACAATAGAAGTGAGGCTAACCGCGTAGAGCGTGGGCACGCCGCGCACCAGCGTACCGGTGAGGTCGCGCAGGATGTTGTCGTTTAGCCCGGCCACGGTGTAGGTGCCGCGCGCCGTCCAGGTGGTGCCGTTAAAGGTGTACTTATTGAGCACCGAAGCCGTGCCGCCGCTGGCGGGGTCGTCGGTGTAATAGAGCAGGTCCATGCCCGGCACGCTGGGGTTCACGTCAAACATTACGAAGCCGCTGGGCTGCGGGCCGCCGCTGGCCTGGGTGGGCAAGCCAGGCAGGGCGGTGGGCGTGGTAGCCTTGCCGGGCACGCCGGGCAGCTTCATCACCTTGGCGTAGTTGGTCGTGTTTTGGGTGAAGTACAGCTGGCCTTCGTACACGGCCAGCTTTTTGAGGCTGATAACCGGGAAGATGGTGGTGCCGGTGCGGGTGCGCGGCGTGCTACTGGCCGTGGTGGGCAGCGAGGCGTGCTTGAGGCCCAGCCCGCTGGCGCCGTAGGCGATGTACACGGTGGCGCTGTCGGTGACGGCGGCCGTGCGCAGGGGCTGCCCGCTGCCGTCCGAAAAGCCGGTGCGGGTGTCGAGGTTGCCGTCGGCATCCAAAATGGCGACCACGCGGGCCGCGCTGCTGCCGTTGGGGTTGGTGTTGCCGGTGCCGAGGTTAAAGCCCGCCAACGCCATCTTGGTGCGGTCGGGCGAGAGGCCGAGCGCGCCGTCGGCGTTCACTTTCATGCCCGAGCCCACGTAGCCGAAGTTGGCCCCGTAGTTGGCCGTGGGGATGGAGATACTGCGCATGAGCTGCCCGGCCGAGTAAAGCGTGCTGTTGACGGGCGAGTACTCGTCGATGTACACGGGCAGCGTGGCGTTGGTGCCGCCCGTCCAGCCGGCGTTGCCGTAGCGCGTCACGGCGATGTTGCCGCGCCCGAAAGGCATGGGCGGCGTCGTTACCACGGTAGGCGGCACGAGGCTGGGGTTGAAGGCCATGGGCGATACCTTGTCGCGGTACACGATGCCGGCCGGGGTGATGGTCGTGGGGTCCGCGTCGGTCACGAACAGCTTGCGCGTGTCCTCCACCCACTGGTAGAGCGAGTAGCGCTCCACAATGCGCGCCGTGTCAAGCATCGTTACGAAGGCCTGAATCTTGGCCGCCTGGTCGGCGTAGGTCGGTTTTGGGCAGCCGGTGGATGTGGTCCAGTTGGCCCCGTTGTTCCACTCCGTAATCCAGATGGGGCGGCGCGTGCGGTCGTACACGGCCTTGAGGTAATTGTAGAACTGCTGCGGCGTCTGGCACCCGCGGTAGAAGTGCAAGGCCACAAAATCGACGCGGTAGCCCGCCGAGTCGGCGCGGTCCATGAAGGTGTAGAGCCAGCTGGCCCCGCCATCGGTGGGCGCGGGCGAGCCCACCCGCAGGCCCGACTGCAACAGCCCCGGCCAGGCCGCAATGGCTTGGTTGACGCTCATGTTAGCCTGCGACTTGGTGTCGGGCTCGTTGAAGCCGAGGAAGTGCGTGACCTTCTTCTTGTTGTTGGTCGTGTTGAAGTCCGGCCACCACTGCGTCTGGCGAATCGGCACGTACTCCATGTCCAATGTGGACTGCCCATTGTTGTTCCAGTTGTAGTTCCAGGCCGCGTGCAGCGAGTCGCCGAGCAGCGGCGCGCTGCACCAGCCCTTCTTGCTGACCCAGGCCCAGGGCAGCACGCGCACCAGCGACGTGCGCCCCTGCAAGCTCAGCGGCAGCGTGCCGATGGTGAGGTCATTATCGGCCGCCACGTACACCTTGCTGAAGCCCGTGCCGTCGGCATTTTCGGCAAAGGTGGCCATGTAGCCCTTCTTGAGCTTGAAGGAGCCGACGTTGTCGTTGAACGCCCCGAGGTCGGCCGTTTTGTAGTAGCTGTACTGGTTGAACTTCATCGAGCTGCCCCCGAAGCCGCTGCCCGAAAAGGCTTCCAGCGGCTGGTAGGTGCTGGGCTGGCTGATGAGCACGCAGCCTTGCAGGTACTGCACCAGCCGCACGGTCGTGTCGATTTGGGCGCGCTGCCCGTTCACCGTTACCTGGCCGAGCAGGCGCTGGCTGAACTTGGACGGGCGCACGCCCTCAAAGTACAGCCACACGTTGTCGCCCTGCATGTCTATCATCGTGCCCTTGAGCGGGTTGCTCGGGCTGGTGACGTGAAACTCCGAGTTGCCGCTGATGCTCAGGATGCGGTCAGTGAGGCTGGCCTGCGTGCTGCTGGCCGCGTTGGCGAGGGTCTCAACCGGCAAGGCCGCCCCGGTGGGCTGCAAAGCATAGGTTTTGGGCGCGCCGCTGGCGGCCGTCACCACCAGGCTCAGGCCGCTGCTGAGGGTAGCGTACTTGGGCACGGGCTGGCCGCTGCCGTTCACTACTTTGATAGAGGCCCCGGCCGAGGCCGCGCTGGCCGAGAGCAGCTGAGCCACGCGGCCGTTGGCGGGCAGGTTGCTCACCGTCTGGGTGGTTTGGTCGATGGTGCCGAGCCAGGCGGCCGTGAGGTCGTTGGCCGCCGACTGGGCGTGGGCGGCGGCCGTAGCCGCTAGCCAGCCCCCGGCCGCCAGCACCAGCCGAACCGGGCGCAGCCACTGCGGCCCGCGAAGGGTAGAGTTCACCATAAAAGGGTGGGAAAAAGGTGGAAAAAGAATCAACTAAAAAACCCCGCAGGCCCGCCCCGCGCTAGGCGGGGGCAGGCTTACGGGGTACAATGTTATTCTGGGTTTAGTACCAGGCAGGGGGGCGTTTCAAGTAATTGCCGGGGGCAAACTCACGGCCGGGCGTGGGGCGACTGGGGGCGGGTTTTTGGGAGTTATGGGCCTGTTTGGGTACTTGGGGGCGCTTTTTTGGGCGAGTGGGGGGCTTGCCACTACGCAGGCCGTTCGCGGCTCGGCGGGCGTGTCGCCTCCCCCCCCGGCCTCCTCTCCTCAACGAAGAGGGGGAGCCACGGCGTTGGCCAAGCGTGTTGGGTTGGGGGGAGTTAGCTGGAGTGAAGGCTAACTCTTAACTCAAAACTCTCAACTCCTAACTAACGCCTAGCTCCCCCCCTTCGTTGAGGAGAGGGGGCCGGGGGGGGGGAGGCGACACGCCGACCGAGCCCGCCTACCTTACGCCCCGCGCCAGCGCCTACCTAGCCGCCCCACGCCTACTTAGCCTGCATTTCGGGCGGCAGCCAGGCCGGGTAATGGGCCACGGCCTTGGCGGCCTCCTCCCCCACCAGCACTTTCCACTGCGCAAAGAAGGGTGCCAGGTTGCGCCGCGTGGCCGTGCTGATGGCCGTGAACCAGTAGTCGCGCTTGGCGGCGTCGGTGGCCGGGTACTGGCTCTTGGGCAGTTGCCGGTACTGCCGGTACACCTGCTCGATGGGTGCCCAGCCGAAGGCATCGATAAGCTGCACGTACATGGCCAGGGCGAGGAAGTAGTTATCCTTCCATTTCTCGAAAGAGGGCGCGTCGGCCAAGTAATTGCGCACCACTTCGGCCACCTGCTCCTTGCTGCGCAGCCGCTCGTGGTTGTGCGCATACAAGCCCCGGTGCAGCAGCTTATCAAACACATACATCGTGTACAGGTTGACGGTAACCTCCGTCAATCCACTAAAATCAATCTCATGAAACTGGTGCCGGTGCCCCAATTCATGGAAGTGCCCCCAGGAACCGTTCTTCCACAAATAATCAGCATCCAGCATGTGCTGGCAGCCATACTCGTTGTTAGGCACCACGATTCTATCGACGTCCGTGAACATGGTGCCGTGGGCCACATCCTGGTCCACGATGATGCGCTCGGGGTGGCCGCGCGGCGCGGTGAGCGCCGCCAACTTGGCATCGGTAGCCAACACAGCATCCCAAAAAGCCAGCACCTTCGTAGGGTCGTCGAGCGCCCGGATGCTAGCCGAGGGCACGGTCAGGCTGATGTTGTCGCTCACCAGCTCAGCCCAAGGCGCGGGGTACTGCCGGATGGTTTTTTGCCACGCAGCCAGGCTAGTCTTGCCGAGTTGAAAGCGCGGGGCCTGCACGGCCCCCTGCACAGTGAGGCGCAATTCGCGAAGCGCCGTCGTATCGGGAATGTTAAGCAGCAGGGCCCCGCCGTAGGGGGAGTAAATCTCGGTGCGGCCCTGCTTTAGCTCAAAGCGGCGCGTGAGGTCGTAGGCCTCGCGGCTCATCTTTGTCAAGTCCACTACTTCATCGCGGTGCACGCCTACCTGGGCCTCCAGTCGGCGCGTCGAGTCCTTGCCGGTCAAGTAAATAACTACCTTCTCGCCAGCCGGCACATACAGCCCCGTGCCGTGCGCCAACCGCGAACCGGGCGGTTGCTCCCACACCCCGTTCGGGCCTACCTGCACGGGCAGCACCAGCGCAGTAGTGAGGCGGGGCGCCGTGGCGGGCACCGCCCCCGGAAACGTGGCGGCGGCCGGGGCTACGTAAGATGGGTTAGGGTGCTCGCGCAACTCTATCTCGCGTAGCATATGCTGGAGCATATAGACTGAGTAGTTGCGGCCCTGCTTCACGGGCGCGGCGGGCGTAGGCACAATCATCGAATCGGGCCAGTAGCGGGCTACCTGCCGCAGCCGCTGCCGGATGGGCGCGTCAGCAGCGTTCTGCGCCAATACCTGCTCTAGGTTGTAAGAAAAGATGTAACCGCCCTGCATCGGGGCGGGTGGCATTTGGTATAAGTTGGGTTCCACGCTGGCCAGCATATTCCGGATGCTCAGGTACCGCGGCGCGGGGTCAGCGAGCAGATAGGCGCGCGTGGGGTAGCGCGCGGTGAGGTAGTCGCTTTGCAGCAGCCCGGCTTGGCGCAGCAGCTGGTTAAATCGCGCCTCAGACTGCTTTTGGGCGGGCGCGTGCGGCCCGTTGGGCAGCGGATAACCATAAAGTAGTGTGCCGCCCCGGCGCACAAAACCCTCGATGCGGCGCACCATCGCCGTATCGGCCACCTCCTGGCTCAGCAGTAGGATATCGGCCGACGGGTCGAGCGCGCTGGCCGTGCCTACCAGCTTGGCGTGCGCCTGCCGGGTCAGAAACGTGGCCAGGGCCGCGTCGCCGCCCCACACCTGCACGCGCTTGTGGCGGGCGCTGCTGCCCCAATTCAGGCAGTTCAGCAACAAGTGCTGCACCTCGGCCTGCTGCACCAACGGCTGATGAAAATACGCGGACGTACTAAATGCCAGCACCTTGCCCTGGCCCAGCCGGCTGCTAGCCAAGGCAATGAGCTGAAACGACTGGTCGAGGTCAATCGGGTCGGCCTCCACCGTGAGGATAATCTCCGGCTGCTCGTTGAGGGTAATCGTGGTCGCCATAAAATCCGGCTCGGCGGGCGTGGGCAGCTTGCCCACGCCTTGCAGCAGCGCAGCCTTGTCGGTGGTTTGGGCGGCCAGCGGGTGGGCGCTACCCAAGGCCAGCAGCAGGCCAAAGGTGGGAAGTAGTCTTTTCAGCATTGACATAAGCAAGCTTTATAAGTAAAGTGGCGCGCGACCAGCCCCTCAAGGCAACCGGCCACGCGCCACCCCTGACTGATACCGTCTTAGCTACTTAGGTTGCACCACGAAGCCGCCGCGCGCGGGCAGCGTCACGCTGAGCGTGGTGCCCGAAACCGGCCGCGTGACGAAGCTGCGGTTGGTTTCGCCGTCGGTGATGAGCGTGCCGCCTTTGATGCCCAGCTTAGCGAGGTCGATTTGCAGGGTTTTAGGCGCGTCGGTGCCGTTGATGCCGGCCACGTACCAGCCGCCGCCGGGGGCCTGGCGGGCCAGCACCGCGTACTCGCCGGGGAAGCCATCGAGCAGCTTCACGTCGGACCACTGCGGGGGCAGGTTTTTCACGAATCTTTGCACGTAGGCGGGCTGCGCGGCCATGCCCTCGGGCACCTCGGCGTAGTGCTGCACGCCCGACTGAAACACGACCGACAAGGCCAGCTCAAAGGCATTGGACGTGCGGCGCTCCTTGCCCCGGATTTCCGAAAAGGCCATCGGCGTGAAGTCCATCGGCCCCACCGCGTTGCGGGCGAAGGGCAGCATGGCGCAATGCGTGGGCTCCTGGTCGGTATTCTTCTGGTCGAAGGTCAGAAACTCGAAGCCCTTCACGGCCTCCATGCTCACCAGGTTGGGGTAGGTGCGGTTCCAGCCCCGCGGGATGGTGGTACCGTGGAAATTAACCAGCAAGCCCGCCTGCGCGGCGTCGGTCAGCAAGTCCTGGTAGTAGTTCATAAAGGACTGCCCATCGCCGCCGAAGAAGTCGATTTTCACGCCCGCAATGCCCATCTGCTTGATGCGGGCAAACTCCTTGCGCCGGCTTTCGGCCTCGAAGAGCACGTTCTTAGGCGTCTGCGGGGCTTCGTTCCAGCTGCCGTTCGAGTTATACCACACCAGCAAACCCACCTTTTTGGACTTGGCATACTGCGCCAGCTCCTGCATCTTGTCGTAGCCGATTTGCTTGTCCCACAGCGCATCGACCAGGCAGTAGCCCCAGCCCATATCGGCGGCGTAGTCGATGAAACGGCGCTGCACGTCGTAAGTCGTCTTGTCGTCGCCCATCAATACCCACGACCACGACGACTTGCCGGGCCGGCCCACCGCCACGGGCGCAGGCATGGCCGGCGCGCTCAGGTCGGTAGTCAGCGTCGATTCCACGATGGGGGCCAGCGAGTTGCCCACCACCAGCACGCGCCAGGGCGTGCGCCAGGGCAGGCGGCTTTCGGGGGCGGCCGGGGCGTCGGGCAGGGTGCGCTCGGCGGGCTGCGCCAGCGCAATGCCGTACTCGCCGCCCGGCGACTCCTGCGCCAGGTGGGTGCCGCAGTAGCTGCGGCCCATGCCCGCCTCGGTCAGCAGCACCCAGTGCTTATTGGCCTGAAACAGCGCCGGAAACGACCACCCCTCGCCCAGCGGGCCGGGCGTACCGGCCGCCACGCCCATCTTGTAGTTCTCTTCGTAGGAAGGCTGCGTTTTGGCCCAGCCCGTCTGGGCTTTGGCGTGCGGGTGCAGCCAGCCCCGCGCCCCGGCCGGCAGCCGGAAGCTGGTTTGCTCGGCTTCGAGCCGCTGCACGTCCTTGGCCGGCCCCTCTATCAAATACTGAAACGCCACCCCGTCGTTCGACACCTGAAACACGACGCTGAGCGTAGTGCCCTTATCGCCCGCGAAGCGAAACACGCGGCGGTTGGCCTGGTAGCGGCAGTTGAGGCGCTTGTCGGTTTGGAGCTGGTAGCTGTCGCTGACTTTAGTGGGCGCGTCGGCCTTGGCCAGCGTGAGGTTCTGGCTGAGGTCGGCCCCGGCCAGGCGCAAGCCCAGGCGCGAGGGTTGCAGCAGTTCGGCGTCGCGGTATCGCACGGCGTAGGTGGGCCGGCCGCCGGCGGCCAGCGCCACGGTCACGCGCACCACCCCGTCGGGGCTGGCGACTTGCAGCGGCGCGGCGGTTTGGGCGGCGGCGGGGAGGGCCAGCAGGGCGGCGCTGAGAAACAGGTAGTAGGAATGCATGGGGTGGGGTTTACACTTGTCATGCTGAGCGGAGCGCAGCGCAGCCGAAGCATCTCTACTGGAGAACTAACTCCTAACGCCATAACGGTGCGGTAGAGATGCTTCGGCTGCGCTGCGCTCCGCTCAGCATGACAGGTAGTTTCGCATTTCAGAAATCACTAAACAACTACTTCAATTCCAGCACCACTACCGACTTGGCGGGCAAGGTCACGGCCAGCTTGTCGCCCTTCTTCTTGGCCCCGGTGAAGGCGGCCAGCTTGATGGTATTGGGCTTGTCGAAGGTGTTGTAGTCACTCACGCTGGCCGAGGTCAGCACGCGGCCGGTCACGGTTTTGAAGCTTACGCCGGGCAGGGCGGTTTCGAGGGTGAGGGCGTTTTTGGGGTCGAGGTTGACCAGCGAAATATGCACCGCGCCGTTCTTATCCTTCGAGGCCGAAGCGTTCAGGGCCGGGATTTTCTCGTTGCCAAACGCATAGTCGGGGCTGCTGAACTGCACCGGCATAAACTGCGCGTCCTGGTGCACCTGGTAGAGGTCGAAGACGTGGTAGGTCGGCGTGAGCAGCATCTTCTCCTTGTCGGTGAGCACCAGGGCTTGCAGCACGTTGATGGCCTGGGCGAGGTTGGCTCCCTTCACCCGGTCGCAGTGGTTGTTGAAGATGTTGAGGGTAGTGCCGGCCACGAGGGCGTCGCGCAGGGTGTTTTGCTGGTAGAGGTGGCCGGGGTTGGTGCCGGGCTCCACGTCGGTCCACACGCCCCACTCGTCCACGAGCAGCGCTATCCGCTTGTCCTTGTCGTACTTATCCATGATGGCGGCGTGCTTGGTTACCACGGCGTCCATCTTCAGGCAGTTGCGCAGGGTACTGAAATACATATCCTCGCCGAAGCCGGTAGCCTTGCCCTTGCTGCCGCTCCAGCTACCGGTGGGCAGCGTGTACTGGTGCAGGGTGAGGCCCCACATCTGGTTGAGCGGGATGTTTTTCATGCAGGTTTCAGTCCAGTTAGCGTCGTCGCCGTTGGCCCCGCTCACGATGCGCTTGAGGCGGGTGCCGGGGTAGTCGTGGGCGAAGGTGGCGTAGCGCTTGTACACGTCGGTGTAGTACTGGGCCGTCATGTTGCCGCCGCAGCCCCAGCTTTCGTTGCCGATGCCCCACCACGATACCTTGTAGGGCTCGGCATGGCCGTTTTTCTTGCGCTCTTGCACCATTGGGGTGTCCTCGTTCGAGTTGAGGTACTCCATCCAGTTGCTCATTTCCTGCACGGTGCCGCTGCCTACGTTGGCCGCCAGGTAGGGCTCGGTGCCGAGCAGCCCACACAGCTCCAGAAACTCGTGGGTACCGAAGCTATTATCTTCCAGCGTATTGCCCCACCAGAGGTTCAGCATCTTGGGGCGCTGGGAGGCCGGCCCTACGCCATCGTGCCAGTGGTAGGTATCGGCAAAGCAGCCGCCGGGCCAGCGTAGGTTGGGCACGTGGATTTTCTTGAGCGCGTCCACAATATCCATGCGGATACGGCCCTGCTTGGGCACGTTCAGGCCAGGGTCTACCCAAAAACCGTCGTAGATGCAGCGCCCCAGGTGCTCGGCAAATTGCCCCTGAATATGCTTGCTGACAATCAGTTTGGGGTCGCCGGGCTGCACGGTCATTTGCACGGTTTGGGCCTGGGCGGCGGCTATGGGCGCGGCCAAGCCGAGCGCGGCGAGGGTGAGGCGACGGAAGGAAGAGGTGGGCATGAGGTGGGGAATGGTTGTAGGGATTGGAAAAAATAATATTCTGGTTAGCGTGCTCGCCGCCCGGGGCACCTCACCCCCTAGCCCCCTCTCCAAAAAAGAGGGGGGACTAGTATTAGTTTTTAGTTCTAGAACTAGAAGCTAGTTCCCCCTCTTTTTTGGAGAGGGGCTAGGGGGTGAGGTGCCCCGGGCGGCGAGCAGCTAGCGCGCAATAGCAGTGATAAACGACTTCATAATCAACGCTTACCGCGCAGCCGAATCACCGTCAGCGAATACGGCTCGGCAGCGTAGGAAAAGCGCTTCCCAGCTTTATAAGGAGCCGTTTTAGGTAGCACCGTGCGCGGGCTGGCGAAGGTGTTCCTCGCATCCTTATCGCCGGTAAACACGGTGCGGGTAGCCGCCAGATTCACCCCTTTCAGCCCCGACAAATCGACCTGAAACGGCTGGGCGGTGGCGCTGGCGTTTACTATTTTCAGGATTACGTCGCCGGTTTTGGCGTCGCGCACGCAGGAGGCGGCCACGGTGGTGTCGGCCACCGCGCCGGCGGGCGGGGCTACCACGCCGGATACGTATTCGGTGCCCTGGTTTTGGCCGAAAAGCTGCTGCACGTAGTAGTTGGCGGTGGGCACTACCGTGCGGTTGTTGAAGTAGATGAGGTCGGGGTTCCACTGCGTGTGGCCTTCCTTGGCCAGCAGCGGGGCGTAGCTAGCCAGGTGCACCACGTCGCCGTTGCGCTCCAGCGAGGTCATGTAGGCGGCCTCGGCCACGGCGTTGAAGAGGGTGTTTCCCCACGAGGCGTACTCGCCCAGGTACACTTTCGGCTTGGCGCGGTCGTAGGTGTCGTAGCGGCGGTTGTTGGTCAAAAACCACTTGGGCTTCTCGTAGTAGTGCTCGTCCACGAGGGGCACGTTGAGCTGGCTGGCCAGCGCCCAGCCCTTGTCGTAGTCCTCGCCCTTGGGCGACGGCCCCACGGTGCCGATTACTTGCATCTGCGGGTGTTTAGCCCGCAATGCGCTGTAAATCAGATTAAACCGCTCCTCAAAGCCGGGCGTGATTTTGTCTTCGTTGCCAATGCCCACGTACTCCAGGTTGAAGGGCGCGGGGTGGCCGGCCGCCGCCCGCTTGGCGCCCCAGGTCGAGGTGGCCGGGCCGTTGGCGTACTCTATCAGGTCGAGCACGTCCTGGGTGTAGGCGGCCATATCGGCCAGCGGGATGCACTGCTGCCCCACCCCGCCGATGCGCCACGAGCCGCCCGAATTCTGGCAGCTCACGCCGGCCGATACCACGGGCAGGGCCTTGGCCCCAATGTCTTCGCAAAACTGGAAGTACTCGAAGTAGCCCAGCCCAGCCGTTTGGTGGTAGCCCCAAATGTTGCGCTGGGCCACGCGCTGCTCCACTGGCCCAATGGTTTTTTTCCAGTCGTACATGTTATCCAGCCCGTCGCCGTGGGCCAGGCAGCCGCCCGGAAAGCGCACGAACTTGGGCTTGATATTGCCGATAACCTGGGCCAAATCGGCGCGCAGCCCGTTGGGCCGGTTGTGGAAAGTCTTCTGCGGAAACAGCGAAATCATGTCTAAATCGACCACGCCCTGGCCGGTGGCCAGCACTACGAGGCTGGCCTCGGGCTCGGCGGCCGAAGGGGCGAGCGTAGCGCGGTACTGCTGCCACCCGGTCGCCTGGGCCGGGATGGTCGTCTCGGCCAGCACCGCGCCTTTCTTATCGCGCAGCTGCACCAGCAGCGGCACGGCCGCGCCCGATTTCACCCGCGCCCACAGCGAGAAGTCGTACTTTTCGCCCGCTTGCAGCGCAATGCCATCGAAGCCGTTGTTCTTAATACCCAACCCTTTCTGAAAGGGGTTTTCGATGCGCAGCTGCACGTAGTGCGGGTTGTTGGCGTGCAGCGGAGCGGTGCTTTCTACCGAGAGGCTGCCCATGGCGTAGCCCTCGTGCAGGTAGTCCCAGCCGCTGAGCGGGTGCCAGCCCTCGTGGTCGCTGGGCGCGTACTCGAAGGAGCGGTTTTGCACCAGCTCGCCGTAGAGCCCGCCATCGGCGGCGTAGTTGATGTCCTCGAAGAAGATGCCGAACAAGTCGGGGCTGATGGCCTTGGCGGTGGGTTTGGCCTGGCCCGCCGCCAGCAGCGGCGCGGCCAGTACGGCCGCGCACAGCAGCGGTCGCAGGGAAGAGAAGAGCGTAGGCAAGCGCTTATTTTTTAGCAGTGAAGTGATACATCTCACTGGCCGCCAGCAAGAACGCCCCGACGCCGAAGTTGGCCGTCGAGTTCTTGTCCACGACCTGGCCCGGAATGGCTTTCTCGCCGATGGGCTGCACGTAACCCACGGTGCCATCGGGCTGCACGGCGGTGGCGGTGAGGTACTGCCAGCCTTTCAGGGCAGTGGGCAGGTACTGCTTACGGTCAAGCACGCCGTGGTTGATGCCCCACAGGTAGGCGTAGGTGTTGAAGGCGGTGCCGCTGGTTTCGGGGCCGGGGGCGTGGGCGGGGTCGAGCAGGCTGCGCGTCCAGTAGCCCTCGGGCTGCTGGGCTTTCTGGAGGGCGGCGGCCAGGCCCTGGTATTTGCTGAGGTACTCGGCGCGGTGCGGGTCGGTGGCGGGCAGGTCGGCCAGCACGCGGGCCAGGCCGGCGAATACCCAGCCATCGCCCCGCGCCCAGAAGTCCTTGAGGCCGTTGGCCGACTTGTGCTGCGGGTACACGTACTTGGCGTCGCGGTAGTAGAGGCCGGTTTCGGCATCGTACATGATGCTGTTGGCGTAGCCGAAATACTCGTGCAGCTTGGTCAGGTACTGCGGGTTTTTGGTAACGGTGTAGAGCTTGGTCATCACCGGCATTACCATGTAGAGGCCGTCGGCCCACCACCAGTAGTCGTTTTGGGCGGTGCTCATCTCGTACTCCATCACCTCGCGGGCGCGGGCAATGCGGATGGGCTCGGGCTTGATTTTATACAGGTCGACGTAGGTCTGGAAGCAAATCTGCCAGTCGCCGAAGAGCACGTATTCAGGCGTTTCGCCGTACTTGTATTTCCAGGTGGCTTTGTCGTCCGAGGTAGCGCCCTGCCACTTGTTGAACACCGCCCAGTCCTCGGCGTACTGCCGGTACTTGTCGTTTTTGGTCACGGCGTAGGCGGCCATGTTGCCGGTCTGGTACGCCGCGTGGTCCCAAAACGAGCGCACCTGCGCCGGGTGCGTCGCCTGCCAGTGGTCATTGACGGTAGTCATCAGCGCCAGCACCTCGGCCGGCTTGGGCTGGGTAGTAGTCGCGCCGGAGCCGGCTTTTTGGGAAGTGGCGCAGCCGGCCGCCAGCAGGCTCGCGGCCAGCAGCGTAGCCTTTATACTAGTTTGCATTACCTTTTTAGGTGAAAATTATTCTTCAAAGATGAGTACCTACCGGGTTTTGCGCGGCGCGCTACGCTTGGCAGGCGCGGCCGGCGCGGGCTTCTTGGCCGATAGCCGGTAGAGCATTGCCCCGTGCCGTCGCACCGTTGCCGTGAACTCGGGGCGCAGCGCCTGGGTGGTTTCGCCCGTCCAAAGGTTGGTGGCGGTAGCGCCGGGGGCCAGGCCCAAGTCGCGTAGCGCTACGCTCATGGTAGTAGACTCGGCGGGCGGGGCCAGCATGGGGCTTTGGGTGAATACCAGCGCCTGAAACGTGCCGCCCGTGTTCTGCCCGGCGGCGGCCCCGTCGAGGCCCACCGTGGCCGTGAAGCGGGTGCAGCCGGCCGGCACGTCGTATTCAATCACCGAGTTAGCGTGCGTGCCGATGCCCTGCGCGTAGGTTTGCCCACCCACGCGCAGCGGGCCACCGCTCACGCTTTTGCCCTGGCTCACCTGGCCCCAGCCGGCGGTGGCCTGCTGCCACTTCAGGCTGCTCAGGGGCACGGTTTCGGCGCCTTTTTGCAGGGTGGGGTTCAGCCAGTCGGCGTGGTCCCAGGCGGTGCCGTCGGGGCCGCCGCGCACTACCAGGTACAGCTTTTTGGCCCCGTTCAGCTCCACGCTCACGTCTTGCTGCGGGTGCTGGCGGTTGAGGGGCTGGCTTTGCCAGGCGGCGGCGCTGGCGGGGGCCGGGTCCTGGTCTTGCGCGTTGAAGAGCGCTAGGTACTTATCGCCGGTAGCGGGGTCGTCGGCGGTCCAGGCCACCTGGTCGCCGCGCCGCCACAGCTGGCGGCCGTTGGTGCTGCGCTGGTTTACGGCCAGCACGGCCTTGTTGGTAAGCAAACTCAGCGTAAAGGCGTCGTTGCTGGGCAAGTCGCCGCCGAACATGAGCGGCGAGCGGAAGATGCTCCACAAGGTCATCAGGGTGCGCTGCTCGTCGCGGGTGAAGCGCGTTTGGCGGTCGTCGCCGCGCTCGGCCCGGATGCCGAGGCGGCCCAGGGGCAGCATGTCGGCATCGGGCCAGTTGCCCACGCGGGTGTAGGGCGCCCAGCGGTTGCACACCTCGAAGTGCTCCTTGAGCTGCTCCCACGAGTCCCAGAAGTCGCCCACGGTGCGCCACATATTAGCGTGCTCCTGCGCGTGCCGGGCGTCGGCAATGGGCGTTTCGCCGGGCGACATGCTGAGCACGATGTTGCGGCCCGTGCGGTCGATGGCCTTGCGAATCAGCTCAATCTCGCCCGCGTGGTAGGGCTCCGAGAGGTCGTCAATCTTCACGAAATCAAGCCCCCAACTGGCGTACAGCTCAAACAGCGAGTTGTAGTACTCCTGCGCGCCGGGCCGGTCGGGCACCACCGTGTACATATCGTGCAGCCAGTTGCACTGCCCCTCTTTGGTATAAATGTCGGCCGCCGTGAGCTGCGTGCCCTTGATGGGCAGTTTGCGCAGCACGGCCTGCACCGGCACCCCGCGCATGATGTGGATGCCAAATTTCAGCCCCTTGCCGTGCAGGTAGTCGGCCAGCGGCTTAAATCCCTGCCCGCCCGCCGCCGACGGAAACCGGTTGGGCGCGGGCACGAAGCGGCCGTACTCGTCGAGGTTCCAGTCGGGGTTTTTCTCGTTGTAGCCGTGCGCCGTGTCGTTGCCCACGTACCAGCGGATATCAACCACCACGTACTCCCAGCCGCTGCTTTTGAGGTTTTTGGCCATGTAGTCGGCGTTGGCCTTGGTTTCGGCCTCGGTCACAGTGGGGCCGTAGCAGTCCCAGCTGTTCCAGCCCAGCGGCGGCGTGGCGGCCCAGTTGCGGAAGGCGGGCGTGAACTGCTGGGCGT